>Ga0209831_1000010_pt1 | contig 155555 bp, 140 predicted proteins | sample Maine_Asex4_meta_FD_187451 | JGI IMG/M metagenome (GOLD analysis project Ga0209831, IMG submission 187451) | Marine algal microbial communities from Maine, USA - Maine_Asex4_metaG (SPAdes) (version 2) | ecosystem: Host-associated > Algae > Red algae > Unclassified | place: Maine, USA... | reverse complement strand
ATTCCTCAACTTTGCTTTGCTTCTAAAAAGGCTAAAAAGCAATATTATGATGCCATTTGGTTCAGTCGCATTCGCGAAATTAAGTGCGTTACTAGTTAGCTTTTAAATAAATGTGTCAGGCAGTCAGCTCATCACCTTTTAAGAATTAATATCAGCCATATATTAGCTAATCTACCTCTGATATTCGCCCGCGATCGATTTTTCCTAATAAAAAATAGGCTATAGGCTACTCTTGTTCGGGAGCTGTTTTTACTGTGCCTAGCTGTTGTTTGACATCATCAATTGCTAGGTTTAGCTGGGCAATTTTATCTTCTAAACCGTGACGGGCTAGTTCGATACTTTCTTCCGTGTTCAGAGCGTTTCTTCTTCCCGAACGTAATTCAGAACTACTGGCTTCAGCCAGCTGTTTCTCCTTGCGAGTAGCGAGTACTGTACCCAAAACGCCACCAACGACTCCACCAATTAGAGAACCTAAAATAAATCCGCTACCAAAACCATTTTGTTGACCCATAACGATTTGAATTCTTGATAATGCCTACAATATTGCCGATTATTCTATGTGCCGAAAGCGCGATCGCCAGCATCTCCAAGACCAGGTACGATATAGCTTTTACTGTTTAATCCTTCGTCGATAATAGCGGTATAAATCTCTAAACCAGGATAGTTCTCACTAAGCTGTCTCAAAGCAGGAGGTGCTGCAACGATCGAAATAATCCTAATTAGCTCGGGCTTTACGCCTCGACTGGTAATTTCCTTCATTGCCATCATAATCGATCCTCCCGTAGCCAACATCGGCTCTAGAATCACTATTCGTGTTTCTTCACTAAAGTGTTCGGGTAGCTTGTTCAAATAACAGCTAGGTTCTAGGGAAGATTCATTGCGCACCAAACCTAAATGATAAACCGAAGCCAAAGGCATAACCTTTTGCACCTCGTCCAATAAAACTAATCCCGCACGTACGATTGGAACTATTCCTATTGGCGCTTGTGGATCGACAAATGTCCCTGGACATTGAGTTAATGGTGTTTGTATCGTTGTGTCGATAGTCGGTAGCCAGTTTCGCGCTGCTTCGTATGCCAACCAGCGTCCTAATTCAGCCATCGCCGTTTTAAATAAGACTGATGGTGTATTTACATCACGAGCCACCGCTAGCCAGTGTTTAATTAATGGATGCTCTGGAACATAAACGCGCAGTTGTAAAGTCATATTGACAGGCTTGCTGGTAGTGACAAAAAATAAAATAGAGGTGGCTTTCGTCGGCAAATAAGTAGTTTACTGTGGATCTATTCAATCGCACTCTAGCTATCGTTAGGATGCAAAACAGCAGAGTGTAAACAACGGAAAACCTGAGAGATCCTGCTAAGAAACTAATCTTACACGATCTCCTCTCAGTACAAACAGGTTGTGAGAACTAATTACCATCCGCTCGATTAAAAGTTCAACCTTGCCGTTGCCAGAACGATATTTCTCTTGTCAATCAAAGTTTGGCGCTACGAATGCCTCCGTTTGAGCTATTGTTCTCGGAGATGTTGGTCAAATCTCGATCGCGATTGAGATTATTTGAGCTTTCGTACTGAGAATTATTCTTTTCAAAGTAGTCTTTGCCGTATCTACCATGATAAGAATAGCGATCGAATTCGCTGGCTTTAACCCCGTTGATTACCATCCCTAGAATTTTTTGTCCCGTGGTTGCTAAAGCTTCTTGAGCTAGCTCCGCACTTTCTTGTTCTACAACTCCTGGTCGAGTTACAAACAAAATACCGTCTACCAGCTTACTGATGGTCAAAACATCGGCAGTAACGGGTAGGGGAGGAGCATCAATCAAAATTAGATCGTAATCTCGACGAGAACGTCCGACAAAATCGCTCATCTCAGGAGAATCTAGAATTGCTAGAGGATTAGAATCAACAATTCCGCTAGTCAAAAGATTCAGTTTTGGCATCGGCTGCTTGATAACTGATAAAGGAATAATCTTATCCGTAACAATATCTTTTAATCCCTGGCGATTGTCTACTCCCCAAAGGCGATGCTGGGAAGAACGGCGTAAATCCGCATCTACTAACAGTACATTACGACCAAGTTGAGCGATCGCTGCTGCTAAGTTAGCCGTCACCGTTGACTTGCCTTCTTCGGGGACAGAACTAGTGACCAAAATCACTTTGGGTGGCTTATCGCTAGTTAAAAACTTGAGATTTGCCTGGATCATACGGTAGACTTCGCTGGAGAAAGAATCAGGCTCATCCCTAGTGACGATTCTGCCCTGATACATAGGCGGCTCTAAACGAGTTATACCAACTGTTTGATAGGGGAATTTCTTTTTGATTTCTTGTAGAGACTGGATCGAACGATCCTGCATTTCCAAGAGAATAATTGATAAGTTTGCCAAGAATGCACCCAAAACCAATCCCATACCCAGTAGAACAGTTCTGCCAGAACTTCCCTTGTCGGGGACAGAAGCATATTCAACCACGTCCGCATTGCCACTTTCACTACTCGCAGCCAAAGAGGCTTGAGACAAGTTTTTGAGCAGGGACTCGTAGGTTTGACCCGCAGATTCTGCGCGACGAGTTAGCTCGCGGTCTTTTTGCTCTAGCTGAGGCAAAATATTAGCTCGGTTTAAAAGATTCTGCTGGGACTGATATAGAGCAGCAACCTGTCTTTGAAGACTCAACTCCTCAATTTTAAAGTTAATAAATTTCTCTAGCTGATTATCTTTATTCGTATTTTCGTTACTTAGCAAACCCTGAGAAACTTCAACTCCTTCACCAACGTTAACGGCAATTAAATTTCGAAGCTGCTGAGTCAAGGCATTTTTCTTCTCAGTCAAACTAACTATAGTCGGATGCCCGTCATTAAACCTCTGACGCTCTGTAGCTAAATCTGATTCGGTTTGAGCTAGCTGATTTAAAATACTTTGGACTTCGGGATAAGAACCTAGCTGATTTGCCTTAACTGCCTGCTCTAAGTTCAAACCTAGCTGACCCTGCAAAGCAGCAGACTGAGCCTGCATTCCCTGTAGTTCTGAACCCGTAACCGTAATTTGCTGATTGATCGAACCCAAGTTTTCGACTATGCCTTTTTTCTCTTCGCTAAGATCGACAATCTTGTTCTTGGTTCTAAACTCGGCAATTTCTTGCTCGGCATTATTCACCTGTGCCTCTACCCCAGACTGTTGTTTCTCGAGAAAAGCTTGAGCTGCACCAGGATCTCGCTGATTTCCTTTTATTTGCTCCTGAATATAAACATCCATCACGGCGTTAACGATCTTAGATGCCATCTCAGGATCGGGATGTTTATAGCCAATCGTTACTACATCTGTTCCACCAACTACTTCTGCCATCAATCTTTTGCGAAAATCTTTGGGCTTAAGAGGATCTCCATCGCCGTCGGTCAACTTTTCGCGATCGATTACCTGCTGAATTACTGGTTCTGACTCTAAAATTTGAATTTGGGTACTGATGGGGGTCTGATCGTTAAGAATTGGCTTCAATTCCCCCGTACCCGCACCAATTTCCTCCAGTTCACCAACGGCGCTTTTGGGTTTGAATAAAAGCTTTCCTTCTGCCTGGTACGTTTTTTTCTGTAATAAGCTCAGACCTCCCGTCACGCCCAAAGTCAACAGGAATATGGCTAAGGCTGGCTTCCAGCGTCTTTTTACCTTAACGAGATATTCACTCAAGCTAACATCTAAAGAATCTCTCGAAGAAGTTTCTGATGAGGAATTGTTTGAATATTGCGTGCTGGAGTTATTACTCAACATATTTCGGTTAGGGAATTTTAATTTATATAGTGATACGATGATTTCTAAACGATCGATACAGTTATACCAGTATTTATACTAATACTGGTACTCGAAATATATCATTTACTACAGAATTGACTGTTCTCATCGTTATAATTTTGAGAATATAGCTGGCAAGCTTTAATTATCTAGACTTTCGGTAATTTTATTGATTTTATCTGACGCTTATCTCCTTGTTTTTCACGGTAGCCGAGACTCTCGAACTCAGACTGCTGCGCTAAATCTTAGGAACGTGTTAATTGCTAAAAAGCAACACAACAATATATTAACTCAGCAGAATTACTTAGAGAAGAATCATAACTCAATTGAGTTGAAATCGACACCTTTTAATACCTCCTCGTTCCCTCCTCTAATTGAAATCGCAGCTCTAGAATTAGCCGATTTGTCCTTAAGTGAAAGCCTGATAAAATTTGCTCATCAGGTAAGTGCCAGGGGATTGAAACGAATTAAAGTGATACCTTTATTTCTCTCTCCTGGTGTTCACGTTCAGTCAGATATTCCAACTGAAATTGATTTGGCTAATAAAGAAATTGCCGATCGCGTTACTGTTGAATTATCACCATATTTGGGTAAATATTCGGAAATAGTAACTTTGTTGACCCAGCAGTTTGAAGATCTATCCGCAAAAACGCGCATTCTAATTGCTCATGGCAGTAGATTGCTGGCAGTAGCAGAATATTATCAAAGACTAGGGACTCAGCTAGATGTAGACGTAGCTTACTGGTCAACTATGCCGCGATTTACCGAGCAGATCGAGACTCGGATTGCTGCGGGTAGCCAGAAGATTGCTCTACTTCCCTATTTTTTATTTCCTGGCAAAATTACTACAGCGATCGCGCTTGAAGTCTCAATTTTGCAGCAGAAATATCCTCATGTAGAGCTGTGTCTGGGAAAACCTTTGGGATCGACTCCAGCGATCGCCGAACTAATCGCTCAGCTAGCCTAAACTATGAATCAAGCAAAATATGTCGGGAAGGTTTATTTAGTTGGTGCAGGACCAGGAGATCCAGGTTTATTAACGGTTAAAGGTAAAACTCTTCTTGAAAATGCCGACGTGGTAATTTATGATGCTCTGGTCAGTCCAGAGATCATGGCAATTATTCCAGCCACAGCAGAGAAGGTAAATGCAGGTAAGCGCAAAGATAGACATTCCTTACCTCAAACCGAAACAACCGAGTTACTGCGGTCTAAGGCAGAAAACAATGCGGTTGTAGTGCGTCTTAAAGGAGGCGATCCGTTTGTGTTTGGTAGGGGTGGCGAAGAGATGGCAGACCTGATTAAGGCAGGGGTGGATGTTGAAGTTGTACCAGGTATAACTTCGGGAATTGCTGCTCCCGCCTATGCAGGCATCCCCGTTACCCACCGTCTTTATAATTCATCAGTCACTTTTGTCACGGGTCACGAAGCTACTGAAAAATATCGCCCTGAGGTCAACTGGCAGGCGATCGCCCAAGGATCGGAAACAATCGTGATCTACATGGGAGTTCATAACCTATCCCGCATTATTCCTCAGTTAATCTCTGGTGGCATGACGGCAGAAACTCCTATTGCTTTGATCCGTTGGGGTACTAGACCCGACCAGGAGCAGCTTCTTGGCACGTTAGATACAATCGCCGAACAAATTACCAAAACAGATTTTAAAGCCCCTGCGATCGCCGTTATCGGACAGGTAGTAGACTTGCGATCTCTTTTAATACCTCAAACACAATAAAATTTATGCGCGATCGCTAAATTTTTCCCGCAGTTGGGTCTATTAAATGAGATGATAACTATATATTATTGGGGTGCAAACAGTCTGACTGAGTATTATTGCTTAGATCTACTTAAACGAATTCCTAGTATAATACATACTTACTGAACAACCATTTATTAATCATTTAGTCTTCATTCAAAAGATTGAGATAGACCATACTTATGGGGTTTGCAGAACTATCAATTGCAGATATTGCAGCAGAATACGACTTAGAAGAACGAGTTGTGTTCGAGCTTTGCGATCGCTTTAAAATAAACTATAAAAACGAACGCACTTGTTTAGCACTAGAAGATGCTAAAGCAATAATTATGGAAATTTTGGCTGCTAAAAATAAAAATGAAGTTAGCTAAAGGAATCATGTTCCTAATTTATCCTGAGCGATAAGATTGTTTACTGTATTTAATAACCTGTCGGTATTCTGTCAAAATAAATAGCTGAAGATTGTGACTGCTGGTGCATTGAGCATAGCAGCCGTTTGGAGATAAATCGATCGCCAAGATCGCGATACTTAACTCTGAGCGTAGATTAAATTCAAATTTTGAGGAGAACAATGTTGAAAAGATTTTTATTTGCTGCTGTAGCTGCCTTATTTTTGGCAATTCAACTGAATATCGGCAGCGTTAATGCGGTAGAACTTGACGAAAGTATTCGTACTGTAGATTTTAACGACCAGGGAGAAAAGACGACCCTTAGTCTAAAACAGGTTAAGCAAGGACAAAAAGTATTTGTTGACACTTGTTCTTATTGTCATAAGGGTGGTGCGACAAAGACTAATCCTAACGTTAACTTGGGCTTGACTGCTTTATCTGGAGCATACCCAGCTAGAGATAATGTTGCGGGAATTGTCGATTATCTAAAGAACCCTACTACCTATGATGGGGAGAGAGATATCTATGAATTTCACCCTAACACTACTCGTTCCGATCTTTATCCGTTGATGCGTAATTTGACTGATGACGATCTAGAAGCAGTAGCAGGACATATCCTGATTCAGCCTGAAATCCGTGGCATTCTTTGGGGTGGCGGTAAAGTTTATAACTAAACCGATAGTTTAAAACTAAATATATTTTAGATAGGAGATTCGAGTTATTAGCTTGAATGTCCTATTTTTTTAGGGAAGTTTTAGTTGTTTTGTTTCTTACCTACTACCCACTACCTACTACCTACTACTTTTCTCTTCAATCCACTCTTTCATTCCCTCCCGCTTGAGAATAGCCCGATCGCTTTTTGGGGCAACTAAGCCATAGATGGGTTTTTCGCTATATCCAGGCTTACCGTTACCAAACGCCCACTGCATTGAGGCATAGGTAGCAGGATCGCGACCATCGAGGGATAGATGGTCATTTAGATAGCAGGCTGTCTTCCAGGCTTTTTGGGGAGATTCGGAAAAGCGTAGAATTTGTTTTGACCAGTACATTCTTAGGTTGTTGTGTAGCCAGCCCGTATTGAGCCATTCTTTTTGAGCTGCATTCCAGGTAGCATCGGCAGTATTACCATGCAGAATATCATCAAAGCTTTTTAGTTCGGGGCGATCGTCCTGAGTATGTTCTTCTAAAGTCTGTTTCGCTTTATCGGGTAGGGAATCGTATTCGTGTAATTTTGGATCGTAAAATGCCTGATAGTGCGACCATTCACGCCAGGTAAGAAATTCATCGCGGAACTTCCAGGTGTAGGATTTAGGAATTTCACTCGCTTCGATCGCTTCTAAGATTTGATGGGGACTAACCATACCAAAATGCAGGTAGGGAGATAGTTCGGAGGTGGAATATTCTAAAGCTGGGTTATTTCTGATCCACTTATATTTTTTAAGGATGTTTTCTTTTAAAGTGGTGATGCGATCGCTAATTTCCGACTGTACAGGGGGGTGTTCGATAGAAACTGGAATCGTATGATCTATATCTAGCCGAGAGACAAGCCCGTTCAATTTTGCATCTGTGTATTCGGCAAAATTATGTAAGGGCAGAAGATCTTCAAGTGTTTTATTTGTTGCCACGGTTTTCAAACCAGCCGATCTAGCTTCTTTGCGTAATTCCAAATAGCGATCGCGCAATGCCCCATGTGCCTTTCTAAATTCTGGAGTGGTTTTCAAACCTTTTGGTAGCTGTCGGACAGGGACTAAACGGGAAGCATCAACGGTAAATACGGTTTGATGAGCGAGTTTTAACAGGCGATCGCATTTTTTCCGATCCCAGTGGGTATAGTCTTCATCGGTGTAGATAGCTGCTGCTGAAGGAATCCAAGATCCCAGCAAGTTATCATCTTTTTTCTTTCTAATAGTTTGAAGACAGGCAATATTTTTATCGCTCAAAGTTTTAGCTAGTTCTCTAAATGCACCCAGGGTAAAATAACCAATGCGATCGCTAGCATGATGAGCAGTAGCATCTAGTTCGCTAAACACTACGATTGGTAGTTTCAAAGTATTTCCATGAGCGATCGCAGCTTCGATTACTGGGTTATCTTCGCCTCTCAAAGCGCGGTTGAGAACGACAAGTATGAATGAACCATCGGTAAGGGGTTTATTATTGGCGGTAATAATTCTATCTGGTAAGTCGCCGATCTGCTCAACTGTCATGGAATAGAGTGTAAGTATAGTAATTTTTAACTACTATCGAGCTTTTTTGCCTTATACGGCTTCCGTCTAGAGTTAGATTGAAGTATAAATAGCGATCGCCAGTTCTTTTAAGTCTTTTTGGCTATTACATGAATATTATTAAGTCCCTGCTCTATTTTTCGCTGACAGGACTATGCGAAATTGGTGGAGGCTATTTAGTTTGGCTGTGGCTACGGGAGGGTAAGAGCCTTAAATATGCTTTAGCTGGCTGGTTGCTGCTGATACTCTATGGAATTGTTCCCACTTTTCAGCCTGCTAGTTTTGGGCGAGTCTATACCGCCTATGGGGGTGCATTTGTAGTTTTCTCTCTGCTATGGGGTTGGAAAATCGATCGAGTCATGCCAGATATTTATGACTGCTTGGGGGCAATGATTATCTTGCTGGGTGCGGGAGTAATTATGTTTGCCCCTAGAAATTAGTTTTGTTTCGCGTATGCTTGCGGCTACGTCTCCCACTACTGGGACGTAGCCCGTAGGGGGATATCCCTTTAAGTGCAGAGAGATTGTTAATGTCTTTCGCTAACCTGCATCACCGCAAGGGTTTTCCCCTGTGTTGGTCTGACTGAACCGACTTTCAAAGGTATCCAATCAATCTGATTTTTAAGAATGCCTGTAACGTTGCCATGCATTTCTGGCGAAGACCATACCTGTCCTTCCGACCACATACTTAATTCACGCAGTTCTTGGACTTTAGGATGAGTCTCTTCTACCAGCCCTTTTAGTGGCAATTCGTGGGGATGAAAGAATTTTACCTCTGCCCCCATCTCGGTAATGATTCGGGCTGCTTCTTCGGCGACAAGACGACTATAGGAGCGTTCTCTTAATGAGCCGTATAGAAAGAGTATTTTAGGCGGGCGATCGATATTTGTCATCATGATTATGGGCAAGATACTATCTTACCCGTACGGAAAAAGAATATTTTGCTTATTTACAACAGCGTGGATCGAGTAAGGTTGCCTTTTCTTGCTGTCGGGGAAACCAGCTAGCGGTACGTTTACAGAATTCCACCAGCATTAGCATTACAGGCACTTCAATCAGTACGCCGACTACCGTTGCCAAGGCTGCACCAGAGTTTAAACCGAATACAATTACCGCAGTGGCGATCGCAACTTCAAAATGATTACTAGCCCCAATTAGGGCTGCGGGGGCAGCATCTTCGTAATCTAAGCCAAGTTTTAAACCTGCAACGTAGGTAATGAAAAAGATAAAGGTAGTCTGCAAAAATAGCGGGACGGCGATTAGTAATATATGCAGGGGATTATTAACAATAAGCTCTCCTTTGAAAGCAAACAGCAGTAGTAAAGTTAACAGCATGGCAATAATTGCCACAGGGGAAAGATACTGTAAAAACTTCTCTTCAAACCAGCGTCTACCAAGTTTGTGGAAGATCCAGTAGCGACTCAGTACCCCTGCTAATAAAGGCAAGCCGACGTAGATCAAAACTGAAAGTACAATTGTTTCCCACGGTACGGTCAGATTATTTGCCGACAGCAACCATTTTCCCAACGGCGCATATAAAAACAGCATTGCCAATGAGTTAACCGCCACCATGACCAAAGTATGTCCCTGGTTACTGTAGGACAAGTAGCCCCACATCAACACCATCGCCGTACAGGGCGCTATTCCTAGCAAGATCGTCCCCGCAATATAAGAGTTAGCCAGGGTAACTTCATTACCGCGAATAACTTCCGTTGAAGATAGTAAAGACTGAAACAGTCCACCCAAGAAAAACTGGGCAAAAGCCACCATTGTGAAAGGCTTGACTAGCCAGTTTATGACTAAAGTTAATATTACAGGCTTTGGCGATCGCGCTGCCTTTTTTGCCTGGGAGAAATCAATCTTGACCATGATGGGATACATCATGAAGAATAAGCAAATAGCGATCGGAATCGAAACATTATAGACGCTCATCGCATCCAAAGATTGTGCCACCCCTGGAAATAGTTTACCCAGGGCAATCCCCCCCACGATACAAAGGGCTACCCAGACTGTAAGATACTTTTCAAATAAATTTAACTGCCCGCCAGCCCGAACAGCTTGAGCGTTAATCGGCGTTTTAGACTGCATAAGACGGAACTTACTTTGAGAGTAAATTTATCTTACATCAAGTTTATTTGATATATCAATATTTTTTGATATATTGACTGCCTATTCGCACTTACTTGCGGGTAATATCTCTCCCAAATGTTTGAATTCGGCTAAATACTGTTCTAGGATGGCAAACTGAGCCAAGTTGAGACTGTAGTACATCCAGCGTCCCTGCTGTCGCGATCGAATCAGATCTGCGTCCTTTAAGTTTTTAAGATGGAAAGATAGCTTCGATTGATTAACCTCCAGCTTTTCGCAAAGTTCACACACACATAGCTCTTGCGATCGCAACAATTCGATTACCTGTAGCCGTAAAGGATCGGCAAGGGATTTAAAACCAGTCCAGACTTGAGTTTTTTGAGTAGTCGTCTGCATCAACTTTTATTGATATGTTTTTTTTATGTTAAGAGATGATTAACGGGTTTGAGTAAAATTGTTTGAACGTAAGATTCGATAAGTACAAAATTTGTTGGTTTAGAAACAAACACTTATAGCTGATAGCTGATATTATAAAAACTGCTCTAAAACTCCTTTAGTTCTTGCTCCCGTTAGCTTCCAGCTAAACTTCTGTGCCTGTTGCAAACTCAACTTTTGTAATTGCGATCGCAATTCTCTGTCTTTAGCTACAGCTAGCATTGCCGAGGTGATTTCTTCGGTTTTATAGGGATCGATTAAAATCGCTGATTCTCCCGTAATTTCGGGCAAAGAAGCGAGTTCGGCAGTGATTACAGGAGTTCCACACGCCATCGCTTCTAATACAGGCAGCCCAAAACCTTCCCAAAAAGTTGGAAATACTAGGGCAACAGCATTGCTCATAACCACAGGTAATTCTTCGTAACTCAAATAGTCGAGCCATTTAACGCGATGTGCCACGCCTAATTTTTCTGCCTGCTGCTGTAGCTGGGGGGTAAAGCGGGGGTCACTCGAACCAGCGATCGCTAAATGATAATCTGAGTTAGGTAGGGCTGCAAAAGCCTTAATCAAGCCAGACAGGTTTTTATAAGGATCGGGACGACCAAGATAGAGAAAATAGGGTGCTTCGATACTGTTGGCTGCTTCTTTAGGATAAAAATTAGCGCGATCGTATCCCAGTAAGATTGGCGTAATCTTGTTTGCCCGAATGCCGTAATAATTTATTAAATCATCCGCAGTGGCTTGAGAGTTACAAATAATATGTTCCGCCTGCTTTAAAACTTGGGGAACAACATAGCGAAAATAATTGGTGAGGGGTGAAGTCGGACGGGGAAAACGTAAGGGAATCAAATCGTGACACATAACTACAGAGCGAGGTTTGCTATATAGAGGCGCTTCGGGAATCGGAGAATAGATTAGGTCTGCCCCTAGCTGTCGGTAAATCTTAGGTAGCTGAAACTGAGTCCAGAGTAAACGTCTTAAATGCCCCTGACTGCCTTGGGCGGGAGTCATATTATTCCCAATCTGGTGGCGATCGAAACCAGGAAAATCTACTGCGGATAGCAAGGTTGGTTGAAGACTCTTCAAGCTACCAATAATATTTTGGGCATAGGTAGCAATACCCGTAGGTCGATCGAACAAAACAGCCAAATTAATTAACAGGGGATTAGACATTTGATAATTCCTTAAAAAGCACTCTCTGAACCTGCTGCAGATTTAGTATAGGTCACGTCCTCTATCTTTTTGAGGCAGGATATTTGCGATCGCTAGTCAACTCAGAATTGAATGATGCTGGCAAAAAACCAAAAAAAAAGTGTTTAACTGGGAATTATATTGGTGGAATTGCTACAAAAGAGGAGGTTTGAGTGTCTTTAAGTTGGATGAAATCCCTGATATCAGTGTCTTTTGGTTTATTGATTTGGGATGCGGGAGTATTAGCGCAAGAATCTCCTCCCAATATAGATCGTACAGAAGAATGCGAGCTATTAGTGGTTGGTGGTGGATTATCGGGAGTTGCTGCTAGCTATGAAGCCTTACTGGCAGGTAAGACAGTTTGCATGACCGAGATTACTGATTGGGTAGGAGGTCAGATCTCGGCACAAGGAACTTCTGCCCTTGATGAAAGAACGACCCAGCGTTCTAAGCTATTTTTTCCCCGTGGCTATCTCGAATTTAGACAGCGCATCAAAGATTATTATGGCAAGCTAAATCCTGGCGACTGTTGGGTTAGTGAATCTTGTTTTCTGCCCAAGGATGCCAACGAGGTTATGTGGCAGCAGCTAGAAGCAGCGGAAAAGCAGGGAGGAGGAGAACTAAAATGGTTTCCTGCGACGGTAGTCAAAGATTTAGAAATAGAAACCGTTACAGATAAGGGAACAGGTAAGCAAATTACTAGTGCCGTGGCGATTCAACATAGTGCGACTAGTGAATACTTGCCCCTCAATACCCTACCTTTGTCCAGCACCATTGAAGATGCCTATAGCTATGAAGATTCGAGCAAATTTAGTAAAGAGGTAATTCGTTTTGTTCCTGCCAATTCATCTGAGAAGGCAGCAGACTGGTATGTAATTGAGGCGACAGAAACGGGAGAAATAGTCGGACTGGCAGATATTCCCTATCGCTTGGGCATCGATCCTCTTTCTGCTTACGAACCATCTTCTTCGAGCGTTGAAGGCGATCCTTACTGTACTCAAGGATTTACCTATACATTCGCGATGGAGTCTACAGACGAACCTCAAGAACACCAAGAACCAACTTTTTACGATAAGCATAAGAACTATTACAGCTACGAGTTAGAAAGGTTGGCTGACTTCAATTTGGTATTTACCTATCGTCGAATCTGGAGTCCCGAAAAGGGCGATTCAGAAAAATTTAGAGGTATTGAATTTACTGCTCCCACAACGGGGGATATTTCCATGCAGAACTGGACGTGGGGTAATGATTATCGTCCAGGAACGGCAAAAGACAATTTGGTTTATAGTCGCCAGCAGCTAAAAAAAGCGGGTCAGCTTGAGCCTAATGGCTGGATGGGCGGTTTACGCACCACTACTCTTAGTCGGGGAGAGGATCATGCCCTCGGTTATTTTCACTGGCTGGTGGAGGGAACTACGGACTCTCAGCTAGGAGATGGAGTAAAACAGCCTTACCCGAATAATCGTTTACTTAAAGGTTTAGATTCGCCAATGGGTACTGCCCATGGTCTATCAAAATATCCTTATATTCGAGAAGGCAGACGGATTGTTGGTCGAGTATATCCTGGCTATCGTCAGGGTTTTGGCATCAATGAAATCGATATCTCGCGAATTGACTACCGAGATTCTCACTACAGCGATAATTTAGATCCCAAAACCTATCGCCGTTTATGGACAAAGCTAGATGCTGTAGACGGCATTGGCGATCGCCAGAAAAATATCGATAAAATAAAACAGCGCACTCGTTCGACTATTTATCCCGATTCTGTCGGGGTGGGTCACTATGCGATCGATTTTCACCCCTGCATGAATGAAAGTCCTGCGGAGAAGGCTGGCAACACCGAGCGAGAAGGCGAACGTCAAGGCGGAGGACAGGCTTATCCCTTCCAAATTCCCTTAAGAGCCATGATTCCCCAAAAAATTGATAATCTGCTGGTAGCAGGCAAGAGTATTGCCACCAGCCATATTGCTGCTGCTGCCTATCGGGTACATTCTTTTGAATGGTCTTCTGGCGCTGCTGCGGGGGTAACGGCAATTTTTGGTTTGGAAGAAGAGATTATGCCCTATGAATTGGTAGATGAAGCATTTATTCATGAAGACAAGCTCAAGGTGTTAAAAAAGCGTCTAGAAGCAGGAGGCAATCCCACCGCCTTCCCAAATACGTCTATTTTTAATCAGGATTGGTCTGAATGGCAATAATTTAGGGGCAAGGCACTGCCTTCCCCGTACCAATAATGCCTTGCCTAGGCAATATAAAATAGTGGTAGAAAAAAATTAATGGCGATCGCTCTATTTACACCTTAATGAATCCAGATAATCAAATCTATCCTGTTGTATGGCAAGACGATCGAGTTCTACTAATCGATCAAACTCGCTTGCCTAAAGAATATAGTCTCGTTACTATCACCCGTAGTACTGATATGGCGCAGGCAATTAAAACAATGATCGTGCGTGGTGCGCCTGCTATTGGTGTTGCAGCAGCTTACGGTATGTATCTGGGTGCAGCGGAAATTGAGACAGACAATCAGCGTCAGTTTTTAGATCGTCTCCAGCAGGTTGCAGATTTACTCCAGCAAACTCGTCCTACCGCAGTAAACTTATTCTGGGCAATCTCGCGAATGCTAAAAACCGCCCATGAAGAGATTGGAACGGTTGCTGAAATCAAACAAACCCTGTTGCAAACAGCCCAAAAAATTCAGGCAGAGGATCTAGCTACCTGTCAGGCAATTGGCGATCGCGGTTTGAGTATTTTACCCGAAACCCCCAACCAGCTCAGAATTCTTACCCACTGCAATGCTGGTTCCTTAGCTACCGCTGGTTACGGCACTGCTCTGGGGGTAGTTCGTTCTGCCTGGCACGAACAGCGATTGGGGATGGTCTATGCTGACGAAACCCGCCCTCGCCTTCAGGGGGCTAAATTAACCGCCTGGGAATGCGTTCGCGAACATATTCCCGTTACCGTCATTACCGACGGCATGGCAGCCCACTGTATGCAGCAAAATAAGATCGATCTGGTAGTAGTAGGAGCAGATCGCATTGCTGCTAATGGCGACGTTGCCAATAAGATCGGTACATACAGTTTGGCGATTGTCGCCAAAGCCCACCAAGTTCCTTTTTACGTGGCTGCACCCTTTTCCACAATTGATTTTGAGCTGCCTGACGGGAGCAAGATTCCGATTGAAGAACGAGATCCAGCGGAAATAGCCCAGATTGGCGAGACTTTAATATGTGCTGAAGGGGCAGAATTTTATAATCCTGCTTTTGATGTCACTCCTGCCAGCTTAATCCACGGCATTATCACCGAAAAAGGGGTAATCAAGCCCAGCTCTCTAATCGAACATCGAGCGATCGTCTAGCTTTAATCTGACCAAAAAAAAGACGATCTAGAATTATTATCTAGATCGTTTTGACTCAAAAAACTGATAGCTAACCTAAACAGTCAATATTAACTCGAACTAAAAGTTACTTACTTAGTTTTGCAGGCTTCTGACTCAGCCATTCTGCAGGTTGGTAAGTCCCAAAAACTATATCCCACCAGTCGATCGCCAAACCAAAATTGCTGTTCCACTGCTTGTCGCGATGGTGAATATAATGAATCGGCATTTTCATCCAAAAGCATTTTTCTGGGGTGTAGTGCTGAATTTGATGGGCATAGGAAGCAAAGGCAGCAAAGGCAATTGTCCCAGAAATCATAATTGCCCCAAAGTAGAGAGATACGAAAAAGGCTGGCAGTACCAGCAGAGATACCAAACTAAAATCCAGGAAATCGCCGAAAAACCCTTTCGTGGTGTTGCTGCGGTGATGTCCATAATGCCCTGTTATTCTATTGCCAAATTTTGGAGATAGGTGCATGAGGCGATGTACCCAATATTCTAAAAAGCTGCCAAAAATAAAAGCAAAGATAAATAATAATAAAGACTGCATAAATAATTCGGTCTGTTTCTAAGATAATCTTATCGAGCTTACTGCATAAAATATTATTTAGTGGGTAACGCCGATGAACATTTCTTTTAAAAAAGCAGATTGAGTCTTATTGTTTGCCAGATCGTTTGCTATAATTATTAGTCGCGACAGCCCAGACTATATCTTGTTTCAACTCCTGTGACGGGATTAGTGCCATCTGCCCTTTGACACATTAAATAGATTTGATAGCGATCTAAAATTGCCCCCGTAAAATCCGCTCCTGTGATGGTTGCTTCTGCAAAAATAGTGCTGGTTGCCACTGCATCCTGAAAAATAGCGTTAGTCAAGTCAGAACCCTCAAATGATACTCGATCCATCAAAGAGCTAGTGAAATTTGAATCTTTGAGATTGGTCTTAATAAAAATTCCTTTGGTCAGAATTGAATTGCTTACGTCAGCACCTTCAAAATTTGCTCCTCTGGCGTCTGCTGCTGCAAACACTCCCCCCACCAGATTTTTATGAGAGAAATCTTCTCCTCGTATTTCGCTATAAGTATAGTTGACGGCACTTTCTTGAGCGATCGCGGGAGTCGCTGCCAATAAAACCCAAATTAAGGCGATTGCGATCGTTAATATAATGCTAGAGAAACGTTGTTTTAGTTGAGATAAAGGCATAAATAAGTCGGAGATGCTATTCGGTATTTTTATTTAACTATTAATTATAGAGAAGATCGCGATCGTGGCAGATTGAGGGCATCTTCACCAAGCTGTAATACTAGTTGCTGTTGCTGAGTCAATTCAGCTTCTAAGTTGCCAAATCCCAAAATATTTTTGAGGTAGTTGGCTGTTTCTACCTGACTATAATTAGTCACAATTTGGGTCTGCTCTAATTTTAGCGGCATGTGTCTGACGAGATAAACATCACGAAAGTTTTGCTGTCTCAAATAAGCTACTACTCGTCTGCCTAGTTCGGGATCGTCTGTCGTATTTTGGACGGCGATTGGTTTGCTTTCAAAAAGATGTTCTTTTCCTAGATCTAATTTGCTATCTACTCCAGAACCTATAATTTGCCTTGAGGGGTTCGTTACCAGCCGATTGAGATCGTTTTTAGCTTCAACAGGAGTATATTCTGGCAGCAGAGTGACCGTCAGGCGGTCGGGTTCTAGCTCCTTAATAAAATTCATCACAGCAATTAGCTCTGGCATCGAAATATTCGTATCCAACTGCGGTTCGGCTTGGGCGATCGCGGTTTTAAAACTCGACCAATAGCCAGGAATGTTCAAACGTTGACGAATCGTTTTAAAAACAGTCTCTTGACGTACTAACCGATCGGCAATGTTCAGGCAGTTTCCCAGCCGAGAATCGCACTGAGGAAGATTAATTTTGCCACTGTCGGTTAACTGCTCGAACACCTCTGGAGAAGTACGCAAATAGCGATTGACTGCGATATTATCTAATCGGTCGATCGACTGAGATAATAGGTCGATGCCGCCAAGACGATAAGCATCAGTTACTGTTCCTTTGCCAAACTCAGGTATTTGTACCTGCGAGTTTCCAGGAATGGAAAATGCTCTGGCAGAATTACGCTCTGGCTCGACCTCAAGTAATAAAATATTTTTACTTTCGCCCCTGGCAGTTTTAGAAAAGCCGATTAAAGCATCGGCATCAGGTTCGACTTCTACCAATAAAATTTGTAGAGGAGTAGTAAGCTTTTTATACTCAGCAGAAACTGTTGGCTTCGAATTCCCCTTTAGCTGACGAGATATTTGCTGCTCGACCACACTAATGTTGGTCAACGCTACACCACCAAAAGCTGAAAAAACAGCAGTCAGGCTAACCAACCCACCCCAAAAAAGACCTCGGCTAAAATACGACCAACCTGAATGCAGATTCCAAAACCACAAAGGCTGATGTAATGGGGTAATCTGGTGAATATCGGATGATGGCTCGGATAACTGGACTGCCGAACCCCTCTTTTTGTTATTTTCCCAGTGTAATGAGGATTTATGACTATTGCGCGATCGCTTTTGATTCATGCAAATTATAGTAATGATTCTATAGTGTGGTTGCTAGAGTAAATATTAGTTTGATGTTCGGGAACTACTTTTAGATAGCTTTGACTAAGTCTTTTTAAAATAAAAAATTGTCGGGCAAAATATATGTGTTTAATTTAGAAAAAAGAAGCTAATATCTTACATATTTAAGAGAAGCTATTGCAAAGTTTGATACTTTTGATTGTGGTCGATAAAAACAATCGCTAAGTTTACCAAACGATATGTTATATAGTACCACCGTAGTCCATGACTATTATTCCCAAAAAAAGTTGCTCAATAGCTTGAGTTGCGGAAACATTCCGAGTCAGCCAAACTATATTGTCCATATGTCCTGCATCATTATTAAAAAGTAAATGGAACTACAATTAATCCCAATTATTCTTGCTGGTGGTAAAGGAGAGCGTTTTTGGCCCGTGAGTCGCCTTAAAAGGCCCAAACAGTTTCTTTGTCTTGACGGTAGCGGTACAAGTTTGTTGCAATCTACCGCCGAGCGTCTTCTAGATTTAGCAGGAGGATGGGAAAACCTATGGGTAATCACCTCAGAGATTATTGCCGAGGGCGTACAGGAACAATTACCAAACTTGCCAAACTCAAATATTTTAGTCGAACCCCAGGGTCGAGATACCGCTCCTGCCGTTGCCTGGGCGACTTTGGAAGTAGCCAAAAAATATGGTAAGGATGCGATCGTTGGTTTTTTTCCTGCCGATCATTGGATCGGAGATACAAAGGCTTATAACGACACCCTAAAGGCTGCTGCACAGCAGGCGGTTGCCCAACCATCCATTGTTACTTTGGGCATTACCCCTGACAAGCCTGCCACTGGCTATGGCTACATCGAACAGGGGGCGCAACAGGGTGAATTTAATCAGTTGCCAGTATACGAAGTAACTCGCTTTACCGAGAAGCCAGATGAAGCCACCGCTCAATCTTTTATCGATACGGGGAAATTTAGCTGGAATAGCGGGATGTTCATCTTCCAGGCGGGGGTTGTCTTAGATGAGCTTGCCAAACACGCTCCAGACCTGCTCAAAGCTCTCTCCGATAAGGGTCGTGATGCCTACGCAGAAATAAAAAAAGAAAGTATTGACTATGCCTTGATGGAGAAAACTAAGCTAGCCTGCGTTCTTCCTGGCAACTTTGGTTGGGATGATTTGGGAGACTGGAATGGAGTCGAGCGACTGCTTAAGGGAGATCGAGATAACGTCGAGCTTGGAACTCACATTAGCAAAGATACTCAAGACGCGGTAATTTATGCCAGTGAAAGCGATGAGGTGATTGTCACTATTGGTCTAAGGGATGTCGTAATCGTCCGCGATGGCAAGGTGACGCTGGTAGTAGACAAAAACTGTACTCAAGATATCAAACAGGTAGTTAAGTCTCTGCACGACAAGCCAGAATTAAAACATCTATTATAATAACCAGAAGCAAACTACGTCTGATATGGATTAACTCTGTTCTAGCTTTCGGCTTTCGGCTCTTAGCTTTAGAAAACTGGTTGGAGTTGTGAAGTTTTCAAATTCATATCAGACCAAATAATTAAATGAGTCAATTAAGAGTTTAGACTACCGTTTTATTTGCCTCTCATACTATGTTAAATGCCAGAAAAGCGAGAACTCTGCTTTTAGCCCATTATGCTCACATGCTGGAGTATCGAGCCGAAATATTTCTCTGGGCATTATCCAACTCTCTGCCAATTATTCTCATGGGAGTTTGGATTCAGGCATCTAGCAAGGGTAATTTTGACTTTACGCCCCAAGAATTTGCCCGCTATTTCTTTAGCGTTTTTATTGTTCGTCAGCTTACGGCTATTTGGGTAATCTGGGAGTTTGAACGAGAGATCTTAGAGGGAAAACTTTCTCTACGTCTGTTACAGCCCATCGATCCCGTCTGGCATCATGTTGCTCGGCACATAGCCGAAAAGATGACCCGTCTGCCTTTAATTGCGCTGTTTTGCGGCCTATTTTTTGTTCTCTATCCGAGTGCTGCCTGGATTCCCCAGGTATCGCAGATTTTCTTAGGTATAATTGCGATCGCTCTAGCGTTTATGCTGCGATTTGCGATTCAATATACATTTGCGATGCTGGCTTTTTGGACAGAGAGAGCCAGCGCGATCCAGCAGTTTTGGTTTCTGTTTTATCTTTTCCTTTCGGGTACGGTTGCACCATTAGAAGTGTTTCCCGACAGTGTCAGGCAGATTGTTGAATGGACTCCCTTTCCCTACATGATGCATTTTCCTGCCGTCTTACTCATGGGATTACCAGTAGAGTTTGGTAAAAGTGTGCTGATTATGTTGGGCTGGACGATCGCTTTTTTGCTGCTCAATCGCTGGCTATGGCGCCAGGGATTAAAACAATATTCTGGCATGGGTGCTTAACAGGTAGTAGCTACAGACGTAACATGTTACGTCTGTACAGGTTATAGGTTATAAGGCGATCGCAAAACTAGACCGTGAATGAAAATCAGCCTCTTTGCCAGGATGAGACAATGCCCAGTAGCTAAGTCCCTCGGCTCGATCTGCAATTACAGCCGTGATGCCCATCTCTAAACTTTGTTCGGGTTGGACGATCTTGTTTAGATCGACTTCTAGGCTCATGTGCAAATAGTTATCTTTCTGTGCGACTCGAAAAGGTAAAGTCTCAAAAGCGGTTTCTTCGATAATATTTTGGCGATAGTCGAGAAAGTGAAACGCATTCCAATGCCCTGCAGGAGAGAGATTAAATTCCCAATATTCGGTTGAGTCTTTGATGCCGAGGAAAAATTCACAGCAGGTATGTTCCCAAAGATCTAGCTGACGCAAAGGATCGATGGCTGATGTTGGGATAGTAATTTCTGACGCTTCTGTCAGTTTATACTCAAGAGTTAACCGATTATGCTGACGTTCGATCCAACCGTTAATCTTCACAGGAGGTATAGCATCTGCAGGAAAAGGAATAAGAGTGAAGTCAGATTTCATATCATCTCGGCGATCGCACAATTAATTATTTCTGATTGAGATTCGATACTCTCCGTCAGCTTAAACTGTACCAAAGCTCTAGCTAAATTGTGGTCGGCGCGATCGACGTTAAAGTAAACATTTCCCTGAAGATAATCGGTAAAAAATCGCAGTCCCAGTTCAAAAGCTAGTAGGCGAATTGAATCATAGATATATTGATAATCATTTTGAGTTAAAAAATCCTTCGCTACAGATAAATAGCCTCGCAAAATAGCTTGGGCGAGTTCTGGATCGAACGTTACCGCCTCCCAATTATCAGTTTCTTCCCCCAGAGGATTGCAGCCCGATCGCAAACAATCGCCAATATCATAATGAATTAGACCTGGTTTAACCGTGTCGAGGTCGATCATCGCCACTGCCTCTTGAGTCGAACAGTCGATCATAATGTTATTAATTTTAGGATCGCCATGAATAGTTCTAAGGTGGAGTTTGCCTGCTGCTTTTGCAGTTTCTAAAACATGGGGGAGATCGGGGCGATCTTGAATAAACTGCAGACAATAATTAACTTCAGGTGAGAACTCAATCCGAACGTCCTTTATCACCTGATGATAGTGTTGGAGATAGCCAGGAGTAATATGGAATCCTTCTATGGTGTCGGCTAGTTCGTCTGTCGGCAAATTCTTGAGTAATTGGTGAAACATACCCAGGCCATAGCCAATCTCTTGGGCATGATGCAAATTCTGGATCGTATCAAAAGACTGAGAATTATCAATAAAGCTAATTCCTCGCCAAAAAGTACCATCTTCTGCCAAATAATGATTTTGATTTTGAGAAGTAAATAAAACTTTTGGCATCAGCCAACGGCGATCGCTTGGCAAATCAAGCTGTAACTGCTGATGTACATAATCTGACAAAATACAGATATTGTTCATGACCAGTTCTGGCTGACAAAACACGACGGTATTTAAACGCTGGAGGATAAATGGCGGTTGGAGTTCTGAAGTTACCAGAAAAGTACTGTTAATATTGCCGCTGCCATGTTGCAAAATATCAATGATTTTTGCGTTTGGCTGAAATTGATTGGCAATCTGAATCAGCTTATTAGAATTTTGGTTGACTGTCCCAGGCTTATCTGTCATATCCTCCCCAATGCTACAGGTGTAACTTCTGCTCTTAGATACCTTTCACAATTAGAACATTTTAATTGCTTATGTCATGCAGATAGTGAATAAACTTTGAATTTCGGACTGCAAAACGATCGGCTCGTCCATACTTAAAGCTTAATTAGCAAATTAGTAAATTTTATTTGAATTTTTAGATAATTAGGGTGGAATAGGAATCTACAAAATCAAATCTGAAGGATAATTTTTTATGTAGAACTAATTATGGGTATTTATATCCATATAGACTACTCAGAAAACTAACTCGATCGGCTTAAGATAATAAGCATTCAATCTCGATTGATTCGAGCATTTAGCATGGACGAAATATTGAGGAAGAGTTGTAAAGGAGTGTAGTGGATGGGAGGGTTTACCAGGGTAAAAGGCATATTGAGTCCAGGAGCCTGTTTGGCAAGTGGCGAATATCGGCTCGAGCAACCTTTGGGGCAGGGTGGTTTTGGAATCACCTATCGAGGTATTGATACTAGATTAAATCGAGCCGTAGCAGTAAAAGAATTTTTTCCTGAAGGATGTTGGCGGGAAGGTTCGACCGTAGTATCAGCAGGTCGCTGGAATTCGGATACTTATAGCAACGCCAAGCAGAAGTTTTTGCTTGAAGGTCAAACTTTAGGTCAGTTTAATCATCCTGGAATTGTCCAAGTTTTCTACTATTTTGAAGAAAATAATACTGCCTATATGGTTATGGAATACCTTAAAGGTCAAACTCTGACGGAATTGCTCAAGCAAAGCCAGGGTAGTTCGGGTCGGCTATCTGAAGCTAAAGCCTTGGAATATATTATCAAAGTTGGAGAGGCGCTAGAGGTAATCCACCAAGAACAATTTTTGCATCGGGACATCAAGCCAGATAATATCATGTTGACCGATGATGGCAGAGTAGTTCTGATTGACTTTGGTGCAGCTAGAGATTTTACCGCTAGTTCCACCGCTAGATATACAACTATGTTGACTCCAGGCTATGCTCCTCTAGAACAGTATGGGCGAACATTAAAATACGGAGCATTTACCGATATTTACGCTCTCGGTTCGACTTTATATCATTTGTTAACAGGAAAAGCTCCCATCTCCGCCATTGAAAGGGCAGCAGGAGTAGAACTGGAGTCAGTTAGAGCGATTTTGCCCTCTGTCAGCAGCCACGTTAGTAATGCGATCGCTCTGGCGATGGAGATGGATGTAACCCTACGAATTCAATCAGTAAAAGAGTTTTTTGAGCTGCTAAATGGGAATACTAAGAGTGTGTATGCAGCAAAATCATCTCGACCTCAGGCTGACCGCTTAAATGAGTGCGGTCGTGATGTCTGGAGCGTATTTGGTCGACCTGCTCCTGCCAAACGTCCTGTCCAGCCAGCTAAGTGGTTTTAAATCAATATGAAACTCGACGAAATTAAAATTACGATGTTGGGTACGACAGGAGCGGGTAAAACCAGCTATTTACTCGGCATGTATGCCGTTATGCAAACGGGAGTTCGGGGATTTACCCTGGCTGCCAAGGACATGGATCTAGACCTAGAATTAACCCAACGTTGGGAAAAGCTTATTTCTCTTAAGGGTGAAGATCGCTGGCCGACTCCTAACGCAGCAGCAATGGAATACTATGGCTTTGACTTTAGCTATGGTTTTCGCCCCTTAATGGGGTTTCAGTGGCTCGACTATCGCGGTTTGGCTCTAAGCGATCGCTCTACGGAGCAGGATGTTGCCGAGTTAGTCCAGTATCTACAGGAATCTGCCTGTTTGTTCTTATGCATTTCTGGAGAATATCTGGCTGGCGAAATTACGCCGAAAACCGTGCGGGAAATTAAAAGCGATCGCATGAACCAATTTATTCAGCAGTACGTTAGCAATCACCAAAGACCAAGTCCCAATCAGCCATTTCCCGTGGCAATTATGATTACTAAATACGATCTCTGTCACCATCGCGAGCGCGAAGAGATTATTGCTGATGTGAAAAAGCTATTTCAGGCACTCTTTACTCCCAATTCAGGCTGGCTAGTAATGATCTGTCCTGTAAGTTTAGGACGGGATTTGGGCGACGATCCCGAAAACGCTAATATTACCCCCGTCAACGTTCACCTCCCCGTGGTTTTTGCCGTCTATTCCCAGTTACGCAGCTATGGTCTGAAACTGAAGAGCGATCGCGATTTACAAAACGCTGACGTAGACACCGTTAAACAGAAAAACCCGCTTTTACAGTTAATTAAGGCTAGCCAGCTGCGGGAACAGACGGATAAGCTCGCAACGACGAATACAGAAATTGCTACTGTAGAAGAAAATATGAAGCTGCTTTCTCAAGAGCTGCAGCAGGCATCCCTCTATTTCAACGGTAGCGAGGTGACGGCAGATGTCTGAATGGGCAGCAATCGTTTATGGACGCACCTATCATCTTGATTTTCGTTTTATTACCGTACCTCATAACTTTGAGGCAGAAGATCTGAGCTGGGCATCACAGCACATCGTCGCTACAACTCAGCAAGCCCGCAATCTTGGAGGTTCACCTCGCTGGTCTTTGTTCAGAAACAATCGTTTTTGCGTCGTTGGTGTTACCGCTACAGTCAAAGATTTAATTGGCAAAACCGTCAAAGATAATCAGGGCAGACCCTTATATATATTCGTTGGCTATGTAGCTCAAATATCTCCCCAGCAAGAAATTAAGAATTTACCCGCCTATAGTTCTAGTCTCGATAACTTTAAGATTCTCTATCGGGAGGTTGAGTCAGTCTGGTTAGTCAGAAATTACGATCCTAAAAGTAGATATCCTGCTGCCAGTTACTATTATCCGATCTCCTTTCAGAACTTGGAAATTCCCAACTATAGCGATCTCATTCCTTTCTTAAATCAGGCTTCAAAGCATCCTAGAAAGATCTATCTGTGGCCGAATTTCAGCCATCAGAATAAATTACTGTGGCAAACAGCAGCCCAACATTCAAATACCTCTATTTGCCTCAATGTTAAGGGCAAAGCTTTGCTTGGCAGTCCGTTTCTCAATTTATCTAGCAACCAAACCCAGCAGTTTCAGATGTTGAATCGGATTACGGCTCGGCACCAATCTCAGCCGACGCATCTTGTCGATAACTTAAGCCCCAAACCAGATTCATCTCTGTCCCAAAAGATTTCTAATCGCGCCAGGGATGATATCGATTTAACTTTACAGCAGGCAACAAAAGTAGCGATCGCTAGTCAAGAATTAATTAATAATATATCTGACTGGAATCATACCGGTGAAACAAAAGCCGAAGAATTAGATCCCGATGTCGATCGTCCCGAATTTGGGTTCAAGACCAAGAAGACTCCTCCTTCCAAGCAGGATTGGTTTTAGTATTTCTACTATTTAATTAATTATTAAAAAATTTCCAGAGAAAAAATAAATCCTACGATCGCCAATCCAATACTTAGCAAACTTAGCTTAATCGGTGGATTGCCAGGGGTTTCAGACTTGACTGAGTAAGTAGCGTAAAACGAACCGCCAGAGGTAATCAAGCTAATCGCTGGAATAGTATATATTGCCCACTGCTTGCCAGCCTGAAAAGGAATTATCAGTAGAATTAAAATAACTATACCCGTTGCTAGAAAGCCACCTCCTGCTGCCTTCATCAATGCCAAAATTAGAGTTTGGGTGTTTGGTTCGACCTCCGACCAAGACTTGCCTAATGCTAGGCTGTGGTAGGGCATAAATTGCGATCGAGTTAAATAGATGATGCCGAACATGAAAGACAAAACTGCGATTAGGCTCCGCCTAGCCTACGGATCGCGCCATAGCAAATAGACGAGACAAATAACATAGAAAAACTACTTGACCAAATGGATAGTAGCCTCAGTAATTCCCATAACTATACCAAGATAAATCTGCCTTTGAGCATTGCACCGATGATGGATCGCACCGATCGCCATTATCGCTACTTTTTGCGTCAGATTACACGGCGAACCCTGCTATATACAGAAATGATTGTCGCTCAGGCGATTATTCACGGCGATCGCTCCAAGCTATTAGACTTTTCCCCCGAAGAAAAACCCTTAGTTCTACAGATTGGGGGAGACAATCCCGCGCAGCTAGCTGAATGTGCCAAGATTGGCGAAGATTGGGGCTATGATGCCATAAATCTCAATATTGGCTGTCCGAGTCCTAGGGTGCAAAGCGGTAACTTTGGTGCCTGTTTGATGACTCAACCAGAATTAGTGGCAGAAGCGGTTGCAAAGATGCAGCAGGCGGTTTCAGTTCCCGTCACCGTCAAACATCGTATCGGAGTAGATGAATGCGATCGCTATGAAAACATGGTGAATTTTGTCAGGATCGTTTCTGAGGCTGGCTGTAAAAACTTTAGCGTCCACGCCCGCAAAGCCTGGCTACAGGGTTTGAGTCCCAAAGAAAACCGCGATGTTCCGCCCTTACGCTACGAAGATGTCTATCGTCTCAAGCAAGACTTTCCCGATCTGTTTATCGAAATAAACGGCGGTATCAAGGCGATCGAGCAAACTAAGACTCATCTGCAAGCTGTCGATGCAGTCATGATCGGACGAGCAGCCTACGATCGCCCTTATATTTTTGCCACGGCAGATCGAGATACCTTTGGGGAAGATGTTACACCTAAGTCGCGTCAAGAAATTGTTGAGGCAATGTTGCCCTATATTAATTACTGGACAAACAAAGGTACGAGACTTAATTCCATTACTCGCCACATGCTCCAGCTATTTGCCGAACAGCCAGGGACGAAAGCCTGGAAACGTTATATCACTGAAAATGCTTGTAAAGCTGGGGCAAATTCTTTGGTTGTGAGTGGTGCATTAAGCAAGGTTAAACGATGATAACTCTAATACTATCTTTAAAATACTTTATCCCGATAGCATCAACGTGTATTGTTTTTGTACAACAATAATCTTAAAGTAACCGCCCGCCAGATTTTATGAAGAGTCAATTTTTAGCCCTAGCCCTATCTTTTTGTAGCCTCATGTTAGGGGGTCAAGCCTCAGCACAGGAAGATGTAGAGAGAGAGTTGCTAGAATTTTGTAAAAGATCGCCTCTCAATTCTAGGTGTAAGGGTGTTAAAGCACCTATATCTTTAAAAGAAAGAGAAGGAATTGAAGTTGAATGCCAATTGCGTTTTGGTGGCAACGATAAAATTGAGAGCTGTAAATATTTTGTAGAGGGAGACACTTTGACCGTCTATGTCGAAGTCGGCGAACAGATTGAGATGTTGGACAACTTACAGCCTACTAAAGAAATAAAAATTACTTCTGAAAATTTGTTGTTTTTCCCAACTGTGTCTGACTATAAATGGAAAATAAAATTTAAAACTCAGGTAGATCTTTTGCTGGAATCTGACTACGATCTTTTTTTTAAACTGGAAGAAAAAGCAAAAGGCAATCGTAGTAATCGCATTAGCATTTATTTTAAAAATTTAATTCGCGATATTAAAAGAGGAAAAGAACAAGACCTAATAAAATTTTTACAATCCAAGCAAAGATTAAACACAGACAAAAAAGCAATAGACTCTAAGTTAGAAAACCTACAGTCTACTTCAGCTAATTTAACTCAGTCTCAAGCAATTCAACGATTGCTCGACGACAAAAGCTGTGTCAGATGTGATTTGTCTGGAGCAGATTTATCTGAAGCAGATTTAGAAAATGCCAATCTTGAAGGAGCTAATTTAAGCAATGCAATCTTAACAGATGCAAACTTAGATAGAGCTTATTTATTAGGAGCTAATATGCAAAATGCCGTCTTAAATAATTCTTCTTTAAAATATGCTGAACTACCATATAGCTCTTTAAACGGAGCTGATTTACACTCAGCTAGGTTTTCTGCTAGCAATCTAATTGGAACGAGTTTGGTAAATGCCAATTTATCGAGTGCCGAGTTAAACGACTTTACCAGCTTAAAGTTTTCAAATCTAAATAACGCTAATCTCGAAGGAGCTAAACTTGAGGGAGTTAATCTGAATGACGCTAACTTAAGATCGGCTAATTTAAAAAATGCTTCAGTTTCTAGTGATGCGGTTATCAAGCGAAATACAGCTTATATTGTGAAATCTTCTTTTAAAAATGCTAACTTAACTGATGCAAACCTTACTAACATTACTGCTTCTGGAGTAGTTTTCGATCGAGCAAATTTATCAAATGCAGTTTTAGCAGAAGCTGATTTGAGCGTCTCAAAATTTGGCAAAAATGAGCTATTTAATTCTTTAATGGAAGCTGATTTAACTAATGCAGATTTAAGTAACTCTCAACTAGATAGAGCTAATTTTAGTGGAGCTAGGCTACAGGATGCAAATCTCAATAATGCTAATTTAGAAAGCGCAGTTTTGTGCAAAACAACTATGCCCGATGGTTCAATTTCAGAAGCAGGTTGCCAAGACGAAGAATGAATTAAAATTTAATTTCTCAAGCACCGCTCACAAACTTAGCGAAAACACTCAATTGTCAAGTTTCGTAATCCCGCATTTTTCCAAATGGTTGCCAAAAAAAATAAGAATAAAGAACTTAAAGGCAAAGAATTAGTCAAAGAAGTCTGTCGTCGGATTCGCGTCGCACGCAGCTATTGGGATGCTCACAATAATGCAGCCTGTCGGGGAGAAAGAGAAAAAGCGATCGCCCTTTATGAAACCCTGACTAAAGAACAAAAAGACCAGATTCCCCAGCAGTTGAGAGTCTGGCTGCGGTATCGCAGCGAGAAGTATTTTGGCAAGGATAAGCCGAACGGCATGAGTACCAAACGTTTTTTGCCCAAGAGTAACAGGAAAAAGACAAGTAATTAACGGGCGCTGATTTTTTATTCAGAATTATATTTCAATAATGCCGTTCCAAGAGGTAAAAACTACGCCTTCAGTGATTTCTTGAAGCGCAAACTGGATATCAATTAAAGTGTTAATTTCGTTGAGAACTTCGTCGAGACTGTCAAAAGATACCTCAAAACGTCTATCACACTTACTTAACCTCGATCTATAGTTGGGATTTTCTGCGCCCAATTCTTTTGCTTCTATTTGTACATCTTCTCCTGTATTCATGTGGACAGAAAACCGAGGACTGTTATCTCTAAAACAGAGCAGCTTGTTATTTTCGTTCTCTACAGTCAAGCCATAATTTTCAAGAGCAGTTTGAGCATCATGCAACCTAGATCGAGCAGAAGGAAAAAGTATCAAACAAACGTGAGAATTGGACATCTGAATAACTTAAATAGCAAACATAAGACAACAATATATTAATTAGCCCAAGTTTAAATGTCATAGTTTAATAACTCAATGGCGATCGCTAACAAGATGTAGTTTGGCTTTTTATAATAGGGGTTGCTAAATAAAAATGCGATCGAAAGGCTGATGTAGCTCGATTATATTTTCAAAAAACAGATCTCTAATCGTTAATTACCAATCGATAAAGACGATTAATCATCTAAGTCATGTTTTAAATAGCAGCGCTCCATAGTAATATTATTCAGTTCTGGTAAAATTCCTTGTCGTATTAGCCTCAATCTAGTAGCCAACATGACAGAAGCAACAATTGAGTTCGATCGCGAAAGAGCTAATCAATACGACCTGGATATCCGCAAGGCAATTCCTGGCTATGAATCGTTACATGCTATGACTCATAGCTTATTGCAGAATAGTTTAAGTGCATCGGCAAAACTATTAGTAGTAGGTTCGGGTACGGGAATGGAGCTAATCAACTACTGTCAACAAAACCCAGACTGGCTATTAACAGGAGTCGATCCCTCATCTGAAATGATGGAAATTGCTCGATCGCAACTAAAGGGCAAAGGTTTTTTAGAACGGATCGACCTGCATCTTGGTTACGTGGATGGTTTAGCTGAAACAAAACTAATGGATGCTGCAACTTTGCTACTTGTGATGCACTTCCTAGCAGATGACGGTACTAAATTACAGTTGTTGCAAGATACTGCTCGACATTTAAAACCTGGAGCAAAATTTGTTCTTGCCGATCTTTACGGAGATAGATCTGCAACTTACTTTCAGCAATTTGTCAGAGCCTGGCAGACGCTCTATTTTAGTCGTTTAGGTGACGCAGCTAGAGCCAAAGCCGAAGCAAATTTTCCCGCTTCTATTGATAATTCCATCCATTTTGTACCAGAATCCAGAATCGTCGAGCTGTTAAAGCTAGCTGGATTTACTAATGTCAGCAAATTTTACAATGCTTTCCTATTTGGTGGCTGGATTGCTGAATATGCTGGTATCTAACCCCTAATTTTTCATTTTTTTTCTTAAACTTACTGATAACAACATGACTGAACCAATTCGCATTTTGATGTGCGCTCCCGATCACTACGATGTAGACTACGTAATTAATCCTTGGATGGAAGGGAATATTCATAAATCTTCTCAGGAAAAAGCCGTTGCCCAGTGGTCAAAATTAAACCAGGTGCTAAACGGCATCGCCAAGGTAGATCTGGTTCAGGGGCAAAAAGGCGTTCCCGACATGGTGTTTACTGCCAACGCTGGCTTAGTATTGGGGGATAATGCGGTTCTCAGTCGTTTCTATCATCCCGAACGTCAGGGCGAAGAACCTTACTTTAAAAAGTGGTTTGAAGACAACGGTTTTAATGTTTTTGAGCTACCTAAAGATTTACCCTTTGAGGGAGCGGGAGATGCCTTACTCGATCGCGAAGGGCAGTGGCTATGGGCTGGATATGGTTTTCGCTCGGAACTAGATTCCCATCCCTATTTAGCCAAATGGCTCGATATTGAGGTGCTGTCGCTACGCTTAATTGACGATCGCTTCTACCATTTGGATACCTGCTTCTGTCCTCTTTCAGGCGGCTATCTGCTCTATTACCCTGGGGCATTTGATTCTTATTCCAACCACATTATTGAAGGGCGTGTACCAGAAGAGAAAAGAATTGCGATCGCCGAAGCCGATGCCGTAAATTTTGCCTGTAACTCCGTTAATGTGGGGCAAACGGTAGTAATGAATAAGGCAAGCGACAGTCTCAAGCAGCGATTAGGCGATGCTGGTTTTGAAATAATTGAAACTCCCCTCACAGAATTTCTCAAGGCGGGAGGAGCTGCCAAATGTCTGACCCTGAGAATTAATGAGCCTGTATTGCCCAATGTCCACGCCAAGACTCCTGTAGAAAGTCGGGTGCTGCATATGGAAGGTCATCTTTTGGATGCAGGGATCATGAATCGTTCTTTGGATTTGGTTGTCGATAATGGTGGCAGTTTCAAAGTCATGAACTTCAACTTAGGCATTGAAAGACAGAGTACTTCTAGCGCCGAAGTACGTGTATCTGCCCCCGACCATGAGGTGATGGAAAAGATTATGGCTCAACTGATCGAACTGGGTGCAGTTGCTCCTAGCGACGATACAAGCAATGCCATTACCGAAATCTGCGATATGGACGGTGTTGCCCCCGATGACTTCTACGTCAGCAATATTTATCCGACGGAAGTAAGAGTTAATGACCAGTGGATTAGAGTCCAAAAGCAGCGCATGGATGGGGGCATTGTAATTGGCGAGAAGACTGCCGAATGTCGTATCCTGCGAGATTTAAAAAAAGGCGATCGCGTTGTTGTCGGTGTTGAAGGAATTCGTACCGTCCGCAAAAAATCTACTCGCGAACTTAAAGTTAAAGAAGAATTTAGCTTTATGGGCGCGGGGGTGTCGAGCGAAAGACGGGTCGAGCTAGTTGTCGAACAGATTGCCTGGGAACTGCGTCAAATTCGCGATCGCGGAGGCAAAGTCGTCGTTACCGCAGGTCCTGTAGTCATCCATACTGGGGGCGCAAAACACCTTTCTCGCTTAGTCAGAGATGGTTATGTCCAAGGTTTACTGGGAGGTAATGCGATCGCCGTTCATGATATCGAGCAATCCCTGATGGGTACTTCTTTAGGAGTCGATATGCAAAAGGGTACTCCCGTCCGTGGCGGACATCGCCATCATCTTAAGGTGATTAATAGCGTCAGGCGTTATGGCAGCATTGCTAAAGCGGTACAAGAAGGACTTATTCCTCACGGTATCATGTATGAATGCGTCAAAAACAACATACCTTTTGCTCTAGCTGGATCGATTCGCGATGATGGACCTTTACCCGATACCCAAATGGATTTAATCAAAGCCCAAGAAGAGTACGCTCAACTTTTGGAAGGGACAGACATGATTTTAATGCTGTCTACCATGCTTCACTCTATTGGTGTGGGTAATATGACTCCTGCGGGGGTGAAAATGGTCTGTGTCGATATTAACCCTGCGGTAGTAACAAAATTAAGCGATCGCGGTTCGGTAGAATCAGTAGGAGTAGTTACTGATGTCGGCCTGTTTCTAAGCCTTTTAGTTAGTCAATTAGATAAATTAACTAGCCCCTATCAAAATCAGACCGCTTAAAATTACGGGGTGTAGCTTTGACTGCACCCTTTTATGCTTCCTAATTATGCGAGAGGCAAAAGGCATAAGAACTAAATAGCTGCAATCATCAGGGATCGAACAAATGCGCTTACAAGAAGAACCAGATCTACCCCCTAAGATTAATATTTTGCCAATGATCGATGTGATCTTTGCAATCTTGGTCTTTTTTATAGTTTCTAGTCTCTATCTGACTCGTTCTGAGGGTTTGCCAGTCAATCTACCCCGCGCCAGCACTACAGAGGTGCAAAAGAATACCCAGATTACCGTTACTTTAGACGATCTGGGTAAATTGTCTATTAATAGCAAACCAGCCCAAATAGACCAGCTAGAGGCTGAGATTAAGAAATTAATGACGGCTGAATCTAGCACTACCGTAATTATTAATGCCGATCGCACTGTCGAACATGGACAGGTAGTAGAAGTAATCGATCGCCTGCGACAAATTCCCGACGTGCAGCTAGCGATCGCTGCGAAAAAGAAAGTTAATAACTGAATCTAGCTAGATTTAATTGAGTCCGCATCAATTGTTAAATTATCGACTGCCCAATAATGCTAGGGGATCGGCTACCTTTTTGTCGCGGAGATGTATCTCAAAGTGAAGATGAGAACCCGTACTGTGACCCGTACTACCCATTTCCGCTATTTGCTCTCCCTGCCTGACTTTCTGACCGTGAGTGACCAAAATTCGGTTGTTGTGAGCGTAGTAAGTTAGGCTACCGTCAAGATGTTCTAGCTTGATTAAGTTGCCATAACCGCCATGCCAGCCCGCACCCACTACTTCCCCTGCTGCTGCTGCAACTATAGGGGTGCCAATCGGCGCTGCAATATCAATTCCGCGATGTAGTCTTCCCCAACGCCAGCCATAACCAGAAGTTAAAACTCCTTGTGCAGGCCAGGCATAACCGTCAAAGGCGCTGGGTAAATACTCTTCTGAATTTGGTAAAGGTGGAAGGACTAAAGTAAAAGAATCCTGAATGTCGGCATGGGATTTAAGATTACGCCTAGCTGTAGAGGAGTCTGGCTTCGCTTCGGGTTGAGTAATTTGCACTTGAGGCTGGGATTCCAAATCTGACGTTTCGGCTGCGGAAATTAAACTAGGCTCGGAATCTTTAGCGCTGAGTTTAGATGCCTGTTCTTGCCTATATTGAGCGCGTCGTTGCTCTATTTCCTGCTTGAGCTTGGCAATATATGGATCTTCTGGCGATGGTTGTAGTAACTCAATCGGGTCGGCTTTTCGAGACTCTACGGGAGCTAAATTTGCGATCGCAGACGCAGGCGCATTTATGTCTATACTTTTGTTAGAAACTGGAATAGTCAAGCGCTGATCGACAAAAATGACGTTGGAATTATCAAGGCTATTAATCTTAACTAAATCGTTACTGGATACTCGATAATCGCTGGCGATCGCCGTAATGGTTTCCCCCTGTTTTACCCGATGAATTAGTGGCTCAGGCTTGCTTAGAGACTTAGCATCTGCTAAATATAGTTTTCTATCTGCAATAGGCTGTAGTGGCGCTAAATTAAGTACAGGAGCGGGCTGAGGCGTGGCGCTCTGGACATTAATGGGCTGTAATTTTGTCGAGCTGACAATCAAGTTAAAGATTCTAGGCAGGAAGCCGGGTTGCCGTTGCGGGGAGGAATTTGAACTACTTACTTTTGAAGTCTGCTGAACGATAGAACTATTCAAACTTGAAGCAGTGGCACGATTAAACCCAAAAGCCTGCATCACAATTGCCAAAGACAAAAAAGTAGCAAATTGCCAGTAGGCGTTACGGTCAAATTTAGCCAGGTTAATTAGAGAACGTAATTGACTATTAGCATTTGATTCTACAGAGGTGAGAATATTATTATGGGACATTTTGAACAAAATCTATTGTATTAAATACTATGGGACAAATCTTTGGGAAATGTTCGCCTTTCTGGCTTTCCAGGCTACATCTTTGTTTAATAAGAACCCGATCTAGCAAAACCTGCTTATTAGCCTTGCAATACTTACAGTTTGATTCACTATCTATATTTGTTTCTAAGGAAGATTAACCTAAAATTGAATTTTAAACAAGTGTAATACGAACATGACTGTTGTCGACCGATCTCGATCGGTTACTGAACTGATTGTCTAATCGCTTCAAACAAACCAATTGAGACACTGACAGAAAGATTTAAGCTTCTCACCTTGGGTTCGGCAATATCAATTCTGACTATTTTGTTACAAACAGACGTAACCTCAGTCGGTAATCCTGCCGTTTCTTTGCCAAATAATAGCCAGTCAGTTGTTTGATACTGGCAGTCGAGGTAATTTTCAGTGCCACGAACGCTAAAGCCAATCAGCCTACCACCTCTTTGCTGCTGTTCTTGCCAGAAAGCATCTATATTTTCGTGATAGTGCAGCTTGACTAAAGGCCAATAGTCTAAGCCCGCTCTTTTAAGATAGCGATCGCTAATTTCAAATCCAAGGGGTGCAACCAAGTGTAGTTCTGTTTTGGTTGCAGCACAGCTACGGGCGATATTACCAGTGTTGGGTGGGATTTCGGGATTGACGAGAACAATACGAACCATTTTTTAAGTAGCGGATAGCAAATAGCATGTAGAGACGCAAAATTTTGCGTCTTGACAGTTAGATTAAAATAATTTGAGTTACGGGCGCACAATTTAAGAAGCAATCATAACTTCAGGACAAACAGCGTAGTCTAGATCGCGTTCCTGCTGGGCAATGTTTTGAATATCTTGTTGAATGATGTCTGTAGGAGAGATTCCCTGTTCGTATAGCTTTAACCACTGTTGAGCCGTATTTCCCTGGCGTAGAATCTTTTTCAAAGGCGAGAGGAAGCAGCTAAAGCCACGTTTTTTCGCTAAAGGATAAACGCTATCGTAAATCTCTGTAATCCAATCTCTTGCCAGGATCTTGCGACCATCTTCCCAGTGACGCAATTCCGCGTCTAAACTGGAGCGAGCAGCCAACATTTCATTTTCATCTGCTAAAGCCATTAATTCCGCCTGCAAATCGCTGTTAGACAGGGTGCTTTGCTCTAAAGGATCGAGCTGGGGATTATCAATCGTCTGCATGATTCTGGCTTCTAATAAGGCAGTAATTGCCAACAATGCCAAGGGATCGACTACTAGATCGCAAATTCTCAGCTCTAAACGGTTGAGATTGTAGGGACGGCGATCGCCATTTGGTCGGACGGCACTCCAAAGATGACGCACGTTGCGCATGGTTTTAGCTGCTAGCTGCTCCTCTGTCCAGCGAATAAAATGACTGTGACTTTCAAACAAAGGTACATTATCGGGAGTTTTGGGGAACATCTGCCAGCGAGAGGAATGGCTGCCCGTAACTTTACCATCGATAAAGGGTGAAGATGCGCTCAAGGCTAAATATAAAGGTGCCTCAACTCTGATTAGACGACAGGCTCGCATCAAAATATCAGGATCTTCAATCCCGACGTTGATATGAATACTCGCCGTGACGACATCAGTACCGTAAGTCTGTTCGATGTAATCGTGATAGGGATTGTTAGGATCGGAGCGACAAAAGCGATCGCTGCCGCCTAAAGACATTGTGCTGCCAGGAATCAGCGTATAGTCTCCTAAAGTTTGTAGATAGCCTCGTAATGATTGTCTGGGCTTTAACAAGGCACATAGCAGGCGATCGTAACCGCAAAAAGGAGCGGTGGTATACTCCACATTTCGACTATCAGGCTCGCGCACAAAACCATCTAAAGCCCGAACTATTTTGTCCGACATACCGACAATTTTTCCTGCTGGCGTGCCAGTATACATTTCGACTTCAAAGCCTTTAGATAATAAACTCATCTTGTTTTATAAAATATCTGCGCTACGGGCAATCTCTAGACGCGATCTATTCTCTCTCAAGTAGCCCAACAAGAGAAACTTACCTAAGTTAGAGAAAAAGATAAAAAATTTCAATAACAGTTGGCTATCCGTTGTTATACATATGCTTAACAGTGTAAATGATTACAGTCTAAAGGAAATCTAAAGATTAGTATTGTATGAATGTGCTTTCCTTAAGTTAAGATGTCGAATCTTACAAACAGTTGAAGATTGAGGAATTAAGTTATTTATGGCGACACTTTTATCTAATCAAACTCAGAAAACAAAGCTGTATCAAACTAATCAGCAGGTTAAATACCTACATCTCGAAGCTGAAGTAGATATGCTGCTCCAAAAACTAAACGCTCTCATGCAGCGTAAGCAGTTAGGCGAATTAACTTCCCAATCTTTCTCTGATTCAGATTAAGTCTTGGCAGCTACTTAATTTTCGATAGCTAAGATCTTAGTGCGGTGAGGCAGGTAACTTCAACCAGATTATCTGTTCGGCAGCTTTAGGTTCGGAAAATCGCGATCGAACCTACCACTTTACAAAGATTTGAGCGATGCGCTCGCTCAGTATCTTTCACCTATCTTATTTTACTAGGTGTCAGAAGTCAGCTTAAGATAATTAGACTAGAACAGATCGCAGTTCAGACTAAAAAATCTTAGGAAGTAAATTATGACAATACATCCTCAGCTAGCTCATGCCTTGACTCGAAAAAATGCGCTTAAGGTAATTAGTGGCTTAAATAATTTCGATCGCCAACGAGTAACAGCAGTGGTTAAAGCTGCCGAAGCTGGTGGCGCAACCTTTGTCGATATTGCTGCTCAACCCGAACTAGTCGAAGCGATTCGCAAGTCGATCGGTTTACCTATTTGCGTATCTGCTGTCGAACCAAAATTGTTTGTCGATGCCGTTAACGCTGGTGCCGATCTAATTGAAATTGGTAATTTCGATAGCTTTTATAGTCAGGGAAGACGATTCGAAGCTTCCGAAGTCCTAGAACTAACCCAAAAGACTCGCGCTCTACTGCCACATACTCCTCTTTCGGTAACCGTTCCTCATATCCTCGCTTTAGACGAGCAGGTACGGTTGGCAGAACAGTTAGTTGATGCTGGTGCTGATATTATTCAAACAGAGGGGGGAAAGAGTATTAAACCCCTAAATCCTGGAGTTAGAGGCTTAATCGAAAAAGCAGCACCGACTTTAGCTGCTGCCTACAGTATTTCTCAGGCTGTAAATATTCCAGTACTTTGCGCTTCTGGTTTGTCTAGCGTTACCGTGCCAATGGCGATCGCTGCGGGAGCATCAGGTGTGGGAGTTGGTTCGGCAATCAATCAGCTAGATAGTGAAATAGCAATGGTGGCAGCAGTTCGTAGTCTGGTTGAAGCTCTCAAAAGCTCCCAGGTATCAGTTTCTTAAAGTTAGTGCCTGTCTGTACGGCTATTTTGCTCTCGATCGCCATTGGTAGCTTGGGTAGTAAAGCTGAGACAATTGAGACTATATTTCCAATAAACTGTCTTTGAGAGCATTAACTACCTGCTCTTGTTCCACAGTAGAAATACCAGGAAACATCGGTAAAGACAATACTTCTCGGGCAGCCTGCTCTACTCTGGGTAGCTGTCCTTTTTGATAGCCCAAATCTGTATATACAGGCTGCAAATGCAGGGGAATAGGATAGTAAATCATCGAGATAACACCTTTCTCTCGCAATTTTTGCTGAAGCAATTCTCTGCCATTATCTTTGCCAGACTGCTGTTCGACTCTAACAGTATACTGATTCCAAACGCTCATCCCCCCAGATAATACTTGAGGAAGATTAAGTGCCTCAACATACTGTAGTAGCTCTTGATAATATCGAGCAGCTTTTTCGCGCTGCTGATTCCAGCGATCGAGATAGGGCAGCTTGATGCTTAAAATAACTGCCTGTATAGCGTCAATACGACTGTTGATGCCGACAAAATCGTGACGATAGCGAGAAGGAGATCCGTGTTCTTTGAGAATTCTCATTTGCTTGGCGATCGCAGGATCGTTGGTGGTAATTGCCCCACCGTCGCCACAGGCACCGAGATTTTTGGTAGGGAAAAAGCTAAAACAACCAACATCCCCTATACTGCCAATCTTACTATCAGACCAAGCAGCACCCGCAGCCTGGGCGCAGTCTTCAATCACATAAAGCCGATGTTTTTTAGCGATTTCCATCAGCTTAGTCATATCTAAAGGTTGACCAAACAAATGAACGGGCATAATTGCCTTGGTTTTAGGCGTAATCGCCCGCTCGATCGAGGTCAGATCGAAATTAAAAGTAGCCAAATCTAAATCGATAAAGACGGGTTTTGCACCGACTCTAGTGATTACTTCCGCCGTGGCAAAAAAACTAAAGGAAGTCGTAATTACTTCGTCTCCAGAGCCTATACCTAAAGCTTTTAATGCTAAAAAAAGAGCATCTGTGCCAGAATTACAGCTAACACAGTCCGTAACTCCAATATAATTGGCAAACTCTCGTTCAAAAGTGGCGATTGCCTCGCCGCCAATATAGCGACCAGAACTAAGAATATCGAGGACGGCAGAGTCAGCTTCTGCCTTAATTAACTTATATTGACGGGTTAAATCGACTGGGGGAATCTGTTTCACTCGCTTAGGTTAAAGTTTTTTTTACTTAGATAAAATAGTGAGGAATTTAATTGTTCAATATAGGGTAGCGCGAAAAACTGCTATTTAGTAGTAATTGCTAACAAATACAGTAACCTGAGCAATATGAATAGCGATTGCCCAAAGGGTATACTTCTTACAAAAGTTGCTGCGCGAATCGGAGATTCGCCAGTCGTAGGACGCTTAGCGTCCAGCCCGCTAGGGCGGTCTGCCCCGTTAGGGGCTGCGACGACGATCTGAGCGTTAGCTCTGTGGGGAAACCCTAAGACCGCACTTTTGCGCTTCGCGATCGGCTAGTACAGTCAGACTGTTTTTGCCCGTCTTCTCAGTTTCTTCCTACATAGCATTTGAGAGTTATGGAATCAGCAGAAAATCAACCACAACCACGATCGAGCAATGAGTCGGCAGCAGAAAGCAACCCAACCCTGTCGAAAACCGAAACTATTGCTCTGCTAAACGAAAGTATCGATCGACTAGAGGAAACGATCGCCAAGATCGGCAAAGATCCGACGAACATGCCCCTTTCTAAATCGATAAATACTCTGTTAACGACGACTCAAGAATTAGAGGATGCGGTCACCTCAACCGAGGTTAAGGTATCGACCTCGATCCCTACAGTCAGATCGGCTAGTCCCCCAGAAAAAGTCTCTAAATCAGAGCGTAGCCAAGACGTTCGACAAAACGTCAGTACTATTTCCAAAGCAAGAAAACAACCGAAGAAAAATCTGGGTTTAATCGTCATTGGCGTAACGGCGGTCGCGATCGTCATTGTCACGATATTTTGGCTTTGGCAACCCCAGCAGCTTGCTAATTTATTACCTCATACCGAAAAACAGCCTGCGCCAGCAGGTGTTGTCGTTGCGCCGATAACCGACATTGTCACACAACCGTTAGAAACTACTTCATTAAAAGACACTATCGAGACGATAGACAGTACGCCAGACAACCTGGGAATTGTAAGCGATATTAGCGCGATGGATTTTCCGCCAGAGATTGAACCCGTAGCCGAACCGATTGAAGATGTGGTGGAAACGTTGATTCCTGAAGAGCTGGAAGCTCCCGACCGTCCGAAAAAACTCACAATGGTCAAGATCGAACCAAAATTAGACTTTACCCCCGAACAAAACCTAGTCGCATCTTTAGAAACAAAGGTATCGGAGCTAGTTGAAACCTATGGTGGGGAATTTATTCAAGAAGTTCGAGCCGATCTAACCGCCAGTAGTCTTTTAGTTAGCTTGACGGATGACTGGTATAACCTCGACGAATCCGACCAAAATAGCTTGGGCAATGAAATATTAGAGCGTTCCCGTGCCTTTCGCTTTCAAAAACTAGAGCTAAAAGACAACCTCGGAATTTCGGTCGCTCGAAACCCAATTGTTGGCGAAAACATTATTATTCTCCAAAACAGTAAGGAATAGCAGAATTAGATTGAGTTTGAGCAAGAGAAGGAGAATCCTAAAATACCTATAAAGAAGATAAGGCGACCGTAGTTAACCTGTACAATGTCTCTGAAGTAATTCAAAAAAAGGATACAGTAACAGGTGGTCAAAAAATTGAGTAACCAAATCTTGATTAGTATTGCTGTCGTTGTCCTCTGTGGATCGGTGCTAATTTTTTCCGCTGTGATGGGCAATAGTCCCCGACAACAGGCGATCGCTTCTGAGCTAAAGCAGCCTACTAGTACTAACACCCAATTAATCGCTCAAAACAACATTTCAGACGAGGAATCTATGGATTTATCAAATGCAACTACTACAGACTCAGGTTTAAAATATATTGTCATTGAAGAAGGTGACGGTGCATCTCCCCAAAAGGGTGAAAACGTTACCGTTCACTATACGGGTACTTTAGAAGACGGCAGCAAATTTGATAGTTCCCGCGATCGCAACCGTCCTTTTCCTTTCAAGCTTGGTGTCGGTCAAGTAATTAAAGGTTGGGACGAAGGCGTTGCCGATATGAAAGTTGGCGGTAGACGCACCCTAATCATTCCTCCCGAATTAGGTTATGGCGACAGAGGTTATCCTCCTGTCATTCCTGCTAAAGCTACCTTGATTTTTGATGTGGAACTATTGAAAGTTGGCGGTTAAAAGGGCTTCGCCCTAGCTATTAGCTACTAGTTATCAGTTCCGTCATTGCAAATTAAGAGTTTGAGGCAGTTCTAGACAATAAACAAAAAAACACAGGTGGGTATAAATTACCTGCCTTTTTTTGTGTTTTGTTATTGCCAGTTACGATCTCTATTTATAATAATCTGACTATACAATGAGAACATCTTTAAACTTCTTAGCCCTAAAGGATTAGTGCCTGGAGGCACGTCCGCCTTAGCGTCTCTGCGCGATATTCTAATCTACACTTAAATTTCAAAGTTAAATCCTGCTTCTTTCAAAGCCAAATATCTCGATTCATCAAACTGATAGAGCTTTGCAGGACGATGAGAGACACCCGACTGCATCTGTTCGGTATCGATTAGAAGTTTCATCTTCAGAATTTTTTGTCGAAAATTACGCTTGTCTAACTTTTTTTCTAAGACAGTTTCATAAAGTCGCTGTAGCTGAGTGAGAGTAAATTTGCAGGGCAACAGTTCAAAGCCGATGGGTTGATAGCGCAGCTTACCCTGTAATCTTTGTTTTGCTACCTGAAAAATTTGCTGATGGTCGAAAGCCAATTTTGGTAGCTGCTGTACGTCAAACCAGGCTGCATCACGCGCATCAGTTCGAGCTTGAACAGTATATTCAGCAATGTTAATTAAAGCATAGTAGGCAATAGTAATTACGCGATCGCGCGGATCGCGTTCGACCTCTCCAAAGGTATAGAGCTGTTCGAGAAATAGCCGTTCGATGCCAGTTTCCTCCTGTAGTTCTCGCATAGCAGCAGCCTCGATCGATTCTTCAGGTCGAACAAATCCTCCTGGTAACGCCCATCGATCTTTGAATGGTGTGAGTCCTCTTTGGATTAGCATTACCTGTAACTGCTGTACACGATCTAGACCAAAAACAACGCAGTCTACGGTCACGGCTGGTCGAGGATGCTCGTAGGAGTAGGACATCGGGATAACCTATAACTTATAACCTATAACCTACAACTCATAGCTAGGCTTTAAACATACTTTTCTGATAGGTTTCACTTTCAATCCGATCGCTAATTAAGAGGTTTTCCCAACGACGAGCAATTAAGCAAGGTAGATTAAACAAGAAATGTTTGATTACGCCAGGATTAGAGATAATTCTCTGTAAGCAGAGCAAAGCTTTACCCTGTTTGAGTGGTTCAACTACTAAATAATAATCGAGCCAGATCTGAGTTTCTTTTAGCTTTAGCTCTAATGCTGCTGCTACATCTGGATTTTGTTCGAGATAGGCTATATTGCTGCTAAAGAAACGGCAGATTACTTCGCATTCTTCTTCCATCCGCCCAATTTTATCGCTAGAAACCAGAGATCCTGGGCGAGCGCGATAGAAATAATAGGGTTCGGGTACTAAACAGAACTTTGCACCATGCAAAAAGCACTGAATATCGAACCAAAAATCTTGAGTCACCCGAATATTTTGATATCGGATTTGATGTTGCTGCAAAAATTCCCGTCTAAACAATGGTTTGGTGAATCCAAGGCGTAAGCCAGGGCGACCTTCTATATCTGTCAGGATAAACTCGGCAGCATCAAACTGCTGAATCGCATCCATTTTGATCCCACTTTCGCGAATAATTGTACTCCAGGGAGTGCCGATCCCATCTTCAATTAGATAGGAGTCATCGGCGATAAAGTCTACCTGTTTTTGTTCGGCAAGATTGACTAACACTTCTAGTCTTTGGGGCGCATACCAGTCATCTGAATCGAGGACGGCAATCCACTTTCCTTGGGCTGCAGCGATCGCTTTATTTCGCGCTCCCCCTGCACCCATGTTCTCAGTGTTGAGAATTAGCTTAAGCCGAGGGTCGTCAAAGCTTTGGATGATTGCTACCGTGTTATCGGTAGAGCAGTCATCGACCACAATGACTTCAATACTAGTCATTGTTTGGCATAAAGCCGAAGAAATTGCCTTAGCGATATATTTTTCAGTATTATAAGCGGGAACAATAATGGATACTTCAATATTCATTTTCTTATTGCTTTAAATAATTTTTTAAGATACAGATAAAGAATTTAATAATAAGGATTTCCCGTCAAAATAATCGGGAATTTCTGCCCCCATCAGGTCGAGAATAGTTGCCCCAACGTCTACTGCTCTGCCCGACTGCAATTCGCTGTTAGGGGAAATACGAGGTCCTTTCGCCATCAGGAATCCATGTTCGCGATGACCTCCAGGGCGATTATAAGTAATTGGACCAATACGTCCTAAATCGGGACTATCAACCAGATCCGTAGCAATGGTGTGCCAAACAACTACTAAATCTGGATCGGGTAATTTAGGATTGCTATCGAGGGGAGACTTGCGAGTCCGAATTACATCTTTGACCAACAGTTGATTGCTTCTGCCATCTCTCAAACGAGACAGCACATCAATAATTTCATCACACACGCTATCGTAGTCTTCAGGTGCAACTACGCCATTACGCTCTCGCCCCTGAAGGTTGATCCGAATGTGACCGTCCGCATAGGCAGGTAAAGCAAAAGCCTTCATCTCCGACCATAACGAGCTATACCATACTGCAGGCATCCAGCCCAGTTCGACGTTGTCTTCTAATAGTGGATAGGGCGAAAGTAAGCCGTGTTTAGAACCGCGCAAAAAGTTTTTGTGAGTCCAGGTTTCCCAAAGTTTGCGGAGGGGATTTGCTTCGTAAACCTGTCGCCAGACTTCTGCCGACCAACCACCTCGAATATTTTTAGTAATTACTGGCGGTGCGGGCTGATTTAGATCCCCCCGTCCTAATGCTGTTTTACCAGGATAGTTGAAGCGATACATTACCTCTGGCAACAACATCATGCTTAATAGATCCGTATGATTTGCACCCATGCCATGGACTGCAAACAGCAAGATATTTGCATTATCGGGAGCAGCAGCTACTATTTCGCCAATGGCGCGATCTATCTGCTGGTATCCTTTTAGCATTGGATCTCCCAAACGATCTATCTGATTGGTATGAGCAAAAAGAGGATGGTCTGGCTGACTGAGATTATATAGGTCGTGACCCAAAGTGTGAGTTTCTCCAAAGCCGGCAATAAAGAGATCCCAATCATCTTGCTTAATTAGGTCGCAGCAGATTTTGGCTCGCGTTGCTACGCTCGATTCTACTGATTCTGTAACCCATTGAAAATATTCTTTGTCCCACCAGATACCATTATCCTTGCGGTATACGGGATTGCTACCATACTGGTCTAGTATGTCGGGCAAAATTGTCGAAGGTAAAGACTCACTGGGATAAAAAGGATGGTGGCCACCCCAACCAGTAATTTGCACCCCATTAACTTCAGGACAGACTCTAGTGACGGGAACATCAAAAGCAGCGACTCGATATTCTTCGTTTAGAGCATAGAAAGGCTTGTATTCTTGATAGTCATAACCACCATAAATTGCATCGCAACCAACTTTATAAGTTTCTGGATCGTAGGTAACAGTATCCCAAAAGCCTGTTTTGTCGGGCAAACAACCAGTAGCCATCATTACCCAAAGTGGTTCTGTAGAAGAAAACTCAGCCGAGCCATTGTTGTAGTTAACTGAATTGTGTAAACGACTATAGATCCCTGACTCATTAATTGCACTAATATTTGGTAGATGTCCATCACTCATCCACTTTTCAATTAATTCAGGATCGGCTGCATCTAAACCGATGGCAATTATTGGTTCTTTCTTAGTCATAACTCTATCGATCTATCTGTTAAAGGTGAAGTATTGGTCGAGCAATTGCAGAAACAATTTATGTAACATCCTGTATGAACATAATACCTGATATTTTCTTTTTTTTATTGATGGAGTATCAGTAACAAGCTGAAAAGTAGGCGGTTTAATCTTGGTTTTACTTTTTTATGAAGCGCAGATAAATTTAAGCAGAACTGCTATTTCATCTGGAAAAAGCGCTATTAGTTGCCTGACTATTTTTAGGAAAGTTTAGCTTAGATTGGCTTGTCTGTTCTAATAAATATTTTTTTGATGAAGAATAAAAAAAGCGATGAGCTGCTAGACCAAAGCAATATTAAGTATTACTTGCATGAGTCTATTTCTAAAACCTATTCGCTCAAAATCCGAGAAAATATTGACATAGTGTAAAAATAACACTATTCTATAAAGAAGCATTGAATGCGATCGCAAAATCTATGTTGAATATGTATCTCCGATATTCACAATTTGTTGGGAGAAGTTGAAGCCTTTGTTATTTGCGATGATGCTAAAAGCTTAACCAATGTTTTTGACAGTCGATCGAAGCTAAAAAAAGGCAAGAAAGAAAAAAATGTATCGATTTATATTTTTTGAAAGCAAACTTTTGATAAATTTGTTTGATATTTTACCAAGATTTAAAAAAACAAAATAACTATGCATCAACAACTACCTATACCGACTTTTTATGCCCCTAAATCCGTTTGTGAAGTTTATCGCGTTCCCTATCAACAAAGAGCTACAGAGGCAGCTACCTGGAGTAAAAAGCATCAAATTGAGCCTGCTTATCACGATCGCCAAAAGATTGGTCTATTGTTAATTGATGTTCAAAATACCTTTTGTCTGCCAGAATTTGAGCTATTCGTGGGGGGTACTTCAGGCACGGGTGCGATCGATGATAACGTTAGACTCTGTAAGTTTATCTATCGTCATCTAGGAACAATTACAGAGATTGTGCCAACGATGGACAGTCATACGGCAATGCAGATTTTTCATCCTATATTTTGGATCGATGAGGATCGACAGCATCCTCAGCCTGGAACTACGATTACCCTGGCAGAAGTCGAGGGGGGGTTGTGGCGAGTAAATCCCCTGCTCAAATATGGTTTGAGCCAAGATTTAGAGCAGCTACAGCAACATGCTCTGCACTACATGCAAAAACTGAGTCAAGAAGGTCGATATCCTCTGACAGTTTGGCCCTATCACTCAATGGTAGGGGGTATTGGTCATGCTTTGGTTTCTGCTGTAGAAGAGGCCGTGTTCTTTCATAGTATCGCTCGCCAAAGCCCGACTAAGTTTGAACTCAAGGGAAGTAATCCGCTAACTGAAAACTATTCCGTGTTGAGTCCAGAGGTGCTGGATACGGTAAATGGTGAAGCGATCGCTCAGAAGAATAGCAGTTTAATTGATAAGTTATTAGCATTCGATGCTCTGGTTATTGCAGGACAGGCAAAAAGCCACTGTGTTGCCTGGACAATCGAGAATTTACTGACAGAAATTAACGCCGTAGATCCCAGTTTGACAGAGAAAATTTATCTACTTGAAGACTGTATGTCGCCTGTTGTTATACCAGGAGTTATGGACTTCTCCGAGCAAGCAGATCTTACTTTCCAGAAATTTAAAGCTGCGGGGATGAATTTGGTTTGCTCGACCGAGCTAAATTTTAATTGAACGAGATGGTAGAAATTATTCCCTCGCTACCAGAAAGAACTATGACAATTTTATTGATGATTGCGATCGCCAGAACAAATTTGACAGAAAAGACTATTGCTCCCTAATCGGCTTCTGGTAAACTAGCAAGCTCCTGCTGCCCATCTAAAACCTTAACTCGTTCGATTAAGGTTGCAGTCTGAGTTAGGGCATCGGTTTCCGTTTCGCCCTGTCTAAATAGAGAGATTATACCCCGTTCGTAATTTGATGCGATCGCTAGAAAAGCGCCTGCCAGTATATAAATCGGCAATGGCAAAATAAACTGCTTGAGCCAAATACTAAACTCTGCCAAGACAAATAAAATACCTACACCGAATAACCAAGCTTTTAACATTATTTTCTCTAATTTAGAACAGTAAAATAACTATTTATCTCTTTCTTTTTTCTTCCTTAATGCTTACCATCCCCAGCTACCAGTTTCTCCTTTGAACGGACCAACAATATTTCCTGTAATCCAGCCGCCATAGAAATCTCCTGCTTGAGCTTGAACTATTTCCCCGTCTACATAGCAAGCATCCATTTTACTCGGATAAAAAGCAAGATAGTTTTGTATGGGCATAAATTCGGCTGTAGGCTGAGAATAGTACCAAGCTGCATTTGACACTAATTTATCTTGAACCGATAAATTATAGTAACCCGCTACTCCTTTCCATTCACAAAACGATCTCCCCGAAGCTATTGTCTCAAAATATTCCATGGCTATATCGTCAGGAGAAATATAGTAGCTAGGAGGATGGCTGGTTTCTAGCACCCGATAGGTATTGCTACTGTTAGCTATGACAACTTCATTAAAAATTATTTTGACCTGCTGGCTCGACTGCTCTAAACGAGGTGGACGAGGATAGTCCCAGACAGATTCCTGTCCTGGCTGTGGCTCAATACGCTGTGGGTAAATCACTGATTAATTAAAAATTTATTTATGATTGAAGATTATTGGCTGAATTATCCTTGAACTACCTGTTTGATAGTAGTAAAAGTTTCGACGCTAATTAAGCCTTGACGATAAGCTTTTTGATTTGACATCCCTAGAAAAACGTCTCCTCCTCCTTCTGGACTGCGGGAGAACCTAGGCGAAACATTAATATAAACTAGAGCGCTATCAATACCCTGAACGAACTGCCGTCCTTCTTGATAAGATTCTGTCACGATCGAATCTGCGTGACCACTACTGTAGCGGTTGATCCAGCGTATAGCCCTCGACAAGCTATCTATATGACGGAATGCCACAGTCTTGGTCAGATATGGTCTGCGCCATTCTTCAGGCTTCATCAAAGATAAGAAATCGGGAAACTGTTCGACTAATATTTCATCTCCTCGTAGCTTAAATCCCTGCTGTTGTAGGCTACTAAACAGCGACTGTAAAAGAGATGATTTAACTTCGTGATTGATCAATACTTTTTCAATCGCGTTGACCGCATCAGGCTGACCATTATGACTATCGACAATCATTTGGCGGGTTAGCTCCAAACTACCGCTTTGTGACCAATATAGGTAGCAGTTACCCATCGTCGTTTTTAAAACCGTTACCGTTGCTTTCTCGGCTACCTGCTGCACTAGGCTGGGACGACCATAAGGTATGACCAAGTTAATATGATTATCTTGAGTAACTAATTCCTGAACGGAAATACCCAAATCGGCAGAAATGATTTCAATAGAATTGATGGGCAAATCTGTAGAACTTAAAGCCTGTTTGATGATTGAGGCTATAGTTTGATTAGAATTGCTCGCCGAGCTACAGCCTCTCGTGATTAGGCTATTTCCAGTTTTGAGGCACATTCCTGCTGCGATCGCCGCTAATTCAGGGAAGGCTTCATAAACCAAGGCGATCGTTCCCAAAGGCATTAGTTGGCAGTAAGTTTGAAACGGTTCGAGCTGATAGGAGGCGTTGATCAAACGCCTTGTGGGGTCTGGAGAGCGAGAAAGTCGCTTGAGAATTGCCACCATCATCTCTAAGCGTTCTGGAGTTAATTTTAACCAGTCCGCGATCGGTTCGGAAATTGCCATTTCACGGCTCATTTCCAGGTCAATAGTGTTAGCTTCGAGTATTGCATCAAAACTACCTTCCATCGCGTCTGCAATCGCCAATATGCCTAACCTTCTTTTTGCTCCCGATATTTGAGAAAGTTTAATAGCAGCTTTATGTGATTCTCGAACTATGGTTAGCACTCGATCTGATGAACTTTGCATTGCTTTGCTATTGATGCCGATAGATTACGAACAGCGATAAAATCAGCAGCATCATCAAAAATAAAAATACTACTATCCAGGAAATGATACTCTGAGCATTCAACCAGCGCAACATTTGTGGCAGAACCACCACCATGAAAATGCTCAACCCAAAAAGCAAAATTAATAAAATTGATAAATAATTTTGCTTCCAACGCCGATCTGCCTTTTGCCACCGATTACCAGTCCATCGCCAGGATTTCTGCTGATATACAGAAGCAAGCTGTTCGATTACCTGCCCATCTTTTTTAACAGCAAATATTTGTTGGCAGCGATCGCAGCCTAAAGCCTCAGTCAAAACAATCGGTTTTAGATTGCCACTTCGACGACAAGGGCAGGGATATTCGCTTGTTAAGTCTATTTTGTGTACTTTGTATGGACGCACTCTAGAGGATTGAGGTAATTAAAATTAAAGGATCGATGAGTGCCGATCGCCGTCAGGAAAGATAATCACCTAGCACGTTATCTTTTCCAGTTTTGGCTACACTTCTCAATTTAATTTTAATCAAGACATCGAAATTAAAATATTAACTTATGCTTTAACTTTGATTATTTTTAAATAAGCGGGTGAAGGGATTCGAACCCTCGACATTCACCTTGGCAAGGTGACGCTCTACCACTGAGCTACACCCGCATTTCATCCAATTTCCCTCTGGGAACTGATGAGACACACAACACGTACGTTTCGCAGGCTGTGCTATTTCCTTGCCGATATACATTATGACAAACTGTTGAAACTTTTGCAAGGAATTATTCAAATCACTGACATATTAGCTGTAATAAGCGGTCAATGTGAGATTGAGATTATCTACTGAGGTTTTCAAAAACAAAAAGTGGCGCAGAATTGGCGTGCGCCAAAACCTAGTATATGCACTGTGATATCACCCCAAAAGCCATGTCACAAGATGCTTGTAGCCTTTGTCACCGTAGAATTGCCTTTAGTACTATCAATGTACTAGCTCCATATATTGATTGATGTCATATAAAAATCTGACAGGGTACTACGTATCTAGTCACGGTCATTGTCTTGTAAGAGAAATATCTTTTGTATAGCTCTATCTCACGTTAATACAGCTATTTGAAAGGTTAATCTAATGTATATAGATAATGAAAATAAGAAAGCCAAAATTGGCAAGATAAATGTTTATGTTCGAGGCAACTCAGTAAAGCTTAGATTTACCTATCCGAAAGGAACGAGAGAGACATTATCTGTTGCCACTAATACCGAAGCTGGGTGGATTAAGGCAATCCAAACGGCACAACTGATTAACAATGATATTGAGTTAAACCAATACGACCCATCTCTAGCTAAGTATTCTGTTAAGAGAGCAGCAATGCTTGAGGTGGCAACAAAAGCCCCAAGTCTCTTGGATTTATGGGAGTCATACAAGCTTGTAAGTAGAGAGAGAGTAGCAGAGACGACTAAGAAAACTCACTGGTATCAGTATGAGACTAACTATCTTGGAGACATCTTTAAGAAGGATGCTAGCTTGTTGGAAATAATGAACAGCGATAAGTTCATAAGCTACTTGCTAGAGAAGTATAAACCCGCCACAATTAAACCCATCTTCTCTAACTGCTTGATGCCCTCAGTTAATTTAGCTGTGAAGAAAGGAATAATAGAACGCAATCCATATTTAGATGTAGAGCTACCAAAAGGAGTAAAGTCTGATATTGATTGTTATTCTTCTGAGGAAGTGAAGTTAATTATTCAGAGCTTCTATGATAGTGCTTCTGATTACTATGGGACTTTAATTGAGTTCATTGCACTGACGGGTTGCCGTCCAGAGGAAGCCGTAGCCCTTACAGCTAATGATATTAAAACTAAAGGCGATAGAAGTTATGTCAAGTTCAGTAAGGCATATAGCAATCGTATTTTATTACCTCACACTAAAAACAGAGCTATTAGACTATTCCCTATCAATGACCAGCTACAAACTCTAATTGATTTTATTGACCCCAGTAAGAATGGAGGCACGAAAGATGTTCCATCTGGTTTATTCTTTCCCAGTCCGAAGGGTAAATATATTACTTGGAATAATGTAAGGAATAGACATTGGATACCCATCATCAATAAATTAATAGAGCAGGGTAAATTAGATAGATATATCAAACCTTACTCATTACGCCATAGTGCCATTACAAGATGGTTGAGAGAGGCAGAGTTTGATATTGCCAGTGTTGCTAGATTATCTGGTAATTCTCCCAAAGTAATTATGGATAACTATTGGAAAGCTAAGACTGGTTTTGATATCCCCGAACTCTAATCAAAACAACTTAACTAAGTGGAAGACAAAGAAGCATATTAAGTTGATAGAGGATTTAGGGGTGAATTACCTCTCATTGATTCTCAAAAAAAACAAATATCTGAATAGATAAAATTAGTAGAATCTGATGCACCATCGCAGGTAGGCGTGATTCGATGGGTAGATGACCGAGAAATGAATACTGCTTATAATCCTGGTTTTGATTTATTTAATATCGGAACTGATGTTAGAGCAGCACTAATAAAAGTTGAAAAAGCTAAATGGATAGCAAAAATTATTGAGCAGAGTAGTGAAGATCCTGAAGACCTACGGATACAAAGATATTCTATAGTGGTAGATATTAAATGGCGAGGGGAAGGCACTCTTGCGGCTAATACTAGGCTTACTTGGAAAAGCTCTAATGCTCACGAACTAATTGGGCATAGAGAAGCAGCATTAGCAGGTAAAACTCAATCAGAAGATCCACTAGAAGAAGCTCAAGCTAGTATCAGAGCAGCTAGGCTTGCTCCCTATCTTTCCTCTACTGAGAGATGTACTTTACTCAGGGATAGTATTACTAGGTTATACAAAACTCATATTAGGATTCGTCAAGTTAAAAGTATACGATTTATAAAAAGTCGGTAGATAGCAATGGAAAACTTAAACCATAGAATACAAGATTATTTTGAACTTCCAGATCTAGGAGTTGTTATTAGTATTGCTAATCCTACGCTTGATAAATTATCTAATAATGCAATTAAAGATTTAATTAGCAATCGAATAGCTATAGTAAATTCTGACACTCAGAAACAGAAAAGGATAGAAGTATCTGACATTGATATTGCTACTTCTATCATTGACAAAAAGAATGTTCATATTTGTTTAGGTAATTCAATTAAGCTTTCAGAAATAAAGCCCAATTCGGATCTTGTTTTAGCTAACAAGATCTTATTTTAAAGAAGCTGCTCTGGTATCGCATACTCCTGCGCTGCTTCTGTCGGTCAGGACAGCATATAATTCTTGAGAGTTTTAACAACTTTGCGATTGCTTTTAAGTTTACGAATAGCCTTGTTCACTATCTGGCGTACACGCTCACGACTTAGATTAAAGAGATCGCCCCGACCATAATCTAGAGCGGTAATGGTATTACTTGGTTATGTTACGCGGATTTAAAATAAGATAATTACAGAGATTCCTCTGTCTCTCGGAACAGCTATGAACAATAGTTTCAACTTAACGACTCTTTATCCCAATTTTAGGTCTGCAGCGACAGCAGTCTGTCAAAGCTGGTGCGAACAACACGGCTACAGCGATTGTTTTTATCAAGATGGTAGCTGGTGGGCATTTCCTCCTAATAGCGTCATTCCCATTAGAATTCATGAGATCCTCGACTTAGAAAAAACCTTTGCTAGGCGCGTACGGGTAAAACACTACTCCACAGCTCTTTCTATTGCCTTGCTTCCCGATGGCTGTATTGCTCCACACAATCATCCTGAAATTTAAATTGGGAATCTTGAAACCTTTAGCTGTATTTTATGCCCAAAGCGATCGCCAAAAAAATTTGGGCAGAGATAACATTCTGCGCCAGCGCCAAGGCTCTTTATAGAGACGATAAGACCACTCTAAGTTATTGTTTCTCAACCACTCTGGAGCGCGTTCTTTTGTTCCCGCCCAAATATCGATGCTGCCGCCAACCCCAATCCAAATCGAATTCGGACAGAGATGTCGATTTTCGGCAATCCATAGCTCTTGTCTGGGTACGCCGATGCCTACTAAAATAACGGCAGGCTGTTTGGTCTGGAGAGTTTGTTTCCACTCCTCTTCTGCAGTGCCAGAAACATAGCCATCCTGAGTCAAAATCGAGAGGTTGGGATATTGCTCTTGCCAGTTTTGGGCTGCTTGCGCTGCTGTACCTGGACTACCGCCAAAAAAGCAGAGAGAATTATTAGAGGCAGATTTACCCAGATACTCGATTAGTGACGCAGCCAGCTCAATCCCAGGACAGCGCTGATGCTGACGACCCCGCAAACGCATATAAAGAATTACCCCCGCACCGTCAGGAATAATTAGATCTGCCGATCCAATTGTCTGATGTAGGGCTGGATTTTCCTGTGCCATCATGCTCATCTCCGCGTTCAGCGTTACTACATGAGTTCCTTGGCTTTGCTCTAGTCTTGTTACCAACCAGGCTAAATAATCATCCAGCAGGTGAATCTGAAGACTGAGAACGGGAAACATGGGGGGAGTAGATAAGTTATTATCCGTAGACATCATATTTTTACTTGACCGATAACACCAGTTGAGATTATGGCTGAGTTGCTGCAAAAGCAAGAATTTAAAGCAAATCTGTTCTGCTTAGCCTAGTTTAACTGCTGTTCCCGTAGCCGTAATCAAGAGCAGTACTCCTTTTTCATCAACACTGATTGTACCCGTATCAATTTCAATACCAATTACCGCATCAGCATTCAATTTTTGAGCGCGCTGCTTTAGTTCTTCGATCGCCTTTTGCTGCCCTTTTTCAAATACTTTTTCATAGCTGCCAGTTCGCCCACCAATCACGTCTCGTATTCCTGCAAACAGATCCCGTAAGGCGTTGGTGCCATAAACTACCTCTGCCGTAACTACACCTAGGTAGGCTTCAACGTTTTGATTTTGAATCGTATCGGTTGTCGTAACTAACATCTATATTTAAGGTAATTATGACTAAATTTATGTCTACATTATATTCTCGTTAGCCCTATCTAGAGCTTAAATAGATGTACCACAATACTTACGATCGAGTTCGAGGCAGTTGGTGGGGCGCGATCGTCGCTCAAAGCTTACTCAATCAGCTTCTATCCGAACCTCAAGCCAGATTGCATTCCCAATCTTGGCTAATCCAGCGCCAAAAACTAGCCACTTCAATATTAAAACAGGAATTATCTGTTGGGTATTTGCAAAAACTTATTGCCGATTTGGCACTACCAATTACCAATTTGCAGCACAATAGTAGTCTGTTGTCTTTACTGCCTGCGATCGTTTTTCCTGCCAATAAGTCGATGTTGCAGTTGAAAAATATAGTAGAAAGTAATTTGAAGTCAGCAAATGAACCGATTCAAATCGCCATAAATCAAGACGCATTAGGATGGGAATACTTGTTAACCTCAGTTCTGAGTTGCAAATTAGATCTGGTTGCTCAAAAGCGAGTAATTAGGAATGTAATTGAATATCGTTTGGGGACGTCAGGTTTGTTAGCCAATAAACTAGGCTTAGTTGCTCGCGAAATTGAAAATGGCAGTAGTTTGGGTTCGATCGTCGAGCAATTATCGCCTTTAAAAGGTTTTACCTCAACGGCGATCGCACTTGCCTGGTACTGCTTTGCCACTACTCCCCAAGATTTTAGATTATCAATTAAAAGAGCATCTCTTGTGGCTACCAACTTCGCTTGGTTGACTATTGCACTTACAGGTACATTATCTGGGGCATATAATGGTATGGCAGAAATTTCAGCGTTTGGGAGGACAGAGGGAGAAAATCCTCAAGAGCAGCTAGAACGGCATTTATGTGAAAAACTATCTCAGGATTGGCTGGGAATTTATGCTTATGAACGGCGGGATCTATTTTACAATCATAATTTAGAGGCGATCGCTCTACCAGGGTTGATTCAGACTCGTCAAAGCTTGAAGATCGTTTCTCAGAAACTTATCTGAAGTAAATAATTAGCGGTCAGAGAATGAATGCTTAAATATTTTGTATTTGTTCGCTCTTACGCAGTCAATTAAATTTAAATATTAGAATAAAGCCCTTAAATATATTAGAGCTATCTCGATCGATCTAATTTTGCGCCTATCCTAACTAAATACTATTAATCTAGCCAATTTACTGGCTCTATCTGCGTAAAAAAAACAATCGTTATTAGCCAACATACTCAGGTAAAAAATAGCTCGATTAGAGCAAAAAAGCACTTAAGTATCAGTTCCTAAAGTCGTAAGTTTTGGCAGATTAAGCTCTAAAATTACTATTGTATTTACTGAAGCTTAATCTCTGACTAAAATTAAACCAAAGCGATTTTATAGCTTCTAAAAATCCTCACCTATGATGAAAAGCTGGCGTTCACTAATCCAAAAAATTGAAGGATGGCGATACAGATATCAACACCAAGGACTTTCCTGGTGGGGAAAAAGCCTGCGCCTAAAAGCTGCTGGCAAATCATCTCGTAGCTCTAGTTTTGGTCAATCGGGCAGCAAACAACAGCACACTAGATTGAGAGATTTTCTAATCATGTTAGCTTTGAGCATTATTGCTTTAACTAGCGTGGTTGGTTATCGATTCTATAATCAACCTCAATTAACCGTAGGTAAGATTTCCCCTTTGACGATTAAGGCACCTTATTCCGCACAATTTGAAGATACAAAAACGACTATAGAAAAGCGAAAGGAAGTACAAACAGGAATCATTCCCATCCTGAAACAGGATCGGGCATTAACAGAAGAAACTAGTCAGAAATTAGAACGTCATCTGCAGCAGATAGATAAATTGCGGAAAATGGCGGCCCCATTCCCTTTTGCTGCTCAAAAATCTCTTTCTTTGTCTAGCCAAAGATATATTCGCTTTTGCCCCGAATCGGAATTTAAAGCGGTACTGGCTTCTGTGACTCAAAATTACATGATTCTAACTCAGCAAGAAGAGCCTTCCATTGCGTCTAAAAATTTAACCTTAGAAAAAAGACCAGACTTTAATTTAGGACTGCAAAAAGTAGCTGCAGAATTAGAAACATATCGAGCGAACACCTCAGAAAATAGATTTAATACTCTAATCGCTCAAATTACCCTGACTCGCTACCGCTATTCTCAAGCTTGGAAAAGTCTAGATCGAAAAAAAATTGCTCGCCTAGATGACAAAGAATTAATTATCCTACTCGATCTAACCGAGAAAGAGTGGAAAGCGACTAAAAAGACTATTTTGTTAGCTGCAGAGCGCATTTTGACTCAGGGCATCCCTTTAGGTATTCCTTCCAATCTTCTAGAGTCAGCGGTTACAGCTCAACTAAACCCCGACATTCCCGATGCTGCCGAACGTTTGGCGCAAAATATGCTGCTGGGAACTTTGCAACCTAATCTAGAAGAAGATAGAGACGCTACTCGCAATATTGCTGAGAAAGCAGCGATGGCGATAGATTCGGTTTTAGTAGATATCGAACAGGGAGAGGTGATTGTCGAGCAGGGAGCGAGAATTAGCCAGTCTGATTTTGTGCTGCTCGACGGTTTCAAACTAAGCAGACGGGGCATCAACTGGGAGGGCTTAAAACTGTCGGCGCTTGTCGTTGGCGGAATTGTAGGCTTGTTTCTGATTGTTCAAAGAAGCATCTATCCTGCTATTCGCCACCGTGATTATTTGCTGCTTTGTTTGCTAGCGATTAGCGCTCCTTTACTAAGCGTTTTTGAAATTCCCTATACTAGTCTGCCAGCAATCGGTCTATTGGTTAGTAGTTTTTATACTCCCGCTTTAGCCATCTGTCAGGTAATGCTAGTAATGGGACTGGTTGTATTTAGCAATCAGGATTTGGATTCTGTTTATCTTTTTGCTGGACTGGTTGGGGGATTAGTTGCGGCGGTTTTTGCGGGTCGATTGCGATCTCGTGAAGCGATCGCTAAATTAGGTATTGCCGTTGGTTTATCCCAAATAGCTGTGTATTTAATTACTAAACTTATTCTAAGTGCTAGTCCCGCGACAATTTGGTCGGCTATTTTGCCCGATGCGACGGTCTGTGGTCTGTTTGGTGTCGCCTGGATTGTTATTGCGATCGGCATCTCTCCTTATCTCGAACGCTTTTTCGATTTGATTACTCCCATTCGTCTGGCAGAATTATCAAATCCCAACTTACCCTTACTCAAAAGATTGGCAACAGAAGCGCCAGGAACTTTCCAGCACACTATGTTTGTTGCCTCTCTGGCTGAAGCTGCTGCTAGGGAATTGAACTGCAACGTGGAATTAGTTAGAGCTGGGACTCTGTACCATGACATTGGCAAAATGCACGATCCCTTGGGATTCATTGAAAACCAGATGGGTGGTCCGAATATACACGATGAAATTGACGATCCTTGGGTAAGCGCCGAAATCATTAAAAAACATGTAAGCGAAGGTCTGGTAATGGCAAAGAAATATGGTCTACCAAAAGCCATTCGCGACTTTATCCCCCAACATCAGGGTACTTTGCTAATTGTCTATTTCTACTACCAAGCAAAGCAAAAAGCAGAAGAGTCTGGTGTCCCCCTCGTAGAAGCTGACTTTCGCTATATTGGACCAGTACCTCAATCGCGGGAAGCTGGCATATTGATGTTGGCAGATGGCTGTGAGGCTGCCTTGCGATCGCTAAGAGATGCAACTCCCAAACAGGCTCTAACTACCCTCCAGAAAATCTTTAAGGCTCGTTGGCAAGACCGCCAGCTAGTAGACAGTGGACTAAACTACGATGAGCTACCTGTGATTGCCGAAGTTTTTGTGCGCGTTTGGCAACAGTTTAACCATAAGCGCATTGTTTATCCTAAAGGGGCTTTAGATTTAGCCGCCAGAAATAATAAATTAGCTTAGATTAGTATGTAGCAGAAAAATATTATTGGGAGCTAATAATCACTGTGAGTCAGCATTCATTCCCAGAGACTCAACTAAACCAGGCTCATGCCAGCTTACAGCAGTCTATTTCTTGGTACTCCAGCTTTCGCCGTCACGGTAAAACTCCGCCTAGTGAAGGTCTACAGACCTCCGTTAAAACCGATCTACAGTCATTGCAAAATGCTTTAGAAAGGTTAGATCGCAAAGCCATCCGTATCAGTACCTTTGGCTTAGTAAGCTGTGGTAAATCTTCTCTGATCAACGCCTTACTAGAAGAGGAAGTGGTCGCTACAGGACCTCTGCATGGCGTAACTCAATCTCTGACTATTTTACGCTGGAATCCTCTGCCCGAATCGGGACTAAACGCCGAATTGATCGATACCCCTGGCTTAGATGAGGTTACGGGAGAAGCCAGAGCAACAATGGCGCGAGAAATTGCTCAAAAATCCGACCTAATCTTGTTTGTCGTCGCAGGAGACATTACCCGTACCGAGTACCAGGCTTTATGCCAGCTACGCAGTACTCAAAAACCGTTAATTTTAGTATTTAATAAAATCGATCTCTATCCCGACAAAGATCGCCAACAGATTTATCGCCAAATTCAAAAGCTTAATGCAGCCAATAGCGGGACTAGCCTCGAAGATCTGGTTGCTCCCCATGAAATTGTGACGGTAGCTGCCAAACCCCAGCCAATTCAGGTCAGAACAGAGTTGGCTGACGGCACGGTGACAAACACCTGGGAATATCCCGAACCGCAAATAGAACCCCTTAAAGAAGCTCTAGAAAGAGTTTTAGAACAGGAAGGAAAGTCACTATTGGCTCTTAACGCCTTGGTTCAAGCAAGAGACGCGGAACTTAATATTGCTCGAAAAACCATCGAACTGCGACAGTCTGAAGCCCAGAAAATTATTGCTAAATATGCCCGCTATAAAGCGATCGCTGTAGCTGTCAATCCGATTATTTTTGCCGATCTCTTGGGTGGTCTGATCGCCGATTTAGCTCTAATTAGATCCCTGTCTAAACTCTATGGCTTGCCTATTACCACCTTTGAAGCGGGCAACCTCTTACGCAGAATTATTGCTAGTGCGGGAGGCTTGTTGTTGGGAGAAGTAGGCAGCAGCCTATTTTTAAGCGTTGGGAAAAGCGGAGCAATTCTTAGCAGTGGCTTCGATAGCAGTGGCGCAATTACGGCTTATGTCGGTACGGCTAGCGTCCAAGGTGCGATCGCAGGCTATGGCTCGTTTATGATTGGTCGGGTGGCTCAAGTCTATCTCGAACAGGGCTGCACTTGGGGAGAAATGGGTGCTTCAACCTTAATTCAAGAAATCTTATCTCAGGTAGAACCAAACACCATTATCGATCGCCTCAAGCAAGAATTGATTCAGTTGACGTGAATGCGGTTTGTTCTGATTAGCCTGTTTAGGTAGCTATCAGCTATCAGCTATTAGCTATTATTCAATATTACAGGAGCGTGTTTTTATTCAGCAATGTTATTTGAAGGTTATAGATTTTAGCCAGTCTTTTGCAAAGTCGATCGCTTGGGGGAAAGTTTCTACTTTTGACTCAATTTGCGCTATTTGAATCTCCGTTAACAGTTCGCCAATTGCGCGGGAAGGTTTAAGATTTAGTTGCTCCATTAAATCGTTGCCTGTAACTAAATTTTGAGGATAAGCGACTGGATCTTGTGGATTTAAATAGCGTTCGACTAAAGGATCGATAAGCGATCTCGGAACTTTTAAAGCGATCGCCCTGGCAACTACGAGCGGAAAAACATCTTTAACTTCTAAAAACCAAAAGTACTGTTCTCGCAAACTCATGGGTTGAATCTGCTGTAGGCGTGGTAAATGTTTGACCGTCTTGGTTACGGCTTTGCTTTGTGTACGGGCATATTTTAAATTAGTTAACTCGACTTCTGCTAGACCGGGTTTCTCCGATACTAAAGCCGACAGCTTAGTTAAGATCGTCATTTCAGACTCTCGATCGCTTTGAAGATTGCCAATACCGTTGACCGAGCAAAATTCAATCCCCGTCGAGATCGCCTCTAATACCCCTAAATTGACGCGATCGCTATGAGGTAGATAAAAGCCTAATAAACCATCTTCGATCGCTGCTGATAGCCATTTATTACCCTGTGGTGCAGTCAATAGATAGTTTAGTTCTGCCTGCACTCTTTCTGCTGCAACATTTTTAAGTAGAGTAATCCGCTTTCTAATCGCCGTTCTTGTATTTATCTCAATTGTGAAATCCAGTTGAGCAGCCTGACGATAGGCTCTAAGCAGTCGTAAAGGATCGTCTGATAAATTCTCTGCCGAAACCATCCTTAAAATGCCTCGTTCGAGATCTACTAAACCATTTAGCGGATCGACTAACTTCTGGGACTGAATATTATAGGCGATCGCATTGATGGTAAAGTCTCGCCGATGCAGATCTGCTTCTAGGCTTACACCCTCTTGCTTGGCAAGATCTAAAGTTCCCCGCTCGAACACTACCCTAGCAATTTCTCTATCTGGATCTAGAACGACAAATCCACCGCTATAGGTATTCGCAAAATGTTTGGCAGTAGCGATCGCTTTCTCTGGTAAAACAAAATCAAAGTCTAGGGGAATTTTATAGCGTCCTAACAAAGCATCTCTGACCGATCCGCCTACTAAATAAGCATCTGTTGGTAACTGAGACAGATCGCACGAAAAATCGATTGTAGCTAGATAGGTCTGTATTTTTGCTGCACTCATCTAAACTTATTTAACTAAACATCTCCGATTCCTTGCCCTCTGAGCTAGATTAACAATTAAAGCATGAAGTCCAGTTAGGAAATATATTGAGATTATGTGTATCTGTATTAACTGCCACTATGTCGATCGCTGCCAAACTTATAACGCTGTAGAAACTCAGCACGAACAGCCTCATCTCACCGACAATCCTACTTTTGAACCCAACGAACCCAGTATTAACGTCAATATTCGTACTGAAGCCGAAACGATTGAGATGGAATGGGATGTCGTTGGCTGCAACAGTTTTGTTGAAGAAGCGGGGAAATGGTCGAAGTTACGTCCAGGAGAAGCCGTACCTACATAAGAAATGAACGAGAAATCTAGCCTGCATAAAAAAATAGTATTCGGTAACATAAAAAGCTCCGAAACAACCTATTTTATTGGCACTCTGATTCTATTCACGTCGCGATCGGGATAAATGTTAGTTTTTGTTAAGACTTTGCATGTTATTTAAGCTTTTTCGTTGGACAGCTTATAAGAGCTAGCTCGCCTCTACGGTTACTGGGCAATTTTCTTCGGAATCGCGATCGAGAATATGGGGATTCCCCTGCCAGGAGAAACGATCGTCATCGTTGGGGGATTTTTAGCAGGTAGTGGGGAGCTAAGCTACTGGTGGGTTTTGAGTAGTGCGATCGCTGGTGCCGCTGTAGGCGATGATTTTGGCTATTGGGTTGGTCGCGTTGGTGGCTGGCATCTACTAGTGAAAATTGGTAGGATCTTTCGCTTTCAGGAACAACAGCTAGAGCAGGCAAAAGATCGTTAAGGTAAAAACGGAGCGCAAGCCGTCTTCTTCGGTCGGTTTATCACTTTACTGAGAATATTTGCCGATCCTCTGACGGGTATTACGCCCATGCCCTACAAACAGTTTTTGCTTTGTAACTCTGGTGGTGCTGTCTGAGCAACAACGATTATTAGCATTGCCTTCTTTCCCAGCAAAGCAGTTTTTTTAGAAGAAATTGTCGGTTTGATAGCGCAGATAGGTATTGCAGCTCTATCTATAGCAATACATACTTAGGTTGGGACATTTGTACCTACTACTTACTACCTATTACCCAAGCGAAGCGGTACTAGTAACTGATTAACGTATCCTTAGGACTTTTGGGCTGACGTTTCGCTTTTGTCTGACGATTGGCAGTATCCGACTGATCCTGGTTATCGTTCGACTCAATCTCAATCAAAATCTTTGGGCCAGATTTTGCCAGACGAAAAATCATGCCGTCTAAGGCTTTTGTTTGCTCTACGCGCTCTCCATCAATGTAAGTACCATTTGAACCCACATTGACTACTTCCCACTCTTCTGCACCCGATTTTCTAATTTCGACATGATGGCGGGATACCACCGCGCTATAAAGAACTACTTCGTTATCTGTAGCACGACCAATTTTGATGCTAGGCTCATCATTGAATTCCCAGCTTTGAACCGCTACTGATTGAAGAGGATGTAATAAAGTTAATGTAATCACAGATTTGTCTTGGTAAGGATTGATGGTCTAAAATCTCAAATGATTCGCTTTTAATAGTGGCATTAAAAATTTCTATCTAACGCATTTTAATCAATAAAATATAAACTGCATCAATTTCATAGCCCCAATATTAGCTGATGAAAACAATAGTGTCCCTCATTTGATGTCGTTAGACTAAAAACTGTGAACTACCGTAATTAAGCTAACGCCAGTTTTTATTCTCTAAATCCCTGATCTGACGCTCTAGGCGATCGATCCGACCTCTAAGCTCGTCCATTTCCGCTTGACGGGGGACTCCAAGATCTTGCAGCATGTTCTTCATTTGTCGCTCTGCCTGCTTTTGCACGCTATCCGAATTAGTGTTGAGCTGTTCCATTAAATCGTCTGCAAAAGACTTTGCCTGTTCTGGATTAATTTTGCCATCCTTGACCCACTCTTCGCTCACTTCCCTAATTTTCTCTGCTACCAAAGAAGTTGTGCCTACTCCCAACATCATTAATTGTCTCAGCCAATCATTATTATCCATTTGATGATCTCCTAAATTTTATTTACTATCTTATTAGATCGTAAAATAATCCAATATAAATATTATCGATCTTTTTTTTAAATTAGTAATCACATGGTTATTGAGTGGCTCAAGTTCAATGTGGATTCTGACTCAAGAGAACAGTTTGTCCGAGAAGATGAGAAAATCTGGACAGCCTCTCTATCAACTTATCCTGGCTTCCTCGGTAAAGAAGTTTGGATTGAGCCTAATGCCTCAAATAAAGTTGTCTTTACGATTCGCTGGCAAACCCGCGAACAGTGGAAATCAATTCCTGCCAAGGATTTGGCTAAGATCGAGCAACGGTTTTCCCGCGTTATGAGAGATAAAAAAATTCGCTATAAGATGACAGAAAGCAAAGAATATCAAATTCGCAAGTTTCCTTCTAAGTAGTGAGCAGCAATATATAGTCACCTACTACCTACTACCTACTACTTTCTACTTCAAAATGTCCAATTGTCCCAGGTGTCAAAAGCCCGTTGATGCTCAAGCGCTCAGTTGTCCTCACTGCGACAATCCACTCAAAGCCTTTGGTCATCCTGGTATGCCTTTATATCAGTCAGCAGATGGAACTAGTTTATGCGATCGCTGTACTTATCACCTTGATGATACCTGTAACTTCCCCAAGCGTCCAAACGCTAAAACCTGTACTTTATTTCAAGATGCATCTAAATCCTTGGATGAATCAATCGGTACTCCTGCTAGTCAGTTGAGTATCAGAGGTTTTAAGAATTGGCTCTATCGCTATCGAGGCATCATTGCGATCGTCATCTTAATTATTATTAGCGTCGCCATCACTCTGTAGTAGACATAAATATGTCTGGAGAGGCAACATCTTGAAGACGTAATATATTGCGTCTCTACGATTTTTTATCCAAACGAGCAGCCGATTCTAATGCAGCCTTATTTCTAGCTCTCTGGGCATATTGCTGTAGGTGTTCGATGTTCATCCCGCTAAGAATACTCAGATCTTCTAATTCAATTCCACGCATTAGCATTTCCACGCACCAAGTTTGTCTAGCCTGCTCGATTTTAGGAGACTCTCCTTGAGGAGTAAGAATTTCATCGGTCAAACCATGCCAAACTCTTTGTAGTTCGACTGCGGTGACAGCGTCACTTGCATCATTAATAAAAATAGCCTGCTGTTCGTCTTTGCGAGTCTTCAACCATGAAATTAGAGGATTGATACTATTCGAACCGTAACGAAAGCCCATAACCCACTGATTAATCGGCACCTGTCTTTCATGCCCATAGTTGACCTGAAGGATATGCTGTTGGGGTTCGACAACCGAATGCGATCGCTCCAAATGCAAAATTTCATTTAAAGATAGTCCCGCACCGAATAAAACATATACCAAAGCATATTCCTGTTTGCCCATTTTCTTGGCTTTTTTAAATAGCGAACGCACCAAGCTAGCGGGTAGATCGGCAATTTCAGGGGCTTCAAATTTGACGATGCTGCCTTCTCTAACAGCAGATGTTTCTAAATCGAAAGAACCTTGTAAAAATAAGCTAATGATGCTTTCTAAAAAATTCTCATGGTCTTTCCAGTAGGTATACCCTTCGGTGCTTGACTCGACAACAAAGTAGCCAATTAACAAAAAATTGAACAAATTGACTATTTGCTCTGGGGTAAAATCACTAGATATATTTTCTCTGGAGATCGCCTGCTCTAGATAAGCTGCCACATAACGGTTTGCCTCATCCAGTCCTTTGCCCAAAGCCATTCTATTCTCAATAGGATAGTTGCCAGCTTCACCAACGATAGAACGTACTAGATCGGGAGCTTTTTCTAAGGTACGTAAGCTCTCTTGAGCGTATTCGCGTAGAAACTCAGCTACATTTTCTTTCTCGTTGGCTTTTTCTACTAGAGCATGAATCAATTTGGCAGAAACAGCAGAGTCTTGAATCACGGCTAAAAGTAAGCGATACTTGTTGCCGAAATTCCGAAACAATGTTACTTCATTCACTTGGGCGCGTTCGGCTACGGCTTTTGTTGTGGTTTCTGTTACTCCTCGCTCGGCAAATAGATCTAATGCAGCTTCGATCAAACGGGCTTTTGTGGATTTTCGGGGAGTAGACATATTAGATGGGAATCGATGTTTAAGCGCATGGAGAAAAGCCTAGATGAGTCGATTGCTAAAAACTCGCACAAAATTTGCTCGATTTAGCTGTTGTATATCAATAGTCATAAATTTTGAGTCTGCAATATACTAATTTCATTAGGCTTAAATTGCTCAAACAGTATCATTTTCAATTACTTAAGTCTATTTTGACAAAACAAACATTCGCTCTGTCCACAAGTTTAAACCAAAATAATGTAAGTATCGCTTGCATTGGTGAAAATAAATTGTTACACTGCAAAATGTAAGCGACACTTGCAAGACTTATTTAATCATTTTATATATAAGCTAAGTGAGAGTCCAGCAAAGCAGGCAAAGCGCCTGATAGCTAGAGCTTTAAGACTTTAAAATATTCTTAGGACAAGTTTAGTAATGACACAGCAATTAATTGCTCCCAAGAGCCAGCCCTCGGTTCAACCAGAAAACAAGTTAAGGCCGAGCTGGGTAAACATTCTCGTCTTCGGGGCTGTTCATTTAATCGCTTTTAGTGCGCCGTGGTTTTTCTCTTGGTCAGCTTTAGGAGTTGCAGTTTTCCTTCATTGGTTAACGGGGAGTATTGGTATCTGCTTGGCATACCACCGCATCCTAACTCACCGCAGTTTGGAAGTTCCCAAGTGGCTAGAACGTATTTTAGTTACTATTGGCGCACTAGCATTACAGGGAGGTCCAATCTTTTGGGCAGCAAGTCACAGTCTACACCATGCTCACACCGAAGATAACGATCGCGATCCTCACTCGGCTAAAAAAGGCTTCTGGTGGAGTCACATGGGTTGGTTAGTGTTTGCCGAAGATAAGTACTTTGACTATGAGCAGTACAAAAAATACGCACCCCGCGCCGACAGAGATCCCTACTACCGTTGGTTGAACAAAAACTTTATTTTGCTTCAGGTAGTTCTTGGCTTCCTTCTACTCGCTTTAGGCGGTTGGTCTTGGGTAATCTACGGTATTTTTGTCCGCACAGCAACTCTATGGCACTGCACCTGGTTTGTTAACTCCGCAACACACTTCTGGGGTTACAAAAACTACGAATGTGATGACGGTTCGCTTAACCTCTGGTGGGTTGGTATCTTAGCTTATGGTGAAGGCTGGCATAATAACCACCACTACAATCCTCGCGTAGCCAAAGCTGGTCAACGCTGGTGGGAAATCGATGTCACTTGGTGGGCAATCAAAGTATTAGATTCTTTGGGACTAGTGAAGAAGATCGTTTCTTAAACGAGTTTTCTCTCTTGAAATTAAACAACAAAATTACAATCGCTCTAGTAGCTAGGGCGATTTTTTTTAGCAACTAAAAATATTCGATCGCCGCGAAAAATTTGCAATTATGGGTGAATTAATATTGATGATGCGAGGACTCAACTATTCAAACTGCTGTTGAGGGTAACATTGCCAAAAATAGTCTTTTACAGAGAAGAAAAAACGGAAGTATTAGATGTTAAAAACAATTTGAAGCGGATTTCCTAGTTCGGGATTTTTTTGAAGTGCGATACACAGGGATAAAAAATGATTTAAATTATCTGCCAAACAGGTAATGCGATCGATATCCGCGCCAAACATTATAATCTGTCCAATTTTTCCTGCTTTCCCTGGCATCAGATCGATGCCAATATAATTACCGCCAAAAAGATCGATAAAGGCAATCCACCGAGGATTGGTATACATTCCAATAGTGCGATCGCGATCGCTAAAACTATTGCCCATTAATTCCTCTAATGTCCAGTCATTAAATATTTTTTTCCAATTACGCCAAGTTTTAATTGTCTCTGTCAACGGCATAAAATCAAAACCAAAAAACGCTTTTTCTATGCCATCATCTAATTTATACAGCACTGCTGACTCTTCAGGCAGATCATAGCTAATTTTTTTAGTAAATTATGCTAAAGAATGGCGATCGCAATTAGGATTAGTTTTTATATTTGGCTGCTTGGAAGCATTTGTGTTGCCATCTAAAAAATCTTGCCATAGTTGTTGAGTAGTAGTTAGATCGAGACTTTGTTTCATAGAATCGAGAACTTGAAAATTATTGATAAACTGACGATTAATAGCCTGCTGTTTTCTCTTACTATATTGTTTTGGAGCGTTGCTTTTAATAAACTTAGCGAAATCGGTAATAGAATCTTCGGGCAAAGCAGTAGCGACGCTAAATTGCCTGTCTCGCAATTTCATAACGATACCTTCATCCGTCCACATATTAATAGTTAGAGCATTAATCCAGGCATCAAAGTTAGGAGAACTATTAAACTTAAGCAGCAATATTTTTATATTTTTCAAATAAAGGCAGCCATGACAATTTATTTTGTAACCTTGAAATTGGCGAAATAAAGTTAAATTATCTATAGCAAAATCTTTTGGAAAATTATCAAAGGCAAGTAAGTTAAATACCTGCTGGCGAAAACTATTGCGATCGAATATTTCGCTTTTAAATAATTCATTATAGCCTTCAGATATTACTGGGCTTATAGCCGTTGTTTCAATCTCTATAAAATCAGTGTCGCTAATATTTAGGCGATCGATTTCTCTATATTTAATTAATTTAATGTTCATTTGTTAGGCAACGATTATTTTATTGGATTTTTTCTGCTGTTTATCGAAGCCAACTAAATAAAAATATTTATATTTTAAAAGCATAGTTAAATAAATTTTGCGAATCCAAACCTGTCTATCCATAATTTTAGAATTAAAAGTGATTGGGTCAAAATTCAACATAAATTCTTAGCTAAGATTTCCTACTTTAACAATTGTACTTTTTCTATCTGTATCGACTTTGCCATCCACGTTTCTCAACTTGGCGAATATTGTTAATATCTTTCAAATCAGTCAAGTATTTTTTGAGTAATAAAAGTTCGTTATCTTCTGTATTGCCCAGCCATTCCTTAACTCGAACTAAATTACCATAGTTTCTTTCTAGCTTTTGGGGAGTATCGTCAACCATAATCATTTGTTCTAAGCAATATCCTTTCCGCTTAAGTTTTGCCAAATCTTTGATGTAATAAGGCTGCATCAAATCGCAATCGTATAAACGAGTACAACGTTCGTGTGACCAGATAAACTGAAGAGGATAATCTTGAGGGAATATATTCTCAACAACTATACGTGCAAAATATTGCCCTGCCGTAGTCCATATACCAATCTGAAAATTCTCACTGCAAAATTATAAAAAATCCGAAACATACGGTCTTTTATAAACATAATAAAACTCTGTCTTAAAATCGGCTTCTCTCTCTAAAACTTCTTCTGAAGCATGAATTAAAGTTTCATCTAGATCTAGGATTAGAAGTTTCAATTTTATGTATAGTAAAATAAAAAACAAACAAGATAACTATAGCTTACGAATTCAACAACCGAATTATTAAGTCGCATCACTAAAACTCCCGATTGATTCGGATCTAAAAATATACCAATCGAGTATTATCAACGACTCTTCTAAATTAAGATAGTTTTCTGAGATTAGTAAACAACCATGACTGAACTATTAGAAATTGCGATAAGCCCACGGCATGGTTACGCTAAAGTCAAAAATCTACCTGATAGTGAGCAAGATGCTATCGCTGCAATCATTTTAGAACAGCTTGAAGATGAGACTAAATGGAAACAATTTTTGGCAAATTCCCAAGACTTATTAGCTAGTCTTGCAGGTGAAGCAATACAAGAGAATCGAAAAAATATAACTCAAGAATAAGATCTTAAAACTATTTAAATCCATTACTCAACTGCGAAACCCAACCAACGGGTTTTGTCTCAATCTTTTTAAACCCAGCAGACTCAAGCCAATCGTCGATCCAACCCGCAGCGTAGACTTGAGAATAGGGTTCGCGGAATAGCTTAATCAGCAAAGGAGTATGGCGTAAACGCTGTTGATTGCCATCGAGGATAATGATTTGTCCTCCCGACTTGAGTAACCTGTGGCATTCTTGTAAAACTGCTTGAGAAACTTCTACAGGGGTTTCGTGAAAGAGAAAGGCAACTGAAATAAGATCGAACTCTGTATCTTTGAAGTTAGTTGCTTCAGCTAATCCTTGCTGCCAGTCAATTGATAAATTAGCCTGTTTTCCCTTATGTTCTGCCATTTTTAGCATGTAGGGAGAGACATCTAATCCCGTCACTTCTGCGTCGGGATAAACCTGTTTGAGCATTAGGGTAGAACTACCCGTACCGCAGCCAAGATCTAATATACGTTGCGGTTGATGTTTAATAGCTGAGATCGCACTTTTTCTCTGCTTTAGCTCATTTGGTGGTGCAGCGAAGCGAGTTACCGCATCATAAGTTACGGGCGCGATCGCATTTAAATAACCGCCTGTAATCCCATGAAAGTTCTTGCTTTTATAGTATTCAGGATATGCAAAATTAGAATTATCCTGCCAGTTTACGGTATCAAATAGCTTCAGATTTTCTTTGCCGATCGCTGTACCGACTAATAATCTCAAGACGGGTAACAGAATCGGGTTTTCGACAATGGACATAAAATAAAATTATTATAGCGATCGCATTTTTAAACCCCTGCAATCAACTATATTCGCTTTTACAGGGGTGCTGTTAATTCTAAAAAGCTTGAATCCATTCTTTGATTTCAAACTCAGTCCAGATGCCGTTTTTCCAGTAAGGATCGCCTTCAACTAACTTGCGTACCTTTTCTTCTGATTCAGTCTCATAAATACCAAAGACTTTTGTATTATCCTTCGTAGGACCTAATGTAACTAATATTCCCTGTTCTTTTTGACTGGTTAAACCATCTAAATGTGCTTGACGATGGGGAGTACGCTTTTCGAGAGCATTGGCGCAATAGCTACCCCACATAATGTATTTAGTCATAATTTTAAATTCTCAGTGCTAGTTAATTGTACTGTTTTGGAGGCAGAGGGCAGAAGGCAGAGGGCAGAGAGCAGAGAGCAGAAAAAATAAACAAGAAAGTTGAGTTATGACTTGAGTTTGTTTAAAGTTGAAACTAAAATTCCCTGCATCCTAAAAACACAGATCGGGACTCCATTCCTGATGTCCTCTTCCCTGTCTGCATTTAAACTGTTCTCCCGCCCAAACTACCTGCCATTTGTTTTGCGTTGTCTCGCCATAGGGAGCAAATTCTACTAAGTAACGAATACCCGATACTGAATCATCAAGCAAGTTGGTTTGAGTAATAATTACGTTAGCCAGATCGTCGTTAGGATATTCTACCTGCACCTCTTCTTGTTCCGATTCGACAATTTCAGTTAAGCCGAGTGCCGATAAAGCGATCTCTTTTACATCTGTACCGATGGATGCAGGTTTAGTTACTATAGTTTCCAACGTTTGAGGTTGGTTTGGCTGGGATTGATTCGTCCAGTATTTTGCGATCGCGACTGGACGATAATTATTTTTTTGAGTAGGTGATTCTGGGGTTGCATCGGCTGACCAAAGGTCGATCTGAGAATTGCCGTCTATTCTGTTTTGTACTCTAGCAAACAGGTTTGTCTGAGGGTTAAAAGCTAATATTCCTTTTCTTTGACTGCGAGGCAGTTTCATAACGTTCATTAGGGGCAATCCCGTACGTAAATTGGTCATGGTTGAAGAGTGGAAATTACCTGCTATCAACTGGCTATTCGCGCTTAGGCTAAAAACTCCTTCGTCGCTATACAAATTATTTGTACTGCGATCGCTAGTTCCCTGCTGCCAATTCCAGACGTTGATTTTGCCGTCGTAGCTACTGCTAACTAAACGTTCCCCATCGGCAGTAAATTTGAGTTGGGCAATATCGTTGGCATGACCATCTAAAGTTCTAAGTAGTTTTGGTTCGGGTGTATTTATCTGCCATAGTTGAATTTGATTGCTTTTTTCTCCCTGTTGTCCTGCCGATACATTAGCATCCACCGTCGCCATAACTGCACCGTCGGGACTAATAGCGATCGCCTCTACGGCATATTCGGTATCGAAACTAAAGAGCTTTTCTCCTGCGGTCAAACTCCAGGCAGTAACGCCAAAGCCACATGCACCATAAATAGTCTTGCCGTCAGGATCGAAGACAACTTGCCGACAGCCATCAGCATCTGCAATTTTAAGAGTAGTTTCTCCCGTACTGACATCCCGCACCACAATCGATTCATCGGGAGATAGTAATCCCTGACTCCAGCTAGAGGTAGCTAAATACTGACTATCGGGGCTAAAAGCGATCGCCGTGGGGGCAATTTCGAGTTTAATTTCGCTAGCATAATGTCCTGGCAAAACTCGCTGCACCCCTCCTGTATTAACGTTCCAGATGCTTATTTGACTCGCACCAACGCTAGCTAGTAGCTGACCATCGGGACTAAATTCAATCGCGTTAATCTCGGTTGCCGATTCTAAACTGTGGCTTAAAACTGCGCTTTCCCACTCAGAAGTTAATCGCCGACGAATATTACTCAACGGTTTCTCTGTCTGACTCTGAGCCTTTATTCCTGACTGCAAACTTAAGACGACTGCGATCGCCGTAAAATATTTTAAATAATTTTGATTAATCACTAATCTTTTCAATCTTCCAATAATTTCATGTACGGGCAAAGCAATGCTTTGCCCCTAATTGCCTTGCCCCTGCCGACGCAAACAATACAAAACTAACAAACAAAATAAACTAATTCCCGTAACGTATTTGAGAGGACTGGGAATTATGGGATTGGGGGAAAAGAAACCCTCTATCGCCCCAGCAATAATCAACATGGGAATAATCCCAAATAATAGCTGTGCTGCTTTAAGGCTATTTTGCTTGAGTGCCTCACCCCGCGTATATTTGCCTGGAAAGACGATCGCCTTACCAATAAGTAATCCCGCACCACCAGCCAGAAAGATTGCGGGCAGTTCTAACGATCCGTGGGGAAATACAAACGCCCAAAAGGGATAAGCCAAATCATTTTTACCTACCAAAGTCGCGATCGCACCAATAGACAAACCGTTATACGCCATGATAAACATCGTATAGAGTCCTGCGGTAATGCCACCTGCGATCGCGCCAAAACAAACTTTAAGATTATTGATCGTAATCCCGCTAGAGGCTAGGGGTTCTATACCGACAATCGAACCCATCCACAGTTCCCCGTCTTCTTCAACCATCTTGATGATATTTTGAGGAACGGTAATGGCTACAAAAGTAGGATCGCGCCAAGCGTACCACCAAGCAATAATTCCCGCTAGCAAAAAAATGCCCGTAGCGATCGCAATATAAGCCCAAGTCTCCTGCACTACCTTGGGAAAACCCCAGAGATAGAATTCTTTTACCTGCTGCCATTCCTGACGTTGAGAACCCTGGTAAATTTGGTTGTACCCCCGCGCCGTCAGCTTTTGTAAATCTTGGGTAAGAATATTACCTACTTTATTGGTTCTCGCCCTGGCTAAATCTGCCGAAACAGAGCGATAGAGACTGGCTAAATCTCTGATTTCCATAGCAGAAAGAGTTTTTATTCCTTGCTTTTCCGCCTGCTGTAATAATCCGTTTAAACGCTTCCAGTTTGGTTCTCGTCTGGCAATCCAACGTTGAACATTCATGAGGTTATGGTGAAAACTAGCTCAGTTATAGCAAAAGGAGGCAGGAGTGCGGAGGCACAAACAAAGGCACGGCGCTTCGCGCCCAGTGCGAAAGCGAAGCTTTCCAGTCGTCGAAGACGACGATCTGCACTTCGTGCTGCGACGATCTGCGCCCTTGGCGCTGTGCCGCATGTACTTGTCCGCATGTAGGCAGAAGATAGAAGAAAAAGTGAGTTCAAATGAACTAAAAAGACGATAAGATAAACAACGTCAAAGCACTTTATTACTCATGTCCGATCTAATTTTCTTTTGGCATCGTCGCGATTTAAGGATTTCTGATAATTTAGGATTAAGCGCAGCAGCAGGGCAAGCCGATAAGGTTGTGGGTTTGTTTTGTTTAGATCCTGGAATCCTTGAGGGGGATGATATTGCTCCAGCCAGAGTCACCTATATGATCGGCTGTTTAAAAGAGTTGCAGCAGAGTTATGAAAAGCTAGGCAGTCAGCTATTAATTATTAAAGACGAACCAGCCAAAGCTATTCCTACAGTCGCCTCGGCACTCAAGGCAAAAGCCGTCTTTTGGAATTTGGACGTTGAGCCATATGCGAAAGAACGCGATCGCACTGTCAATGAAGCTTTATCCGAGGCAGGAATCGAAGTAAAGAATTTTTGGGATCAGCTACTACATGCTCCAGGAGATATTCTTACTAAGTCTTCCGATTCTCCCTACAAGGTTTACACTCCCTTTTGGCGCAGTTGGAACAACACCGTTAAAGACGATCCTTGCCCAGAAATCAAACAGCTAAAGGGGTTATCTAAACCCGAACTAAAAACAGCAACCAAAGCAGGTGCGATCGCTTTACCGACTGCAAAAGATTTGGGCTATGAGTGGGAGTATCCTCTAATGCTCGATCCTGGGGAGAGTGCAGCCAAAGATAAGCTGGAAGAATTTTGCGATCGCGAAATCTACTGTTACGACGAAGAACGCAATTATCCTTATGTAGATGGTACATCGCAGTTGAGTGCTGCCTTAAAGTTTGGGGCGATCGGTATTCGTACTGTTTGGCAGGCAACTGTAACGGTGGCGCAAAATTGCCGTAGTGAGGAAGCCAAAGCAGGAGTGACAACTTGGCAAAAAGAGCTTGCTTGGCGAGAATTTTATCAGCACTGTATGTTTTTCTATCCCGAACTAGCTAAGGGTGCATATCGCCAAGAATTTAAAGACTTCCCCTGGGAAAACGATGAGAATAAGTTTAAAGCCTGGTGTGAAGGTAAAACGGGCTATCCTATAGTCGATGCAGCCATGCGTCAGCTAAATGCAACAGGCTGGATGCACAACCGCTGTCGCATGATCGTCGCTAGTTTTCTGACCAAAGATTTGATTATTGACTGGCGCTGGGGAGAAAAATACTTCCTACAAAAGCTCTATGATGGCGATTTGTCGGCTAATAATGGTGGCTGGCAGTGGAGTGCTTCTAGTGGCATGGATCCCAAACCCCTACGCATCTTTAATCCTGCTTCCCAAGCTGGCAAGTTCGATCGCGATGGAGAATATATTCGTCAATGGGTAACAGAAATCAGCTCATTAGATACCCAATACTTAGTAACGGGAAAAATTCCGCCTTTAGAAAGAGCAGGTACAAACTATCCCGAACCAATTGTTGACCACAAGATCCAGCAAAGAAAGTTCAAGGAATTATATAAACAGCAAAAGAATTAATATTATTAATACTATTTTCTCGGCTAAAACTTTGTCTCTAATCTATTGACGATTAATCGAACTATCTTGTTGGCGATCTCAGACTAATATTGTCTCCTATATTTGCGTTCCAGTTATACAAGCGTCACCTTTTGACATTTTCTGGCTACAAACTTATCTAAGATATTTGGTAATTAGTGTTTAGTAATCAATTAAGCTGATGGCTCGTAAAATAGTTAACCAAGATCATAGTTCTGCTTGGATTGCTCAGACTTGGCTCTCTTTTGTTATTTCTGTTTCTGCTACTTCTATCGGTATTTTATATTTACCCGCAGATGTTTGGATCAAAGGATTTATGGGCATGGGTTTAGCATTTACCGTTGGTTCGACAGTTAGCCTAACCAAAACCCAGCGAGATATTCATGAATCTAAAAAGCTCACGATCAAAATTGAAGAAGCGAGAGTGGAACGCATTTTGACCGAGCATGATAGCTTGAAATAAGGTCTTGCTAAGACCAAACTAGATAATTTTTTTTGGCACTCAAACATTATTTAAACAATCTGTATGTTTTCTGAACTAAGCTCTGATGTTCCTGTAAGAGTAGCAAGTATTTGCGAGTCAGCACCACCAGAACCATCTCGATCGAATAATAATCGACTGGTATTGTTATCAAAGATAAACCGATGATTGACTGTTGTTGCCTCAGTTCCCAAGGAAAATTGGGAGAGAGATTCAGTTAATAGCCCTCCTGATAGCTCTCCTGGAAATGTATCTCCCACAATTAAAATCAAGTCATTATCAACATCAAAATCTTCAATAATATCACCACCTTCGTTTGGGGAAATATAGACAAAAGTATCGTTGCCTGCATCTCCAGCTAATATGTCTACTCCTGCAAGACCAATTAAAAAGTCATCGCCATCGCCACCTTCAATAGTGTCGTTTCCGTCTCGTCCTGTAAGTTTGTTTTCGCGATCGTCTCCAGTTATAATATCGTCAAACTCAGAGCCAACAATATTTTCTATACTGATTAAAGTATCGCTATTTCCAAAGCCATCAGTAGCAATATTGGCATCCATATCAATGCTAATTCCATCTTCATCGAATTGGTAAATAGCTGTATCATTGCCTAGTCCACCATTAAGAATATCGTCACCCAGTCCGCCATCGAAAATATCATTACCTTCTAGTCCTTCAAGAGAGTCAGAATTTATAGTTCCATTCAAAAGATCGTTGCCTTCTGTTCCTATGATTGATTCTTCTTCGAGACTACTAATGGTATCAACGGATTGTGTTACGAGATTGGGAATAACAGGATTTACAGGCTCATCAATTAGGGAAATAGTTAAGTCTTGAACATCTGTCAAACCTTCAGAATCGGTGACAACAATTTGAGTTTGGAAACTATTTGCTCCCTCTGGGTCAAAGATTAGAGGTTCATTGAAAGTCAATAGACCATTATTGGGATTTAGGTTGAGCAAATCCTGATTGTCTCCAGCAAGGCTATAAGTCAAACCATTGCCTTCAAAATCAGTATCATCAGTAGCATCAATATCAATAATATTAATTTCACCTTCTGCCACTTCAACTGTTGCGGGAGTAACTATGGAGGGAGAATTTGAAGTAATGGAGGCAAGACTTTCAACTGCAATGGTAACAGTAGCCGTATCAGTATCATTACCATCAGAGATGGTGTAGGTAAAGCTGTCTTCGCCTACAAAATCATTATCGGGAGTGTAGGTGAATGTGCCATCTTCATTCTCAACCGCAGCCCCATTTTCAGGTTGACTGTTATTGGTGATAGTTAACTCGTCGTCATCGGGGTCACTGTCATTGCCCAGAACATCAATCTCGACTTCTGTTTCGGTAGTGGTTTGAGCGTTGTCGTCTACCGCAATAGGAACTCCATTATCTGCTTCGACTGCAATGGTAACTGTAGCAGTATCTGTTCCATCTTCAGTGTCATCAGAGATGGTGTAGGTAAAGTTGTCTTCGCCGACAAAATCATCATCGGGAGTATAGGTAAACGTGCCATCTTCGTTTTCAGTTACCGAACCATTCTCAGGTTGACTGTTATCGGTGACAATTAGCTCGTCCCCATCGGGGTCGCTATCATTGCCCAGAACATCAATCTCGACTTCTGTTTCGGCTGTGGTTTGAGCGTTATCGTCTACTGCAATAGGAAGTTCGTTCTCTGCTTCGACTGCAATGGTAACCGTGGCGGTATCTGTTTCATCTTCAGTGTCATCAGAGATGGTGTAAGTAAAGCTATCAGTACCAGTAAATCCTTCATCAGGAGTGTAGGTGAATGTGCCATCTTCATTCTCAACCGCAGTCCCATTTTCTGGTTGGCTGCTGTTGGTAATGGTCAAAGGGTCTCCCTCGGGGTCGCTATCGTTACCCAGAACATCAATTTCTACTGGGGTATTAGTGCTGGTTTGAGCGTTATCGTTGACCGCAGCAGGAAGTTCGTTCTCTGCTTCAACTGCAATGGTAACCGTGGCAGTATCTGTTCCAGTATTAGTACCATCAGAGATGGTGTAAGTAAAGCTGTCTTCTCCTACAAAATCATCATCGGGAGTGTAGGTAAACGTGCCACCTTCGTTTTCAGTTACAGAACCATTCTCAGGTTGACTGTTATCGGTGATAATTAGCTCGTTGTTATCGGGGTCGCTATCGTTGCCCAAAACATCAATCTCGACTTCTGTGTCGGTAGTGGTTTGAGCGTTATCGTCTACCGCAATAGGAACTCCATTATCTGCTTCGACTGCAATAGTAAGATTGACAGTAGCAGTAGCAGTAGCAGTATCATCAGAGATGGTGTAGGTAAAGCTGTCTTCGCCTACAAAACCGTCATCAGGAGTGTAAGTGAAGGTACCATCTTCGTTTTCAGTTACCGAACCATTCTCAGGTTGGCTGTTATCGGTGATAGTAAGCTCGTCCCCATCGGGGTCGCTATCGTTGCCCAAAACGTCAATCTCGACTTCTGTTTCGGTAGTGGTCTGAGCGTTATCGTCTACCGCAATAGGAACTTCATTATCTGCTTCTATGGCAATAGTGACAGTGGCAGTATCTGTTCCATCTTCAGTGCCATCAGAGATGGTGTAAGTAAAGCTATCAGTACCAGTAAATCCTTCATCAGGAATGTAGGAGAATGTGCCATCTTCGTTTTCAGTTACCGAACCATTCTCAGGTTGGCTGTTATCGGTGATAGTAAGCTCGTCCCCATCGGGGTCGCTGTCGTTGCCCAGAACATCAATCTCGACTCCCGTTTCGGTAGTGGTCTGAGCGTTATCGTTTACCGCAATAGGAACTTCATTAGCATCAGCTATAGAGACAGTCAGGTTTTGAGCCGTAGTTAAATTATCCGAATCGGTGACGGTAACTTGAACTTGAAACTCGTTTCCTCCTTCAGCATTGAAGATAGCTGGCTCGTTAAGGGTTAATTGCCCATTGTTGGAATTAACGGCAAAGAGTTCCTGGTCTTCTCCTCCTGTGATATCAAAGGTCAAACCATCTTCTTCTTCATCAAAGTCATCTACGGCGTTAATGTTGATAACATCTGTTTCTCCTTCTATTACTTCTACAGTATTTGATGTTGTAATAATGGGAGCTGTATTGTCGCTCTCTACCGTCACTGTCAGGTCTTGCTCGTCAGTCAGATTATCCAAATCGGTAACGGTGACTTGAACGGCAAAGCTAGTTTCTCCCGAATCATCTAGAGTGGGAGTCTCGGTAAATGTTAGCTCTCCTGTATCGGGATTGACGGTAAATAAATCTTGGTCTGCGCCCCCCGTAATGGTGTAGGTAAGACCATCTCCTTCGACATCGTTACCTTCAGTTTCAAGATCGATAATCACATCGCCTAGGTCAGCTTCGGCGATTGTGACGTTGGCAGGAGTCGCACTGGGAGTGGTAATGACTGGTACATTTGGTTCGCTCTCTACCGTAACTGTCAGGTCTTGTTCGTCAGTCAGATTATCCAAATCGGTAACGGTGACTTGAACGGCAAAGTTAGTTTCTCCCGAATCATCTAAGGTGGGAGTCTCGGTAAATGTTAGCTCTCCTGTATCGGGATTGACGGTAAATAAATCTTGGTCTGCGCCCCCCGTAATGGTGTAAGTAAGACCATCTCCTTCGACATCGTTATCTTCAGTTTCAAGATCGATAATCACATCGCCTAGGTCAGCTTCGGCGATTGTAATATTGGCAGGAGTCGCACTGGGAGTGGTAATGACTGGTGCTTCTGCTTCTCTCTCTACCGTCACTGTCAAGTCTTGCTCGTCAGTCAAATTATCTGAATCGGTAACAGTGACTTGAACCGCAAACTCAGTTTCTCCCGAATCATCCAAGGTGGGAGTATCGGTAAATGTTAGCTCTCCTGTATCGGGGTTGACGGTAAATAAATCTTGTTCTGCACCTCCTGTGATGCTGTAGGTAAGACCATCTCCTTCGACATCGTTATCTTCAGTTTCAAGATCGATAATGACATCGCCTAGGTCAGCTTCGGCTATCGTGACGTTGGCAGGAGTCGCACTGGGATTAGTAATTACTGGTACATTTGGTTCGCTCTCTACCGTAACTGTCAGGTCTTGCTCGTCAGTCAGATTATCTGAATCGGTAACAGTGACTTGAACCGCAAACTCAGTTTCTCCCGAATCATCCAAGGTGGGAGTATCGGTAAATGTTAGCTCTCCTGTATCGGGATTGACGGTAAATAAATCTTGGTCTGCGCCCCCCGTAATGGTGTAAGTAAGACCATCTCCTTCGACATCGTTATCTTCAGTTTCAAGATCGATAATGACATCGCCTAGGTCAGCTTCGGCGATTGTGACGTTGGCAGGAGTCGCACTAGGGGTAGTAATGACTGGTGCTTCTGGTTCATCATTATCAGTAATCGTACCTGTGGCAGTCGCACCTCCTTCTGGCAATACTGCTCCTTCGGCATTACTTAAATTGACTGAGAAAGTTTCCTCAATTGGTTCTTCGACTACCGTATCGCCAATAATTGCAACATTAATAGTTTGTGTTACCTCTCCTGGCTCGAAGGTAACTGTACCCTCTTCGATCTCTGTATAGTCTACACCTGCTTCTGCCGTCCCCTCTTCGGTACTAAAGTCGATGGTAACTTCTTCCTCTGTAGCTTCGGATAGAGTAACGGTAAAGCCTAAGTTGCTTGTCTCTTCATCCCCTTCATCTGTCTCTGCATCGGCGATGGTAACGGTAGGAACTATTGGGGGGTCAACATTAATATCGACTGTAATAGATTCAGAATCTTCACTAAAAGTAGTTTGATTTACAAATTCATCAGCAGCTACATCAATTGTGAAAGTTCCAGTTTCTGTATATGTATGAGGAATAGAAAAATCTATAGAACCATCTGCTTCTCCATCGGTATCATCACTGCTACCATCTGTAATAATTAACTCTTCAAACTCACTAATACCATTTTCATCACCCCATGTAATTATTAGGGTAATTGGAATATTGGAAGAAGCGATATTTTCAACTGTCCCAGTTAAATTAACAAGACCATTGTCGCCGATATCTGTTGATAAATTTAACAGATCGAAAGGAGGTTCGGGTTCACCAACGCTAACAGTAACAGTGGCAGTATCAAAACTATTGTTGGCTTCACTGCCATCATCAATGGTGTAGGTAAAGCTATCAGTGCCTATAAAGCTGTCGTCGGGAGTGTAGTCAAAAGTGCCATCTTCGTTGACTACCACCGAACCATTTGTTGGGTCACTATTGCCTGTAACGGTTAAGAGATCTTCGTCAGGGTCACTGTCAACACCTTCTCCTGTGTCATCCGTAATCAGATTTCCACTAGCAACATCAGTGCTATCAATTTCATAACTGTTGTCAAATGCATTGGGAGCTTGATTATCATTGACAACCGTAAAATCATCATTAATAATCGTCCCAGTAGCAGTACTACCTCCTTCACCAAAGATTGCTCCACTAGGATTGCTCAGATTTACTAAAAAAGTTTCGTCTGCTTCAACTACCGTATCACCAACAATCTGGACACTAATAGTCTGACTAGTTTGCTCTGGGGCAAAGGTAACAAATCCTTCGTCTATTTCTTCTATTCCTAGATAGTCTTCTTCATCAATAGCAGTGCCATTACTAGTACTAAAGCCAACGAAAACTTGTTCATTTACTGGTTGAGAGAGAGAAACGTCAAATACTAGGTTGCTGTTACTATCATTCCCTTCCTGTGTTTCAGCATCCTCGATCGAAATAGTAGGAATAGGAGGCTCGCTAGTACCATTAATGGTGATGCTAACAGTGGCATCATCATCAATATTGACAGGAGAGTTATCAATCATCCCATCGTAGGTGAAGCTTTCGGTAGCCGATTCTCCCTCGTCTAAACCGTCGAATGCACCGTTGGGATCGTAACTCAATTCACCATTACGGTTGAGAGTCAACAGCGCGCCAGATTCGAGAGTAATTTGTTGTCCTAAATTGTCAGCATTACCATTAACCGCAGTAACAAAAAATGAGCCTTGATTGCCATCGTTATCGAGGACATTGTTAGTAATAGGAGTATTTTCATCAGTACTGAAAGCATCGGTATTGGCATTTCCAGTCCCACCCGCACCTAAATTGCCAGTTACGATATTAGGGTTTCCAGTCCCACCCGCACCTACATTAACATTTACGATCTCAAGTTCATCCATGATTGCTATTTCTCCAAACTAGTAGTTAATCAAAATACTCAAACTCAAAACATTTACGCTATTAATGGCGATTTTAAAAGCTATTAATAGCTTTTAATTCGGGTAATATCTAGAAGTAATATCAACTAGAATTACCAGGGATTACCAACAATAGCGAAAGGACTCCAATAACGGGGATGAGTCAGTTCTTCTTCAGAAATTTCAGGAGGTAGATCGAATTCAAAACCATCTGCGATCAACTTGCCATCTTTGAGGCGCACTTTTTCTTCAATCATGGCTACTTGAGCGCGACGTAGGGCTTCAGCTTTAATGGGCGAATCTTTTAGTTCTCCATAGAATTTGGACATCAGTGCTAAAGTTCCAGAGTCGCTGACATACCACAAGCTGCCTAAAGCTGATTTCACCCCAGCTTGATATGCCAGACTGGCAAAACCATATTCGGCATCAGGATCGCCAACCGCAGTTTTGCAAGCGCTTAATACGATCAGTTCTACTAAAGGATTATTGAGTCCCAATTCTCTAACTTCATTTAATCTCAGTTTGCGATCGCCAAATTGGATGTAAGAATTAGAAGGTTTGCCTGGCAAAAACTCGGCATGGGTAGCGAGGTGCAGTATGCCAAATGGACTTTTATTTTGAGTTTGTTTGAGATTATCAACGGTAAAGTCTTGGTTGAGAAAAGATTCTCCATCCCAGAGATTGTCAACTACAATTTCTAGTTCGACAGGAACGGCAGGTAAAGGAGATAATTGTGGATCTGCAAAAGTATCCGATCCCATTGCCAGTAGTTCGACATCGCGAATATCTTGATAGATGGTATTAGTTAGCCTGAAACTAGGCATCATACCCACACTATAATTTTCGACTAAAAATTGTTCGCCATCGTGTAAGGCAGCAAAGGGAATAGAACGAATTCCACTTTCGAGAATGAAGACAAGATTATCTATTTCTCTCGTTTTTAGGTCTTTACCCAGAGGTTCGACTAGCCATTGATATAGCTGTTGCGAGGGGGGTAAATATTTGGTTGCCGACTCTCCATAAAAAATGCTATCGGCAAAACGACTAGCAATCTGTTCTACTTCAGTTCGATCTGCCCCCTCTACCCTTCGACGAACGGGTTCTTTATCTGCGGTAACTGCAACCAACTCCAATTCATCATCGGGTTGGGGTAAGATACTTTTTTGACTGCGACTGAGGCTAAGTTCTGGCGGATAAAAAGCTGCATAAATTACCGCAGGTTTTGCCCCTGTAGCTTCTTCAATTTTTTTCAGCGCCTGTTGAATTTGTGCCAACGAAATTTCTAATTCTTCTTCACTATCAACAAAAATTTGATTTGGCAGGTTGCTGCCTACCCGATCTCGATCGGCATTATCATTGGCTGATTCTTCTCTTGTCGGTTCATTATCTGGCTCGTTGAGAGCATAAAAATCCTGATAGTCTTGGGAAAATCTTTCGTCTAGTGTTGTGATTTGTCGCTCTAATAATGCTTGAGGATCTAAATTCTCTGGTTGATAGGCGATCGTTGTATTTGCTAATTGCTGAAGATCCGCAACTGTGGCAGAATCAGTAACGTTTTCAACTTCACTATTGACTAAGGATATTACTTCTTCAGAAGGCTCATCTACTTCAGAATTCTCTGATATTACCCCAACTGGTAGATCGGGAAGACCATCTCCATCAAGATCGACACCCACAACTCGATCGCCATCTGTTTCACCCTCATTGGCGATTTGTCCCTCAAAACTTTGCTGGCGATCGGAACTATCTAGCCCACGATTCTTGGGCTGAAGATTTACACTTTCCGCAGTTAAACTACTTCCATCAGTTATGGATACTTCCTCGCCTGCTATAAAAATCTGACGATCGGCAGCAATATTGCCATCGAATAGATCAATCTCTGGTAAAAAGGAACTAGACTCAAAGGTCAGATCTGTGCCGACAAATACACTGCCTTCATTGGCTTGAAGGGTGACATTTTCACCTGCAACTTCATTCACTAATAGATTACCCGTTAGCAACTCGGGTAAATCTACTGCCCCAAAAGGCAAGATTGCACCATTAATATCCCTGGGTGGATCTATTTCTAGACTAAGTAAACTTCCTTCTTGTTCGATCGCGATCGAGCTGGAATTGGGGACTGTGGAAACAGTTACGTTTCCTTGACTAGAACTAACTGTTCCCGTACTAACAACACTACCGCCAATCAAGGTGAGATCTCGTTCGATAGTAAGATTTCCTGTATTGATAATAGCTCCTGGGGTGCGATCGGCATCGGCAGCATCAAAAGCAAACTGAAATGGCGTTCCAGTTAGTGTAGAAAAATCGCTATCGTCATAGACATTGAAAAAGTTTCCATCGCCAAAGCCTATCCCTGTGGCAGTTGTAGCTGTAAAATCTCCTCCTACATTGAGTTGAGCATTTTCACCAAAAATAACCCCGGCTGGATTCATCAAAAAGAGATTGGCATCATTGTTTACTTGCAGCAAACCGTCAATTATAGATGCTTCGTTTCCGACTACTCGACCCAAAATATTAACGATCTCAGGGTTGGAGAGAAAAATAGCAGTTTGACTTTCAGACAATCCAAACTGTTCAAAACTATGAAATAGGTTATTTCCTGCTTGAGTACCACCATCAATATTGATAATATTCTGGTCTTCCTCGACTCTTGTTCCAACTCCATCGTTAGCCTCAATTATTGATTGAGCTTTAAGAGGCTTTGCATGATAACCACAAGAAATAGTTGCCAGCAACAATACAGAAACTGCTTTAGAGGTACTAAAAAGCCAAGCAAAAGTGCTGACACCTAGTCGATCGCCAAGATTAACCATGATTTTTGATACCTCTGTAAATTAAATAATTTGCTCTGGATCTACCGCTCAAAATAGACTTTTTGCTCGGACATATATAAATCAAAGCTATCTATGTACAAGAAAAGATCTATATATAATTGCCAAAAATCTGTATCAAAACACACACAGAATACAGTAGTTTTGCAACTATGAACTTGAACTATGAATTGAGAGTGATTAACCTTCAAATACTATTTTCAAGCTCATCGTAAATCTAAAGTATCGAGCTAAATGCTAGCTAGTTCAAAAATGTAACATAACTTAATTCATTGCATTTAAATCATTTTTATCAAACATTTTTTATTTAATTAACTTAAAAATTTTCAAGGTGATATATTTGAAGAATACTGATATAGTATTGTTTTCCGTTAAAGTAAAGTCGTCTTTAGTAAAAAAGTACTATGTTATTGGCATCAGTAATAAAAAAATATTTTCATAATTTATAGTTATATCTATCTTTGTAAATGCAATCAGCTATACCTAATATTTGCTGTTTATATTATAAAAATTAATTAATATTAAGGTGGAAAGAAAGGTGACATATTTTTTGTATATTAGTTGAAAAACACAAAGATAGTGTTGGTTGGTAATACATATTATTGGCTATTTTGTCAAAAAACTTTAATTAAAAAAAGATTTATTGTTAATAACATATAGTCATGATAACTGTATTATTAATCCTATTTATATCGAACTAATTAAAGATGAATACTAAACTTAAGCTGAGATTATTCCATAGTTTTTATCGTCACCATGTTCTATCTCCTAAAAGAAAGCATTGGGGATACTTATTTTTATTATTCGGGCTGACAAATTTAATTCAGTCTCCCTGTCGAGCTCAGAATGTAGATTCGCTCGAAAAACACAAGCAAAAAATTAATACTTGGCGATCGCAAGTAAATCAAGATCCGTTAATTCCTCCCGTACCAACTCCTGGAAAAGCAGCTCCAGAAAATGTTCTACCCCCGACACAGACTGTCCCTCCAGAAGACACCCAAAAGCCAGTTGAGATTAATAAAATATCTGTTGTAGGCAGTACCGTTTTCTCGCCAAAAGATTTTCAAACAATTATCAAACCCTTAGAAGATAAAAAGTCTTCCTTAGCCGAGCTGAAGATAATTGCAGATCGAATTAGTCAGTTGTATTTAAGAGACGGTTATATAACCTCAAGAGCAATTGTTGTTTCTGATTCCCTCGCAGACGGAAACATTCAAATACAAATTATTGAAGGAACAGTCGAAAAAATTAAAGTTGTTGGTGCAGATAGATTAACTAATTACGTCCGATCTCGGGTTAATTTGGGTTCTGATGCGCCTTTAAATACTGGAAAACTAGAGGAGCAGTTAAAACTATTAAGAATAGATCCCTTAATTAAAAATATAGAAGCCAAAATAATTGCAGGTAGCGGAATTGGTCAGAGTACCATCGTTGTTCGAGTAGAATCATCGCCATCATTAGCGTTAGAAGTTGGCACAGATAATTATTCCCCGCCTAGCATCGGTTCTGAGCGCTTGAATTTGAAATTAGCCTATCAAAATCTTACTGGTTTGGGAGATAGATTGTCAGCTACTTATCGTCCCAGGATTGAAGCTTTTGGTGATACTTTCGATCTAGATTTTCAGTATCGAGTTCCCATTAATGCCAAAAATGGCACAATTACGGCAGAGGTCGATCTCAATCGCAACAAGGTAGTAAATGGTTTTGCGGAGGCATTTGAGATTGAAGGAGAAGCAGAACGCTATAGCCTATCTTATCGCCAGCCAGTTATTCGTTCTACATCTCAAGAACTAGCTTTCTCATTGGGTTTCGATCGTCAAGATGGACAAACGTTTCTGTTACAAGAAGGATTTCCCTTTGGAGAAGGTGCAGATGAAGATGGAGTAAGCCGAACTAGTGTTGTTCGTTTTGGACAAGATTATGTTAAGCGTCAACCTTCTGGGGCATGGGCATTCCGCTCCAGTCTAAATTTGGGTTTAGGTCTATTTGATGCTACTGACAATGAAGATCCGATCCCAGACGGTCAGTTTTTTAGTTGGTTGGGTCAGGTTCAAAGACTACAGGTACTTAATGATGATAACTTTCTGATTATCCAAAGTCAGTTTCAATTTACTCCTGACAGTTTGTTACCATCTCAACAATTTGTGATTGGAGGGGGTCAATCTGTCAGAGGTTATCGTCAAAATGCTCGTTCGGGAGATAATGGCTTGAAATTTTCGATTGAAGATCGCCTAACATTAATTCAAGATAAAACTGGTCGTCCTCAATTTACTCTCGCGCCCTTTTTTGATATGGGTACTGTTTGGAATAATGGCGACAATCCCAATCAGCTACCAGACCAAAACTTTCTTGCTGCATTTGGATTAGGAGCTATTTGGCAGCCGATTGAAGATCTCAATCTTAGAATTGATTATGCGCCTCCTCTAGTAGATCTAGGAGATCGTGGAGATAATATTCAGGATGATGGTTTTCATTTCAGCCTGAGTTATTCTAGAAAGATATAGCTGCAACACAAAACTTCTCTTCTAAGTTATTTAGCAGAAGCGAGTTGCAAGTCTAGATCGAAAATTAAATCTAAAGCATTACTAACTGATAATCAATGACTACATAGATAGTTTTGCCATATATGGATTCACGATTGGAAATCGAAGCTGTAGAGTATCAAGCCCAAACTGCTGCAATCGAGCAGATTAGAATCAAAGTTTTTCAAGAAGAACAGGGAGTACCCGCAAGTTTAGAATTTGATGGATTAGATGCCAGCGCTACGCATTTACTGGCTTACCTCGATCGCAAACCAGTAGCAACAGCGAGAATTAGAGCGATCGATCGCACCACCGTAAAAATAGAACGATTAGCGGTATTACCCCCGTACAGACATCAGGGAATTGCCAGACAGTTGATGCAGTTTGCTCTATCTTTGGCTACCCGACAGGGTAAAGCATTAGCAGTAGTTCATGCTCAAAAATATATTGCCCAGCTATACAAAAGTCTGGGGTTTGAAATAGTTGGCGAAGAATTCTCTGAAGCTGGTATTCTTCATGTAAAGATGATCGGGCAGCTATCATCAGCCGATTCATGTCAAACTTAGATAAGTCCAGCCTCAGACGCAAAATTCTCTACTCAAGACAGTCACTTTCTATTGATGAGTGGCAGCATAAAAGTAATTTAATTTGCGATCGCCTAAAAAACTTTGAGCTATTTCAAGAGGCGCAAACTGTTTTAGCGTATTTTAGTTTCCGTCAAGAACCAGATCTCGCTCCTTTATTCGAGCTTGATAAGAACTGGGCTTTTCCTCGCTGCGTGGATACATCTTTAATTTGGCACTTATGGCAGCCTGGAACAGAGCTATTAAAAGGTAAATACGGCATTCGAGAACCTGCTACTACTGCGCCGACGATTTCACCAAACACAGCAGATTTGATTTTAATACCAACAGTAGCTAGCGATCTCCAAGGTTTTCGTCTTGGCTATGGGGGAGGTTTTTACGATCGCTTATTAAGTCCCGAACGGGGTTTAAACGTGCCGACAATTGGCATCGTCTTTGATTTTGCCTACGGGATTCAAATTCCCAGAGATAATTGGGATTGCTCCTTAGATTTTGTCTGTACGGAAACCCAATTATATAATTATTAAGTATTTTTTATTTAGTTTGTGTTCATACTTATAGGTTGCTTTGTGAAGATTTAGAAAGCCAAAGCAGTTAAATACTAAATAGATTCTTAAGATAAAAAATTAATAGTGTACAAATTCTTTAATTTTTGTATAAAGCTGGCAAACATAGCGTGTAGATTGCTTTCTATGGGATTATCGATAAATAAGTTTGATTTTTGAACTATTAATAAAAGGTTGCCAAATAAGTTTCACAAGCCCCTAGTTATTAAGATATATTAAGCTTCAAAGAGTAAGAATAGATGATTTTGCTGTTAATGTTGAGAAAAGCAAATTACATGTTGAAGGTTTGTTAAGTATAAGAGGCTATCTATTGGAAAATAATGATGCTTTTGTTAGTCTGAATAGACGAAAGATTAATTGAGCGATCTTAAAGTTTTTTCTACGCCAAATTTTCTCGACAAACTAATTATTTAGCAATTCTTATATGCAACACTTTCACGACGAATGGATTCAAGAATGGTGCGATAGCAACGGTTGGACTGATGTGTTTATGGAACGCTATAACCACTATTGGGCATTTCCTCCTAACTGCGTCATGCCCGAACCTATTCCTCAGAAGGTAATGAGACTGATAAAGAACGAGAAAGGTTTAACTCACAGCGAGCAGAAATGGCTTGGTTATGCTGCCGTGGTCAGTTTGGTAGCGGTGGTTGTAAGCTTTGCTTGGATGTCTCCCATGCCTCTGATGCTGGCTTTTGGGTTTGATGCGATTACCTTTGCTCGTATGGAATGCGAAATATAGATTCGGAAGCTTTCTATTAATAACTGTTGCGATCGCCTATTTTTAGCAAGACTATAGTAGATAATTCAAAGTAATAGAATAATAGGCAGAATCAGGTTGCGTTTCGAGACCGTTCTGCCTATTCTCAGACAAAATATATTATTTGTCTTCTACATACATTTTTGGCTCAACGGCAAAGTTGTTTAGACGACCAGACTCATCCACAACATAACCTTCTGTAGTATCTACTCCTGTACCTGCTTCCTGTTCGGCAAAAGCTTCTATCTGCTCTTTGTTTTGCTCTGGATTTCCACCAGAAGGAATGATTGCTTCGGGATCGTTAACGTCAACTGTCTGAGCTAACTGTACACCCACCTGATTACCAGGAGCGCCTTTGCCTGGTTCTGCATTTGCTGGAGCGTCTTTGGCAACTACTTTTTTTTCTTGGTTATCCATAATTAATAAAATTAAACTAATAAATTAATTACTATTATCAAAGCAAAGAACGGACTGTATACTGCTCATTCTCTAGTTATAAATTTATGTTTTGCCAAACTATATCGAAAGAACTATTCGCAGCGACAAAGCTCTCGATCGCCAATCTAGATTGTTAGCAAATCTGCTTAATCTATTGCAACGTTTGACTAGCATCTTGGATGCCGATTATGGAAGAATAAATATAGGTGATGCTACTTATGGCGATGGTGGGGAATAAATGCCGAAATTAGCGCCAGATAAGAGAGGTCATCGATCTAAACTCTACCCCTGTTTACAACTACGAAATCGCTTATGACTACTTACTATTACGTTGCTGCTAGCCAAAAGTTTTTATTGGAAGAAGAACCTTTTGAAGAGGTAATAGAAGAAAGAATTCGTAACTACAAAGAAAGAGAGCTAGAAATAGATTTTTGGTTTATCAAGCAGCCTGCTTTTCTCGAAGCGCCAGAAATGAGCGATATTAAGGCAAAAATTCCTCAGCCAGCAGCGGCAGTAGTCACCACGAATAAACAGTTAGCTACCTGGTTGAAGTTAAGACTAGAGTATGTGCTGACAGGCGAATTCACTGCCCCCTCCGAAACCATTCCTGAACCCCTTAAGGCTTTAGAAACGGCTTAGTCGAGACGATCGCTATATTTTTTATTGGCTATTTCACTCTGTATGAGACGTTTGAGCTTATTTGTTAGTTCTGCAGTTTTAGTAGAATGCTTTGTACTTCTTGATAGAAGGTGTCTCGGCGATCGTAATAGGACTTCAATTCGTTATAGCGATCGACGCTGAGATTATTCTGCTCCACAATTTGAATCGTTTGATTGCAAAAGTTTTCTGTAAGCTGTCGTACTTCTGGCTCTAAATTCTCTAAAGTTTCCTGGCGATCGCAAACTATGTCTCCTGGGGGGCGATTGACGAGCGTTTTTATTTCTTGATAAATTTCTCTTCTGAGCATCTCGACTTCAAAACCAGCCTTGGCATAATTATTGGTTTCTTCGGGAGTAAATTCTTGGGCTGCAACAAAAGTTGAGAAAGAAACACTTAGCAGTGGTCGATCCACAATTGGCGATCGCACCGACAGTTCGGGAGCAAGTCCTAGCAGAATTCCCAAAGATGCTAAAACGCTGCTGCTAATAAAACGGACGCACATTTGGTTTAATTTGGGCAAAGTCAGATTGGCGTTAGACATCATCAATAATAATTACTGCTACTAGAAAGACTACTACCTACATGGAGTTGATTTCTATCGGATAAGTTCCTGATTTAAGCTTTATTTAGCTAAAAATTTACTTAAATTGCGGTAAGGAATTTATTTTCAATCTTTGGCGCTTTCTTCTAATCGAGATTAACCTCAATTAGATCGAGCTGACAATGATACTAAAATTGAGGACGAATGGCATGCAGGATTGGTCTGAAGTCTACGAACTTGGGGATACCTATCGTCAGCAGCAGCAGTGGCAATCAGCCGAGATCGCTTTTAGGCAGGCAATTGAACTTAGACCAGATTTTTTTTGGTCGTATCACCATTTAGGAGACGTTTACACCCATCTACGACAGTGGCAATCAGCAGCAAAAGTATACAGCGTAGCGGTCAAGCTCGATCCAGAGTTTTTTTGGTCGTGGCACAATCTTGCAGATGTATATACTAAATTGCAGCAGTGGGAAAGCGCAGCCGAGGCATATAGTGTAGCGGTCAAGCTCGATCCAGAGTTTTTTTGGTCGTGGCACAATCTCGCAGATGTTTATGCCAAACTCCAGCGGTGGCAAGAGGCGATCGCTAGTTACCTCCAGGGAATTTATCTGCAACCAGACCACTCTCTTTCCTATCAAAAACTGGGCAATGCCTTCAAGCAGCAGGGATTAACTCAGACAGTCAAATACTATCGTCAGGCGATCGACACCCCACCCCCAGATTCGATTTTTGCCCGCTTGCAAACTCAACCCGAAATATTGATTGAGCTTGTAAAAGGTTTAACTAAGCAACATCAGATCCATGGGGCGATCGCCGTTTGCTATATGCTGCTAGAACTTCAGCCAGCAAATATTGATGCTCTAGATCGTCTTTCTACCCTGCTCAAGAAACATCAAGAGCTAGAAAATGCGATCGCAACTAATCAAGCACTTCTGGGACAGACAGCCAGTTCTCTTCTACAGCCCGCAGCCAGTCCACTCTCATCGCCAATATCTATGACGGGGCGAATTGCGATCGAAACAAAGAGAATTGTCAGTCCCCGTCAGGTAAACGACCTGTGTATTTCCGTTGGTTGGCAGAGTCGTCCTTTAGACAGGCTAGAACAAGCTATAAACGCTAGCTTTCGATCTATTTCAGCTTGGCACATAGATCGAGAACAGCGCCTAATTGGCTTTGGCAGAGCCGTTAGTGATGGAGTTTACCAGGCTACCCTACTCGATATTGTCGTACATCCAGACTTTCAAGGCAGAGGAGTGGGTCAAGCCCTGGTCAAAACTTTAACCCAGGAGCTTCACACGGTACAGATAGCCGACATTACCCTCTTCGCCAGTCCCCACGTTGCCGACTTTTATCATCGGCTGGGATTTATTTCCCAGCCCCATAGCCTCCAGTGGATGCTCTGGTGTCCACCCGCAAAGGTTCGGGGACGAATGAACGAGGGGATGAAGAGACATTAATCTAGCTTTGAGACAGACGCTTGACAGGTGCGCCACCCAGCAGTTTATCTGTTTCCATTAATAAGCTGGGAATCTTAGCTGCATAGGGACTATTTTGCAGGCAGGGCTGTAGATCCAACTGGTCAACTCGATCTGCTTTTGCCCCAGGAAACCAGTGACCAGCATTGGTTAAAAGGTTATAGCGGGCTTGACCATATTCGATCATGTCATAAGCTAAGGCTAAGTTACGCAGCCAGAGAATTACGGGTAGATTGACATTACCAGGAGTATCTTCGTGACTGGGCAAGCCATCTTTCCAGTTATCATGCCAGTCTTTGCCCAATACGGCGATCGCTTCTCGTTCTAAACGCTCCAAGATAGGAGGTAAGATTTCGTCTGCTTTATCTAGTAAAGGTAGAACTTTGAGATGTTCGTTAAAGTCGCTGGGGTTGGCTGCACCCAAGCTTAAAGTATGTACTTGTGGATAGGAAAGGCAAAACAGATCGTTAAACACCATTGGACTCAGAGGTTGGCATAACTCAACTAACTTCTGAGGTGGATTATAGAGGTGTCCACCTTTATCGGAGGGAGAAATAATAAACACTCCCATATCCTGCTCTCGTGCTGCTTCGATCGCCGACCAATTCCACTGATTGATGTAATACCAGTGCAGATTTACATAGTCAAATTCGCCCGTTTGGATCGCTTTGGTGATAATTTCTGTCGAACCATGGGTGGAAAAACCAATATGTCTGACTTTGCCTTCTGCTTTTAGCTTTTTAGCTTCATCCAAAGAACCGCCAGGACGTATAGCATTATGGAGAGTAGACTCATTATTGATACCGTGAAGTCCCAACAAATCTACATAGTCTAACTGACAGAAATTGAGAGACTGCTTAAACTTACGCCGAAAATCCAGAGAATCTGCTTGAGGAGAAATTTTAGTTTGATAAATTAGTTTCTCTCTCGGTAGCTGGGGCAAAATCTTGCCGAGCTGCATCTCCGAACTACCATAGCCCCTGGCGGTTTCAATATGATTTATCCCTAGCTCAAACGAACGGCGAATAGTTGCTTCGAGGTTGCGCTGATTGGCTTCAGGGATTTCAGACTGGGGAAGATCCTGCCATTTATATTGATACCTCATTCCCCCACAGGAAAATACGGGCATCTGTAACTCTGTACGACCAAAGCGCCGATATTGCATAATCAAACTACTGTTTCTTTATTTCTCGTTGCCTCTACAGATATCATTTTAGATATTATTCGATGGCGATAGGCGCAAATTAAAAAATATCGATGAAAATTTTGCTGGTGGACGACGAAACTGAATTGAGCGATCCTTTGAGCCGAATTTTGCTACAGGAAGGCTATCAGGTAGATATTGCTAATGATGGTGCAGCAGGAATGGAACTAGCTTTAGAAAATAACTACGATCTGTTGATTCTCGACTGGATGTTACCCCACAAATCGGGCATCGAAATTTGTCGCTCTGTGCGATCGCATTCTCTTGCTACTCCCGTCTTGTTTCTAACCGCCAAGGATACGGTGGACGATCGCGTCGATGGTTTGGATGCGGGAGCAGATGACTATCTAGTTAAGCCTTTTGAACTGCGAGAATTGTTAGCCAGAGTGCGGGCTTTACTCCGTCGTTCGACGGTCGAAACACCTCAAAGCAATCGCTTAAAGGTGGCAGATCTAGAGCTAGACGTGGAGAATCAAATTGCCTATCGTCATGATAAGGCGATCGATCTATCGGAAAAGGAAATCGAACTTCTAACCTATTTTATGCAGCACCCAGATCGTTTATTGACTCACGAAGAGATTTATAACTACCTCTGGCAAGCTGATGAACAACCTAGCAGTAACGTTTTGGCTGCTTTAGTCAGGCTATTGCGACGTAAAATTGAAATTAAACAGTCACCCCAGCTAATTCATACTGTATACGGGAAAGGCTATCGTTTTGGAATTAACTAGAAGGCAGCTTGTAGATAAAGGACTTGAGGCAGAAACGAGGCAGAAAGCAAAAAGCAGCATCCTCAATCTAGAAGACGCTGCTGGAAAATCAAATGTCTGCTAAATCTAAAACCCGACTAAGGTTTTGCTGCGACCATACCGTTGGATTGTCCGATCGCCGATTTTGCTTCTACATAGACAATTAAGCCTGGAACTAACTTGCCGTTTAATTTCTCGGCTTTGACCGATCTAGTCGCTCTTATGTGATAGTCCTCGCTGATTTCAGTCAAAGAGGGTAGCAAACTAGTTTGGGTTAAATCGCCTCTAAAGTTGGGAGATACGGAAAGAATGCGATCCTTTTCTAAGTGTTTAATAAAGTATGGCTGAGTTTCTACCTGTAATGCCTGCGCTGGGGCGCTAAAGCCAAACATTCCTGCAACTGAGAGACAAATTAAAAGCAAAGCCGACAGGCAAACTTTGGTTAGATGATGACGCATAAAATAAATCTTAAGAATTGAAGAGTGCTTATTTATACTTTAAGTAATATTAAGAAATAATGCTACTTTTTTACATAGATTATTGGCAAAAGGCTGGTGAATTACGTGATAAAAGTCTCTCAATCGCTTACCGATCGTACGATAAAGGAAATTAGAGAAATATTAAAACAAGTTGGCGATCGCTTTAACATTTAATCTAGAACACAATATCGATTGCGACCCAGTTTTCTAGCCATATATAAAGCTGCATTAGCTCAGGAATGCCATCTATTAGGGAGATTTGGCAGTTAGCACCGATACTGACGGTAACAAATTGACTAGCTTCTGACTCTTCGTGAACAATTTAGCAGCGTTCGAGTTCTTGTTAAATAGCTTTGGCGACCGCACTTACCCTCTCAATATCTGTATGGGGCAAAACGATTACAAACTCTTCTCCTCCATAGTGAACCAATAAACTGTCTGGCTCTTTTACCGCTTACTGTGCTGCTTGAGCTACCTGAATCAAACAGTCTTCTCCCGTCTGATGTCTATAGCAATCGTTAAAGTGTTTAAAGAAATCGACGCTGAGTCCTATTTGGGCGATCGAGAATTTGCCCCCAAATGAGTTGGATGTGTTGCTAGGGGTTTTAATAGTGAAGTTACTTTCTTTAAGTTTGATACTACTTTGCCAGGCAATTCCGATCGGGGTTATGAATATAAATCCGACCTAAATAAGAAGCAAAGGTCGCAACTTCAGAGGTTCTTAAGAACTCCATAACAAGTGTCGAGCGCTTTAATATTTATCACAACTGGGGAATATGACTATGAACAGTGTCGTCACTTATCTGACAACGGTAGAGATCGAGCGAGAAAATATCTTACTGGCAATCGATGTCAGCATTAAAACCCGTAATGTCTCTAACAAGGGCAATCCCTCTTGATGCGATCGTGAAAATATAGATTCCCCTACAGATCGCGAAATTATTGATTCTTAAATGGGTGTTGATGCAGTTTTCAATTGCTTTAAGCAGGTTGAGTCCTACGAAATTGCTTTGCATTAGCACGTAGAACTAGACATCTTATATCTTTGCTTTTAGAGGCACAGTTTGAAGATTTCGGCGATGATTTTGATTGCGATCGCACTTTATTTAAAGCCTATAAAGACAGAGGGCTAGTGACCGCAAAAGCGAGAGTACTCAATAGCTACAGATTGAAACAGTCACAGAAATTACGCTGCGATCGTTATCAGTTTTAGAACGGGACTGACGGGACTCGAACCCGCGACCTCCTGCGTGACAGGCAGGCATTCTAACCAGCTGAACTACAGTCCCAAAAGTTTTAGACTTTGTCTATTTACCAAGGAAAGTTCCTTGTTTGCCACGAAATATATACTAGCATATTAAACGGGAAAAACAACTAATATCTCGGATATTTATTTACAATGGGCGAAAAGCGAGAGAAAACTCGACGGCATCTAGATTTTAAAATCAACGGTCGATTAGAAAGTTAGTAAGATTGAAGCTATATTATTGTTCGGTCGGCAACAAGATAAAAACAAAGTTTCAGGTCAGCTACTTTTATGTAACTTTGGTGCAATTGTTGATAAGATACTCCTTACCTATATTAATTTGAAAATATCGTGTATCTCTAAATAGTGGCTCAAGGCGATCGTAATTTTCTTTGATACTTTATAGATCCTGACTGAATTACTGTAATGAGGTTTAACGTTGCGAATCTTATTTTAGGAGATCTGTCGATCGTTCTTGCTCGATAAATAAATTGATTTTTGTAGAACATAGTGTCTTATTCTCGTAACAGACCCCCTTTAGGAGCTGTGTTACAGCAGGCAGGTTTAGTATCTGCCGAGCAGGTAAATCAAGCCCTCAAACAGCAAAAGCAGACCAACAGCAGTTTAAAGATAGGCGAGATTTTGGCTATTCAAGGTCGAATCGATCCTCAGACCGCTAACTTTTTTGCCGAGCGTTGGGATGGTGCTATTTCCGAACAGCCAAAACAGCCAATCGGTCATTATTTAAAACAGGCTGCTTTATTGAACGAGAGGCAGATTCAAGCGATCTTGCTCGAACAAAAGAATAGCGAGCGCAAATTCGGAGAGTTGGCGATCGCCAAGGGGTGGCTCAAACAAACTACTCTAGATTTTTTTCTACGTTATCTTCAGTCAAACTCTAATCCCGCATCAGCGAACTTGGAAGAGCAACAGTCCGTAGAAAAAGCGACAACTACCGTTAATGCAGGAAAATCATACTTACCGAAAGAACTAAAGAATGGTGCGATCGATGAGAAGCAAGATTATTCTCAGAAAGTTCATGAAGGTTTTCTCCAGATCAAGCGTAAGCTGCTCAAGATCGAAGGGCAGGACAACTATTCAGAAAAGACTTTAGAGCGAGTCTTGTCATGGACGGGAGGACATTCTTTACTAACTCAGAAGATATTTGCCCTGATTGCTCAAGGTGAGACTCCCCTCTCTCTCCAAGAAGAAGAACAGGTGGATTATCTGGTTCAAACTAAGATAGTCGATAACTGGTCGAGCAACGAGCTACAGCTACATCTACGGGGAATTAAAGAACGCTTAATAAATAATCAGCATTGTCCTCCCGACCGACTATTGCTGCTGTACCAAAAAGTCCTGATGGGGACGGCATTGATAGACGGTAGCTTAGAACAGCAAGAACTGCTAAGTTTGGGTTTAGCAGTCAAACAGCAAGCCAGACTAGTAGTTGCTAACCGTATTTATCAATCTGTATTTAACCTCACTTGGGTTGTTGAGACTTTAAATCATCGAGTCCGTCTGGGAATAGATCGAGGCATCCCGATTTCCAAAGGAAATAATAGCTCTAACGCTGTAGTGGCAAGCTCTTCCCCTGGAAGTGAACCTCAAGATAGCTGGCTAAATCTTAAAAATATTCTACTGCTATTAACTTTAATTGGCTTATCTGGTATTTCGGTCGACAATATTTTCAAGCGCGTCACCGTCCGGAAATCTTTTAGACAGGGTAATGAATTCTTAAAGCAAAAGTCCTTTGAGGAGGCTGTCGATGAATATAATAGGCTACTTGAAATAGACAGTAATTACTTTCAAGCTTGGACTAACCGCGGATATGCTTTAGCTGGGCTGCAAAAGTATGAAGCAATGCGACAATCTTGCTTAACGGCAACAATCATCCATCCTGAAGCGGTTTATGGCTGGAACTGTCAGGGAGAAGCCCTACACAATCTCAAAAAATACTCAGAAGCGGTGAAGGCTTTCGATCGCGCGATCGCTTTGAATAATACCGATCCAATTTTTTCGATCAATAAAAGCGAGTCTCTTCGCGCCCTGGGAGAAAACGAAGCTTCAATTAAATCAGTTCAGCAGGCAATTGGAGCTTTAGAGCAAATAGAGGCCCTCGAAGGTTCAGATAGTATTCAAGGGGAATTCGCTGTTGCTCTGACTTTATTAGGCAACAACTCTCGTCAAGCAGAAAGTTTCAACAAAGCAATCGCTGCTTACGATCGAGCTATTCGATACAGTCCTAACTATTTTCCTGCTCGCATTGGCAAAGGCATTACCCTTGATAAAGCAAAACGCCACTCTGAAGCAGAATTTGAGTTTAGGCAAATGCTAAAAGATTCTGAGCTAAGCCCTATCCAAGAGGCTCAAACATGGTTTTATCTGGGCAAGACTCAATGTAAATCCGCAAGGTATGCCGATGGAGTAGAATCTTTCGAGCGAGCAATCGAGCTAAATCCCGATTATGCGATCGCTAAAGATGCAAAACAGCAGTGTCGTTGAGTTTTACCTATCAAACTATCAAAGCAGACTCAACAGTTAGAAAGGCCACCAAAGAGGTCTTAAATCTGTGTAAATGCGACTTACAGTTCTCGAAGAAGGGGATTGAGAACCTTTGAAATTGTCTCCTAACATATTATATAAAAGCTCTGTAGGACTGACTGGGCGATCGAGAGAGAACAAAATATCGCTATTGTAGCTATCGCAACTCAGTCCCCGACGCTCCACAGCGCAAACTACTGGTTTTCCTGCCACCGTGTCGCTAGCCAAGTAGTTCATGCTGTTTTGACTATAAAAAGCGTTCAGTTTTTGTGCTGTATTTTGACAAGCCTCTATTGCTCGTTCGGATTCAAAGTATTTTGGCAAAAATGACAGAATTGAAGTTATCTGAGATGCACTATTGTTGGAAAGAGTAGCCGTTACTGTGGGAATATCAGCCTTTTGCTCGCAGCTAACGCTAACTGCTCTAGCTGATGCGGGTGCAGCCACAAATACTGAGGTTGCTAAAGTGATAACTGAAAAGGTTGCTGCCAAATAGTTTGGTTGAATCATAATCATGGTTTATCAACAAGGCTTCGTACTTAGATATTTATATATATTTGATGGATGCCAAAATTAAAACTTCGGGGAGATTAAGTTCTATAGTCGCAGTATAGTTCTGTTATGGATTGAGAAAAGTAGTATAGCAGAAAAATGTAACTAAAAAGAATCTAAAAGTTGTTTAATATGATATTTAACTGCTTTTATAATAGTTATTGTATAGAAAACAGATGACCCATTTTGCATTTGATTCATATTTGCAGAGGTTCATAGTTGATGATAGATTACGTAAGTTAGAAGAAACTGTAGTTTAAAATCGATTCATTCGAAATATTACTGTGATAGATAGCAGCAGAAATTAATCGCTACCGAGCTTGAGTGCAGCTTCGAGCAAATTAGCTAGTCTTGTTCGGATTGCTTAATCTATCCGCTCTAAACACCGAACTACCACCATTAATATATTTGCTATGGGTCAAACCTCTAGCAGGAAAAAGGCAGGATTTTGGAACTGGGGACTGTGGTTTGTCTTCAGCTCTTTTTGTGTCAAGCCAACATCTGCCCAAAGTTTTGAACCTCTAACTCCTGACGGTAATAGACCAGAACGACCAATTCTATTGCCACAAAAAGATAATCCTGTTGATGTTATTCCTACTCCCCCCGTTCCCGAATCGGTTTTAGATATTCCTGGCAATATTGCCGTAGAGCGGTTTGAGTTTGTTGGCAGTACAGTATTTAGCCCTGCTGAATTAAATGCAGCGATCGCCGATTTTACCAATAAGCCAGTTTCCTTTGCTCAGCTAGTACAGGCAGCCAATCAGATTACCGAGCTTTATGTAAGTCAGGGATATATTACGACGGGAGCCTATATTCCCGAACAAAACCTGCAGTCTGGGACGGTACAAATTCAGATTGTCGAAGGAAGTTTGGATAAAATTGAGATTGAGGTTACGGGCAGATTAAAACCTAATTATCTACGGAGTCGACTAGAACCAAAAATTTCGACCCCTCTCAACATAGATCGACTGCAGTCAGCCCTGCAGCTACTTCAGCTAAATCCGATCGTCACGAGTTTAAATGCAGAATTGTCTTCGGGAGTGAAACCAGGCACAAATATTTTACGAGTTTCGGTCACTAGCGCCGATACCTTTAGTTTACAAACCAAACTAAACAACAACCGTAATTTAAGTATTGGTTCGTTTGAAAGGGGAATTCAGCTCGAAGAAGCGAACTTACTCGGAATTGGCGATCGCTTCAACCTGACCTATGACAATACGGACGGCAGTAATCAGTATGGTGGAGGCTACGCTTTTCCTTTAAATGCTAAGGATGGGACTCTAGGATTTAACTTTCGTGGGGGCAAAAATCAAATTACTCAGTCTACTTTTGAAGAGTTAGATATTGATATTAAATTTCGCAACTACGATCTGACATGGCGACAGCCTATATTACAAAGAGCAAACCCTCAAGTCTCTCAAGAGTTGGCTTTAGGTCTAACGGCGGGCAGAAGAGAAAGCGACAGTAGCATTATGGATGAGCCTCAGTTTTTGACAGCTGGAGCAAATGAAAATGGAGAAATCCGTACTTCTGTTGTTAGTTTTAGTCAAGAATGGCTGCAGCGAAATCGTCGTCAGGTAATTTTGGCTCGTTCTCAGTTTAATTTGGGAGTGGATGTTCTCGATGCCACAATTTTAGAGGATGGAGCTGATGGTCAATTTTTTAGCTGGCGGGGTCAGTTTTCCTATTTGCGATCGCTAAATAAATCGCCATCTACCTTTAGTTCTACCCTATTTGTGCGCTCGGAATTACAGTTAGCCAGCGACCCTCTAATCTCTACCGAACAGTTTAGTTTGGGGGGCGCAAATACCGTTCGCGGTTATCGCCAAGACATTTTACTTACAGACAATGGATTCTTGGCTGCTGCAGAATTGCGCCTGCCGATTATTGAGTTTGAGTCAATTGAGGCAACTCTACAATTTACGCCATTTATTGATTTTGGTACTGGTTGGAATAACGGTGGCGAAGATACAGAATTTAATACCCTAGTTGGCACTGGATTCGGTTTACTATTACAGACACCAGAGCGTTTTTCGGCAAGGGTAGATTGGGGTATTCCCCTGATAAATAGTGACGATCGAGGCAGCTCGTTACAAGAAGATGGAGTCTATCTACAGCTAGAATACGATATTTTCTAGAATCGATACGGCAGTAGCCCCAGACGGTTGGCAAATTTGGGTTGAAATTTTTGGTTTAAAGCCAGTGTATACAAGTCAATGGTTGATGATTCATGTTAAGGGATAAAAGATTGCTGTTGCGTCAGATACTGATTATTGTATTGTCTACCTGGTTAGCAATCGCGATTCATCCAGCCGCGCAGTCTCAGGAAGATGGTTTGGGGTTATCTTTACAGGCTCAGGAACTCTATCAAAATGGTGAGTTAGTTCCCGCTATAGAGAAATGGTCTTTAGCAGCAGCAGCTTTTGAAGCCCAGGGAGATCGCCTGGGCAAAAGCAAAAGTCTAATCAACCAATCCCAAATACTGCAGGATTTAGGTCTATATCCCCGTGCCTGCAATACTCTACTCCAGGCTTTTGCAGTAAAACACCCTCAATGTAGTCGAACTCAGATAGAAGAATTAAGCCAAAAACTAGTACAGCAGCCAAAAATCACTTTGGTAGAAGGAATTGGTTTGCGGAGCTTGGGCAGTATTCTGCAAAAGAGAGGTCGGCTTGACGCGAGTCAAAAAATTCTTCAGCTTAGTGTTCGGGCAACTCAAAACTCATCAGAATTGCCCGCCACTCTTCTGGCGATGGGTAACGTACGGCAGGCAATAGGCGATCGAGTTCGCGATCGCCAGAACTACGATCGAGTTACGGAAATTATCGCGCGCCAAGATCCTCAACTAGCGCTGAGTCCCTATCTCGAAGCATTTGCAGCCTATGAGTCGGTAATCAGCTCCACACCACCACTGCTGACTCAAACCCTTGCCCAGCTCAATCATTTATCACTGCTGATTGATATTGAAGCCTGGTGGCAACAGCGAACTCAAAGACGGATTCAATCATGGCAAAGACTGTCTCAAACTAGTTCGATCGAGAAAGCCAATAATTTTGCTGCTTCCCTGCTGGCAGAAATAGCAGGTAGCAAAGATCTGTTGGTTAGGAAAGTGACAGCTAATCTGACCCAACTTCCTGCCAGTCGTCAGGGGATTTATGCCCAGATTAACTATGCCAAGAGTTTAGCCAGGCTGAAACAAACCGCCCTCACGGAGACGGTCTTACAAAGAGCGCTACAGCAGGCACGGCAAATACAAGATCCTAAAGCAGAAAGTTATGCCCTGGGCTATTTAGCTCAAAACTATGGACGGCAGGGAGAATTAACGAAGGCGATCGCTTTAACCAATCGGGCTTTATCTTTAGCCGAAGCGCAAAATGTTAGTGGAGATGCCAGGGAAGTTAGCTACCTCTGGCAATCCCAGTTGGGCAAACTACTAGAACAGTCAAACCGCAAAGACGAAGCGATCTCTGCCTATACTCTGGCATTTAATACCCTTCAATCTTTGCGTACGGATCTAAATACCAATAATCAGGTCGTACAGTTCAACTTTCGCGAAGAGGTCAAGCCCGTATATCTGAGCTTGGCAAATCTGCTATTATCCGAACCACAGTTTCAAGCAACAAAATCCCTAGACGTCACTAATACTGGCAACGCCACCAGGGATAATAATCTAGAATTAGCCCGTCAGGCGATCGAATCTCTCCAGCTTGCCGAACTGGACAACTTTTTTCAAGATCCCTGTTCGACAGAAGCCGATATTGCAGTGACAATCGACGACTTAGACCCTCAAGCAGCAGTAATTTATCCCATTGTTTTAGAAGATCGTTTAGAAGTAATTTTATCTCTGGCGGGAAAACCAATACAGCGTTTTACGACCCAAATTTCTCAAAAACTTGTCGATCGAACCTTAGATTCTCTATACGACAGCCTCTATAACCAAAGCTTCAACAATTCTGCTGTCAATATTTTTAGCACAACTCTTCTAAATTCGAGAGAAGTAGCCGAAAATACTCAAGCCTTACTGCCAAATCTGCGCGAGATATATCGTTGGCTGATCGAACCATTGGAAAGTGAATTAAATTCAAATCAGGTCGAGACTCTAGTTTTTGTACTTAGTGGCAGATTGCAAAACGTACCAATGGCTGCACTCTATGACGGTCAGCAGTATCTTCTCGAAAAGCACGGAGTGGCTCTTGCTCCCAGCCTACAGCTACTAAATACCAGTTCTATACCCAAGAGTAGGCTAAAAGTTTTAGCAGCAGGATTGAGCCAACAGGTCGAGGTTCGGGGAGAAATATTTCCCGCCTTGAGTAACGTTCCCGAAGAGTTAAGGGGAATTAAGGCTGTATTTCCGCGATCGCAACAGCTACTCGATGGAGAATTTACCCTCGCTAATATTAAAAAGCAGCTAGAGTCTGGGTTTTCGATAGTCCATTTTGCCACCCACGGTGTCTTTAGTTCCGATCCCGCCCAAACTTTTATCGTTACGGGCGATCGCAATGCCATTGACCTGGACACTCTTAGTACCCTGCTCGCCTCTAGTCCTAATCGACCAGAATTAATTGTCCTTAGCGCTTGCGATACTGCTACGGGGGATGAACGATCTGCCTTAGGCTTGGCGGGGGTGGCGGTCAGGTCTGGCAGCAGTACGGTGGCATCTCTGTGGTCAGTAGAAGACAAGTCTACAACTAAGCTGATGAAGAATTTTTATCGCCAGCTAGAAAATCCCGATATAAAAAAGGTCGATGCGCTGCAGCAGGCTCAATTAGCTTTGATTCGATCCTTGCGAACTAATCCCCCCCTACCCGAACTAAAACAGCTTCCACCCCATCCTTACTACTGGGCTTCCTACGTCTTAGTCGGTAACTGGCAATAGATTAGGTAGTAGAGACGCGGCATGCCATGTCTCTACTATTCGCGCAGGACATAGCCAACTCCCCGAACAGTTTGGATCAGACGAGATTCATCTTTATCCTCTAGCTTTAGACGTAGATAGCGCACGTAAACCTCGATAATGTTGGAATCACCCATAAAATCGTAGCCCCAAACCCGCTCTAAAATTTGATCGCGGGTCAATACCTGACGGGGATGAGAGAGTAAATAATCTAGCAGGTCGAATTCCTTGGCAGTTAGCTCGATCGATCGCTGAGCGCGAAATACCTCACGAGTCGAGCGATTGAGGGTTAGATCGCTAAACTCTAGCAGGTCAATATCTTCTTCTTGTTCGCGACGTAAATTAGCCCGTACTCTGGCCAGTAATTCTTCGATACTAAAGGGCTTGATCACATAGTCGTCTGCTCCCGCATCCAATCCCGCCACGCGATCGCTGACTTCATCTTTAGCCGTTAGCAAAATAATCGGGACTTTACTTCCCGTTTGTCGTAGGCGACGACAAATTTCTAGACCAGAAATACCAGGCAACATCCAGTCTAGCAAGATTAGATCTGGCTCAATTTCTCTGGCGGTGGATAAGCCTGTAAAACCGTCTGGGGCATGGGTAACTTGATACTGCTCGAATTCTAGCTCCATCTTGATAAACTGAGCTAACTTTGCCTCGTCCTCTACCACTAAAATATGTGCTGCCATAAACCATCAGTCCTCAAGCAAGATCGTCAATCATCACATTATCTACTTATTAGTCTTAGGAAGTCTGAGAGTATTATTAGAATTAATAGGACCGAGAATTTTATTCAGCATTCGTAGCTGATCGGCTGTTCCCATACAGATTAGAGCATCTCGTTCTAAAATTTGCGTATCTCCATTTGGTCCCGCAATTAAATTACCGTCAAAACGACGAATTGCCAAGACTAATGCCCCCGACTTGGAACGCAGTTTAGCATCCCTAAGAGTCTTGCCCGCAAAAGGACAGGCTTCAGAATCGATCAAGAATTCTTCCATATAGTAAGAACTATTCGAGCCTGTAATAATACCATCCACAAAATCCATTACCTGCGGTCTTAAAGCTGCTGCTGCCAATCTCTTCCCCCCTGTAATATAGGGTGAAACTACGGCATCTGCTCCCGCACGCTGGAGCTTTGTTACCGCTTCTTCGTTACTAGCACGAGCGATCGCTCTAATTCTGGGATTGAGAGTTTTAGCCGACAGCACGGTATACAGATTCTCGGCATCAGAGGGCAGGGCTGTGACCAGGCAAATTGCTTTTTCGATTCTGGCACGTACTAAAGATTCATCTAGAGTCGCATCTCCCAGGATTACCGTATAGCCAAGCTGCTTAATCTCTTCTACTTCTTCGAGATCGTCGTCAATAATCACGAAGGGAATCCCTTCGTCAAAAAACTCGCGGGCAACGTGACGACCAGTACGCCCAAAACCACAAACTATGTAATGCTCATCTAAAGATTCAATCAAACTTCTCTCCTGTCTTAGTTTGATCCCTTCCTGGAAATACCCCTGAATTAGGGCTTCTGTAAAACGATTGACAATATAACCGATCGTCAGCAAACCCATCAAGATTAGGGCAACGGTAAATAAACGCCCCCTTTCTCCTAATGGTCGTACCTCAGAAAAACCCACCGTTGAGAGGGTAATTACGGTCATGTACGCCGACTCGGCAAAAGTCCATTTCTCGACTAGCCAATACCACAAGGTACCGATTAGAACGATGCCGCCTAATACTACACCACCTCGGACTAATTCCTTGCGTAAACGACCATATTTTTCCTCAAAGGTGTAACTATACATCTATACCTTCAAAAATCAGTGCTGACTTTGACAACAGTTTTACCTAAAATTGATTACATTGAGATCGAATCTGGCTTTGAAGGCAACAATCCCAGTAAGATCGAATAACAACTGTCATTTTAAATGTATTTTTCTTCAAATATTAACTTTATCAGGAGTAACTTGTAATGCAATCTACTATTGTAGAAAATTCTTCTACCATTCATAGTCACAAATTCGATCGCGATCGCTTCGACCGTAGCGTCATGGAGACTTATGGTCGCTTTCCAATTGCGATCGAGAAAGGAGAAGGCTGTCGCCTCTGGGATACTGATGGTAAAGAGTATCTTGATTTTGTGGCGGGGATTGCTACTTGTACTCTCGGTCATGCTCACCCTGCTTTGATTGCCGCCGTTACCGAGCAAATAAAGAAACTCCATCACGTTTCTAATCTGTACTATATTCCCGAACAAGGAGCCTTAGCAGAGTGGCTGGTCGATCGCTCCTGTATGGATAAGGTGTTTTTCTGCAATTCTGGTGCAGAAGCCAACGAAGCAGCAATTAAACTCGTTCGCAAATATGCTCAAACTCATTTGGATAAGGTAGATAACCCCATTATCCTTACGGCTAAAGCGAGTTTTCATGGGCGTACCTTAGCAACCATCACTGCTACAGGACAAGAAAAATATCAGAAGGGTTTTGGACCTTTGATGCCTGGTTTCGCCTACGTGCCGTATAACGATATTACGGCAGTTGAAAACGCTATTACCGACCTGGATGAAGGTACTTTGAGCCGTGTAGTAGGCATTATGGTTGAGCCTCTTCAGGGTGAAGGAGGAGTGCGCCCAGGTAATCTAGATTATTTTCTCAAGCTACGCAAAATCTGTGACGAGAATCAAATTCTACTAATCTTCGATGAGGTGCAGGTTGGCGTTGGCAGAAGTGGCAAATTCTGGGGTTATGAAAAACTGGGCATAGAGCCAGATATTCTTACCAGTGCCAAAGGGCTAGCGGGGGGAATTCCCATCGGCGCAATGCTTTGTAAAGACTCTTGTGCTGCTTTTGAACCTGGCAACCATGCCAGTACTTTTGGTGGAAATCCTTTTGCCTGCGGTTCGGCTTTGGCAGTACTACAGACGATAGAAAAAGAAGGCATTCTTCAAAACGTGCAGCAAAGAGGAGAACAGCTTCGGGTCAGATTGAGAGCGATCGCTAACAAGTTTCCCCATCTCTTTATCGAGGTGCGTGGCTGGGGACTAATTAACGGGATTGAAATATCTCCCGAAGTGGAACTTACCTCCATCGAGCTTGTTAAGGCAGCAATGGATTCTGGTTTATTACTCGCTCCCGCAGGCGCAAAGGTACTTCGCTTTGTGCCACCATTAGTTGTTTCTAAAGAGGAAGTAGATCGAGCTACGGATATTCTCGAACAGGTTATCGGGCAGTTTGCTTAAATAGACTTGTTAGATACATAGACTTTTACCAATATCTTTATAAACAGATTCTTGGACGAGGTGACAATCATTAAACTGTTACATCCGCGATCGTGTTTATCGAGCTAATAAGTAAAAATTCTATGTGTGGTGAGGAGTGAACTTTAAAGGGCTTGCTTTTGGGATCGAAACACGGAAAGAACCCCAAGAGCAAGCCTTCTCATCTTTATAGTCATTTTATTTTGTAGCGATCTTGTTGGAGTTGATTATTCTTTAGCTATTAACCGCTAGCTATCAGTGCAAACCCACAGCTTCTTTAGAGCAACGGCACATTTGTTTAAAGTACGGTTACTCTTAGCTCGACTTTATCCATTTAGAGCTTAAAGATTTCCAGAACTTCGCTAGATAAGCATTGGTTGCTACGAACGATCGCCGCGGAAATAATATTTTTTACGAGAACAGGCTATTCATCAATTTAAACAAGCCGTCAATCTACGTCATTTTGAGCTGCTTGCTGGCATCTAATAAATAAAATAGTTGTAACGAGCGATCGCTGTATTATCAGATGCTGTTGACCACCGATTTCAATCGACTACAGACATCTAGTTAAATAATCTAAACATACTACAGCTAGAGATGAAGATGGAGAAGCTCTCTTCTAGATGATTTCATTAAATTAATTAAAATTTCAATCGACAGGCTGTATAAACATTCAACTCCTATAGTGATTTATACTCACCAATGGTTGACAGTTAACCGAGTAAAGTTTTGTTAACTATTAGCTCAATTTAGTCGCTTTATTTGAATAAATCGGCTACAACTGTTCGTTGAAATAACAAATTTAATAAACTAATTTTGAATAAATATATTGATGGAGCAATTGTTTTAACCTGCGTTTGCTCTTTGGGCGTAACAACCATGTCGATCGCTGAAAGTAAAATTTACGAACCCTCTAATCATGTAGTCAAAGATTTTCAGCTACAGAGGTTAGATGATTCTTTGGCAATTAATCTTAAAAATGCCGAAAGCTATCTTGCGCCTATCCCGATTAAACCCCAGCCCGTCTCAAAAATCGCTGTTGACATAATCAAAGAGTTTGAAGGCTTTAAAAACTATGCATATATCGATACAGACGGTACTCCAGTAATCGGTTATGGCTTATCTAGAATTGGCGGCATTCCCGTCCAAATAGGCGATCGCATTTCTCCCGCCCAGGCAGAAGCAGCTTTAAACGCGCATTTAAGGGAAATAGATCGAGAATTAAAAAAAGCAATTAAAGTAGACTTGAGCGAGCGCCAGTTAAGCGCGTTATCCTCTATTTCTTTTAATGTTGGCGTAGATGCGATTGCCAAAAGCACCTTAGTCAGAAAAATCAATGCCCAGGATTATACTGGTGCAGCAAACGAATTTCTCCGTTGGGACAAGGCGGATATGCGCGGTAGATTGGTGCAAATGCCTGGGTTAAGCAGAAGACGATCGGCTGAAAGACAGCTATTTCTGAGCCAAAATAGCTAGAAGCTATAGAGACAGCAATGATATTTATCTTAATAGTTTAATTTTAGGGGTGTGGTTTACATGTCCCTTTTTGTTGTGATAAAAAATTGCAACAGGCTTGAATTGTTTCTGCCTTCTGCCTAGACATTGTCTTCAATACCGTTATTTTCCAAACCATAAAAGCTGAAAGAAAGGAGTAACACTGTCAAAGAAATGCTCAAACCGATCGCCGTTCCTGCAATTAAAAGAGTGTCTGCATTTTTAATTGCGATCGCAACTGCGGCCCAAACAAACACTGCACCGTAAGCAAAATCAAGTCGGGGAAGAGTTACAAAATGGGTAATTAAGCCTGCAATTAAAAGCATAATTACCGTCCAGACTGCGGGATTAAGTCCCCAGCCAGTCCACTGCCAAGACTCTAGTAAAATTGCTCCGTTGACGATGGTAGCGACGCTAATCCAGGCAAGATAGATACTGATGGGCATTTTGACTAGCCACCTGCACGATCGCGATATGCGGGTTTTAAAAGGTAGACTCCAGTAAGCACCAATCAGGGGTAGAAGTATGCACAGCATGGCGATCGTCGAAGCAGCATACTGTCGGTAGAGGAAGCAAATGACCCAAACTATTTGAGCAATAGAAGCAAGTACTAGCTTGTAACCCAGCTTGTTGAGCAGGGGGTCTGTTTTTTGTCCTGGTAACGCCTGATAAACAGCAAAAGAGATTAAGCCCAGATATATTAAGCCCCAGATTGCAAAGGCATAGCTAGCGGGGGTGATTAAAACATTTTTAAAGATATTCTGAGAGATTGCGCCAATGGTTAAGCCATTGGGAGGATTGATGTTTGCCCAAATATTCATGCCAAAGGCAGCAATAATGGCAATTAGGGTTGATAACTGTCTGATGATGGCTAATTTACTATTTACCGTGTAGCGATCGCGCATAGATTGATAGTATTTTTGGAATTACTGGTAGCCGATAAGAATCAGCGATCGACACTTTCTGATTATAGAAAAGTTGTCGCACAAAATAAGCAATAATTATTTTGCACCTTTATAGTAGCCAGTCTAAATGAACCCCACCATAGCCAAATCGATCAAAATTGTTTCTACCCTGGCTATGACAGGCGCTTTGGGATTAGAAGCTGCAAATTTGTACCTACGTCTACAGGATAGATCGCTGCCTCCCAACTTAAATGCTCTTGTTTGGTTGGCAAGCGTTGCTTTAGCTGCTCATGGTGTGGAGGGAATAATTGCTGCCTTAAAAGCGCGATCGCATCATAAAAATCCCCTAAGCTACGGTATTTACACTTTTTTTGTTGGTTTTGTAGGGCTGCAAGAACTAAAGGATTAGCGTTAGATTAGAATTACTGTTGAGATTCGATAACCGAACTCCAGTCATCATTTTTTACTGCTGCTTCTAGTTTTTGTCGGCGCTGCACTTCTGAATCGCTCTGACTTTGCGCTTCTAATTCATCGACTAGAGTGGCATCTGCCATAGCTTTGCGTAGCTTTAGCTTTTTCTCTTCGTAGGCGTTTTTCTCGGCTTCTGTCATGGTTGCTTTGGCAGCTTCGCCAATCGTCCGCGCCCAGGTGTTACCATCACCAGTATTGCCCGCGGGAGTGTAGTCTAACTCCGCAATCCATTCATCTTTTAAAGCTTCCATTGCCTGACGTTTGGGGAATTTAAAAGTCTGTAGGCGAATATAGGTACAGGTAGGCTCGCCGTTTTGGGTGATGTGTCCCTTAACAGAACGCAAAACATCTCTAGAATAGCCGATATATTGATAAGTGCGAGCGCTATCTAATACTGCATATACCCCCGCGACTTTGGCATTTTCTGCCTGCTGCGACCAATCTGTCACGGCGACAATACTCGTACCATCGGCGCTAATTTCTTTTGCTGCGCCTTCGGCACTGTGTTCGCTGTCAGAACTATACAAAAAGCTATGCAACCCCTGATGGGCAACGGGAACGTTTTGATGTTCTAGGGGAGTATTTTGATTGGATTCCACAGCAGTAATTTATGAGTATGTATATTTATCCTAACGGGAGGGGATTGGAGTGCTGTGGATCTAGATAACAATCGTAATCAAATGCGCTTTTTAATTTCTTCGACAATATTTTTCAGGCGCGAAAGATTGAACAATACTGCTAGGCTTAGTTTAATTGGTAAGAATAGCCATGCTAACAAGATACGGAGGGGACTGGCTTTTATAGGTTCGATAGTGTAATTGTGCCTTTGCATATTATCTTGAGTAATTTGCTGACACAAATATATTTCTGTTTGGCTTAAACCACCCTGTTTCCATTTTCCTGTGGCTCTAGAATCGATTCCTCTTTGTCCTGGGGCAATTTTTTTGTGGGAAGAAACGCCGCCTTCGCTTTGAGATACCCGAAGCATTTCTGAAGCAAATTTTAAACCTGTGAATTGGCAAACTTGACGAATGATATTCTCTGGTTGAGTAATTAAATCCTCAAATCTGACGGTAGTCACGCGATCGCTTATTTGGTACTTGCTAGCACTATTCACGTTTACATTCCAAAGTTTAGCCATAGTGACGGCATGGTAGTTTGCCCAAGATCTGATTGCTTCGCGGTAGGGAATATTACTTGCGCCTAAAAAGCGAATTTTCCACTTGTATTTTTGGGATAATAAAACGTCGCGAGGATCGCGCACCATATTAACAATATGGCAGTTGGGATATAGCTCTAATAGTTCAGAGATATACAGCACGTTGCGGGGAGTTTGTTCGCAGGGAATACTTTTATTATTTTTTTTGGCAGTATAGATTAAAAATGCTTTTAAAATATCAGTTGCTATATAAGAATTTCCAGCCAGATTACCAATAAGTGTTTTAGCTTCTGGCATGAACAAATTTGGATCTTTATGACTGATTACGTCTTCGTCTTGGATTGCTAATAACTTAGCTGCCAAAGATATTGCTTCATCTAGATTTAATTGTCGATCGCGATCGCTTGGCGACCAAAGTGTGCCAAAAAAGTGTAGTTCTTCAAAGGTAAAGACTTCGGGATTTAAACCGAGAATGCTTCCCATTAATGTCGTACCACTACGAGAATTACCAACGATAAATATAGGCTCGAATAGCCGATCTGAATTATTCATTTTAATAATGGTTAGTAAATAATATAAAAGTAAAGATAGGCTAATAAATCTTAGTTACAGAATAGGAAGGCAGCACGATTTTATTATTCCCTTCTCCTTTATTTATATTTATAGCTTTGGGATCGTTAACTAAAGCTCTGGGATTAGCAAAAAGCTGTTGGTAATTAAAAGTATCGGCTAAATTAGCTGCGTCTATTTCTAACTTTTGCGATGATAGGTTAACAACAATAGCTCGTTTATCGCGATTGCTACTAAACTGCCAGCCGTATACAGCAGGGTACTTTAAATTATCTTTGCCCATAAGCTGAGGAGCATTTTTGAACTCGATCGGTCTAGCAGAAGTCATGTTTTGCATAGCTTCTCCTAATAAGCTTAAAGCCGAACCCGTTGCTGATAAACTCATGGGCGTAGCTATCATACTCTCATCTCCAGGATTGACAAAGCTATCACGAGTATTCAAAATAGCCCCAAAGATCGAACCTTCAACTAAGCTGTGGTTGCAAATTGATTCAATTCTTGACTCTTCGAGAAATAGCAAACTAGTTGCCAAATTATATAAGCCATGAGTCCAGCTACCAGCTACTCTAGGAATCGGTTTGTCATTACCATCTCTAAAAATATCTTCAAACAAATTGTATTCGGTAATCCATATTTTCTTATCTTTGGGTATAGCTTGATAGTTCCTGTCTTCCTTCAATTCTTGCCAGTTCCTAAAGGGTTCCCCCAAGATTTGACTAACTTCTTCTAGTTCAAAATAAGGATAGTCACTAGATTTACCGCTCCGACTATCCAAACCATGATTGTAATAAGTGTGTAGAGCGATCGCATCAGCAGTAGGGAGAACAGTTCCTCGCATCACCTTATTCCAATTTTGCAAACGGGGTGGTTTATTTGGTGGGGGTACAACTCCAATAACTGCAATTTGAGCATCGGGGAATTTTTGCTTGACGGCTGCCGTCCATTTTTTGGCAGCCAAACCATAGGCGCGAGGATTGGGGAATACTTTTTTATAGTTAGGAATATTAAAATACAGCTCGTTACCCAACTCTACATATTTTATTTCCATGCCTAAATCTTCGGCTTTAGCTAACATTTCTAACTGAGATTGAAGATCGGAAGTTAGCATATTTAAGACAAATATTGGCTCGGTATTTGTAGCAGCTAAACCCGCTTGAAAATTTGGCAACTTACTAGCAGTGTGTTGACGAGCCTTAAATCTTAAAAAGAAAGGTAAACCTGCGGGTAAGCTAGAAATATTTTTAATTAAACCTCCTCTTTTCCAGTCCCAGTAATTACCAACGTCGCCTCCAGGAATTCGCAATCTGCTAGGAGATAAATTATTAACAGCAGCAATAAAATCTCGATTCTGCCAGTCAGCAACCTGAACTGAATTGGCGTTATAACACATAAAGTCTGGCAATAAATTGCGAGGTTCTCCTAACTCTGTCTTGATAAGTTCTAATGCTGACAGTCTATTTTCTGGCGTTTCTACAGCTATTTCGTTATCGGCGATCGCTGTGCAGCCGCTAAAAGTCAGTAGAGGGAGCAAATACAAAACACATAATTTTGTCGAGCGCATAATTAATCTAAGCAAAATATATAAATATCATTCAACGTAAATAATCTCGTTTTAATTTACAATTTTCAATCGCATTTAAGAACAATAGAGTAACTATGAAGTTACCAGGATACTAAAAATAGAATGCAAGATATTTTCATGGGATTGTAGTAATTTATGGTTGACTTCTATCGCCTATACGTCTAGCAAAGATTGAAAAAATATGATGCAAGATTGTCTTGCTATCCGCGTTTATCTGGGCGACGTAAAGCTATTTGCATCGCTTATCCTTTAGGAGTCCTTTCGGAGACTTAGATTGGTTATAGTTGAAGCTGTTAAGCATAATTTTTAAATAAACTATTTCCGATTTGTCACCTCATACATCTGAGCCTGATAGACGTTAACTACTAACCCCGCTAGTAGCCAGAAGTAAAACGAAAAGTGCCTTAGTTTAAACACTCTTTCTACAAAAGAATAAAAGAAAGCCACAACGATAATCGAACAAAAGCTAATAGCCAGCACTTGATAATCTTTTACCGTAGTTATTCTTAGTAATTCCCTTCCAGTCCGAAAAAGACGCAAAAGAATTAGCCAATTAATTAACAAACCAACGACACCAAAATAGCCCATATAAGCAAACCAGTAAGGGTCGTCAAATACATCTGCATCTCTCACTAGTTTCTTGACTTCATCGGAGGTGAGAAACTGTCCCATATTGCTAATTAAAGTTTCATGATCTGGACCAAAACCAAACCAGCTTGAAGACTCCCACATTGTCTGAAAAACCTTAGTTACAACCCAGCCACGGGAAGCCGACAGGGTATGTTCCCAGTATTCGGGAGAAAACACTGACAGGAAATAAGAGGTAATATTTGGTACTTCCTCCCCAATTTCTCGCTGTCCAATATCTAAATCTAAACTTAGTAGGGGATAGATGAAAACCACTGCGATCGCCAGAGCCGAAAGTACCCAAAGAAAAAGCCGAATATTGCGAAATCTCTTGAGGAAGCTAAAAGTTAAAACTATTAGTAAAAGAGACATAATTAAAGCTGCCCGTTTTTTGGAGGCGAACATGCCAAAGTAGTAGATACCCAAACCAAAAACATCTTTTAGCGGTGGAACTAGATAATGGCAGTTGGCGTAGATAATGCTAACAACTACACCAATTGCTAATAAGAGAAAGCCCGAAAGATTAGCGCTGTCAAGAAACGTACCGCAGCTTGCTTTTTTAATTGCTCCCTTTTCACAGTTTCCTGCTGCAAAAGCAATTTTTAGCTTACCTGGCAAAAAGAATTGCAACGAAGCGATCGCAGCCTGGATTAGACCAACAACCTTGATTATTTTTAGTAGTTGAACTATTTGAGACTGACTTAGAGATAGATTGACCAAAGCATAGTATAGAGCCAGATAACGCCAGATACTTCTCAGGTTTGCCAAACTAGGAAAGAGCCGAGAGTGATTGAGGAAGATAGAAATAGTAGTGGCGATCGCTAATACTAATATTAATGGATCGATAATACTTTTTTGCCAGCCTTTGCCCGTAATCAAACGTTGACCGACTACCTGAATAAAAATCGCATAAATAATTAGTTCGGGGACAAAACGTAGCCCTGTTTGGATAGATCCAGGTAGGGGTAGCCAGGCAACAATTAAATCTTCAAAAGGAGTATAAATAGCAATTAGAGAAATCAGCCAAATATGAATCTGCCCATTTTGGCGCGACCAGTAATAAGAGTTAAATCCGCGATCGATTACTGCCGACAAACGATATAGCATGTGTTGACAATGATAAATAGTTAAGTACGTTTAATGCTAATTAAAAAATACAATCCTTTAAATGTTTTATCTGTAAGCTAGTTCTAGCTACTTATCTATCTAAAAGCATAAGCTTATTAATTTAATTACTGGCTGATAGCTAACAATCAGAGGATAGTAAAGCATAGCAAGGCAAGTTACATTATGGGTATCAAATAATAGACTAAAAAATTATCTCAAGTTATATTGTCAAATTGAGTCAGACATAAAAAACAATACTGTCATCTACGTATTTTTAACTAACAAGCAATTACTAATTGATTTGCATAAATCGTCAGCAAATAATTTTAATCCTTACTATTATTAGTCACTTTTTATAATTATGTCAGTAGCTTTAATCGCACATTATTTAGGGCCTCGTTTGGGTATCGGACATCATTTAGAAAGACTGTTACCGCCTTTGGTGCGAGAATTAACTAGCAGAAATATTACGGTGAAAATATTAGCTAGTCCCAATGCTGTGGCGCAAACTCCTGCTCTACAAAAACTACAAGAAATAGTAACTGTATTACCCCAGTTAGACTATGCTCCTTGGAAACGCTATCTTTGGGTTGGAACTGGTTTCGCCCAATATTGTCGTCGATCGCAAATTAAAACTTTAGTCTGGCTATCTAACCCAATGCCGTTACCCTGGCATCCCCACGCTATTAGCACAATTCACGATGTCAACGAATGGAAGGCAATAACAAAAGGTAAGCTACAAACTGCCCTTAGAGGTTTGATTTATCTCGATGCTTCGGTTAAATTTGCCGATAAAATCGTGGCAATTAGTAAAACAACTCAAGAAGATCTATATCACTACCGTCCGCAACTAACCAAAACCCAAAAGCTGGTTTACATATCTCAGGGCATCGATTCTCAGCTTATAGACTTACCCGAAGAAACCATTCCCGCACCCAGCAAACCTTTTTTGCTCTATGTTGGCAGAATAGACCCCGTAGCCAAACGCCTTCCAGAGACAGTTAGGTTAGCTCAGGCGATACGAGAAATGGACGATCGCGACTGGGAACTACATCTTGTCGGCGGGATGAACGAATCGACCCAAGCAGCAGGAGAAGCTTTCCTCAAATCGATCGCAGATACCAATTGGATACACTATCAAGGATACGTTTCGGACTCAGCCTTAGCCCAGTGGTATCGGCAAACAAAGGCGGTCATTTTTCTTTCAGACAGAGAAGGATTTGGTTTTCCCATTGCCGAAGCTGCATCCATGAGTCGTTGGGCAATTATCAGTCAACACAACACCGCAGGCATTGAGGCTGGGGGAACAGCAATTATGGCGATCGATCCAGAGCGATCGCAGAGCGCAGCTAAACAGGTCTTAGATCGGCTAGACAGACAGCCATATCCCGACGCTCAAACCAATCTGCAAAAATGGAGCGATAGCGCCGTTGCCTATGCCGACGAGATTGTAAAACTGCTCCAGTCTGCATAAGAAAACTATCTAAGCTTGTTAGTTTGTTAATACTCTTCTCCCCAGTCAGGATATTGCGGGGGTGCTTCACCGTGACTGGCAACAACTTCGCCATAGTCGGGACGGACATCCGAACGAATCTCTTCTAGCTGTAGCTGAAATTCCCAGCAGTCGCCAAAGTCAAATAGATATTCCACCATCGATCCGACTTCTAGAGGAAGATCGCCTATTTTTACCTCTTCTGTGTTAGGAGACTCTTCCAAATATGGATGAGAGATCTTTACCGTCTTGCCTAGCCGATTTTTGTAGCTAAACCGATCCAAATGGTCGGCATCAAAATCAACCGAGCGCAAAATTAGCTGACTCAAATCCCAAAGTGTCATTTCACTAGAGATAGCTATACGCCGCCAGATCTGATGCCAGATAACTTTGAATACATATACTCCCGTCGTAGAATTTGCTTTTGGTAGGGCGATTGCTTTTCGCCATTCAGGAAAGTAGGGCTGTAAGATTGGCTGCAAATGACCAAACTGCAAATCCTCTGCTGTTTCCTCTACCCACATCGCCGTATTTTCCTGAGTTCTAAATGCAGCCTGAATTAGTGCTTTACCCCATGCTGTTTGCGTGACGCTTTCAACCCGCCAACCCTTGCCCTTTTGTGGCTGTCCATAATTAGCTTCAACTAGACCAAATAGCTTCATTAAAGCCAGGTTGTGAAACTCTGGATAGTATCTCAAATTTTCCTGAGTCCGATAATCTGGTACTTTTTGACCTTCAGGGGGCATTCTCAACCAATATTGCAGACATTTAAACCCCTCATTCATATAGGAAGGTCGTTCGCCCAAAATCTCTTCATTAGCAACAATTAGCCAGGCTTCAAACAGGTTTAGATACTGCTCGACGGGATTCATCTCCAGCCACTGCTCAACCATCTCCGAATCAAGGGTCAGCTTTGCTTTTTTGCCCTGCCTGAGTATCTTACCCATACCAGTTGCTCTAAGCAGTAAATATAAGCCATTAATGCTGGGATAAGACTTTTGCTGGGGACGCTGCAGATCGATATCCAAAGGTTCGGCTAGCTGCTGGTTAAATTCCCCTAGGCGCTTCATGGGAATTAAGTGGCGTTTCCCACTGACGCTAATTCCTTCATTGCCTACAAAATCGAGGAGAGACTTAAAATCTTGCAGGATTGTCCCAGGTGAAACTGCCGATATTTGCTGCTTTTTGAGAATAGAAACTGCCTGCTTGGAGAGTTCGGGCATTTTTTGGACTAGCTGCTGGGTCATATTTCCCTGTAGCTGTAGCTGAAACTCTTTTGCAGAAGGAATCTCCATTGGAAATGCCGTTAGTACTTCGGTGGCTAATTCTTTCAGATTATGCTCCAATTGGATCTGCTCTGTTGGAGATAATAAATCGCTACCCGAAATTGTTAGATCGCTCAACAAACTGTTTAGATCGGCTGAATCTTTGCCATCTGTCGCCAATTCTCGATCGCGCTGCTGTTGAAATTGCCTAATTCCTGCTTCACTAGTCATATCAAACCCTGCTGCCATCCCCGACATCAGAAAAGACTTTGCAATGCCAAAATTATGAGGGTCGTTCATCATCTCGATAAACCGAGGCTGAAGCTGGTTCAAAAACTTGATGATTTTGTGGGCGTGAGGATGATTATATTCTCGCTTGAGCCACTGCCAAAATGCTTTTAGTTCGGGAATTATCGTTTCTGCTTCGGCAGGATCGAACAAAGTGATTTTATTGGGAAAAGTCTGCGCCACAACAACTTCGATGTTATTTATGGTCATGTTGGGCAAAGTTACCGACTCATATACATAGCCAAAGTAAAGCAAATGCTCGATCCAGCTACCCACATACTCTTTCATTATGGGATGGGCTTTTAGATACGCTTTACCTTCATCGGCAGCCACAAACTCGATCGCCAACTCTTCTACAAATCCTTCGAGAGAGGCGATCGCCAGATCGTAGTCCTGAATTCGATCTAGTCGATGAAGATCGATAGCCATGGCATTTAGATAGCTAAATATATTTGAGCGATACCTTTTATATTAAAGAGTTTCCGTAATTACACTGAGGAATCTTTAGAAACGTAAAATTTATTTACCTGTTTATACTCTGGGAGGCAGATCGACTTCTTATGTATGTTGTTGGTTTATAACAGGCTTTTAAAATGCAAATTCGGTAATGGTACAAGAACAAGCTTATTGGTTAGCCTGGTCGCGAATAAAAGGGATTGGCGCGGTTTCTCTCAAAAAAATACATCAGCACTTTGGCTCGCTACAGACTGCCTGGTCAGCCCCCGCGATCGCTTTTGCCGAAATTGAGGGTATTAATGGTAAAGCTGCGGTGGCAATTAGACAGCCCAGACCTCAACACTTACCTGCCGAACTAATAATTCCTCATCGCCAGCAAAATCCTCAGTTTTGGACTCCAGATGATGCGCTATATCCACGCCTACTAGCAGAAATTCCCAGTTCTCCACCCCTACTCTACTATCGAGGACAAGTCGATCCAGAAGAAAATCGTGGTAGTAAGCCAATGGTGGGCATTGTGGGAACGCGCAATCCCAGCGAGTACGGCAAGCGCTGGACAAAAAAGCTGACTCAAGCCCTGGTCAGTCATGGCTTTGGCATCGTCTCGGGAATGGCTGCAGGAGTCGATGCGATCGCCCACAATGCCTGCTTGGAAGCCAACGGTAGAACCATTGCGGTGTTGGGTACGGGAGTAGACCAGATATATCCCTTTAGCAACCGCGATCTCTATCATCAATTGACCAAAGATGGTCTAATCGTCAGCGAATATCCCGCGCAAACTCAACCAGATCGAGGGCATTTTCCCGCTCGCAATCGCATCATTGCTGGCTTATGTCGCGCCGTCGTCATTATTGAAGCGCCAACCCGTTCGGGTGCTTTGATCACGGCTCGTTATGCCAACGACTTTTGCCGCGATGTTTATGTACTGCCAGGTTCTCTCGATAATTCTCGTTCTCTAGGCTGTCTCGGTCTACTCAACTGTGGAGCGCACGTCATTTTGGGCAGCGAACACCTGCTGGAAATGTTGGGAACGATGCCCTGCTTAGATCTTTTGCCCGATACAGCTAAGCCTCAACCAAATTTAGAGCCAAGATTAGCCCAAATTTACGCTCTGATCGGTCAAGAATCAGTTGCTATAGACACTATTGTCGAGCAAACAGGACTTAGTATTGGCGACATCTTAGCTGCTCTATCCGAGCTGGAAATGCTGGATTTGTTAGTGCAGTTGCCAGGAATGCGCTATCAGCTTGCAAATTAAATCTTCAACAAAATGCTTCTGATAGCATGATATTTTGTAAATTGCTGCGATCGCCGTTATTTATCCGCTCTTTTTGGGAACTTTAGGTCAAAGGCTCTTTCAAAGCATAGTGACTAAATATGTTGACATCAGGCAATTTTGGGCGAAGGCTTAGCTTAAACTACTTCGGCAGGATGCACCTATCGAAATTATCTCTGACTTCTCTGGCGATTGCTGCAGCGCTATTGGGATCTCAGTCAGCTAGCGTAGCGGAAAGTAAGTCGCCGAATCCTCGTCCCAGTCAGGGAGTTAATGAGCCAGATTCGGCGATCTTGAAAATTTCTTTGCCAGAGCGAGCGTCTTCTCTGTTGTCTCAAGCTGAATTACCATCAGATAGGGCAGTCACTAGCCTGGATAACAATGTTCCCGAACAAATTGTCGTCAAAGATTTTGAAGTCGTCGGCAGCAGTATTTTTAGCGATCGAGAATTAAATCAAGCGGTCAAATCCTATCGCAATCGCCCTCTAACCTTACCCGAACTTTTTCAGGCGAGAAGTACTATTACCAAGCTCTACACAGAAAAAGGATATGTTAGTTCGGGAGCATATATTCCTCCACAAGAATTAAATAATGGTACGGTCAAAATTGCCGTACTCGAAGGGCAGTTAGAAGAAATTAGCGTTTCAGGTACAGATAATTTATCTTCTAACTATATTTCCTCTCGTATCAAGTCAGCAGCAGGCAAGCCTATCAACGTTGATTCTCTGCTCTCGGCTTTGCAACTATTGCGTCTCGACCCTCTAATTGACAACGTATCGGCAGAATTATCGGCAGGTATTCGTCCAGGAACGAGTCTGTTGGATATTAAAATTCAGGAAGCAGACGTTTTTAATATTTCTACCAGCTTCAATAACAGCAGATCTCCCAGCGTCGGCACTAATCAAAGAACGATCGGCATCAACCACGGCAATTTACTTGGATTTGGCGATCGCCTTAACCTAGAATATGCGAATACTAACGGTAGTAATGCTTTTGACGTTGGCTATGGTCTGCCCTTTAATTCTAAAAACGGCACGATCGAGGCTGCTTTTGGCACAAACTCCAACGACGTAATTGAAGATCCGTTTTCCCCTCTAGATATCGAATCTAAGTCTCGTTATTATGAACTAAGCTTACGTCAGCCGATTTTGCTTAAGCCCACCAAGGAATTTGCTCTGGGGATGAGCTTAACCCGTACGGAAAGCGAAACTTTTCTGCTTGACGACAGCTTTCAACTGTCTCGCGGTGCAAATGAAGATGGAGAAACCAGAATTAGTGCCGTCAGACTATTCCAAGAGTTTGTCAATCGTAACGACAAGGAAGTACTCGCCTTTCGATCGCAGTTTAGCTTGGGTGTAGATGCTTTCGATCCAACCATCAATAACGATGGTGAACCCGACAGTACCTTTCTTTCCTGGCGCGGACAAAGCCAGTGGGTCAGGCGTTTAGACGAAGACTTTTTACTTTTGCTTAGAGGTGATGCTCAACTATCAGGAGGCAATCTAGTCCCCCTAGAGCAGTTCCGCATCGGTGGCGTAAACAGCGCTAGAGGCTATCGTCAAGATCTGAGCCTGGGGGATAGTGGCTTGTTTGGTTCGGCTGAATTGCGTATTCCCGTTTTACGCTTTAAAAAGTTTGATGGCTTGGTGCAGGTTGCCCCCTTCTTCGATGTGGGAACGGTTTGGAATAGTGGTGATGTTGAAGTTGCTAATGCTACTCTACCTGCCATTGGAGTGGGTCTAAACCTATCTCTGGGCGATCGCTTTAATGCCCGTTTAGATTGGGGTATTCCTCTCACCTCAATTGAAGGGGAAGATAGTTCTCTGCAAGAAGATGGAATTTATTTCTCTCTAGATTCTAATTTCTTTTAATAGAGGCAAGCTAGCGATTGCCCTTGACTAATTTTTGGTGAAGTTTAAGACGCTAAGAGGGATTTTGCGCGCAGAGACGCTAAGGCGCAAAGCTGTATGCGTGCCACCCCTTTGTTCTTTAGGGTAAAGTGATTTTTAAATGCTCCCTATATGCGAAGCGGTATCCCTTTAGGAAATCCCTTCCAAAAGGAGAAACTTTTAAACTCCTTCAAGGTAAGAGGCGATCGCCAAATATCCCCTGAAGTATATTGCAACGATCGCCTTTAAAGCTAATAGCTCATAGCTATTAATTACTGCACCGCATATTCTGCACTCATCTGATACTGCTCGCCAGCAGGCACTTTGATTACTTCCTTCGCAGCATTAGCAGTTTCGACGCAGACAAAGTTTTGATAATCGCGATCGCCCAAGTCTGCCATTTTTACGGAAATATCGGACCAGGGATTCCAGACGATTGCTGTTTTACTATTCTGTGCCGTAACTACAATTTTGCGGTTCAACGACTTATCTTCAATCGTCAACTTTGAGGGAACATCCAAATAAATGCGATCGCATTCTGCTGAGAAAGTTATCTTCCCTGACTGAGTTTTCTGTTTGCCATCATCTACCTTATCTAAATAATTCTTATCTTCCAAACCTAATACCGAAACCTTATTAATATCACCGACTTTGAAATAAGTGTGTAAAGCCTGAGTAATATTAAACAATTCCGAGCCAGTATTTTTAGTCAGTAAATTTATCGTTAATGTCTTGCCCACGGTGATGGCGATCGCAAAATCAAAACTGTAGTCCCAAATAGCTCTTGTTTCATCAGTATCAGATAGACCTAAAGTTACCTTGGTTGCACCAGATTGGGTACTGACTACATCTCGTACCTGCCATAGACGATTGCGGACAAAACCGTGACTCCCTCGCCCTTTATCTTCTGGATCTGGCCCAAACCACGGCCAGCAAATAGGCGTACCACCTTTCATTGCCTTACCCGCTTGGTAGTAAGCTTTGTCGCTCAAGAACATTATGTCTTCTAATTGACCAGCAGGTTTAAAAGACAATACCTGTCCTGCATAAACCGAGATCTTCGCCGATCCATGCTCGTTGTTGACCTCAACAACAGGAAAACCGCCTTGACCCTCAACAAACTTTACCTTATCTGCAATTCCGTAATCAGTATTTAATTGTTCGATGTTCATAAGTAATATCTAATCTATGGTTAAATGTGGACTGTCGAAATGTAGAGAGCAGAATCATAATAAATCTCGCGTATGAATGAGAGATTAAGATCCTTGCTAGTACTTTATGACAAAAAGCTCCCTAAACAAGCGCCATAGAGTTAAGTAATCCCTGAAACAATGCCAAACCATCTGTACCACCGATCGCTTTATCGGAAGCTCTTTCTGGGTGAGGCATCATACCCAATACGTTACCCTGCTGGTTAACAATGCCTGCAACATTGTTCATCGAGCCATTGAGATTATGCTCGGTGGTAACTTCGCCAGTCGAGCTACTGTAGCGAAACAGCACTTGATTATTATCTTCCAATCTTTTCAAAGTATCGTCATCGGCATAGTAACAGCCTTCTCCATGAGCGACAGGCAGAGTAAGCACCTCTTCAGCCTGATAATTCTCCGTCCAGAGTAAATCGTTGCGTTCGACTCTAACAGAGGCGCGATCGCAAATAAAGTGCAGCTTACGATTGCGAATTAATGCCCCTGGCAATAAGCCTACTTCTGTCAATACCTGAAAACCATTGCAGATACCTAAAACATATTTACCTTCCTTGGCATGTTCGATGACGCTTTCCATCACGGGAGAAAATTGGGCGATCGCACCACAGCGCAGATAATCACCGTAGCTAAAACCACCAGGAACGACGATCGCATCGAGATCGTGAATATCCGTCTCTTGATGCCAGACCATGCGAGTAGGTACACCTAATATTCCTTTAGTTACGGTTAAAATATCGCGATCGCAATTTGAGCCAGGAAAAACAATAACCCCAAACTTCATAACTTCTGCTCCTTATTTAGTTTTGATTATGCTGTAGCCATTTCTGTTAATTCAAAGCAGTAATTCTCAATCACCGTATTTGCCAACAGGCGATCGCACATTTCATCTAAATGCTGTTTTGCCTGCTCTTCATCATTTGCCGTTAGCTGCATCTCAATATACTTACCAATTCTGACGGACTCTACCTCTTTATATCCCATTTGTTTGAGTCCCGACTCCACCGCCGTACCTGCTGGGTCTAAGACTGAAGAGCGAAGAGTGACGTAAATACGAGCGTGATATTTGGTAGCCATTGAATTGCGGTTGATGATTACTAAAAGCTATAAGCCACTATGATTTTATAGCCTTAGCGGTGACAAATAATATAAATTCCAGATTCAAGTTTCGATTATTTATTGCAAGCTGCAAACGGTTAAGATCTAGTAGACCAATCCGAAAGTAAAATAGATCTAGGTTCGATATCTAAAGAGAAATTATGAAAACGCAACGTACTCGTTCTCAAGAGCGCATCATGACTTTACTTCAGGATCTCAAGCGTTCTGTTTCCGCTCAAGATCTCTATATCGAACTCCGCAGTCGCGAACAAGATATGGGTTTAGCAACAGTTTATCGGTCTCTAGAGGCGCTGAAGCTTGAGGGTGCAGTGCAGGTACGTACTCTTGCCAACGGTGAATCTGTATATAGTCCAGTCGAAAGCGATCGTCACCATCTTACCTGTGTCAACTGTGGCATATCCATTCCCATCGATCGCTGTCCCGTTCATGATTTGGAAAAGCAGCTAGAAAAGTCTCATACCTTTAAGGTTTACTATCACACTTTAGAATTCTTCGGATTGTGTCAGAAGTGTCATTGAGTAAGTTTTTGCATCGAGATAAAATTAATTTATTAAGTAGAAGCGTACAATGGTGCGGTGAGTCGCAACGCTGGCGCATTAGCGCCGTCCGACACAAAGGGCTTGCACGCATGTAGGCGCAAGACAAAGGGCTTGCCCGCATGTACGCTCACCAAGACACGCCCGTACAGAGGTAAGAGGCTATGAAAACTCGGTATAAGTGGACGGTAGATAATTATCACCAGTCGATCGAAACAGGCTTGTTAGAAGGAAAACCTGTGGAACTTTTGGAAGGAGAACTAATAGAAATGAGTCCGCAAAGGGCTGGCACGCATGCAGGCGTACCACATAGTTTTACTAATGACAGTGTTACCAACTACCTAAGAAGGTGTTTAGACGGTGTTGCTTGGATCAAAGAATCTCATCCTATTACGCTAGATAACTCCGAACCCGAACCCGATATAGCTGTGGTTCGTTTGCCTAATGATATTTATAAACAACATCACCCCTATCCACAAGATATCTACTGGTTAATAAAAATCTCTAATCGAACTTTAGACAAGGATATTAAAGAGAAAACTGTTACCTATGCTCGTAATGGTATTCCTGAATATTGGGTCATAGATCTGCCTCACAACAAACTTTGGGTATTTACTCAACCAAGTTCACAAGGCTACAGCCAGACTCAAGAATTTACTACAGGAAATATATCGCCTCTGGCTTTTCCTAATGTTGCGATCGCAGTTAATCATTTGCTGCTGTATTAGAATAATCAATCAGAAAATCTATTCCCTTTTCCTTGATTACAATCACGACAGAGAGTCTGAAGATTGTTAATCTTATTGCTTCCCCCTTTAGAAAATGGAATAATATGATCTATCTGCAATTCTGTTTTCTCGGCTGGCACACCGCAAAACACACAGCGATAATTATCTCTTCTTAACACATCAACGCGAGTTGAAGCGGAAATATATCGCGATCGCTTTGCTACAACTAAAGAATTTGGCATTCCTATTTACGATGGTGGTTCTTCTCATATAAAAATAAATTTTTGTCCTTGGTGTGGCACTAAACTAAATACCACATCATAAATAAACATTAGTTTGAAAAATTATAAAAAGAGAAAAAGCCAAGATCTTGAGATCTCGACTCTAAATTTTAATCATTTCTAAGAAACTAAAATTTAACGATTGTAGTCTCGTTCGATTTGCTTAAGATCTAATTTTGCTGGCTGCGTTTTTTTACCGTTGCTATCTGTACTAGGATTACTGTCGACATTATTATTTTGCGAAATAACTGACTGCACTCCTTCGATAGTGGAGATCATGCTGCGAGGATCCATAAACATGACCTTGCTACTCTCGCTGTTGCCAATTTCTTTACCCATCTCTAGATAGTTTTGTGCCAATAAAAACTGCAAGGCTTCACGAGCATTTGGATCTGTGTTGAGCTTTTCTGTGACGATTTTCATTGCTTCGGCAGTTGCTTCGGCTTTAAGAATCTGTTCTTGGCGTTCACCCTGCGCCTTGAGAATGATTGCCTGCTGTTCGGCTTCTGCATCTAGAATAGCTGCTTTCTTGGCTGCTTCGGCTTCTAGTAATCTTGCTTGAGCATTACCCTGTGCCGAGTTGATTGCCGAGTCGCGATGTCCTTCGGAAGTAAGAATGTTGGCGCGTTTTTGCCTTTCCGCTGCCATCTGCAATTCCATTGAGTCTTGCACTGCTTTTGATGGCATGATGTCTCGCAATTCTACCCTGGTTACTTTTACACCCCAAGGATCGGTAGCGATATCGAGTTCGCGCAAGAGAATTTCGTTGATTTCTGTTCTGGCAGTAAAGGTTTGATCTAATTCAAGCTGACCCATTTCGGAACGGATTTGAGTCAGAACCATATTGACCATTGCATCCCGTAAGCTTTCTACTTTATAAAAAGCTTTGTACATGTCCATGATGCGCCAGTAGACTACGGCATCAACGGTGATACTGACATTATCGCGGGTAATACAGGATTGCGCGGGAACATCCAGCACTTTCTCTTTGATCGTATCTTTATAAACAATCTTATCGATAAAAGGAGTAACAAAGTTTAAACCAGGTTCGAGCTTTTTTTTATAGCTTCCAAGGCTTTCGACTAAATATTCTTCTTTCTCTTTAACAATCTTGACCGATCCAGCGATAGTGGATGAACCTAATAATAATAAGACTAAGGCGAAAAACTGTCCCATAATTAACTTCTCCTAAATATTAATTAAATATTGCGGTGGTTATATTCTTGTCTTAAGATACCCAATTGGCTCTGCTACTTATTCTCGGTCGATCATTCTGCTAGGTAAGACGATTAAGGTGTTTCCCTGCTTACGAACCACATATACTGGCTCGTTAGGGGCAATGTCTCGCGTCTCATCGGCACACATGGCTCGCCAGGAATTTCCTTCATAAATTACTCTGCCTGCACTTCCTGCGGGGATACCGCTTATGGCAGTAGCTTCTGAGTCATCTCCTGTAATGGATATTTTACGCTTGGGTGTAAACAAGCGACGTGAGAGCAAAATTAATCCAGTGGAGAACAGTAGCCACAAACCCATCAATAAAATATATTGTGGCAAAAACACCGAAACGATCGCCACTAATAAAGCAGCAATTCCCATCATAAAGCTGACAAAGGCAGTGGGGAAAATGAATTCCATCGAACAGAGAATCCCCGCCACCGTTACAATTACCCAAAAAAGAATCGGATCTGCCATAAACAGTTAATTTTTAATAATCTATTTCAATTTTAACTGTGGCATTCAGCAAGATGCCAAACGGTAACTCTTGTTCATTAAGCGAGGAGCAACTATTTATCAAAATGCCTGTAACTCTTAGCAAAAAAGCATTGAACTAAATACATAGTCCAATGCCGTCTCTTATCTATTAGATTCCGATGATGCCCCAAACTAAAAAATGGGATTCCTCTAAATTCAAAGCTATGAATGATCCCAATCGGGCTTGATTGATTTACGGTGATTGAGATAGCGATCTACTGCCATCGCTGCAATACAGCCGTCTCCTGCAGCCACTACTGCCTGCTTATAGGGTGTATTCCGAATGTCGCCGATTGCCCAAACGCCAGGAACGTTAGTAGACATATCTTCATCTACCTTGACTCCTCCATCCTCGCTATATTCAACCTGGTCGCCAGCAAAATCAGTAATGGGTTTAGAGCCGTTTTGATAGACAAATACCCCTTCTACGTCCAAAGACATTGGTTCGGGAGTATCTTTCTGCTTGACCTTAACTGCCGTTACTCCTGCGTTTCCTCCCTCGATCGCAGCTAAACGAGAGCGTCGCCAGTGTTTAACATTAGACATGGTAATCAAGTCTTGAGCGTGGTAGTCATCTTTACCTGGATCTTTAAAAGTAATCCAATGCACCATTGAGGCAAACTTAGTCAAAAATTGTGCTTCTTCTACGGCTTCTGCGTTTAAGCCCACAACCGCAACTTCGCGATCGCGATAAAACGCCCCGTCACAGGTGGCACAGTAACTTACGCCACGACCTAGAAATTCGGTTTCTCCCTCAAAAGGAGTTCCACTGCGTCCCATCGCCCCAGTTGCCAAGACCAAAGCCCTACCTGTAAAAGTGCCTTCGGGGGTATAAACTTTTTTAGTTTCTTCACTAACGTCAATGCCAAAAACCTGAGCGCGCTGGTAGGTCGTTCCATACTCCACAGCTTGATTTCTCATGCTGTCTAATAGTGCCTCGCCACTCATCTCTCCTGTTACACCAGGATAGTTGGCAATCTTGTGGGTAATAGCCAATGCCCCCACCGCAGGATTCTTATCTAAAATAACGGTTTTAAGGTTGGCTCTTGATGTGTAGAGCGCACAGGTACAGCCCGCAGGACCTCCGCCGATAATAACAACATCAAATTCGTGTGTTTCCAAAATGCCAATCCCCAGTTGCTTGTTAGACTAATAGATATATGTATTCAGGATACATCTGCGGTGGGTCTAGAGACAAATATTCTAGTCAGAAGTACGTAGTTTTGTGACAAGATTCTCTCTCTTATTATTTTATGATAAGCGTAAAGCAAAAGCTAGAAGAAACTGCAGTCTCTCAACCATATCCGCTGTTGTTTGCAACTATTAGTGGCGCTCATCTGTATGGTTTTGCTTCCCCTGATTCTGACTACGATCTACGGGGAGTCCATGTTTTACCGTTGACTAAAATCGCGGGGTTATATCCCCAGCAAAATACTCTTGAGGTATCAAAAATTACTGATGGTTTAGAACTAGATCTGGTTACTCACGACATTGATAAATTTTTTCGACTGCTATTGAAAAGAAACGGCTATGTGTTGGAACAACTATATTCACCGTTGGTTGTTCGTTCTACTCCCGAACATGAAGAATTGAAGGCGATCGCTAATAACTGCATTACTCGTCATCATGCACACCACTATCTTGGCTTTGCTAGAAATCAATGGCGCTTATTTGCCAAAGAAAATCCACCTAGAGTCAAACCTTTGCTGTACTTATATCGCGTTTTGCTAACGGGTATTTATCTAATGCAAACGGGCAGGATCGAGGCAAATCTTAGGAATCTTAATCAAGAGTTTAATTTGTCATGTATTCCTGACTTGATTGATTTGAAGGCTGCGGGAACAGAAAAAGAAAAGATTCAAAATATAAATTTAGAATTTCATCAGCAAGAATACGAACGATTGAGGAAACAGCTAATATTGTCGTCTCAAAATAGTCAGCTTCTAGATGCCCCTACAGCTAAAGATGCTCTTAATGACTTACTAGTCAGAATCCGCTTGAGTAACGTCAATGCAGGTTAATTAGACAGCGTTTTCCAAGGCTTTAGTTTGCCAAACTGCCCATTCTACAAATTACTAACTGATGTTACGTGCCAATTAATCTGTGAAGATTAGGTAGTAGGTACAGACTTAACGTGTTAAATCTGCGCGGGTAGTAAATGTTATTTTGCTCTCAAAAAAAAGTTTGGTTCTCGAAAGTATCTATTTTGCGTTGTTATGCGTAATATCAGCTGCTAAACATACGATAAATCATAAATAATTAGCGATCGCCGATTGTTTATTTATGTATCATGCGATCGATGTATTTAATATTTTTCCGAGTAGAATATTTGCCTTTAGAAACTAAAAGCCAATAGCCTATAACTTCTTCGTATTCCCTCCTTTTACCCAGCCTTCTTGACCATTCCAAGGTAGTTGGACTCGTTGCCACTTACCATCGGCTGAGTTTTCCAGAATAAAAATAGTTGCTTTGGTTTCAATTCCGCCAACTCGCTCCGCATCAATATCTGGTTCGGCTCTCAGACTCAAACCTTCTGGCCATGTAACGCTTGCCCGATAAGCATTAGGAGGTAGCTCGCTCTCTGGGGGAGGGGCTTCAATTTCGTCAACGGCTTCTGGTTCTGGTTCTAATTCTGGTTCGATGGCTGATTCTAACGGCTCAATATCAGTTTTTGTTGGATCGGGAGTCGTCTCTTCAGTTGCAACCTTTGCTTCCGAAAATTCGGGCTTTTTCGGTAACACAGACATTCTTTTATAGTAGGCAAAAATCATCGTTCCTGATATGCCTGCAATGAGGCTAATTCCCAAAGCAAAACCTAAAATAAACTGAACTGTTGCCGATAGACGTTTGAGAAAGATAGATTTGGTCATCCCTAGTTTAGTTGACTCTGAATGCGATCGCTTAAATCATTATTTTTGGAAGCTAGACGAGCTTTTCCTGCTGCCACCCACTGCTGTAGAAATTCAATTTGTTCCTGGGCAGTCTTGGCAAGAGGAACGATTTGGCTTGCAGCCTCTAGAATATCATCGGTGGTAAAGTCACGATTTTGGCTAAAGCCAATGTGCATTGCCTCAATGATAGTCTGCTCGATCTCCGCACCAGAGAAGTCTGGTGTTTCATATGCTAACCGCTTGGCATCGTAATTGCCTAGATTATGAGGACGTAATTTTGCCAAATGTACTTTAAATATTGCTTCTCGTTCGTCTCTGTTGGGTAAACCAACAAAAAATATTTCATCAAATCGTCCTTTTCGCAGCATTTCTGGTGGCAAAGTCTGAATATTGTTTGCCGTCGCTACGACAAACACGGGCGTTTTCTTTTCCGCTAGCCAGGTGATAAATGTTCCAAATACGCGACTGGTAGTACCCGAATCCCCCTTGCCGTCAATTCCTGCAAATCCCTTGTCGATTTCATCAATCCAGAGAATACAGGGAGACAATGCTTCTGCCAGCTCGATTGTTTGGCGAGTGCGAGATTCTGATTCTCCTACCAAACCTGCGAATAGTCTGCCGACATCGAGGCGTAATAGGGGTAAATGCCAGTGGTGGGCGATTGCTTTTGCCGTTAAAGATTTGCCCGTACCCTGTATTCCTACTAGCAAAAGTCCTCTAGGATTGGGTAATCCATAGGCTCTTGCCTGTTCGCTAAATGCTCCCCCACGGCGCAACAACCAGCTTTTAAGGTTGTCTAAACCGCCAATGTCAGAAATCTGTTCGGTGGCGGGGTAGTAGTCCAAAATCTGCGTCTGACGAATAGACTGACGTTTTTCTTCGAGGATCAGCTCCACATCATCTTCTTCCAATTTACCGTTAGTAGCGATCGCTCTGGTCAATACTCTTCTAATTCTTTCTAGAGACAGTCCTTGGGCTGCTCTTACCAGTTCATCTAGTAACTGCTCGGACATATTTTGATTCGTTGCAGTCGTCAGATTCTGAATCTCGGTTTTAATTTCTGGGGCAGTAGGCAAAGCAAATTCGACTACCGTAATAATCTCTGATAGTTCTTCGGGAATCTGTACCTGGGGGGCAATAATAATAATATTTTTTGGCTGAGACTTTAATATCTTTGCCAGATTACGTAGTTCGCGAGATACGGCGATATCTTCAAGGAAACGTTGAAAATCGCGTAGAATAAACACCCCTCCCGCATTCTTAGGCATGTTGCTGATAAATTCTAATGCCTGAAGGGGATTACGCTTACCAAAGCCCTCATTATTGGGATTCTCCTGATAGCCGTTAACAAAATCCCAAACATAAACGTTACGATTAGCTAGTTTTTTTACAGCTGTGGCGATCGCTTTTTCGGCTCTCTCTTCTTCTCTGGTCGGCAGATAAATTAGGGGATAACAGGCGCGTAATAGGAGAGAAAACTCTTCGTTAAAGTTCATTATTGAGATTCAGTTATTGCTTGTTGCTAAAAAATTAGCCTATTCTTAATATACGCTCGATCGTTTGATTGGCTGCGTTCAAAATTATTGGTCTTTGCTAATAGCTATTATTAAATCTAGCTTCAAAAGTATCTACATCTCTCTTTCCTAATTCTCAATGCCTAAAATAGACTATTTACGCATCAGTCTAATTGATAAATGTAATTTTCGTTGCCAATACTGTATGCCAGAAGGAACGAAGTTTGATTATGTTCTAAATCAGGAATTACTTACCAATGAAGAGATTCTGACTTTGTTGCGTCAGGTCTTTATTCCTTTAGGCTTTACTAAGTTTCGCCTGACGGGGGGAGAGCCATTATTACGCCCTAGACTAGTAGATTTAGTTAGAGATATTGCTCAATTGCCCGAAACGGAGGATTTGGCCCTAACTACTAACGCCTTTTTATTAGAGGGTTTGGCACAGCCTCTTTTTGATGCGGGCTTAAGAAGGATTAATATCAGCCTCGATTCTTTAGACCCTGCTACTTTCGATCGCATTACGGGTAATAAAGGGCGCAGCCGTTGGCAGCAGACGTGGCACGGTATTCAAACGGCACATCAGGTAGGATTCGCTCCTTTAAAGCTCAATGTAGTGGTAATTCCTGGAATGAACGATACAGAAGTATTGGATTTAGCCAAATTGAGTATTAAGCGTCAATGGCATATCCGCTTTATTGAATTTATGCCCATTGGTAATCCCGAACTGTTCGGCGAGAAGGCCTGGATTGATTCAGAGGAGTTACGCCGTCAGATTCGCGCTAAGTGGGGACTAGAAGAATCAAACATCAAAGGTAATGGTCCTGCCGATGTGTTTCAGATTCCTGGAGCCAAAGGTACTTTGGGCTTTATCTCGCAGATGTCAGAATGCTTTTGCGATCGCTGCAACCGCGTAAGGCTTTCCGCCGATGGCTGGCTACGTCCCTGCCTATTAAATGAAACTGGTCAAATCGATTTGAAAACTGCTCTACGTAGCGGTGCAGAACTTACAGAATTGCGTACCAAAATTGCCGAACTGCTGTTGCTCAAGCCAGAAATTAATTTTAAAGAGCGGGACTCTGGTACTGATGGAAAGTATACACGTACCATGTCCCAAATTGGAGGATGATTCAAAAAAAGAAAAGGGAGGAAGAATAAGAGGATTGGGGATCGATCTGCTTTATCGCTCAACTTATAAAGTCAATCAATCCACATCCAGGTATCGTTAAGCCATTCTTGAATAGTACTCGACTACGAGTAGTTCATTGACCTGAAGGGCGACCCATTCTCGTTCTATTTTGCCGTTAACCTTACCAGTCAAAGCAGCCTTATCGAATTCTAGATGACTGGGTAAGTTAGCCAAGCCAGGGTATTCCATGTTGGTTTCAACTAGTTTGCGAGAGCGATCGCGATCTCTAACCCTGATTAAGTCTCCAGGACGACACTGATAACTAGGAACGTCAATTACGCGACCGTTAATAGTGATATGTCCGTGGTTTACTAGCTGACGGGCAGCAGGAATAGTTCCAGCCATACCGAGGCGAAAAATCGTGTTATCCAAGCGCATTTCCAGCAGTTCTAACAGAGTTTGTCCTGTCGAACCAGCTACGCGACGAGCTTTACGTACATAACGCACGAGCTGCTTTTCTGTAACACCATAGTTGAAGCGCAGTTTTTGCTTCTCTTCGAGACGAATAGCATATTCAGAACGCTTACGACGACTTTGACCATGTTGTCCAGGTGGATAAGCCTTACGAGCGCTCTTTCTGGTTAGTCCAGGCAGATCGCCCAAACGACGAACGATCCGCAAACGCGGACCTCTATAGCGAGACATATATTATTTCCTCTCTAGTTTACAGTTATGAAATATCTCCAAATATAAGATTATACATGAGTTTGAAGATATAAACAAAAGATTTTAGGTCTAGTTTTGAATCCCTCGATTATTAGCTCTTTCTAAAATCGTTATGACTCAAAAAAGTGAGTCGGTTAAACATCCAACTCACTCTTGAAAATATTGGTTTTGCAACCGAAAATGCTTAATTAGCTAGCTTTAACAAAGCTAACGTCGCGCCCTTTAGTTTCCCAAAAGATGTTGTGAATTTTCTGAACGGCATCCATCAGTTCCCCTGCGTGTTGAGTGCTAACTTCTACTTTACAAGCAGAACAAAGTTTGGCAGCCTTCCAAAAGGTGTCGTGAAGGTCTGGGTACTTCTCTAAATGCACTGGCTTAAAGTAGTCTGTCCAAAGAATAAGAAGATCTTCTTTAGTTTTCTGAGCCTGCTCTTCCTTAATTGCAATATAGCGAGACAAAGTGTTGTGATAAGTAATCATAGCTTCTTTGTCATCATGGGATGGAACTTCAAGACCCACGATTTTTTTGGTCATCGACACAACCGCTTCTGCTGTTACACGAGCCGAAGCAGGGTCATAGACACCGCAAGGACCATCGCAGTGAGCATGAACTTCAGGTGCGGGCAAGAAATGCTTGATTTGAGAAATTACTTGTTTTAACATCATAATTTATGTTTTCGTTTTGTAGAACGTGCTTCCGTAAACGAATTCGATCGGAACGGCAAATAGTTTTAGAAAGGGGCTGTTTTTAAATGTACATGAAAAAATATGCCTAGATATGTCGCTGACAATCTTTACGTATATCCCCTACCTTCGTTTAGCTTAGTTTGATTTAGGGTTGCTTTGCAAGATGCTCGCTCTTAAGCTTTGATAAACTTTGCCAGTTTTAAATTTAAATCTGTAGATTAATCTAGTTTTGATGGTGCGGCCCAATTCTTTTGCTGGAGATGATAGCCGTCTCTAAAATTTGAGACAGCTATCAAATATCAATTATTTATCCGCAACGGGATCTACTTTATCAATCACGCTCAGACTACCATCTTCGCCTACTTGCCAGACATCATAGCTGCCGACAACATCGCCGTTTTTATCTATATCTACGTTGCCACTAGCGCCCTGAAAGTTAATCTCTTCACCATTACGAACTAACTCCATTGCTTCGCAGGCATCAGTAACCTCCGTCCCAGGAGCATTGGCAACTTCTAAAATCTTGCCTTTGATTCCTTCCCCCGTATTCGCGTCGCTAGCTTCGGCTGCTAGCATCATTAATACGGCAGCATCCCAATTATGGGGAACATATGCAGTTAAGTCCTTGCCAACTTTTTCGTTCCATAAAGCCGTAAAGTCTTCTAAAGCAGCACCATTCGCGCCAGGAACAGTCCCAATTGCCCCAGCAATAATCGATTTCCCATCTGCTGTTTTACCTACCTGCTTCACGAAATCTTCCGAATATACTCCATCTGTCAACAGTACGGTTACGCCATCGCTCAACCCCTGTTCAAAAGCAGACTTCAATAGTAAGCTTCCCGTTTCTGCATAAAGAACTGCTGCTACTGCATCTGGTTTACCTTTAAAAGCATTACTAGCTTCTGTATCGAGAGTTGCCGCTTTAGGGTCGTAGCGTACTGGTTTGCCCATGATCTCTCCGCCTCGATCTTTAAAAGCTTTGACAAACTGTTCTTCAAATCCTACGCCATAGTCATTATTAATAGCGACAGTTGATACTTTTTTAAAACCCTGCTTTTCGGCTAGAGCTGCTAGCGCTTGAGATTGATAAGTGTCAGGGGGAGCAGTTCGCGCCCAGAAACCATTTAGTTCGCCATTTTGCGCCCGTTCGGTAAAGACAGGGCTAGTACTACCAGGAGACACCATCATGACTTTATTTCGTACTGCTACATCAACTGCTGCTCCCGATACGCTGCTGGCGAAAGCTCCCACCACTCCTGCAACCCGATCGACCTCTGCCAATTTGGTCATAGCGCTACTGCCAGTGGTGGGGTCGGTCTGACTATCTTCGGTGACCAGACTTACCTGAGCTTCATTTACTCCACCACATTCATTGATGGTATCTACCGCAAGCTGCACTGCTGCCGGCCAATTTTGCCCAATTGACGCCAGATCTCCTGTAGTCGGAGCCAAAGTGCCTAACTTCAGACCATTGCTATTACCGCCACCTGCTGTGTCCCCAGTCTGGCAAGAGGCAAGCAAGAGTCCTGCGCTTACAGACATTAGTGCCAGCATCGTTTTGGAGTTTAAACGATTTCTTCGTTTACCCTGATAACTACTTAGTTTAATCCAGTTAAATTTCATCTCTAATTCTTCTTCAATTCCAATTGAGCCTTATATAGACAGGAATTGTACTCGAAAAACTAAATATGTTCAGCCTAACTAGAAAAAAGTAGCAAGAAACGCACCGACTCTGGTTTTAGCAAGCTGCAAATTAAAATTATGAAACTAGTACGGAGAGGGGGGGATTCGAACCCCCGATGAAGTTTACACCCCATAACTCCTTAGCAGGGAGCCGCTTTCAACCGCTCAGCCACCTCTCCAGATTGCTCTTTAAGCTATCGATTTTGAATTATAACAGATTTAATTTGACTGGGGGCATAAATAGCCGAATTAAGGGGTAACTTAACTTTTGTTAAAGATACTGACTACATATTTGTTCGAGCGATTCGATCCAGTCTGAAGCAATAGAACTATTAGCAGTCTGGTAATTATTTAGATTAGAGTTAACTTCTGTTTCCTCAGAAATTGCGATCGCAACATCTACTGCTTCCAACAGACCCAAATCTTGTTTGGCACTACCCACACCTATCGTCTGAAGTTTCTCTGTCGAACTAGTCGCGTTTTGCTTCAGCCATCTAATGCATTCTGCAACTTCTGCCCCCACTCCTAATATTAGTGACAGACTATCCCTCGCTACAATTTTAAAACCATATTCGATCGCTGCTGACTGTAGTTGCTCGATCTCCAACCGATTTGGAGTCAAGAAATATTCGCCCTTACTCCCTGGCTTTTGCCTGTCTGGCTGCTAGCTTATCCGCGCCAATTAGAGGCTGAATGTTTGATTCGTCCATATCCCCAAAGCCACGCAAAATTTTACTAATCTCTTCCTGCACTGCTTTTAATGCTGCTCTTGCTTCGGTGTAGCTACAGCCAAGCTGATATAGATAATAGCGATCGACAGTGCTGAGTTGGGAGATATGAAAATTACTGTCTGTCTGAGGAATAAATATTCCACTACCCCGTTCGACTATAAATGGATCGCTTAAGCCAAGCTTGTCGAGCAATGGTTCTACTTCTGCACGAGTTTTATTGCTGACGGAAATTAAGGGAATTTTGCGTCTTTTCTAATTCTCTACTACCTCGGCGACAGGCTAATAATCCGATTCTCCTAAATTAAATAAAATCTCGTCCAGTTTGGTAAAAATGATTAGATTCATAAGAGCTTGATTATTTAGCCAACACCCGAGCTGCAAAAGAGTCGGAGATATTTGCGATCGCCAAAAAGAGCAGACATTTCTATCTAACTCTAAAAAAATAAGTCCCTTGCATTAGATGCTACGCAATCAAATTTAATCTTTAACTTACTGATAAAGCAGTTGATGAGACTGTTTATTCCGTTCTAAACTTCACCGAATTAGCGTGAGAGGGTAAGCCTTCTGCCTGCGCCAAGATTTGAATTGTGCTAGACATTTTCTTCAAAGCCGTAGAAGAATACTGAATTAAGCTAGAGTGCTTCATAAAGGTTTCCACTCCCAAGGCGGAAGCATAACGGGCAGCCCCCGATGTTGGCAGAGTATGATTTGGTCCCGCTAGGTAATCCCCTGTGGCTTCTGGAGTATTGTTGCCAATAAAAATTGCTCCCGCATGACGGATTTGTTCGATCGCATCCCAAGGTTCGGCGATCTCTAGTTCCAAATGTTCTGGAGCAAACAAATTAGATAGTTCTGCTGCTTCGCTCAACGAATCGACCACGACGATTAAGCCGTAGTGAGCGATCGCTTTTTCCGTTAAGGTTTTACGAGGATGATCTTTTAATTGATTACTCACTTCTGCCTGTACCTGAGAAGCTAGCTTACTGCTGGTGGTAATCAAAATGGCTGCTGCCATCGGATCGTGTTCTGCTTGGGCGAGTAGATCTGCTGCCACATACGTAGGATTAGCCTGCTCGTCAGCAATTATCAGCACTTCTGAAGGACCAGCTAAAGAGTCGATGCCAACCGTCCCGTACACCATTTTCTTCGCTAGAGTTACGTAGATATTACCCGGACCAGTAATTACGTCTACTTTTGGTATAGTCTCAGTTCCATAAGCTAATGCGCTCACTGCCTGCGCCCCGCCAACTCGATAGATTTCTTCTACCCCTGCTTCCTGTGCTGCAACTAAAACCGCAGGACTGATTTTGCCATCCTGACCAGGAGGCGTGACCATTACCATTCTAGGAACTTTGGCTACCTTAGCTGGGATGGCGTTCATCAAAACGGTGCTAGGATAAGATGCCCTTCCTCCAGGAACATATAGTCCCGCTCGATCTACGGGAGTATAGCGTTTACCCAAAACTACCTCATCTTCTTCAAATTTCACCCAAGACTTAGGAATTCTTTGACGATGGAAATCTTCAATTTTTTGACAGGCAACCTGAATTGCATTCAGAAGATCCTTCGATATCTGTTGATAGGCAGCATCTAGCTCTGAGCCTCTGACTCTAAGCTGGTCGGCGGTATAAGTTTGTCGATCGAACTTTTCAGTGTATTCTAAAAGAGCGAGGTCGCCACTACGCCTAACATTCGTAACAATTTCCCTCACGACTGCTTCTTTTGGCTGAATATCATCGCCATTATTGCGATTGCCGATCCGCTTTAATTCTGTTTGTGCCTCAGTTTGCCGAGCAATGATTCGCAGCATCGAGATCCCCATGTCCATTTGAGCTGTTGTACTGAAGTGAGCTTCCACTTCTCAATCCATTATATAAATCTTTACAGTAAGAAAACCACTATCTTCCCAGCTTAGCGCGAATCTTATCGTCAATTACCTATTTGCTGCTATTTAAGCCAGATCCTTTCTATGGTTGACAGCAAATGAAAAAGATTGCTACACTGTAAAATCCAATTCTATGTGTAATTCCAGAATTAATTCTTTACAAAGTAATTTCTGTTTAAAAAACTGTGGCTAACTCTAAATCAGCAATCAAACGTATCAGAACATCAGAGAGAAATCGACTACGCAACAAGGCGTACAAGTCTTCTCTTAGAACCTTAACCAAGAAATATTTTAGCGCGGTAGAAACTTACACAGCAGAGCCAACTCCAGAAAACATGGAGACGGTAAATCAAGCTATGTCCGCAGCCTACAGCAAGATCGATAAGGCGGTGAAGCGTAACGTACTGCACAAAAACAATGGCGCTAGGAAAAAATCGCGCATAGCTAAGACGTTGAAAAGAGCTACTGCTGCTTAGAGATAGGGAAGCAGTATGCTTTGCGGGCTATAAATTAGTAAACAACCCGTGCATCTTACGTTTGTTTTAACTAGCTACACTTTAGAGGCAGTAAGGGCGATCGAGAAAACTAAACAACACACCAGGTATAAATGCAGTTAATAGATACCCATGTTCACATCAACTTTGATGTTTTTCAGGGGAATTTATCCTCGTTGAGACAACGCTGGCAGTCAGCAGGTGTAGCCCATCTCGTACATTCATGCGTAGAACCTAATGAATTTCAGGGAATACAGTCCATTGCGGATCGTTTCCCTGAATTGTCGTTTGCAATCGGCTTACACCCTCTGGATGTTGATAAGTGGCAGACTAATTCAGCGCAAGAAATTATCGATCTGGCTAATTCGGATAGTCGTGTTGTGGCAATTGGTGAAACAGGTCTGGACTTCTTCAAAGCCGACGATCGAGAGCAGCAGATTCTAGTGTTGCGAGAGCAGCTAAAAATAGCCCAGAAATTAGATCTACCCGTGATTATTCACTGTCGCGATGCCGCGTCTAAGCTCCGGGAAGTGCTGACTGATTTTTGCCAAGATTTCGGCTCACTCAAAGGAGTGATGCACTGCTGGGGTGGCAACGTTGAAGAAACAAAGTGGTTTTTAGATCTGGGATTCTATATCAGCTACAGCGGAATCGTCACTTTTAAAAGCGCAAAACAGGTTCAGGAAGCAGCGAAAACCGTACCGAGCGATCGCCTGCTGGTTGAAACCGACTGCCCCTTTCTAGCGCCAGTGCCAAAAAGAGGTAAGACCAATGAGCCATCTTATGTTCTTCATGTAGCAGAATACGTCGCACAACTGCGAGAAACATCGCTCTTAACTATTGCCGAACAGACTACGGCTAATGCCTGCCGTTTATTTGGCATCAAATTAGATACATAAATAACAAACAACGCAATAGAAATATATATTTTTAAGCCTTTTTTCGACCTCATCTTTAGTTGACCCACCGTTAGAACGCTCTTTTTAGCAGCAGGACTAACCAGCCAAACCAGTAAAATACAGTACAACTAACATCTTCATGACTAATTTAACTTACAATCTGCTACCAGACTTGATTGAAATTCAACGTTCTAGTTTTCGTTGGTTCCTTGAGGAGGGGTTAATTGAAGAACTCAATAGTTTTTCGCCCATTACTGACTATACGGGTAAGTTTGAGCTGCATTTTATGGGCGAGAACTACCGCTTAAAAGAGCCAAAGTACTCAATGGAAGAGGCGAAGCGTCGTGACAGTACCTATAACGTACAGGTATATGTTCCTACCCGCCTAATCGACAAGGAAAGTGGTGAGATCAAAGAAATGGAGGTTTTCGTCGGCGATCTACCTTTAATGACCGATCGCGGTACTTTTATTATTAATGGTGCAGAGCGAGTTATCGTCAATCAGATTGTGCGATCTCCTGGGGTATATTACAAAGCAGAAACCGATAAAAATGGTCGTCGTACCTACTCTGCTTCTTTGATTCCCAACCGTGGTGCCTGGTTGAAGTTTGAGACGGATAAAAACGGCTTGGTATGGGTCAGAATTGACAAGACTCGTAAGCTTTCGGCGCAAGTATTGCTAAAAGCGATCGGTCTGAGCGATAACGAAATCCTCGATGGCATTCGCCACCCCGACTTCTATCAGAAAACTCTTGATAAAGAAGGTAACCCCAGTGAAGAAGAGGCGTTGCTAGAGCTATACCGTAAATTGCGTCCAGGTGAACCCCCTACAGTAAGCGGTGGACAGCAGCTACTAGAATCTCGTTTCTTTGACTCCAAACGCTATGATTTAGGTCGAGTCGGTCGCTATAAGCTGAATAAAAAACTAAGACTAACCGTACCCGACACAACTAGAGTCCTGACTACTACAGATATTCTTTCTGCGGTAGCTTACCTAATTAACTTAGAGTTTGATGGTGGTACGACTGACGATATCGATCACTTGGGAAATCGTCGTGTGCGATCGGTGGGCGAACTATTACAAAACCAGGTAAGAGTCGGTTTGAATCGTTTGGAAAGAATTATTCGCGAACGGATGACCGTTAGTGAAGCTAATAGTCTTACTCCCGCTGCTTTAGTTAATCCAAAACCTTTGGTAGCAGCGATTAAAGAATTCTTTGGTTCATCTCAGCTATCTCAGTTTATGGATCAAACCAATCCCCTAGCGGAATTGACTCACAAACGTCGTCTTTCTGCATTAGGTCCTGGCGGTTTAACCAGAGAAAGAGCCGGTTTTGCCGTAAGAGATATTCACCCTACCCAGTATGGTCGAATTTGTCCCGTAGAAACTCCTGAAGGTCCAAACGCAGGCTTGATTGGTTCTCTGGCAACCTATGCCCGTGTAAATCCCTATGGCTTTATTGCTACCCCTTACTACCGTGTAGATAACGGGCGGGTATTAAAAACAGAGGACGTGGTTTATCTGACTGCGGACGAAGAAGACGATATGCGCGTTGCCCCTGGAGACGTAGCTACAGATGATGATGGCTACATTTTAGGAGAAACGATCGCTATTCGCTATCGTCAGGAATTTTCCACCTGCGATCCTGAAGAGGTAGATTACGTAGCAATTTCTCCCGTACAGATTGTTTCCGTAGCAACCAGCTTAATTCCCTTCCTCGAACACGATGATGCTAACCGCGCCCTAATGGGTTCTAACATGCAGCGTCAGGCTGTACCGTTATTGCGTCCTGAACGTCCCTTAGTCGGTACGGGATTAGAAGCTCAGGCTGCTCGCGACTCGGGGATGGTAGTCGTATCTCGTACCCACGGAATTGTTACCTATGTTGACGCTGAAGTAGTACGAGTCAGGGTAGAAGAGGGCAACAACGGCTTATATGCTCCCGACCCTGGACAGGAAATTGTCTATAAGCTACAAAAATATCAGCGTTCTAACCAAGACACCTGTTTGAACCAGCGCCCGTTGGTTTATGCAGGGGAAGATGTCGTTCCTGGTCAAGTATTAGCCGATGGTTCGTCTACTGAAGGTGGGGAACTAGCTTTGGGACAAAACGTGCTGATCGCCTATATGCCTTGGGAAGGATATAACTACGAAGACGCGATTCTAATTAGCGAACGTTTGGTATATGACGATGTATACACTAGTATTCACGTTGAGAAATTTGAAATAGAGGCGAGACAAACAAAACTAGGACCTGAAGAAATTACTCGCGAAATTCCCAACGTTGGGGAAGATGCTCTGCGCAACCTTGACGAACGAGGCATCATTCATATCGGTGCTTGGGTTGAAGCAGGAGAAATTTTAGTTGGTAAAGTAACGCCTAAAGGCGAATCGGATCAGCCTCCTGAAGAAAAGCTGTTAAGAGCTATCTTTGGTGAGAAAGCTAGAGACGTGCGGGATAACTCATTAAGAGTACCCAACGGCGAAAAAGGTAGAGTCGTTGATGTGCGAGTCTTCACCAGAGAACAGGGTGATGAACTGCCTCCTGGTGCAAACATGGTGGTGCGAATCTATGTCGCTCAAAAGCGGAAGATTCAGGTAGGAGACAAAATGGCTGGTCGCCACGGTAATAAAGGAATTATCTCCCGTATTTTGCCGATTGAAAGTATGCCTTATCTACCTGACGGTACGCCAATCGATATTGCGCTAAATCCTCTAGGTGTTCCTTCGCGGATGAATGTTGGACAGGTGTTCGAGTGTCTCTTGGGCTGGGCTGGTGAAAACCTAGCAACTCGCTTTAAGATGATGCCGTTTGATGAAATGTACGGTAAGGAAGCATCGCGAGAAACCGTTCATGGCAAAATTATGGATGCTGCTAAAAAACCAGGCAAGTCTTGGGTCTATGACGAAAATAACCCAGGTAAAATCGACGTTTTTGATGGACGTACGGGAGAAAAGTTTGCTCGTCCGATAACCATTGGTAAAGCCTATATGCTGAAACTGGTTCACCTTGTAGATGATAAGATTCACGCTCGTTCTACTGGTCCTTACTCTCTAGTAACCCAGCAGCCTTTGGGTGGTAAAGCCCAACAGGGTGGACAACGTTTTGGAGAAATGGAAGTCTGGGCATTAGAAGCCTACGGTGCAGCCTATACTCTGCAAGAACTACTGACGGTTAAGTCTGATGATATGCAGGGACGTAATGAGGCGTTGAACTCGATTGTTAAAGGTAAGCCAATTCCTCGTCCTGGAACTCCAGAATCCTTCAAAGTATTGATGCGCGAGCTACAGTCTTTGGGCTTAGATATAGCAGTACATAAGCTAGAGTCTCTAGACGATGGTAGTAGTCGCGATGTGGAAGTCGATCTAATGGCTGATACTCCTCGTCGTACTCCCAACCGACCCACCTACGAATCTTTGCAAAGAGAGGAATCAACCGAAGAGGTTTAGTCAAGAGTAAGCAGAGGGTGAAGCAAGTATGTTTTAGCCCTTTGCTTGATACCAACAAGTATTTTTTATTCTCCAAGCTTTTAATTCTTAACTGATAAATGAGAAACCAGATAGAACAAAGATTCGATTACGTCAAAATTGGTATTGCTTCCCCCGAACGTATTCGCCAGTGGGGAGAGAGAACTTTGCCAAACGGTCAGTTGGTAGGTGAAGTAACCAAGCCAGAGACGATCAACTACCGTACCCTAAAGCCAGAAATGGACGGGCTATTTTGTGAGCGTATTTTTGGTCCAGCAAAGGATTGGGAGTGTCACTGCGGTAAATATAAGCGGGTACGTCACCGTGGAATTGTTTGCGAACGCTGTGGTGTAGAAGTCACCGAGTCGCGAGTACGCCGTCACCGCATGGGCTTTATCAAGCTGGCTGCTCCCGTGACCCACGTTTGGTATCTCAAAGGAATTCCCAGCTATTTGAGTATTTTATTAGATATGCCTCTGCGAGATGTAGAGCAGGTAGTTTACTTTAATGCCTATGTAGTTTTAGATCCTGGTAATGCAGGAAATCTATCGGCAAAACAGCTACTGACAGAAGATCAGTGGATTGAGATCGAGGATCAGCTCTACAGCGAAGACTCCGAGCTAGTTGGAGTAGAAGTAGGTATTGGTGCAGAAGCCGTACAGAGACTTTTAGAGGAAGTTGCTTTAGAAGAAGAAGCAGAAAAGCTAAGAGAGATGATTGCCGATGCCAAAGGGCAGAAAAGAGCCAAGCTGATTAAGCGTCTGCGGGTAATCGATAACTTCGTAGCGACTGGTTCTCGTCCCGAGTGGATGGTGCTGAATGCAATTCCCGTAATTCCCCCCGACTTGCGCCCGATGGTGCAGCTTGATGGTGGTCGCTTTGCAACTTCTGACCTTAACGATCTCTATCGTCGAGTAATCAACCGTAACAACCGTCTGGCAAGACTGCAAGAAATCCTCGCTCCTGAAATTATCGTTCGTAACGAAAAACGGATGCTGCAGGAGGCTGTTGACGCACTAATCGATAATGGTCGTCGCGGTCGTACTGTAGTAGGTGCAAACAATCGTCCCTTAAAATCTCTATCGGACATTATTGAAGGGAAACAAGGACGTTTCCGTCAGAACTTGCTCGGTAAACGGGTAGACTACTCTGGACGTTCGGTAATTGTGGTCGGACCCAAGCTGAAGATCTATCAGTGCGGTTTGCCAAGAGAAATGGCGATCGAATTATTTCAGCCTTTTGTAATCCATCGCCTAATCAATAGTGGCATGGTCAACAATATCAAGGCAGCCAAGAAGCTAATCCAGCGCAATGACCCCAGCGTCTATGAAGTGCTAAAAGAGGTGATTGCAGGACACCCTGTAATGCTCAACCGCGCCCCAACTCTGCACCGTTTAGGTATTCAGGCATTTGAGCCGATTTTGGTAGAAGGACGAGCGATCCAGCTCCATCCATTGGTCTGTCCAGCCTTTAACGCCGATTTTGATGGTGACCAAATGGCGGTTCACGTACCGCTATCCCTGGAGGCTCAAGCCGAAGCTCGGTTACTAATGCTGGCTTGCCACAATATTCTATCTCCTGCTACGGGTAGACCGATTGTTGCCCCTTCACAAGATATGGTTCTCGGCTGTTATTACTTAACTGCCGAAGATCCTAAAGCAGTCAGGGGAGAAGGTCGTCGCTTTGGTAATCTAGACGACGCTATCAAAGCCTACGAACAGAAGCAGATCGATCTCCATGCTCGCGTTTGGCTGCGCTATGAAGGAGAGGTGGTTACAGAGAAGCCCGATACAGAAGTTTTAGAGACAGAGGAACTTGGTGACGGCAGTAAGCTCGAATATTATCGCGAAAGATTTGTGCGCAGATCTGCGGGGGGAGAAGAGTTAACCCAGTATATAAACACCACTATTGGTCGGATTATCTACAACAAAACTGTACAAGATGCCTTGTCAGCAGCAGTCTAAAAGCTGGTTGAGGTCTAAATTACAAAGTTTTAATAGCTAGGAAAAGCAATACCAAGAATGAAATTTTATAATCACATCGTTGATAAGGGTCGTCTCAAGAAGCTGATGGCTCTGGCTTTTACTGAATATGGCTCGGCTCACAGTGCGACAGTAGCTGACTCCCTCAAAGAACTGGGATTTCGCTATGCAACGGTAGCGGGCGTTTCTATTAGCATTGACGATTTAAAAGTTCCACCAATTAAGGCAGAGCTTTTAGAAGCAGCAGAAGGAGAAATTCGCGAAACAGAAGAACGCTATGCCAGAGGAGAAATTACTGAGGTAGAGCGTTTTCAAAAGGTAATTGATACCTGGACCAGTACCTCAGAAAATCTCAAAGATGAAGTTGTAACCAACTTTAGAGCGACAGACCCACTTAATTCTGTCTATATGATGGCGTTTAGTGGCGCGAGGGGTAACCTGTCTCAGGTACGGCAACTGGTAGGAATGCGGGGTTTGATGGCAGATCCTCAAGGGGAAATCATCGATCTACCAATTAAAACCAATTTCCGCGAAGGCTTGACCGTTACAGAATATATTATTTCTTCTTATGGTGCGAGAAAAGGTTTAGTAGATACGGCATTGAGAACGGCTGACTCTGGCTATCTAACTCGTCGTTTGGTGGATGTTTCCCAGGATGTAATCGTCAGAGAAATAGACTGTGGAACTCAGCGGAGTATCAGTCTCAAGGCGATGAAAGATGGCGATCGCACTTTGATCGAGCTTTCCGATCGCCTTTTGGGTCGTGTTTTAGCAGAAGATGCGATCGACGATAAAACTAAAGAAGTAGTAGCCAGTCGCAACCAGGCAATCGACCAGGATCTAGCCATTGAAATTGGCGATCGCGTGGAAGAAGTAATGGTGCGATCGCCTCTTACCTGTGAGGCTGCTCGTTCTGTCTGTCAAAAGTGCTATGGCTGGAGTCTGGCACACGGTCATACGGTTGACATGGGAGAAGCAGTGGGGATTATTGCTGCCCAGTCAATTGGTGAGCCTGGTACTCAACTTACTATGCGTACCTTCCACACGGGTGGGGTATTTACAGGAGAAGTTGCCCGTCAAATTAGAGCTAAAGCCGATGGTAAAGTTGAGTTTGGCGAAGGCTTGAGTACTCGTGCAATTCGTACCCGTCACGGTGATGAAAGAAATCAGGTAGAAACTATTGGCGATATCAAGCTAATCCCCAATAAAGGCAAAACCACAAACACAGCCTTGACTGCTGGTTCTCTAATCTACGTAGAAAACGGCGAAGAAGTCAAAAAAGGTCAGCTACTGGTTGAGGTAGCTAAACAGCAGGTACAGAAATCTACGGAGAAAGCTGCTAAGGATGTAACTTCAGATTTGGCTGGGGAAATTATTTTTGCCGACCTCGTGCCAGAAGACAAAAAAGATCGTCAGGGTAATACAACCCGTATAGCTCAACGAGCAGGACTACTATGGGTACTATCGGGAGAAGTATACAACTTGCTGCCTGGTGCCGAAGCTTTGGTCAAAAATGGCGATACGGTCAAGCCAGGAGACATTCTCGCTCAAACCAGATTAACTGCTGCTAACGGTGGTGTGGTTAGGATGATTCCTGACAGTCGTGAAATTGAAATTGTTACGGCTTCCGTATCCCTCGACCAGGCATCAGTAAAAGTTGAAAGTGATGGTGGTCGCGAACAGTATATTATTACTACTGCTAACGATCTCAAGTTCTTGCTCAAAACCGCCCCTGGAACTAAAGTTCAAAACAAACAGGTTGTTGCCGAACTGATTGACGATTTCTATAAAACTGAAACAGGTGGCATTATCAAGTATGGCGGCATCTCCGTCGGCAAAGGAAATCGCAAGCAGGGTTATGAGGTCGAGCAGGGTGGAACTCTCCTTTGGATTCCCGAAGAAAGCCACGAAGTTAACAAAGATATTTCACTCCTGATTGTTGAAGATGGCGAGTTTGTGGAAGCGGGATCGGAAGTCGTCAAAGACGTTTTCTGTCAATCTTCAGGTATTGCTGAAGTAATCCAAAAGAATGATATTCTGCGCGAAATTATTATTAAGCCAGGGGAAATTCATCAAATAGACGATTCCAAGAATGAATGGCACGAGAAGCTAATTCAGCCTGGAACGGAGGTATTGCCTGGGGTCGTTACAAAAGAGCTGCGATATGGTGAAGTATTAGAAACCACTGAAGGTACAGCTTTAGTTCTGCGTCCTGTCAAAGAATTTGCGGTTGCAGACAAACCTTCAATTCCTTCTCAAGCGTCAATCAATCAGGATGATGGTCGTCAGATTGAGCTAAGAGCCGTACAAAGACTCTTCTACAAAGATGGCGAACGAGTTAAATCTGTCAGCAGCCTGTCTCTTTTGAGTACTCAGCTAGTCTTAGAGATCGAGACTACCGAAGACACTGACATCGTTGCCAACCTGAGTGCCGATATCGAGCTACAGGAAGATAGCGACGATCCTGAGATCGAGAGACTACAAATGGTTATCCTTGAGTCTTTGGTACTAAGAAGAGATACTGATGTCGATCCTCACAGTGGCGAAGTTCAAACCAGAATCTTAGTTGACGATGGCGAAGAAATAGCCAAGGGAGCAACCATTGCCCGCACCGAAATTCTCTGTAAATCGTCGGGAGAAGTACAGGGGATTCGCGAAGGTTCTGAGGCGATTCGTCGAATCTTGATCGTTCGCGAAAGCGATTTGGTTACCCACGAACTCGATATCTCTAAAAGCGAATGCAGCTATAAAGAAAAAGAGCTGCTGGTTTCTGGTACAAAGCTTGCTGACGGTATCAAGCTCGAAAGTTCCGGTCAGGTAGTAAAAATGAGCGAGAAAGGAGGCAAAACTGAAGTAGTTCTGCGTCATACTCGTCCCTATCGCGTATCTCAGGGTGCTGTTTTACATATTGATGACGGCGACCTAGTACAGCGTGGTGATAACTTAGTGCTGTTGGTATTCGAACGTTCCAAAACTGGTGATATCATTCAGGGTCTACCGCGAATTGAAGAACTATTAGAAGCGCGCAAGCCAAAAGAGGGCTGCATACTCAGCCGAAGCTCTGGAGTTTGTCAGGTAGTTTACGAAGAAAACGAAACCGTTGATATCAAAATTATTGAAGAAGACGGCGTAGTTAGTGACTATCCAATTAAGCCCGGACAAAATGCGATCGTGTCTGATGGTCAAGTGGTCGAAGCAGGACAACCTTTAACCGATGGACCTGCTAATCCCCACGAGATCCTAGAAACTTACTTTAACTACCACCTTCCCGAAAAAGGTTGTTACAAAGCATCCTTGATTGGCCTGCAAAAAGCGCAACTATTCCTCGTGCGTCAGGTACAGTCGGTATACCAAAGTCAGGGAATTGATATTTCTGACAAGCACATTGAGGTAATCGTCAAGCAAATGACGGCTAAGGTTAGAATTGATGACGGTGGCGACACGATCATCCTGCCTGGTGAGCTATTGGAATTACGCCAAATCGAACAGGTGAATGAAGCAATGTCCATTACTGGAGGCGCACCCGCTCAATACACTCCTGTACTGTTGGGGATTACTAAAGCATCTTTGAATACTGATAGCTTTATTTCTGCTGCTTCCTTCCAAGAGACTACTAGAGTCTTAACCGAGGCAGCGATTGAAGGTAAATCTGACTGGCTCAGAGGCTTGAAAGAAAACGTCATTATTGGTCGTCTCATTCCTGCGGGAACTGGATTTACGGCTCCTGATGAGCCCATGAGTGGTCGTGGCGATGATTCGGGAATGCGAAGCAATGCAGTTTATGGTTACGGAGATGATTTCGAATCTTACCGTTTGCCAGAGGACAATAGTGGTGGTTCGGATACTAACTTACGCCGTTCTTACAAAAACATAAGTGATGACGAAAACATGATTTTAGATGATAAAACAGCGCGAGATCTAGCCACAGGCTTGGATAATTCCAGCACTAAGGATCGAGATTCTAAGTAAGCCGGTATCGATCTGTCCGTAGCAGATTAACTAGAGATCTCACCGAAATTATTAGAGCGATGTGATGACTGATTGGCAGCAATCTTTAAGACATCATTGCATCGTTCTTTTTTTTGTCTAGTTTATTTACAATATAGTCGGGGCTGCAAACTCCAACGTTCGATCGCGCCATTCGGTTTTAATCGATAGTCAAAGATCGAACAGGAAATATATTTTGTTTGGCGATCGCAATCTAGAGGCGATCGACTACCAGAAGCGAACTGTTGCAAATAGATCCCGAATCAAAAATATCTATCAACTCACTCGTAATTCTCTAAGCTGGTATCGATTTCAAGCCAATTCAAGTCAATATTCGCACCCTTTACCGTTCAAGGATTTATAAATCAAATGATCGACCGATCTCGCTCAAGAAGAACTATTGCAGATAATTCTGCAGTTTCGCCTCACGTTCATGATGAAGAATCCATGAGGCAGATCGTTAATCGCCTGTCTCGGATTGAAGGGCATGTACGTGGAATCAAAACAATGGTGACTGAAAATCGTCCTTGTCCAGAGGTACTCAACCAAATTGCAGCAGTCAAAGGAGCAATTTCTAGCGTTGCTAAAATTATTCTCGAAGATCATCTTGAAGAATGTTTAATTCGCGCGGTCGATCGGGGAAACCTAGAGGCAGAGATTAAAGAGCTAAAAGATGCTTTGAACCGATTTTTACCTTAAGCCCAAGCACAATATTTTTTTGTAGCAGGAACTAATCCGCTCTTGTCACCATCTTGTTATTTGTTATGAGCGTTACTACTCGACCCAAATAAAACTTGAGCTAACATAGGCTTGTTGTGGATATCTAATCGGCTCTTAGTTGCGAGAAAAAGATTATAAATAATGGGTAAGACGAAGATGATCGAGGTTAATTTTCCTGGTTGGCAGCTCTGGATTTTCAGTTTCACCGTCAATTTTCTAGTTTTAGCAGTTCAACCATTAGCAACCCTCGCTCAAGCTGATACCGATCGCTCTACGCAAGCAGCTAAAGTTGCTAGTAATAGCGACACTAAAGATTTAGAGCCAAAAATACTGTCGGAAATCAACCGAGTCAGAACTACTCCTCAAGATTATGCTCAATGGTTGGAGACACAGCGTCAATATTATGACGGTATTTGGCTGAGACTACCTGGAGAAAAGCCTGTTAGGACTAACCGAGGCAAGAAAGCTTTAGAAGAAGCGATCGCCTTTTTAAAAGAACAGCAGCCCTTGCCACCGTTAGAGTCCTCTACTCAAATTGCTGCTGCTGCTACGTCTGAACTAAAGAATTTTGCTAACAGCAATAATATTCAGTATTTCAGCTATGGTCGCAAAACGGCTGCGGGGATTGTGATGGATCTGGTGGTAGATGAACTGTTCCCCGATCGCCGTCGTCGTCAAAGTCTTTTAAGTCCCGAAGCAGACGGCACAGGAGTGGTTTGTAAACCAGATCCTAGATACGCTAAAGTTTGCGCGATCGCCTATTCCAATTCTACCGATCTCGATCGCTCTAATCCTCAAGACACTGCAGATGTTGCGATCGCCGAACCCAAAGCAACTGCGCCAGAAGAAATTAGCCAGCTACCCGAACCAGAACCCCTGCCAGAAGTTGACGTTGAAGCCGAAACAGAAGAAACCGCCGATGCTTTAGTAACTGAAGCAGAAAAACCAGAAGAAATTGCCAAGACGGAAGCCAAAGAAGACCGAGAAGAATCCCCAGCCGTAGCGACTTTGCCCGTACCGCCACAGCCTCAAGCGCCTCCCAGCTCTACTGTCAAGGAGACCGAACAGCCCAATGAGCTAAAAAAAGCCGATCTAGAAGTGGAAATGGAGATTGCTCAAGCAGAATCGGAAATAGAACAGGAGCAGCAAGAATTAGCCGATGAGAATTCTGGCGAAGATGTAGAGATAGAAGACAGCGAAGCAGATGAAGCAGCAGAAGATCTTGAATTAGAGCAAGAGTTAGAATCGGAATCGGAATCGGAATCGGACAATGAGGAAGCATCGTTAGTACCAGAAGAAGAAAACCCTGTAGTGACAGAATCAACGGAGGAAGTAGCAATTAATACTGAGACAGCTGGCTTTTCCGAAAAGATCGAACAGGGTGCATTAGAAGAAGGCGATCGCATAATTGCCGATGATGGTAGTTTGTATGATTTTTATCCCCTCCAAGGCAAGGAAGGAGAGTCTTTTACAATCTATCTAGAAAGTGATGACTTTGATGCTTTTGTGGCATTAGTAGACAGCAATGGTCAAACCATTGGCGAAAACGATGATATCAGCCAGTCAGACAGCAATTCACAGATTGAAATAACCTTGCCAGCAGACGGCGTTTACAACGTTATTGTTAATACCTATGATGAAAAGGGAACGGGAGAATACACACTCAAGGTAAGTCGTTAATGTTCATTCTGATTTGGGGACGAGGATTGAAGACAGGAAGAAATCCAGCCCTCGTTAATTAGTCAATGTATGAGTTTCAATCGCGATCGCTAACTTCCATCATTGAGTTTGCCATGTCTAAGAGCGTCTCCAACTTTCCCGCCCCGATCGCAACTTGATAAATGACGTTTCCATCTATCCAAGCCAGAGTAGAATCAGAACAGTTTGCCCCGCAGGTTGCATCGGCAAAATACGCTGTAATATTGTTAGCTAGAGTTACTTCAGTTCCTTCCAACGTCTGCTTATCTGACTGCAGCAGCACACCGCTAACGCTGCCCAAACGACAGGCTGTACCGCCATTACAAATTTCGCTAAACGCTAGCATAACTCGATACTCGAAGGAGCTGCTCTTTTCTATTAGTCCCACAAGCAGCGGATTATCTGTTTCGGGAATGTATTCTGGTAGCAGAATGGGAATTTCGGTTTTTTGCTGCAGCTCTGGCAAGATAGAGCGAAAAACAGGCTGAACTATTGATTCTGTATTGGTATTGTTAGTTGTTGCTGTAAGAGTTTCAATACCAATCGTTCGACAGCCTACCAAACCTGTAAGCAGAAAAAAGACGAGCAAATCTAAGACAACATTTCTCATCTATTTACGTTGAATTTGGCTGGGTAAAGCGCGGTTGTAAATTTCTTTTGTGTGTTAAGAGTCACAGCAAGCCCCGCTTATTCTCTGTTTTATTTATCCTGTCATGTTTTTACACACAGAGTAGCGCAAAGCTCTGATTAGAAAAACTTCGCGCTATCTTTTACCTCTTACTTATTTATTTCCATCGAGTGTTCTTTTAGAACCTCTAGAGGCAAGAAATTGAGCATCGACTCGTGAGTAGCTTCGAGATTGATGGGTGGGGCAAAACCAGCATCTAAAGCCTCTTTCCAGCGTAAAGCACATAAACACCAGCAGTCGCCTGGTTTCAAACCTGGAAAATTGTACATGGGCATTGGCGTAATCAAATCGTTACCCTGTTCTTTGCTAAAGGTTAAAAATTTAGCGGTAACTTCTGTGCAGATAACATGAACACCTCGATCTTCTGGCCCAGTATCACATTTACCATTACGGTAAAAGCCTGTCACGGGTGAGGTGCAGCATACTTTCAGTTCTCCACCTAAAACATTTTTTGCGTTCATGCCTAAATTTTTCGATACATAAGGAATATATCTAAATTTTACCGAAATTGGTACGAGGAGGAAGGATTGAGGTCGTAAAGTATTTTGGAGAAATTGATATCTTTGTTAGCTTAATACCTTTACCATATACTCTCCCCCTCCTCATTTAAGAGTTACAATCGCGGTTTTTTAGATCTATATATTATGAATCCCCTGCCTTAGCGATGATCTCTTGAAGTACGGGAGAAAGGTTTTCGTTTAACTTTCCTGCGCGAATAAATTCGGCATAGGTATCGGCTTCGATATCTAGAAGCTGCTCGTTTAGCTGTTCCATCGTCATCGCTCGCAAATTATCATGCTCGCGCTGCATCGTATTAATTTTTTCTTCAATACTGTTTAGCTGTCCTTTAACCAATCCTTGCTGGTAACGATAGTATTCTGGGTCAATCTCAGAAGCCAATTCATTATTATCTAAATAGCTGACAACCCGATTCAAAGCTACTTTTCGTGCTAGTAGCTCCGAATATTCCTGACGTAGAGGCTGATCGCCAATCAAATTTAAGGTGCTTAATAGCCACTTGGTACTCAATCCCTGCACCAAGAGGGTAAACAGCACTACGCCAAAGACCGTATCGATAATTTCTTGCCTACCTACCATGACAACGGGGACGCTCAAGGCTACGGCGATAGATACGGAACCCCGTAAGCCTCCCCACCACAGAACTGTTTGTTCTCGGAAGTTGGTTTTTGTTTGGCTAATTAGGTTACTAAAATTGCCTAAGCCAAAGATCACGATTGCTCTAGTGACAAGAACGGCAGCGATCGCTACAACAATAAGATCGAAATTGTTTTTGAGACTAGTGAAGTTTATTTGGTCGCCAATCAGCAAAAAGACGATTGAATTGACAAAAAATGCCAGAAAATCCCAAAACTCTGAGACCAGCAGTCTCGTACGCGGATTCATGCCAATCCGCGAACCAAAGTTACCCAGAATAATCCCAACGGTAACAACCCCAATTACTCCCGAACCACCAAGCTCTTCGGTAATCAAGTATGTTCCATAAGCAGAAACTAGGGTTAAAGACTGCTCTACCAAAGGTAAATCGAATCTTTGGGTGAGGTAAGAAATCCCAAAACCAACCAAACTACCTACTCCCAGACCAATACCCACAAAGGTCAGAAAGCGAATTGTAATCAAGGAAATGCCAAACTCGCCGTCGCCGAGAGGAATATTAACCAGCAGTAAAAAGGCTACTACCGCTACCCCATCATTAAATAAACTTTCTCCCTCCATCAGGATTGTCAGACGTTTACTCGCACCCAATTCTCGAAACAATGCCACTACCGAGACAGGATCGGTCGCAGACAAGCTCGCTCCCACCAAAAGAGAAGTTGCTAAGGGCATGTCGGTGAAATAGCTGAGGGGAAAAGCAACTCCCACTACCGAAATAACCACTCCCACGATCGCAAACAGACTCACGGGGACAAGACTATCTTTGAGACTGCGCCAACGTATATTCCAGGCAGCCTCAAATAGTAATGGAGGTAGGAAAATCTCTAAAATCAGTTCGGGAGATAAATTAACTAGGCGAATATCAACAAAGGCTAAACCCAGTCCGACAATTACCAGCAACAGCGTATAGGGGATCTGTCTAAACCAGCTAAAAATGCGCGAAATAGTCGCGACACTCAAGGATACGGACAAAACTATCAAAAATTGTTCCAGGTTTCCCTTGATAGAAGTTTCCGCGATGCTGGGTTCTACTAAAAAAAAGGTTGTTTCCATAGAGTCACTCAAGAAATATGCTTTTGGACAGGTTAGATTGTTAGGATTGCACTACTAGTTAATCATGAACTAGATTTCTTAGATCTCCTATATGCTGACAAAGATAGATCGAATTATCAAAACTATTCAGATTTCTCTAGAATTACCTCAGGGTCTCATCTATTTTGATTAATTATCGCTATTTTGTAATTTGCTCGATTGCAGTCGCTGTTACTGCCAAGGAATCAGTTTAAATATAGAGTAGCCTCTAAGCGTTAGCTAACACTATTTTAAATATCTGCCTAAATTAAGCGTTTAAGTACCTCGTTTATGATTAATCACCAAGTTGAAAAATTATAGAATTATTATTTTGAACGGCTGCTTTTTAGATTTGGACAATGCTTCTTTACAAACAGTTCAAGAGTTGATGTGTAATCATTTTTTTTCCCATTTATCTATTAAGATAATCTTAATTTCATTGATAAAGTTAAAGCTTGCTCGGCAAGAAGATAAATATTTAAGGTTGTTTGGGTATATTAAATGATTAATATTTTATTAGTAGACGATCAGGCTCTTCTTTGTGAGGTGCTTAAAACTTGGTTGGATGTGGAAAAAGATATTCAGGTTTTAGGTGTTGCCCATGATGGTCAAGAAGCGATCTCCAAAGTTGAAGAGTTCCAGCCTGACGTTGTGCTGATGGATATTGATATGCCTAATATGAATGGTTTACAGGCAACTAAAATCATTTCCCAAAAATTTCCTCAAGTCAAAGTAATTTTCCTAAGTGGTCATGATGATGACGTTTATCTAGGCAAGTCTTTAAGAGCTGGAGCAAAAGGATATTTACTAAAAAATACAACAGCCGAAGAATTAGTTAAGAAAATACGTTCGGTTTACAATAATGTCAACCTGTTAGAGTCAGTCCAAAATGATGGTTCATTAATTCCTCTGCAGATTCAATTAGAAGAATTGATTGAAACCTATCGTCTTAAGCTCGAAGATCTAGTTGCGAAACATAATGTTCAATACTCGGCAGAGAATTTGACAGAAATGGAGCAAAAGCTCAAGCAAAGGTTAGATGAATTGGAAGAAAAAATCGAGACGGATCGAGGAAATCAAGTCGGTCAGCTAGAACAGCAAAACCAGTCTAGTTGGAAATCAATTCGTCGAGAATTAATCAATGTCAATAGCCAGTTCAATCAGGCAAATCGTAGTCTAAGCGGTCAGTTTAACCAGCAAATAAATAATCTCAAACAAGATTTAGACAGCAGGCTTACAGAAGCTTTAGATGACTGGTCGCGACAGCGAGCAGCGCTACAGGAATGGGCCGTACAGCGAGACGAAATGCGACCAGATTTTGAGGATTATGAAACGAAAACCCGTCAAGAATTGATGTCTGTGGTCAATCCCGTACGTGCTTCCCTCCGAGATGTCGATCGGCAGCTTGTCTCGATGCAGGGGTGGTTAAAAATCTGTGGATTACTCAGCTTATTAGCGATCGCTCTTTCGGGATACGTTTTGGTATCTCAGATTAAGTCGGGAGATTCTTTAGTTGTTCCTAGCAAGCTAGTTCCCAATCGAGAGACGGCAAACTAATTTTTCCTCAAAAATTAAGGATAGATCTATACTTCTGTTTGTTGCTTCTTTCCTATCGATCTTTACTTACTACCTCTTGCCTACGAAGTGTCCTACATGTGGAACAGGGCTTCGCCCAGATCGTCGTAAGACGACTAGCGGTTTTAAAGAAACCGCGTTCCTTTGTCCACAGGATAAGCTTCGCAAATGCTTGCGGTGTCCCACCGCCGCTAGGCTCAGAGCATCGCAAGATGCGATTGGCTGCTTACGGAAGGCAAAGCCTTCCCAGTCAGAGGAGCTGACGATGGCGCTTTCGCGCTGTGCCTGTGTCGTAAGACGATTGGTGACGCTAATGCGTCACGCGTAACGTAACTTTGCGCTATTTACTACCTAATTCTAATGAGCAAATTATAGAACTCACGTTACAAAAAACTGTCTTGCGGATGATGAATTGCAGATTGGTAAATGGTCATATTGAGTTATTGCCCTCTCTAATCCATGCCAAATTATGAATTTAGATAATATTCCTCAAGAAAGTCAAAAATTAATGAATCAAGTTACTAATGCAGTAGAGAAAACAGGCAAAAAAGTTGCTAACCAAGTATCGAATCTGACTAATGGGCAGGCGGAAGAAGTAACCGAAGATGCGATTCAGGCTGCTGTAGACCAGGCTTTAGACGTAATTCAGGTTGCAGGAGATCGAGTGAGAGAAAAGAATGTGAATGCTGAGAGAGTTACCTTGGAAGTAGGTGTCGGCGTAGTGAACGTCGCTCATCTCAAAATTACCACTGATATACCTGGAAAGAACAGCACAGATGCAGTTAACGTCGAGCTTAGTTGATTGAGGTTCGGTGTAACTGTAGTTTAGACTAACGGAAAGGCTAAAACAGAAAATAAAAAGAGAATGAAGGGCAAGTAGGGAGAAAATGAAAATAACAACAAAATTCAAACTCTCCCCATTATGGAATATGACCGATATCGAAA
>Ga0209831_1000006_pt1 | contig 178564 bp, 160 predicted proteins | sample Maine_Asex4_meta_FD_187451 | JGI IMG/M metagenome (GOLD analysis project Ga0209831, IMG submission 187451) | Marine algal microbial communities from Maine, USA - Maine_Asex4_metaG (SPAdes) (version 2) | ecosystem: Host-associated > Algae > Red algae > Unclassified | place: Maine, USA... | reverse complement strand
GATCGTCGACGCGGACGCGGCTCGCTATGCGGTCGCCGGGGGTATCGGCATCGCTCTGTTCACTGCCGGCCTGCTGACCGCGTCCTTGCTCGGCAACCGGCGCTGAGTCCGGTGGCCTGAACTCGATTGCCTGAACCCTGTGCCTGCCGTCCGGTACTTCCAGTTCGGCGCTGGCGCACGACCTTCGTCACGTGCACGCTACGCGCTGGTCACGATGCCGGAGTCCGTCGACATGCCCGTTCTCAACCCCGCCGGCCTGGTGGGCACCGTCACCGCCCTGCTCGTCAACGAGGATCGGGCGACGCTCGAGAGCACGCCGCGCGCGCGGGTCGTGGTCGACTGGGGCGGACTTGTCGGCGAGGCGCACGGCGGTCTCACGCGACGATCGTGCAGCCGCGTGACACGTCAGTACCCGAAGGGCACGGAGATTCGCAATGTCCGTCAGCTGTCGGCGCTCGGCGCGGCTGAACTCGCGGACATCGCCCGGGAACTCGGGCTCGACACGCTCGAGCCGGCCTGGATCGGGGCGAACCTCGTCATCTCCGGCATACCGGACATCACGCATCTACCTCCGTCGTCGCGGCTGATCGCCGCCAACGGCACCGCGCTGGTCGTCGACATGGAGAACGCCCCGTGCCGATTTCCCGGTGAGGTGATCGAACGTCACCGGCCCGGCCACGGCGCCGGCTTTCCGAAGGCGGCACTGGGAAGACGGGGCGTGACGTTGTGGGTGGAGAGCCCCGGCTCGCTGGCGCTCGGCGACGAGCTCGCGCTGCACATCCCGCCTGTCGTGACCTGGCGGGGAGCCGCGTCGACCTGACTCCCTGCTCGGCCGGATCCCCGGCCAGGCCAGACTCGACGCCCGGCCGGGCGACGGGATCAACCTGCCTTGAGCAGCGCCTGCGTCGTGACGATCCGGCCGGTGGCGGCGCGCACGATGTTGCCGGGCGACTTCAGATCGATGCCGGCCTGCTGCAGGCGACGGGCGAGCAGCAGGTTGTCGGCGCTCGGGATCGAACTCTGCTCGGCGTCGGGCATCTCCGACTGGATGATCAGCAGCGCCGCGGTCACCAGATCGGTGTAGGTGATCTCGCCGTTGTGGTTCCGGTACCAGTCGCGCGAGGTGAGACTCGCATCGACGAACTCGGCCGGGAAGTCCCAGGCGTTGAGGAGCCAGACCCCGAGAACGGTGCGGAGCTTCTCGATCACGGCGGCCAGCTGCGCGTCGTCCTCGAACAGCTCGGCGTGGTCGTTCGCATAGGTGAGGGTCAGCAGCTCGCCGATGTCGGCCGTCAGCGCGACCAGGGCGGCAACTTCCGCCTTCAGGTCCGGCAGTTCGCGGGCGAGCACCTGCACGATGGCCGAGCTGAGGGTGGAGCGCTGGAGGTAGCGGCGAAAGCGCCGCTCCATGATCTCGTTGGCGGGGATCACCGTGTTGGCGCGCAGCAGTTCCTCGATGCTGCGCTGGGTGGTCTCGACGCCGAGGCGCGAGATCGCGCCGCGAATGCTGGCGATCGAATCGCCCGAGCTCGCCTCGGCCCGGTTCGCGGCGTTGACGATGTGGGCGGTCAAACCAGGGTCGGACTGAATGACCTCGGCAAGGTCGGGGATGCTCGCCACCCGACCGGCCGCGCTCGTCACGCTCGCCGCGATCTCACGGATGCTCGCCAGATGCGCCTTGTGGCCCTTCATGTCCGCGACGATGTCATCGAAGACGGTGTTCTCGGTCGGCCCGACCTCGACGTCGATGACGTGGATCGCGTTCTTCTGCTGCTCCTTGAGCAGGATGTCGAGCTGCTCGCGCCCGAACTTGACGATGCGCGCGACCGTCGAGGTCCGTGCGCTCTGGTAGGCCCCCTTGTCGAGGAAAAGCGGCTGCAGCGCCTCGGGCGTGCGAGCGTTGATCTGCCCGACCTCCTCCTTGCCGTTGTAGAGCGAGAGCGTGCCTTCGACCAGGTACATCAGCCAGCGGTGTGAATTCTCCGGCTTGATCTGGTCGTTGCGCTGCACGTGCACGACGCTCGCCGTGCGGCAGAGCGCCGCTCGGTTGGCCACGTTGAGCTCGCTGACCGGGAGCACCGCGCCCGCGGCCGCCAGCACGAGCGGGCCGTGCTCGTCGTCCGCCGCCGGCGTCGTGTTCGTATCGCTCTTGAATGCCATTCCTGTTCCCGTCCTTCCTGTCGGTGGCCGTCGTCTGGGGGCGTGCGAGTCGGTGTTCAGGCGCCTGCCGGCGGAGGGAGGCGCACGTTTCGTGCCCGTCCCTCCACCGGCGACGATCGCCGCTACTGATCGGTGCTGCAGTCGGGATCCACGCCGTAGGGACTGCGCGCGTTGGCCGGGAGACTGTCCTTGTCGTTGGCCTCGACCGCGGGCAGGAGCAGTGTGGTGCGGAACGAATCCTCGGCCTCGGCACCGAGGGCTTCGGCTCGCGCCGTGATCTCGACATGGGCCCAGAGCGCGTTGCTCGCCGGGTAGGTGAGGCGAAAGTAGCCCGAGCCGTTCGAGTCGGTCGTGAGGACGCCACCGGACAGCGTGGCGGCATCCGGGTCACGTGCCACGGTGAGCGAGGCCGGATCCTGGGGATCGAGCGACCCGTTCTTGTTGAAGTCCTCGTTCGGCTCGTATCGCTCCCCGGCGAACGGGCCGTCGTCCTCGAGGTAGTTGCCGTTCGCGTCGTCCATGATGTCGAGGATGCGGTTGAGGTTTCGATCCTCGCTTTCGCATCCGACAGACAGGTCCGACACGACCCAGTGATCGGGCGCCCAGTCGTCATCGCCGAATCGCTGCTGGAACCCCCGGTCGTCGGCCAGCTCCATGGACCCCTTGCCGTAGGCCGCGCGCTCGACCCTTTCACCGTACGCGTTGAAGGCCTGTTCGACATAGAAGTTGCCGGCCTCATCCTTCCTCAACGCGTTGTAGATCCCGCTGTCAAGGGGGCGGACGGACATCACCACCTCGGCGTTCTCGAGCGGCGTGCCGCTGCCGTCGGCGACCTGCACCACGAACGGCATCGCGTACTGCGTGCCGGCTCCCTCGATGTCGACCTCGTTGGACGTGCCGATCGTGACGTTGAGCACCCGCTCGATGACCGTCAGGCGCATCGTGTCCACGATGTCGGTGTCCTGCACCTCGGCGACCAGCTCGATCTCCTCGAAGGTGGTGGCGTCCGCGCCGGCGGTGAACGTCACGCTCGCCTCCCCGTCGCTGCCGCTCGTGGCGGAGGAGGGGCTGAGACGTCCGCCCTTCAGGTCGCCGCTGCCGAACACGACCTCGCGCCCCTTGACCGGATTCCCGTCCGCGTCGGTGATGAACGCCGTGATGACGCTGGTGCCCTGCGACGGAACGCGGCTCGACGAGGCGTCGATCGCCACCCTGGCGGGCGTCGTCGCGACGAACTCGATGTCGGCCTGGGCGCTCGGCTCGCCGGTGGCGGCGTCCTCGACGGTGAGACGTGCGCTGCCGGCACTGGCCGAACTGATGCGGATCGTCGCCTCGCCGGCCGCATTGGTCGTGACCGTCGAACTGCCGGCGATACGCCCGGCGGTGCTCGAGAAGCGCAGATCGCGGCCGGCGACCGGCTGACCCTGGCGCGTCCACGTTACGGTCACGTCGTTGTCTTCGCCGGGGTTCGTGGTGCCGACCGGGATCTCCCGCCCCTCGACGGGTATGTCGAAGGCGAGGCTGTCGGTCGAGATCGTGAAGCTGTGGCTGGCGACGACGGTGTCGTCGAGCGCGAGCATGCGGATCGTGTCTTCGAGCGCGCTGGTGGTGACCTGCACGCTCACGTCGACCCGGCCGTCCGCGTCGGTGACCGCACTGCTCGGACTGATCCGGTTGCCGGCCACCGACTCGAACAGGATGCGCTCGTTGGAGATCGGCTCGCCGTTGCCCGCACTGAGAACGACCACGAGCTCGGCATCGGCACCCTCGACGAGGCTGGCGGGGCCCGCGACCTCGAGTTCGCTGCCGTCGGCGCTGATGGAGACGTCGCCCTCGAAGTCGTCGGCGGTGACCGTGACCACGATGTCCTGCGTGCGAAAATCCTGCAGGAGCTTGAGCGTCGCGCTCGCCACGCCGTTCTCGTCGGTCTCGCTGGACACGTTCTGCAGCACGCCACCGGTCGCGCTGAAGCGTACCGGCGTGTTCGCGACCGACTTGTTGTCGACATCGGTCACGAGCGCGGTGATGTTGGCCACGTCCGAGCCGCCGGTCTCGATGCGGTTGACGTCGCTCAGCACGCGCACGTCCAGTGCCGGGATGAACTCGACATCGAAGGACTCCGACGGTTCGCCGTCGCTGTCGCGCACCGTGATGGTCGCGGATCCGGCCTGATCGGACAGCAGGCGGAAGGTGACGCGTCCGGCGGCATCGGTGCTGAGGGACGACTGGCCGACGATGCGACCCGTCGTCGTGGTGATGGTCAACGGGCGGCTGACGACCGCCTGTCCGGCGCGTACCCAGGTCACCTCGAGCGCGTGTTCCTCGCCGACCAGCAGGTTCGCGTCCGGCGCGATGCCGGCAAAGGAGAGGCTGTCGGTGAGCACCTCGAGCTCGTGGCTGCCGACGACGGTGCCGTCGAGGGCCGTGAGTCGCAGGGTGTCGGTGCCCGCGGCGCTGGAGACGCGAACGGCGACGCGGCCGTCCGCATCGGTGGTCGCGACCGCCGGCGTGATGGTGTTGCCGACGGACGAACGCAGCCTGATTTCCTGGCCCGGGATCGGCGTGTTCGCGCCGCTGGTCAGCACGACCTCGAGGTCGGCGGCATTGCCCGCGACGACCTTGGTCGGTCCCTCGACCGTGAAGCCGCTGCCATCGGCGCGCACGATGGTCTGCCCGTCGTAGCCGTCGGCGGTGACGCTCACGACGATGTCCTGCGTGCGGTAGTCGTCGAGCAGCCGCAGCGTCGCGGTGGCGACGCCGTTCTCGTCGGTCTCGGCCGACACGTTCTGGAGCACGCCGTTGCTCGAGCTGAACGTGACGGCCCGATCGGCGATCGCCCGGTTGTCGAGATCGACGACGAAGGCGGTGATGGTCGTGGAGTTGCTGTCGGCGTCCGTGCTGCCGGTGATCAGCCGCTGACGGCTGCTCTGCACGCGAACGTCGAGCGTCGAGCCGCTCGCGGCGCCGAGTCCCGGCTCCTCGCCCGGTGCGAGGGACTCGAGTGCATGCACGGCGGTGACGGTGCCGTCCAGCGCTGTCAGGCGAATCGCCGAATCGACGGTGATGTCGGTGACCGTGATCGAGGTGCGCCCGTCGTTGCCGGTGGTCGCCTCGGTCGGCAGTCCCAGCGTTCCCTCGGTGACCTCGATGGCGATCGACTCGTTGCGGATCGGCTCGCCGGTGCCGGTGGTCAGCGCGAGATCGAGCGACGCATCCATGCCGGCGGCGACCTTGGTCGCGCCGCTAACCTGGATGGCGCTGCCGTCGGCCCGCACGACCGTCTCACCGGTGGAACCGAGCGCCTCGACGGTGACGACGATGTCCTGGTTGCGGAAGTCATCGACGAGTTCGAGGGACGCCGTCGCGACACCCGCGGCGTCGGTCTCGGTCGCGACACCGCTCAGCACGCCGTTGCTCGCCGAGAAGGCGACCGGGGTACCGGGGACGACCTGATTCTGGAGATCGACGACGACGGCGCGAATCACGACGGACTCGGTGGCGCCGGTCTCGACGCCGCGCGGCGTGCTCTGCACCTGCACGTCGAAGGTGCCGACCGCCGCACCGATGCCGGGCTCACCGCTCACCGGGTTGCCGTTCGCGTCGAAGGTGGTCTGTGAGTCGGTGCCCAGGTCTTCCGACCGTTCGGCACAGCCGACAAGGGCTGTCGCCACCGCGGCGGCGACGAGCAGCTTCGCGAACGTGTTCATGTCCCTTCCCCTCGTGTGTGTCATGCCTGCTCGTACCTTGTTGCGTTCTGTTCCTGCGGTGCTCATCGGAAACCGCCGAAGTAGTGCTGGAAGCCGATCGTCGTCGCGCTGAACGCGCCGTCGTCGAAGCTGAGATGATTCAGGTTCAGCGAGGTGGTCTCGTTGCCGAACAGGTTGATGCCGCCGCCGATCGCCATGCCGGCGTCGGAATTGTTCAAGGCGTCGTCGACCTCGAGTCGTGCCTGGCCACCCAGGAGGTAGATGCCGGCACGGTCCCAGCGGTAGCCGAGACGCACCATCGCCGCCTGGTAGTTCACCAGGGAGTCGTTGACGATGCTGTTCATCTGGTCCGAGGCGAAGCCCGCCTGCAGCTCGATGCCGATGAAGTCGAGCAACTGCACGCCGATCGTCCCGTTGACCGTTGAGAGGCTCTTTTCCGCGTCGGTATTGCCGATCTGCGCGCTGCCGTCGGCGAGACCGAAGCCGTAATAGAGCTTGGCGACGTCGGCGTGCGCGGTGCCCGCGAACATGCCGAGGCCCAACATCAGACTGCCGAGAAGCTTTCTCATGAACCGTGATCTCCGTGTGACTCCGTCCGGTCGCCGGTGCGATGGACGCTTTCGAATGCGGACGTTCGACAACGGCGGGATGGACGACATGCGGCGGCGACGGGCGCGTCCTCTCGGGATATCGGCAACGCTCGCGAATCCCGTGAGGCCCGGTTCGCCTGCGCGATCGGGTGCCCTGCCGCACGCTCGGGAGCGGTGAGGGGTATCATCCGGCGATGCCCAACCCGGACCTCGCCCCCGCTCCCGCCCCGGTCACCTTCATGCGCATCCCCGCGATGTCCCGGTGGATCCGGGCCCGACGTGGCGGCGCGCTTCCGCTGTTGCTGACCGTGCTGTCGATCGGCGCGTGCACCGATCGTGCCGAGCGCGCCGATGGCGCGGCCGCAGGGGTCGGGCCGACGGTCGCCCCGGACATCGTCTTTCGCACGCTCGACGGTGATCGACTGGCGCTGCGCGAGGCGTTCGGTCCCACGCTGGTCGGCTTCTGGTCGACCACGTGCACGATCTGCCTGGCGGAGATGCCGGCACTCGCTCGCCTCCGGGAGGACTACGCCCCGCGCGGGTTCGAGTTCGTGGCCGTGGCGATGCCGCACGACCGACCCGACGCCGTGCTCGAGCTGGCGGAGGCAGGCGCATGGGCCTTCCCGGTCGCCATCGACATCGAGGGGGTCGTGCTCGCCGCGTTCGAACCGGTGCCCGGCACCCCGACGAGCTTTCTCATCGACGCGGCGGGCCAGGTGGTCGAGCGACACGTCGGGGCACACGACATCGAGGCCCTCCGCCGCCGACTCGACCGGCTGCTCGACGACGAGCCGCTGGTCGTCGTGCCGCCGACGAACCTCGCGCCCGCGGGCGCCTGACCGCGACCCTCGCCATGCTCTGGATCAAGGCCCTGCACGTCATCTTCATGGTGACGTGGTTCGCAGGACTCTTCTACCTGCCGCGCGTGTTCGTCTATCACGCGGAGACGCCGGACACGGAGACGTTCCAGCGCGAGACGTTCAAGGTGATGGAGAAGAAGCTGCTCGGCATCATGAGCCTCGGAGCCCTGCTGACGATCGTCTTCGGGGTGACGCTGATCGTGCTGATCCCGGGCTACCTGCAGGCGACGTGGATGCAGCTGAAGCTCGTGCTGGTCATCGCCCTTTTCGGCTACCACCTGTGGTGCGCGCGACTCGTGCGAACCTTCCGCGAGGACCGGAACACGCGCTCGCACGTCTGGTATCGCTGGTTCAACGAGGTGCCGGTGGCCTTCCTGTTCGCGATCGTCGTGCTGGTGATCGTCAAGCCGTTCGGCAGCTGAGCAAGGGCTCGAGTTCAGCGAGCGCGCGCTCGTACACCTCCCGCTTGAAGAAGACTACCTCCTTGGACGGCGCCCAGTACTCGACCCAGCGCCAGTGGTCGAACTCGGGCTTCTGGCTGGCCCCCAGATCCACGGCGGTCTCGTCGCCGAGCATGCGGAGCAGGTACCAGATCTGCTTCTGACCGATGCACAGCGGCGTCTGGTTGCGTCGCACGAACCGTCGCGGCAGCCGATAGCGAAGCCACTCGCGAGTGCAGCCGAGCACTTCCACGTCCTGGTCGCGAAGACCGGTCTCCTCCCTCAGCTCGCGAAACATCGCCTGCTCGGGGGATTCGGCACGATCGATGCCGCCCTGCGGGAACTGCCAGGCGTCCTGACCGATACGACGCGCCCAGAAGAGCCGGCCGTCGTCGTTGCAGAGAATGATGCCGACGTTCGCCCGGTAGCCTTCCTCGTCGATCATCGGGTCTGGCCTGTGCGTGAAACGTGAACTCGATCATTCCAAAAAAAACGCCCTCCCGCAAACCGGTGTCCGCGCGGCGGCTCGCGAGCGATCAGGTTCGCGGCAGCGTGACCCCTTCCTGACCCTGATACTTACCGCCGCGATCGGCGTAGGAGGTCTCGCACACTTCATCACTCTCGAGAAACAGCATCTGCGCGATACCCTCGTCGGCGTAGATCTTCGCCGGCAGCGGTGTGGTGTTGGAGAACTCGAGCGTGACGTGACCTTCCCATTCGGGCTCGAGCGGGGTCACGTTCACGATGATCCCGCAATTGGAGACGAACACCCCCGCTTCGAGTGCGAAGTTGCCGGTCTCAGGCACCGTCAGGCAATAGACGTCGTGATCGCCGGGCCGCTCGCGGACCGCGGTCACCTCGTGATTGGCGAGCGCCACGCCGCGCTCGGATGCAGGCTGGAACGTGACCTCCCGGCCGTCGCGGTACGAGCGATAGAGCGGCATGAGGGACGTGCCGACGCGTAGCGAGCCCGCCGGGCACATCGTGCCGTCCCGCAGCAGGAACTCGTGATCCGGCGTCGCACTGACCGTCAGACCGTTGTCCAGCGTCAATTCGAGCAACGCATCGCGACCGACGAGCCGCGGTGCGGCAAGCTCGACGACCCCGATCACGCCGGACTTGTCCATGCCGTAGCCCTGGAACCGCTCGCCGTCCTCCGCGCGCCTCGCCATGTCCTCGAGTCCGAGCGCACGACCGTCCGCCAGCGCGACCCGGGTGTCGGCAGAGAAGCACCGCGCATAGGTGCTCTTGCCGAGGCAGATCGTGAGCACGTTGCGGGGAATGCGGAAGTACTCGACCGTGCGGGCGAGCGCGAAGGAATTGGGGGGAATGATGCAGGTACTGCCCTCGACGTCGACGAAGCTCGCGGAATCGAAGGACTTGGGGTCGACGATGGTCGAATGCACGTTCGTGAAGATCTTGAATTCGGGGGCGCAACGCACGTCGTAGCCGTAGCTGGAGGTCCCGTAGGAGACGATCTTCCCGCCCGCCTCGTTCACCCTGACCTGACCCGGCTCGAACGGCTCGATCATGCCGCTCGTCGAGGCCATCTCGCGTATCCAGCGGTCCGACTTGATGCTCACGGTGCTCTCCCTGACGATCCGCGGACGATCCGCCGACGATCGCTGACGCGGTCGGACTCGCTGGCGGGGTCGATGCCCCTTCAGGTGTTCTGGATGACGATGTTCGGAAACTTCGAGGTGTAGTCCTTCGCCTGACGCGAGAGCTTCGCCGCGGCACGGCGCGCGATGTCCCGGTAGCTGTCCGCCACGCGTCCGTCGGGCTCGGCCACGACGCTCGGGCGGCCCGCGTCCGCGTTCTCGCGGATGCCGAGCTCGAGCGGCAGGGAGCCGAGGAGGTCGATGCCGGCCTCGTCGGCCATGCGCTGCCCGCCGCCCGCGCCGAACACGTGTTCCTCGTGCCCGCAGTTCGAGCAGATGTGCGTCGACATGTTCTCGACGATGCCGAGGATCGGCACCTCGACCTTCTCGAACATCTTCAACCCCTTGCGTGCGTCGAGCAGCGCGATGTCCTGCGGCGTGGTGACGATGACCGCACCGGACAGGGGCACCTTCTGCGCGAGCGTCAGCTGGGTGTCGCCGGTGCCGGGCGGCAGGTCGATCAGGAGGTAGTCGAGGTCGCGCCAGTTGGTGTCGTTCAGCAGCTGCTCGAGCGCCTGGGTGACCATCGGACCGCGCCAGATCATCGGCGTCTCCTCGTCGATCAGGTAACCGATCGACATGGTCTGCACGCCGTAGTTCTCCTTCGGCTCGAGGCTCTTGCCGTCGGTCGATTCCGGTTGCCCGGAAAGGCCCATCATGCGCGGCTGGCTCGGCCCGTAGATGTCGGCGTCGAGCAGCCCGACGGTGGCCCCTTCGGCCGCCAGCGCGAGGGCGAGGTTCGCGCTGGTCGTGGACTTGCCGACGCCCCCCTTGCCCGACGCGATCGCGATGATGTTCTTCACGTTGGCGAGCCGCTTGACCCCGTGCTGAACCGAATGCGCCACGATCTCGTGGGAGATGTCGACCGTCACGCCGGTCGCGCCGGTCCGGCCCTCGAGCGTCTCGCGAACCTCGGCGGCGAGCGTGTCGCCCCAGCGCGCGCAGGGATAGGACATCACCAGCTCGACGCTGGCCGATTCGCCGTCGATCGCGATGTTCCGGACGGCCTTCGCGGCGATCAGATCGATGCCGAGATGCGGGTCCATGACCTCGGCGAGCGCCTGTTCGATCTTCTCTCTGGACAGTGCGGACATGGCGCTGCGTGGCTCCTCCGGGAGCGGGCTGATAGACTGAGCGGCTCGACCCGCCACCATACACCGGGGGGGCCGGGAACGTCATCCCCGCCCCGTCGTGCGTCGCCATCGAGCCCGTCCAATGACCCGCCGCATCCTGGTCACCAGCGCCCTCCCGTACGCGAACGGTTCCCTGCACATCGGGCACCTGCTCGAGTACATCCAGACCGACATCTGGGTGCGCTACCAGCGCCTCGCGGGCAACGACGTCAGCTGGGTCTGGGCGGACGACGCACACGGCACGCCGATCATGCTGAAGGCCGCGGCGGAGGGGGTCGAACCCGAGGCCCTGATCGCCCGCTTCCAGGCCGAGCACGAGCGGGACATCGCGGGCTTCCTGCTTTCCCCGGACAACTTCCACACGACCCACTCGACCGAGAACCGCGAGCAGGCGGTGCTCTTCTACGAACGCCTGCGCGACGCCGGTCTCATCGTCCGCCGCACGATCGAGCAGCTCTACGACACCGAGCGCGGCATGTTCCTGCCCGACCGCTTCGTGAAGGGCACCTGCCCCAACTGCCGGACACCCGATCAGTACGGCGACAACTGCGAGCAGTGCAGCGCGACCTACGACGCGACCGAACTGCTCGAACCGGTGAGCCAGGTGTCAGGGACCACGCCGGTGCGTCGCGATTCCGAACAACTGTTCTTCGCCGCAGGGCAGTTCACCGACATGCTCGGAAGCTGGACGCGCAGCGGCGCCCTGCAGCCCGAGATCGCCAACAAGATGGCCGAGTGGCTGGAAGCCGGACTGCAGGACTGGGACATCTCGCGAAACGCGCCGTACTTCGGCTTCGAGATCCCGGACGCGCCGGGCAAGTACTTCTACGTCTGGCTGGACGCACCGATCGCCTACATGGCCAGTCACCGGCATCTGGCGGCGCGTACCGGCGAGGACTGGGCCGCTGCCTGGGCACCGGATTCGGACGTCGAGCTGTACCACTTCATCGGCAAGGACATCGCCAACTTCCACTGCCTGTTCTGGCCGGCCATGCTCGAGGGCGCCGGCTTCCGGAAGCCCACCGGGGTGTTCTGCCACGGCTTCCTGACCGTGGACGGCGCCAAGATGTCGAAGTCGCGCGGCACCTCGGTCACGGTCGGCACCTGGCTCGAGCACCTCGATCCGGAATACCTCCGCTACTACTTCGCGGCCAAGCTGTCGGCCAATGTGGTCGACCTGAACCTGAACCTCGAGGACTTCGTCACGCGGGTCAACGCAGATCTGGTCGGCAAGGTGGTCAACATCGCCAGCCGCTGCGCGGGCTTCGTCACGAAGCGCTTCGAGGGGCAGCTGTCGAGCACGCTGCCCGACGCCATGCAGGGCGAGTACGCCGCCTTCATCGCGGCGCGCAGCACCATCCTCGCCTACTACGAGGCGCGCGAATTCGGCAAGGCCATGCGCGAGATCATGCTGCTCGCGGAACACGCGAACACCTGGATCAACGATGCCGAGCCCTGGGTGCTCATCAAGGATCCGGAGCGCGCCGACGAGGTGCAGGCGATCTGCACGACCGGGCTCAACTTCTTCCGCGCGATCGTCACCTACCTCTCGCCGGTGCTGCCCGAACTCGCCGGCAAGACCGAGACCTTCCTGAACACGCGGCTGACACTCGACGCGCTCGACGAACCGCTGCTCGGGCACGGCATCGAGAGATACACGCCGATGATGACGCGCGTCGAGACCGTGCAGATCGAACGCATTCTCGAGGCCACGCGCGCACCCGGTACGGCGGCCGGTGCGAATACGGCCGCAACCGTCGCCATCGAACCGGTCTTCCCGGAGATCACGATCGACGACATGGCGAAGATCGACCTTCGCGTCGCGCGCATCGTCGACGCACGAGCGGTGGAGGGAGCCGACAAGCTCGTCGAGCTGACGCTCGACATCGGCGTTGAGACGCGCGTCGTGTTCGCCGGTATCAAGGCCGCCTACGCGCCCGAGGATCTCGTCGGTCGGCACACCGTCATGGTCGCGAACCTCGCGCCACGCAAGATGCGCTTCGGGGTGTCGAACGGCATGGTGCTCGCGGCCGGGCCCGGCGGCGCGGAGCTCTTCCTGCTGACGCCGGACGAGAACGCGGCGCCCGGCATGCGGGTGAAGTGATGCGAACGAGCGTGCTCGGAGGACGGTGAGCGGCGCGCTGCCAGAGATCGCGTCGATCCTGCTCGGCACGGCGCTGGTCAACAACTTCGTGCTCGTGCAGTTCCTCGGCCTGTGCCCGTTCGTCGGCGTGTCGACGCGCCTCGACGCGGCCCTCGGCATGGGAGTGGCGACCACGTTCGTGCTGACGCTGGCGGCCTTCCTGGGGCATCTCGTCGAGCGCTGGCTGCTCGCCCCGTTCGAGCTCGAGCATCTGCGCACCCTCGCCTTCATCGTCGTCATCGCGGTGGTCGTGCGATTCACCGAGATCGTCATTCGACGACGGAGCCCGCTCCTGCACCGGGTGCTCGGTCTCTACCTGCCGCTGATCACCACCAATTGCGCGGTGCTCGGGGTCGCACTGCTCGGGGCGGCGCGCGGGCTGGGGCTGCGCGACTCGGTGCTGTCGGGCTTCGGCGCGGCGGTGGGGTTCACGCTGGTGTTGGTGCTGTATGCCGCGATTCGCGAGCGGGTGGACGCCGCCGACGTGCCCGCCCCCTTCCGCGGCGCCTCCGTCGCGCTGATCACGGCCGGGCTCATGTCGCTCGCCTTCAGCGGCTTCGCGGGCTTGGGTCGGTGAGCGCGCTCGCGCTGGCGACGCTGCTGTTCGCGGGCCTTCTGGCGGCCGGCATCGGGCTGCTGCTCGCCCGGCTGGACCGGGCCGCCGACCAGTTCGCCGCCGGCGACGGACGTCAGCATGTCGTGCGCGAGGTCGACGCGCTGCTGCCGCAGACGCAGTGCGCGCAGTGCGGCTATCCCGGTTGCCGCCCGTACGCCGAGGCGCTGGTCGACGGCGCCGCGGATATCGATCGCTGCCCACCCGGTGGCACGGCGACCGTACAGGCGCTCGCGACCTTGCTCGGGCGCGCGGAGATCCCGCTCGACCCGTCTCGCGGCGCGACGAAGCGGCCGCAGGTCGCACGCATCGACGAGGCGGAGTGCATCGGCTGTGCGCTGTGCCTGCCGGCCTGTCCGGTCGATGCGATCGTCGGGGCAGCGACCTTCATGCACACCGTCATCGACGCGGACTGTACCGGTTGCGAACGTTGCGTCGCGCCGTGCCCGGTCGACTGCATCGGGCTCGAACCGCGCGCGACGTCGCTGGCAGACTGGCGCTGGCCGCGTCCGGGGACGAGAGGATGATCGTCCGACGCCTTCTCGACTGGCAGTCCCGACGGCGGACGCCGCGCTCGCCGGGACTGCGAGGCGGGCTCGCGCTGCCGCGCGACAAGCCGGGACTCGATCGGGACATCGTCGAGGTGCCCCTGCCGCGCGTGCTCGTGCTGCCGCTCGTCGGGCACGGCGGTCGAACGCTCGCGCCGATGGTGGCGGTGGGGGACCGGGTCGCGCGCGGGCAATCGCTCGGCCCGGGCCTGCTCGCGAGCGCGGCGGCGACCGTCACCGCCATCGAGGCTCGGCCGATCGCGCACCCGGCCGGTCGTCCCGCGCCGTGCGTGGTCCTGACCACGGACGCGATCGACGCCCCGGACATACCCCTCGCGGCCACGTTCCCGGAACCGCTTCGTCCGACCTTGCCACCGCTCGAGCGACTGACGCGCGAGCGGCTGACGGCCTGCGCCGTGACGGGTCTCGGCGGCGCGGGCTTCCCGACGCCGGACAAGCTCGTGACGGACACGATGCAGGCGCTCGTCGTCAACGGCGCCGAATGCGAACCCGGCATCGCCTGCGACGAGGCCCTCATGCAGGTCGCCGCCGGGGAGATCGTCGCGGGTGCCCTCGCGCTCGCTCGGCTGGTCTCGGCCTCGCGCTGCCTGCTGGTCATCGAGGACGACAAGGTAGCGGCGAAGCACGCCCTGCGCGCCGCGATCGCGACGCAGACCGACGGGACGGAGGGGCTCGAGCCGCGACTCGTCACGATCGCACCGCGCTACCCCTCCGGCGCGGAGCGACTGCTGATCCGCCTCGCCACCGGCATCGACGTTCCGGGCGGCGAGCGGCCCGCCGACCACGGCGTGCTGTGCGTCAACGTGGCCACCGCTCGTGCCGCCCATCGTGCGCGTCTCGGCGAACCGTTGCTCTCGCGCATCGTGACGGTCGCAGGCGGGCGGGCGCAGGCGCCCTGCAACGCGCGCGTGCCGTTCGGCACATCGTTCGCGGCGGTGCTGGACGCGACGGGACAGCGGCCCCGCGCCGACGACACGCGGTGCCGTAGCGGGGGGGCGCTCAGCGGCTTCGACGTCGCGTACGAGCAGGTCGCGGTGACCGCGACGGTCAATCGCATCGCCGTCGAACCGCCACTCACGAGCGCGCCGAGCTCACCGTGCATCCGCTGCGCCGCCTGCAGCGACGTCTGCCCGGTCGCCCTGCTTCCGCAGGCGCTCCTGCACCATGCCCGGGCCGACGCGACGACGGCCGCAGAGGGGATCGCGATCCGCGGCACGTCGATCCACCGGGCGGCGCTGGATCGCGGCGGCCTCGGCGACTGTCTCGAATGCGGTTGTTGCGATCTCGTATGCCCGTCGTCGATACCCCTGACCGCGACGTTTCGGCACGCGCGCGGTGTGCGCCGGAACGCGCGGCGAAACGAGGCGGACGCGGCGCGTGCGGAGGACTTGCACCGGCGTCGCGAGACACGCCTCGCCACGCGCGTCACCCAGGCGCCGGTGGCGCGGCCGGTGCCCTCGGCAGGCAGCGCGCTCGAACGCGCCCGCGCCCGACGTCGGCGGTCACGGGCGCGCGAGAACGGCGATCGATGACCGCGCCCGTGCTCGATCTCGCGTCCATCCGGCACGACCGCCGCGGCGTCGGCGCCGTGATGGGCGAGGTGATGCTCGCGCTGATCCCCGGCACGCTCCTCTTCGCCTGGCTGATCGATCCGCGCGTGCTCGCGAACGTCGCGCTCGCCGTGCTCGCCGCGCTGGTGCTCGAAGCCCTGGTGCTCAGGCTTCGCGCACGCCGCATCGGCGTGACGCTCGCCGACGGAAGCATCGCCCTCGCCGCCTGGCTTCTCGCCCTCGCGGTACCGCCCGGACTGCCCGCCGGGCAGCTGCTCGTCGGCGTCGCCGCCATGGTGCTGCTCGGCAAGCACCTCTACGGCGGCCTCGGCTTCAATCCGTTCAACCCGGCCATGGTCGGCTACGCCGTGCTGATCGTCTCCTTCCCGATCACGATGACCAGCTGGCCCGCGGGGGGCGCGACACCTTCGCCGCCGGCGCTCGAGCGGACCGTCGAGCACGCGCCGCGAGACTGGGACGCGCTGAGCGGCGCGACGCCGCTGGATCGTCTTCGCACACTGGAACGCGCGCCCGGCGCCGATGGCTCGGGCGCGATCGAACCGGGCGCGATGATCCTGAGTTCCGCCTGGCCCTGGGTAAACGGCGGCTTTCTCGTCGGCGGACTCTGGCTGCTCGCACGGCGCGTCATCGGCTGGCGCATACCGGCGGCGGTTCTCGGGACACTCGGCACGCTGCACGCGCTGCACGGTCTGTTCGCCGCAACCGCGCAGGCCCCCGTGCTCGTCGAACTGTTCGCCGGGGCGGCGATGCTCGGCGCCTTCTTCATCGCCACCGATCCGGTCAGTGCCGCGAGCGGCCCGCGAGCGCGCCTGGCCTACGGGGCGGGCATCGGCGGGCTCACCTTCACGCTTCGCGAGTTCGGTGCCTATCCCGAGGGCATCGCGTTCGCGGTGCTGCTGATGAACCTGACGGTGCCGCTCCTCGATCGACTGTCGGGTGCCGCGGGAACGCCGCGGTGAGCGAGGGCGTCCGCCACTCGGGCCCGAACGACGGTCGACCCGAGTCGAGCCGACGGTGCGCCCTCGTGCTCGGTGGCGCGGTGCTCTCGGCGGTACTCGCGCTCGGCGGCATCGAACGGCTCGCCGCCGAGCGTGTCGATGCCGCACGTGCCGGACGGCTCGCGGCAACCGTCGCCGAGGTCCTTCCCGGCGTCGCGTTCGACAACGACCCGGTTCAGGACCGACGACGCTTCGTCGACCCGACGACGGACAGCGACCAACCGCGAGCCGTCTACCGCGCGCGCCTCGACGGTCGACCGGTCGGTATGGCGATGCGCGTGATCGCGCCGGATGGATACAGCGGCCCGATCGAGCTGCTCGTCGGCGTCGATGCGAGCGGTCGCATCGCCGCGGTGCGCGTCGCCGAGCACCGCGAGACGCCGGGCCTCGGCGACCGGATCGAGCGCCGCCGCTCCGCCTGGATCACGACCTTCGAGGGTCGCCGCATCGATGGCGACGTGCCGGGCGACTGGCAGGTCCGGCGCCGCAGGGGGGCGGCGAGCGACGCGCGTCTTCCCGACGAACGCGACGCGACGCGCTTCGACGCGCTGAGCGGCGCGACGATCACCTCGCGCGCGGTGGTCGACGCGACACAGGGTGCCCTGCGCTGGTTCGCGGAGCACCGCGACGAGGGCTTCGCGCCATGAGCGAGGCGCCTGCACGCCGCGAATGCCGCATCGACCCGGCGCCCCTGCCGAGTACCCGATCGCTCTGGCGGGACGGCCTGTGGACGGCCAACCCGGGGCTCGTCACCCTGCTCGGCCTGTGCCCGTTGCTCGCCGTCGGCAACACCACGATCAACGCCCTCGGTCTCGGCCTGGCGACGCTGGTCACCCTGCTCGTGACCAACGTCGCGGTGTCGCTCTCTCGTCACCACGTTCCGGCGCCCGTGCGTCTGCCGATGCACGTGCTGATCATCGCCACCAGCGTCACGGCGATCGAGATAACGATGCAAGCCTGGCTCCCCGAGCTTCACGCGGCGCTCGGCATCTTTCTCCCCCTCATCGTCACCAACTGCCTCATTCTCGGGCGGGCGCAGGCCTTCGCCTCGCGCGTTCCGGTCACGCTCGCCTCCGTCGACGCGCTCGCCACCGGCACGGGCTTCCTGTTGGTGCTGCTCGCGCTCGGCACGATGCGGGAGCTGATCGGTCAGGGCACGCTGCTCGCGAACGCGGCGATCCTGTTCGGCGAGGGCGCGACGGGGTGGAGTCGGCAGCTGTTCGATGCCGAACACGGGCTCCTGCTCGCGCTGCTGCCGCCCGGCGCGTTCATCGCCCTCGGCTTGCTGCTGGCGGCGCGGAACGCGATCGAGTCGCCTCGCTCGCGACGTGGCGACGAGCGAGCGACCACCCTGTCCCGATCCGGGACCGACCCACGAACGGAGTGATCGGATGCTGTTCACGCAGGACCGCACGCGTACGCGCGAGCTCTACCGCAGCGCCTGGCGCAAGCATCTCGCCGGCGAGGCGCTGGAACCGCTCGAACGCCAGGTGGTGTCGTTGCTCGAGGACCATCCCGAGTACCACGCGACGATGCAGGGCTCGGATGCGGTGCTCGATCGCGACTTCACGCCCGAGGACGGCACCGAGAACCCGTTCATGCACCTCGGCCTGCACCTCGCCTTGCGCGAGCAGGTCGGCACCGACCGCCCGGCGGGTATCGCCTCGCTCACCCGCTCGCTGCTGTTGAAACACGGCGACGGGCACACCGTCGAGCACCTGATGATGCAGTGCCTCGGCGAGTTCCTGTGGGACGCCCAGCGTCAGGGGCGCGCGCCGGATGAGATCGCCTATCTCGAGAAGCTGCGACACCTGATCTGAGCGAACGATCGGCGCGGCGGAGAGACACGGGTCGCCGTTCCGTGACGGCGACATCAAGGCGCCTGCGGCTCGGGCCGCTCATCAGGTGGCAGACGCGATCCCCCGGATCGCCTTCGTCACGAACCCGAGCGGCGACCGACCATGGAACAGTCCGACCGGCCACGACGTTCGCTCGCCCTCGCTCTCCTCGTCGCATTCGCCCTCCCGGCCGCGCCGACGGCAGCGAAGCCGGTGTTCGACACGCTCCCTGCGTCCCTCACGCCCGCCTCCACGACGCACGGCTTCCCCGACCCGCCGAGCCTCTCGCGGGTATCCCCGGCGCCGACCGAGGCCGCGTCGGCCGACGCGCGCCCGCGCCCTCGTCGCGAGGGCCGGTCGCCGCCGCTGGATGCGGCGTTCCTCGACGCCTTCGACGCGCTGTTCGAGCCGCGGGGCCGTACGGACGAACCCCTGCTGGGCGCCGCCGTCGCCGACTCGGGCGACACCGTCGGCGCGTTCGAGGAGCAACGCCGGCGCCTTGCGCGACACGGCGCCTGGCTCGACGCGCACGCACCGACGACGAACGCCCGCCAACTCATCGAGCGGATCGCCGACATCGGGGCGCACGGGCTCGACCCGTCACGCTACGACCTCGACGGGCTGCGCGAGGGCGTTGCCGCGCTGTTCGACCCGCAACCGCCCCGCATCCCGGTCGAGTTCGCGTTCGACTCACCCGCGCACGCGGCCCTCGTGTATCGCTTCGACCGTGCCTTCTCCCGTCTCGCACGAGATCTCGGGCGCGGCATCGTCGACGCCCGCGCCACCCAGGCCGAGCTCTACCGAGACGTTCCCGTTGTCGACATCGCGTCACTCCGGGAGGCGCTCGCCTTCGGTACGCTCGACGTCGACGCCGCGCTGGACAGCGTCGCTCCGACCCACGAGCGCTACCTGCGCCTGGTCGATACCACCCGCAAGCTGCTCGCCGAGCAAGCCGCCGGCATCGTCCGCACGCGCGTCGACGAGGATACGGTGCTCGAGGCGGGCGCCCATGATCCCGACGTCATGCGGATCAAGCGGCGGCTGGTCGAGACGGGCGAGTTTCCCGGCGGGACCGCCATCACGCCGATATTCGACAGCGAGCTCGTGCTCGCGCTCGAGGCCTTCCGGGCTCGCAACGGGCTGCCGCCCGCGCTCACCGTCGATCGACACGAGCGCGATGCGCTGAACGTCGACATAGAGGACGAGCTCGACGCTCTCGCGCTGAGTCTCGAGCGTTGGCGCTGGATGCCGCGGACTCTCGGCGAGCGACACGTGTTCGTGAATCTGCCGAACTACCGCCTGACCTACCACGACGGCGCGCGACGCGTCATCGACATGCCGGTGGTGATCGGCGCGCTGGAGCACCAGACGCCGAGCTTCTCCCGGGACATGTCCTATCTCGAGTTCAATCCGTCCTGGACGGTACCGCCGAAGATCGCCTACCGCGAGCTGCTGCCGATCGAACGCCGCCGACCGGGCTACCTCGCGTCGCGCAACTTCGACTACATGAAGGTCGTGAACGGTCAGCTGGAGAAGGTCGCGCACGAGTCGGTCAGTCGCAGCGATCTCGATCTCAGGCCCTTTCCCTACTACCTTCGCCAGCGCGGCGGGCCCGGCAACGCGCTCGGGCGCATGAAGTTCATGATGCCCAACGTGCACGCGATCTACCTGCACGACACGCAGGCGAAGCGGCATTTCGCGCTGCACGAGCGCGCCTACAGCCACGGTTGCATTCGACTCGGCGACCCGGACCTCCTGGCCAGGACCGTCCTGCAGCTCGACGGGCTCAGCCTCGGCGCGGCCGAGGCACTGATCGGCAGCCGCACGACGCGCCGGGCGCGCCTGAAGCAACCCCTGCCGACGCACCTCGCCTACTTCACCACCTGGGTCGACCCGCACGGCGCGCTGCAGCGTCGGGCCGACGTCTACGGACACGACGAGGCCTTGCGAACGGCGCTACGGGCGAACGGCGCGTTGCCGAGCGCACGTCTCGGCGTGACGGCGGGCGCCCCCGGCTGACACGCGCCCGGACTGCGGACGTGGCCACCGCCGCTGCCGGGCCGAGCGGACGTCAGCCCGGCGCGTCGAACGCCGGTCCGAGCGCGCCCGCGCAACAGGCCACCGCATCGTGCAGATCGAACACCGGAACGCCACCGAGCGCGCGACGGATGGCGCCCCGATAGGGCGAGAGGTTCGTGCACTCGAGCACGACGGCGCACGGGGCGGCGGGCGCCAGTGCCCGCGCCACCTCGACCGCATCGCGCGCCATCGCAGCGCGATCGGCCGTCACGCGATCCTCCGCGATGACCGGGTGAAAGTGCGCCGTGTCCTCCATGCCCCGGATCACGAGGGGGTAGTCGGCGCCGACGCCGAGGTGAGTCGGGCCCAGCACCCTCGCATCGAAGGTGAGAACGCCGATGGGACCACGCGCGCCGTGCAGGGCCCGCACCAGCGGCAGCAGCAGCAGTGCGCTGGTGGCCAGAGGCACGTCGAAGGAGCGAGCGAGGCGCGCCTGCTCGGCATGCAGGAAGCCGCAGCTCGTGACCAGCAGGGTGGCGCCCTCGGCGATCAGTTCGCGTCCCGCCTCAACGAAGGGCTCGAGCAGCGCGGCGGGCAACGGATCCCGGTTGACCACCCGCGACACGGTCGCCCTCGGCACACGACGGTAGAGCGTCCGGTACGGCTGGGACGCCGGGTGGCCGATGTCCCCGGGAAACCGCGGGAAACGGGTATCGAGCATCAGCACACCGACTGTCGGACCGGCTGACCCCGACGCGAGGCCGCCGATCGCGGAACCCGACACGGTGGGCGCCGGCTTCTCTACCATGCGAGTTCTCCCTTCGCGGTCACGGCGCTCTCGATGTCTCGTTCCATCACCGTTCTCGGCGCCGGCATGGTCGGCGTGGCGACTGCCATCCACCTGCAGCAGCACGGCTGGACGGTGACGCTGGTCGACCGGCGCGAGCCCGGACGCGAGACCTCCTTCGGCAACGCGGGGGTGATCAACCCCGGCTCGATGGTACCGCTGAACAGTCCCGACCTGCACCGCACGCTCGCCGACCTGCTCGGCAACCGCCGGGCGGCGCTTCGCTACGATCCGGCGTACGTGCTGCGGAATCTGCCGTGGGCGCTCGGCTTCCTGCGAGCGAGCAAGACCCGGGCGGCGAGCGTCACCGCCCGTGCGCTGGGCACCCTGACGATGGAGGCGCTCGACGAGCACCGCGCGCTGATGCAACGCACCGGAAATCTGCACCGTCTGCGCGAGGTCGGCTGGCTCAAGGTATTCCGCGGCGAGCGCGGTCATGACCGGTCGGGGTTCACCGCACGGCTCCTGGCTGAACACGGGCTGGCGATCGAGCACCACGACGCGGTGAGCCTCGCCCGACTCGAACCCGCTTTGAAGCCGATCTTCCGAAGCGGCATCGTGTTGCCGGGCGGTGGGCTGGTGGACGATCCCGGCGCGCTGGTGGCCGAGCACGCTGCCCGGTTCGTGGCCGACGGCGGCGAGCTCAGACGGCTCGACGTCGTCGCGATCGGCGGCGCGACCGACGGTGATACGCCAGGCTTGCATTATCGTACGGCGACGGCGAGTGTCGCCTGTGAGCGTCTCGTCATCGCGGCCGGACCGTGGAGCGGCGAACTGCTCGCGACGGGTGGCTGGGACGTGCCGCTCGGCGTGGAACGCGGGTACCACGCGCACTACCGACTGGAGGGCGATGCACGGCTGCAGCGCTCGGTACACGATGTCGACGGCGGCTACGTGATGGGACCGATGAGCCGTGGGCTCCGCGTGACGACGGGCGTCGAACTTGCCGCACGCGACGCGCCGTCGAACCTCGCTCAGCTCGAGCAGGTCGAGCCCCTTGTGCGAGCGGCGATCGCCCTCGGTGCGCGCACCGACGAGCCCGTCTGGCGGGGCAGTCGACCGACGCTGCCGGACAGCCGGCCGGCGATCGGTGCGGTCCCGGGTCGGTCGGGGCTGTGGGTCAATTTCGGCCACCAGCACATCGGGCTGATGACCGGTCCAGTGAGCGGCAAGCTGCTCGCGCAGCTGATTGACGGCGAGACGCCGGATACCGACCTGACGCCGTTCGATCCGGCTCGCTGCTTCCGGCGACTGGGGCGACGGCGGTAGGTCCGGGTCGCCCTCGTGCGCGGCCGGCGACGCTCGATCCGGAAGCCGGCTCGCGTGACGATCTCGCGCCACGACCACGCGCCGCATCGGTGTCAGCCGTCGCGCTTCGCCCGCTCCCACAGTGCGCCGAGCGCGGAGAGGTCGAGCGTGTCGAGCGCTGCCCCGTCCACCGTCGCGAGTGACTCGACGCGCCGGAAGCGACGTTCGAACTTGGCGTTCGCGCGCCCGAGCGCTCGCTCGGGATCGACGCCATGGTGGCGAGCGAGGTTGACGGCACTGAACAGGACATCACCGAGCTCGTCCTCTAGCGCGTCGGCGTCCGCCGCCGCCGCGGCCTCGGCCACTTCGGCGAGCTCCTCGTCGATCTTGGCGCGCACCGGCGCGGCGTCCGGCCAGTCGAAGCCGACCCTGGCGGCGCGTCGCTGAAGCTTGTCGGCGCGGACGAGTGCGGGCAGGTTCAACGCGACGCCTTCGAGCGCCGAGACGCTCGTCGCGGCGTCCCCCGAGGCGCCCGGCCCGTCGCGCTCCCGGCGACGCCGGGCCTTCGCGGCGCGCTCGTCCGCCTTCGCCCGCTCCCACGCCTCGCGCCGCGCCTCGTCGGTGTCGAACGTCGCGTCGCCGAACACGTGCGGGTGGCGCCGGATCAACTTCGCGACGATCGAACGCGCCACGTCGTCGAAGTCGAAGGCCCCGGCCTCCTCGGCCATGCGGGCGTGAAAGACCACCTGCAGCAGGAGATCACCGAGCTCGTCGCACAGGTCGTCGAGATCCTCGCGACCGATCGCGTCGGCGACCTCGTAGGCCTCCTCGATCGTAAACGGGGCGACAGTCGCGAAGGTCTGCGCGACGTCCCAGTCGCAACCCGAGTCGGGATCGCGCAGTCGCGCCATGATCGCGCGCAGTTGCTCGAGCGGTGTCGTCCCGTCGCTCACGTCCTGCCGGGGGCGACGCCGCTCAGTAGACGATCTCGAGTCCGATGTGGACGCTCCGGTCGAGGCGCACGTCGTCGTAGTCGTTCGTGTCGAATCCCATGCGACGGTAGCCGACGTAGGCGCTCGCGGTGGGGATGACTTCCACTTGCAAGCGGGCCGTGAATTCCGAGAACTCCTCGGCATCGGAGAAGCTCGAGATGCTTGGCGCGAAGAAGGCACCGATCTTGAACTCGATCGGGTTGCGGGGCGAAGCATTCACGATGCCGAGCTCTACCCCGAGCGCCAGCGCTCCGACTCGCTCGGTGTCCTCGGCGCCGGGCAACACCTCCTGATCCTCGATCGCGACCTCACCGCCGATCGCCTTCACGCCGGCCGCGAGGCTGTACATCGACCGCTGCGTCCGGTGGTAGCCCTTCGCCAGCAGACTCGCGTGGATCAACCGGTCGTCGTCCTCGCTGACGAAACCGCCCAACGCCATCTCCGCACCGTTGCTGGTGCGGAACCGCTGCGGATTCAACAGGACGGCGAAGTTCGCGGTCTCGTTGCTCAGCGCGAAATCGATGCCACCGGCCCGGGCGGCAGAGGACAGGCATGCGATGCCGAGCAGCAGGGCGAGACCCGCGAGCGCCTTGTTCATGACAGGGATTCCGGACGAGGACAATGGGACCGTGACGCACCGAGCATAGTCGGGATCACGGCGCCCGCAAGGCGGATCTGCCGATGGTGGCGGAAATCCGCCGCTAGCCGGCGCTGCGCAGGGGTGGCGCCTGTTCGCGCAGCTCGGCCACGCGGTTCTCGACGCGCGACACCGAGACCTTTTCGCGCGTGCCGAGGTCCTGCGCGAACAGCGAGATGCGGAGCTCCTCGAAGGCCCAGCGCAGCGCCTCGCGCGTCTCCGCGTAGGCCGGGTCTTCCTCGCGCACGTGCGGCAGCTTCTTGAACGCTTCCCAGACGGGCAGGAGCTCGGCGCGATGCCGACGGTCCTTGTCCGGCGCCCGGTCGATGCCGTCGAGTCGCCGGTCCATCGCCTGGAAGTAGACCGGCAGACGCGACAGCCGCGCGACGCCGGTCGCGCTGACGAAACCCGGGTAGAGCAGCTGGCGCACCTGATCGCGAATGTCGCCGACCGCCTCGACCCAGCTGAGCGCGATATTCCCTTCCACTCGACGCGCCACCAGCCGATGCTGCTCGAGAATGCGCGAGAGCGTCTCGCAGATGCCGTTGGCGACCGTGATCAGCGCCGGACGACCCGCCGCGAGCCGGGAATGGAAGGCATCGCGAGTGCGCGGCAGTGGCGCGTCGCTCAGGAAGCTCTCGTCGATCGCCGCGTTCACGATGTCGTCGACAAGGCTGCGCTTGTCGCCGAAGGGGGTGAAGCGGAGCGCGAGCACGTCGATGCCGGGCAGCTTCCGCTGGAGATAGCGGACCTCGTCCTTCAGCACCGCCTTGTAGAGCGCCCGCACGCCGCGGGGCATCGCGGCCAGCGCGGCCGTCTCGCTGGCGAAGAGCTTCACGCCGACGCGGCCGTCGGCCGTCGCCTCGAGCGCCGGCCAGCCGCGCATCGTGACCCCGCCCTTCTCGATATCGACGCTCTGGGCCAGATCCCCGAAGTTCCAGTCGCTGACCGTCTCGCGCTCGATCGTGTCGTCGCCGAAGTTGAGTAGCGCCTCTTCCACCTCGGAGGCGTAGTCCGACTGCAAGGCGGCGAGATCGCGCCCGGTGCGCAGCACGCGGCCATCGTCACCGACGACCTCGAAGCGCATGATCAGATGCGGCGGCAGTGTCGCCTCGGCCCAGGCCGCCTGCGGCACCTCGCTGCCGCTCATGCGCTGCAGCTGCCTCGACAGGGCGCCGGCCAGCGGATCGTCCGACACCGTCATCGACTCGACGGCCGCCTTCGCGAAATCCGGTGCCGGCACGAAGTTCCTGCGCAGGTGCTTCGGGAGCGCCTTGATCAGGAGCGTCACCTTCTCCTCGAGCATGCCGGGCACCAGCCACTCGCAGCGGTTCGCGACCACCCGGTTCAGAAGTTCGACCGGACAGATCAGCGTGACCCCATCGTCTTCCTCGCCCGGGGCGAAGTGGTAGCGGAGCGGGAGGATCGCACCGTTCACCTCCAGCTGGTTCGGGTAGTCACGGTCGGACACCTCGGCCGCGGCGTCTGCCAGGAGTTGCTCGCGCTCGAAGTAGAGGGCACGCGGGGTGTCCTTCTCGTGCTCGCGCCGCCAGGCCTCGAAGCTCGCCGTGGTGTGCACCGCCTCCGGGATCAGCGCGTCGTAGAAGCGCACCAGCTCCTCGGGATCGACGACGATGTCCCGCCGGCGCGACTTGTCCTCCAGAGCGGCGACTTCCTCCAGCAAGGCCTGGTTATAGCGATGGAAGTCGCCCCGGGTGCGGATCTCGCCGCCGACCAGGGCATCGCGGATGAAGATCTGTCGCGCCTCGGCCGGGTTCACCGGGCCGTAGTCGACCCGCTTCTTCGGGTTGACGATCAGGCCGAACAGGGTCGACTGGGCCCAGGCGGCCACGATCCCCTGCTTCTTCTGCCAGTGAGCGTCGCGATAGCTGTAGACGAGCAGATGCCCAGCCTCCCGCTCGATCCAGTCGGGATCGATGGCGGCGACGCTGCGCGCCCAGAGCTTGCTGGTCTCGGCGATCTCGGCGGCCATGATCCACTTCGGGCCCTTCCTGAACAACCCGGAGCCCGGGAAGATCGACAGGTGACGATTGCGGGTGCCGAGGTAGTCTTGCTTGTCGGTCTTCGTCGCGACGTTGGCGAGGAGCCCCGAGAGCAGCGCGCGATGCACGTTGTCGGGCTCGGCCTCGCTCGTCGTCATCGGCAGCTCGAGCTCCTTCGCCAGCCGTTCCAGCTGCCGGCGCACGTCCATCCATTCGAGCACACGGAGCCCGGACAGGAAGCGCTGACGACACATCTTCCGGAACTGCCCGTTCGAGAGGTTCGTCTTCTGCACGGTGACGAATGTCCAGAGGTTCAGCCACGACAGGAAGTCCGACTTCTCGTCATTGAACTCGGCGTGCAGCTCGTCCGCCGCCTGACGCTTCTCGAAGGGACGTTCCCGCGGATCCTGAATCGACAGTGCGCTGACGATGGTCAGCACCTCGTTCACGCAACCCTCGTCGGCCGCCGCCAGCAGCATGCGCCCGAGCCGCGGGTCGACCGGCAAGCGCGCGAGGCGACGGCCGATGGGGGTCAGACTTCGCTTGTCGTCGAGCGCGGCGAGCTCCTGCAGCGTGCGGTAGCCATCATTGACGAACTTCCCTTCCGGCGCCTCGACGAAGGGGAACTCGTCGATGCGGCCGAGCTTCATCGACGCCATCTGCAGGATGACGGCCGCGAGGTTGGTGCGGAGGATCTCCGGCTCGGTGAATTCGGGGCGGGCGTCGAAGTCCTCCTCCGAATAGAGCCGGATGCAGACGCCTGGCGCCTCGCGTCCGCAGCGACCCTTGCGCTGGTCGGCCGAGGCTCGCGAGATGCGCTCGATGGGCAGGCGCTGGACCTTGCTTCGCACGCTGTAGCGGGACATGCGGGCGAGCCCGGTGTCCACCACGGCGCGAATGCCGGGAACGGTCAGCGAGGTCTCGGCGACGTTGGTCGCGAGCACGATACGCGGGCGACCGTGCGGCTGGAAGATGCGGTTCTGATCCGCGTTGGAGAGGCGCGAGAACAGCGGCAGGATATCCACGCCCCGAAAGGCGCGTCGGCTCGTCTGCTTGCCGAGCAGGTCCGCCGCCTCCCGGATCTCGCGCTCCCCAGGCAAGAAGACCAGCACGTCGTGGTGACGTTCCTCGAGCAGCGACTCACAGGCGTCGACGATGGCGCTCGGCATGTCCGGCTCGTCCTCGAGCGCGTCGCCGGCGTCCTCCGGATCCCCACCGGGCGGGGCATACCGAAGCTCCACCGGGTAGGTGCGCCCTTCGGCGAACAGGATCGGCGCACCCTCGAAATGGTCGGAGAAGCGCTCGGGGTCGATCGTCGCCGAGGTGATCAGGAGCTTCAGATCGGGGCGCCGCGGCAGGAGCTGCTTGAGGTAGCCGAGCAGGAAGTCGATGTTCAGCGATCGCTCGTGTGCCTCGTCGATGATGATCGTGTCGTAGGCGTTCAACATCGGATCCCGCTGGACCTCGGCGAGCAGGATGCCGTCGGTCATGAGCTTGATGTAGGTCCGCTCACCGACGTGATCGCTGAAGCGGATCTTGAAGCCGACCGCGTCCCCGACCGTCGTGTCGAGCTCGCTCGCGAGCCTCGCGGCGACGCTTCGGGCGGCGATCCGCCTCGGCTGCGTGTGGCCGATGAGCCCCGCCGTGCCGCGGCCCGCCTCGAGGCAGATCTTCGGCAACTGCGTCGTCTTGCCCGAGCCCGTCTCGCCGCAGAGGATGATCACCTGCTCCGTCCTCAGCGCCTCGAGGATCTCCTCGCGCCGCTCGACGACGGGCAAGTCAGGTGGATACGTCGGACGCGGGGCCCCGTCGACCCGCGCCTGACGCTTCGCGACGGACGTTTCGATGGCCTGATCGAGACTCCGACGCGCAGGATCGTCCGCCGGCTTGTCGGCGAGGGAGCCCACCCGCTGTCGCAGGCGCGGCTGATCCGCCTGCAAGCAGGCATCAATCGCACGGTGAAGCTTGGCAGCGGGTCGGACCACGGCAAGTCGTTGATTGCACAAGAGCGCTGGCGCCGAAATCGGGCCATGAGGACGTTATACGGAGGTTTTCGGGCCCTGAACGGCCGGAACAACACGACCGCGGGCAGACCGCGCGATGCCTAGACGGGCGAAGCCGACGCTTCGCCCGTCTCCTGAAGCTAGTGCTCCGTCCGCGATTGGGCAAGCGAGAGTTCGTAGCGCGCCGGCGCTTCCCTGAGCGACCAGCCTTCCGCCTCGGGGTGCGGCTCGCGACCGGGATTCGACAACGCGAGCGCCCGCCGCATCATCATCGCGTAGTCGAGACTGCCGACCGCGACGCTCTCGGTCCACACGGGATCGCGGCAATCCGCCTTCGAGCCCAGTCGTTCGGCCACCTGCTCGCGACGCCAGTGCTGCAGCTGGCCCAGGGTGTCGAACTCGAACAGGTCGCAGAGTCGGCGGTAGTCGAGACGCGCGCCGCGCCGTCGGGGACGCTGAGTCTCGACGTATCCGCTTGCGTGCCAGTCCTCGGGATGCGTGACGGCACGCGCTCGAACCATGTTCAGATCGATATAGAGCATGCAGCGCGCGAGATGCGTGCCGCCGCCGACCGCCGTCGCGTGATACCGATCCTCCCAGAACGCGCCGTGTCGACCGTGCCGGTCGTTGTACTCCTGAGCGGTGCGGCCGGCGATCAATTGCATGGCATCCGCGATGGCATCGTTGCCGTGATCGTGAACCAGCAGATGCACGTGGTTCGATGTGACGACGTAGTTCAGGACGCTGAGCCCGTAACGTCGGCGCGCCTGAAACAGCCAGTACAGCCAGCGGCGACGATCGACGTCGAAGCGAAGCAGGAAGCGGCGTTCGTGACAGCGCTGGGTGATGTGCCAGACCTGTCCGGCCACGAAATGGCGGTTGGCTCGGGGCATGCGGGTTCCCTCCCGGTTAAGTGCCTGCGCCCCTGATCCGTGGGGCGTGTCGATACGTCGACGGGGGTGATTCTGGCACCGAGTGGCGGGGTGACGCAATCGACCGTTGTTTCTTTATCGGGACGTTTCAGGCCGTAAACGGGTCGATTAAGGTCGAAAAGAGGGACGTGGGGGGTGTGGGACCGGCCGAATCAAGGGCTTGCCATGGTCCGACCCGTCAGCCGGCCGTCAGCCGGCCCCGTCAGCCGGTGACGCGGACGATCTCGTAGGGGACGCCGCCGCGGCGGAGGCGCTTCTTGGCCTCGGTGAGGCGGGCCTTGTCGACGTAGGGTCCGATGCGCACGCGGTGGCCGGTCGCGCCGCGCGCATCGCGCCGAGTGACGACGAAGGCGTCGAGACCGAGCAGGAGCACCGAGGCGCGCGCACGCTCGGCTTCGGCTGCCGCGCGATAATTGCCGGCCTGCAGGTAGTAGGACTCCTGGCCGAGGCTCGTTGCCGGAATCTCCCGGTAGTTCTCCGCCGGCAGGTTCTGTCGATCGAGCCGCTGCAGATCGGCCGGCACCGACCGCGTGCGGGGCGGGATGATCATGTCCGCGCGCACGGTATCGAGCGCGGCGGCCGGCACCTCGCGCGGCGCGCTAGCGCGGGCGACCTCCTCGGCCGGCAGCACGTCGAAGAAGTCGTAGTCGCTCGCCGAATCGACCAGTCCGGCGCGGAAGCTGCCGACCGCGGGATCCACCGGCAGCCGCGAAAGCAGCAGCACGAACCCGATCACGAACCCGATCAGCAGGCCGAGCGAAAGCACGAGGAACCCCGAGCCGGTCGTATTGCGTCCTTCTTGCACGTCGCTACATCACCTCGGGAGCGGATACGCCCAGCAGGTCCAGACCGTTCGCGAGCACTTGTCGTACCGCGAACAGCAGGCACAGTCGTGCGTCGCGGAGGGTGGCATCGTCGACCAGCACCTTGTGGGCGTTGTAGTGACTGTGTAGACCATGAGCGAGATCGCGCAAGTAGCCGGTGACCTGATGCGGCTCCCGGGCGAGCGCCGCACGCTCCACCACTTCGGGCCAGGTGGCCAGCGAGGTGAACAGTGCCGTCTCCGTCGCCTCGCTCAGCCGATCGAGCGCCCCGAGCCCGACCTCGCGGTCGAAGGCCAGCCCGCGCTGCCCGAGCTGGCGCTCGACGCTGCAGATGCGCGCGTGCGCGTACTGAACGTAGTAGACGGGGTTGTCGGTCGTCTGGCTCTTGGCGAGGTCGAGGTCGAAGTCGAGGTGCTGGGAATGCTTTCGCATCACGTAGAAGAACCGCGCCGCATCTCGCCCGACCTCGTCGCGGAGCTCGCGAATCGTCACGAAGGAGCCGGAGCGAGTGGACATCTGGAGCCGCTCGCCGCCGCGGTACAGGATCGCGAACTGGATCAGCAGGAACTCGAGGCGCGCCGCGTCGTATCCGAGCGCCTCGCAGGCCGCCTTGACCCGCGTCGTGTAGCCGTGATGGTCGGCGCCGAAGATGTAGACGATGCGCTCGAATCCACGCTCGAGCTTGTTCACGACGTAGGCGATGTCCGAAGCGAAATAGGTGCTCTGGCCGTTCGAACGCACCACCACGCGGTCCTTGTCGTCGCCGAAGTCGGTCGAGCGGAACCACTGCATGCCGTCCTGCTCGTAGACGTGTCCGGAGGCGACCAGCCGCTCGATCACCGCCGCGACGTCGCTTTGGATGCCGCGCTCGCTGAACCACTCGTCGAACTCGACACCGAACTCGCCAAGGTCGTTCTTGATGTCGGCGAGAATCGCGTCGAGACCGGCATCGAACACGAGTCGGTAGGCATTGTCGCCGAGGCAGTCGCGCATACGCGCGATCACGGCGTCGATGTAGGCCTCCTTGTCGCCGCCGCCGGCGCCCTCGTCGGCGGGCAGTCCGCCGAGCACCGCGTCCGCGGGACGGACGAAGGCGCCGCCGTGCGTCGTGCGCAGGTCCTCGGCGATGCGGTGGATGTAGTCGCCGCGGTAGCCGTTGACCGGGAAGCTCACGTCCGTGCCCGCGGCCTCGAGGTAGCGGAGCCAGACGCTAGCGGCGAGGATGTCCATCTGCCGCCCGGCATCGTTGACGTAGTACTCGCGCTGCACGTCGAAGCCGACCGCGTCGAGCAGGTTCGCGACGCTCGCCCCGAGGGCCGCCCCGCGCCCGTGACCGACGTGCAAGGGTCCCGTGGGGTTGGCCGAGACGAACTCGACCTGCACCCGCTGCCCCGCCCCGATCGCGCTTCGACCGAAGGCCGTGCGCTGGTCGAGGACGTGGCGGACGATTTCTGACTGCGCGCCATCCGCCTGGAAGAAGTTGATGAACCCCGGTCCGGCGATGACCACCTCGCGCACCGACGGGTCCGCGGGCAGCGCGGCGACGAGCGCATCGGCGATCTCGCGCGGCTTCCGGCGGGCGGGCTTGGCCAGTTGCATCGCGAGGTTGGTCGCGAAGTCGCCGTGACTCGCGTCACGAGTCCGCTCCACGCCGATCGCGGGGTCGGCATCCGCGGGCACGAACCCCGACGTTTTCAGGGTGACGAGGGCGTCGGCCAGCAGCTGCTCGAGTCGGGTCTTCACGTTGGCAACCGGTGGCATCGAGAGGGGCCGGCGAGTCTAGCACCGCGCCTTCGAGCATCCGCGCGCACACGAGGCGGCCGTCCCGGCGTCAGTACAGGTCGACCGGATCGACGTCGATCGACCAGCGCACTCGACGGGCCGCGGGCAACTCGTCGATGCGCGTCGTGAGCTCGAGGAGCCGGTCATTCAAGGTGGCGCGGCGATCCGATTGCAGGTACAGCTGCGCGCGGTAGCGACCACCGAGCCGCTCCATCGGTGCGGGCGCCGGGCCGAGGATCTGCAAGGCCCCTCGGGTGTCGCGCGCGAGCCGCGACGCCACCGCCTGCAGGAAGTCGAGCGCTTCGGTGATGCCGGCGGCCTCCGCGCGCACCAGGGCCACGAAGGAGAACGGGGGAAGGTCGGCCTCGCGCCGTTCGTCGAGCACCGCGTCGGCGAAGGCCGCGTAGCCCTCGCCGACGAGCCGTCGCAGGCTCTCGTTGTCGGGATTGCGGGTCTGGATCAGGACCGTGCCCTGCCGCGCCTCGCGTCCGGCGCGCCCGGCCACTTGCAGGATAAGCTGACCCATGTGTTCGAGCGATCGAAAGTCCGTGCCGAACAGGCCGCGATCGGCGTCGAGGACGCCGACCAGCGTCAGCCTCGGGAAATGATGTCCCTTCGCGAGCATCTGGGTGCCGACCAGCAGACGCGCCTCGCCGCTGGTGGCGAGTTCGAGCTGGCGCTCGAGTGCGCCCTTGCGACGGGTGCTGTCGCGATCGATGCGGGCGACGCGTGCGTCGGGGAAGGCAGCCTCCAGAGCGTCGGCGATGCGCTCGGTCCCGAACCCCACGCGGTCGAGTCGCTCGGAACCGCAACTCCCGCACACCCGCGGCAGGTGCCGCTCGGCTCCGCAGTGATGACAGCGCAACTGATCGTGCCGCGCGTGCACGGTCATGTGCGCGTCGCAGCGTTCGCAATCCGCCGCGGCCCCGCAGTCGTTGCAGAGCAGGGTCGGCGCGAACCCGCGACGATTGACGAACACCATCGCCTGACCTCCGTCCTCGAGGTGACGCGCGATCGCGTCGAGCAGACGGTCGCTCATGCCCTCCATGAGCGGACGACGACGGATGTCGAGCAGCGCGAGCACCGGCGGGACGGCGTCTCCGGCCCGGCGCGTCAGCGGCAATGCCAGGAAGCGCCCGCTGCGCGCGTTGTGCAGGGTCTCGAGCGCCGGCGTCGCGGTGCCCAGTACGATCGGGCAGCGATGCGCCCGCGCGCGCATCAATGCGAGGTCGCGCGCGTGATAGCGGAACCCGTCCTGCTGCTTGAGCGAGCCGTCGTGCTCCTCGTCGACGACCACGAGACCGAGTCGCGGCAGGGGCACGAGCACGGCCGAGCGTGTGCCGATCACGATGTCCGCGTGGCCCTCGGCCGCGAGCAGCCAGTTCTGCAGGCGCTCGGTATCGTTCAGCCCTGAGTGCAGCGTGACGAGGCAGCCGTCGAGACGCGCCTCGAAGCGCCGCATCAGCTGCGGGGTGAGCGAGATCTCGGGGACAAGCACGAGAGTCTGCAGACCGCGCGCGCGGACCGTGCGGATCGCCTGCAGGTAGACCTCGGTCTTGCCGCTGCCGGTGACTCCGTGCAGCAGGCAGGGTCGAAAGCGTCCGAGCGCATCGACGATCGCGTCCACGGCATGCCGCTGCTCGCCGAACAGCTCGGGCCCCTCGCCGCTGGCCGCGTTCCAGGGCACGCCACGCGTCTCCTGCATCGTCACCAGGCCGCGCTCGAGCAGCGGCTTCATCGACGTGCGCCAGCGGGCGTTGACCCCGGCAAGGACGCTCGAGTCGAGCGCCTCGCCCGCGGCCTCGACGAGGCGCTCGAGCAGCGCACGCTGGACCGGTGCCCGAGGCGCGAGCGCGGACGGGTCGACCGGCGCGGATCCAGCGGACAGCCGGTAGGTCTCGCGACCGGCGACCGCCGCTGCCGCGCCCCGCCGGAGCAGCACCGGCAACGCGCTCGAGAGCACCTCGCCGACGGGATGGTGGTAGTAGCGGCTCGCCCAGAGCAGCAGCTCGAGCAGTTCGGCGGGCAGCACGGGCGTGGCGTCCAGCACTCGACCCACCTTCCGGAGCCTCGACTCGGGTACCTCGCTGGACGCGAGTTCCCCGACCAGCACGCCACTGACGTACCGCCGTCCGAACGGCACGATCACTCGTGTGCCGGGCAGCGGTTCGACGGCGTGCGCCCAGCGGTAGTCGAAAAGGCGGTAGAGCGGCGAGGGCACGGCGACCTGGACCAGGCGCGTCAAGACGGGCGTCGACCCGTTCCCCGCTCCGGTGGCGACCGCGGGTGCCGGTGCTGCGCCGGTCATCGCGTCGTCACCCGACGACGCCGTACGCGACGGAAAGCCGTCGGCGCGACGGGGGCCCGGCGTCCGGAAACGGCCTCGGCCGGAGGTGTCGGGGCGGGCGCCGACGGGGCCGCACGGTTATCCACAAAAGCTGTGGATAACTCTGTGGACAGAACCGGATAACGCACCTAAGTCGTTGACAAACGGTAGTCTTCCGATACGTGGTCGACTTTTGACCAAAAGAGCTATCCGCATATAAATCAGTGACTTGAACGCCACTCTTCACGCCTGATCGGATACCAATACGCCTCTCGATTCGATTGGTCAACGCTTTTTCGTCGGTGTGTATAAGGACCGGCATACCTCTCGCTCGTCAAGCCTCCGTGAGGACTTTTTCGCCGGCAAAAAGCAGAGTTGACAGTCATTGAGCGTCAACGATGCGGACACGGCCGACGCACTGTCGACGAGCGGTCGACGCGTCAGGCAACCGACGCCGAGCGCGCCGCATCACACCGTCCGCGTCACTCGAGCTCCTTGAGCGCGGTGATCAGATCCTGCACCGAACGGCGTGCGTCGCCGTGCATGACCCGAGTCCCCGGTGCGCCGAACAAGGGGTTCTCCGCGCCGGAGTACCCGACGCCGTCGCCGCGCTTGAGGGCGATGACGCTCTCGCTCCTGTCGACGTCGAGAATCGGGATGCCGTACAGCGGTGAATCGTCATCGTCGCGGGCCGCCGAGTTGACGATGTCGCTCGCCCCGACGACCAGCACGCAGGTGACGTTCGCGAACTCCTCGTTGATGTCCGACAGGTCGGAGATGCGCTCGTACGGCACCCCCGCCTCGGCCAGCAGCACGTCCATGTGGCCTGGCATGCGGCCCGCCATGGGGTGGATCGCGAAGCCGGTCTCGACGCCGCGTTCCTCGAGCAACTGGGTCAGCTCGCGGAGCTTGTGCTGCGCCTGCGAGGTCGCCATGCCGTAGCCGGGAACGACCACGACGCGACGGGCGTAGGCGAGCGACACCGCCGCGTCGGTCGCATCGATCGTGCTGACTTCGCCGCCAGACCGGCTGGCGGCTCGGTGCTCGGTGTCCAGTCCGAAGCCCGAGTACATGATCTCGCCGAGCCGACGGTTGGCCGAACGCGCCATCAGGCGCGTCAGGAGCAGACCCGCCGCGAACACGACGGTGCCCGCGACCAGCATGACCGCGTTGCCGAGCACGTAGCCATCGATGGCGACGGCGAGTCCACTGAGCGCGTTGAAGATCGATATCGCGACCGTGAGATCGGCCACCGCGACCGGCAGGGTCATCAGCACGCCGAATGTCAGGGAGAGCGCGATGAACAGCACGAGCAGCACCGGGTGCGCGGTGTCGGAGGCCGACAGGAGCACGCCGAGCAAGAGCACCGACACGCCACTGGCGAGGTAGGCAACCTGTCGCTGGGCGAAATTGCCGGGATCGCTCAGGTACCCCTTCAGGCGCAGCGATGCCACCACGGAACCCGCCAGCGAGACCGAACCCGCGATGCCGCCGAGCACCGGTGCGATGTTGAAGACCTCGACCCGGTCCTCGACCCGCAGGAGGGCGAGCGTCGCGATCGCCGCCGCCGCCCCACCGCCGAGGCCACTGTAGAGCGCGATGGAGGCGGCCACGGCGCTCGTCGTCGGCCGCCGCGCGTGGGCGAACGCGATGCCACCGCCGAGCGCAAGGGCCAGCACCATGGGCAGGAGGTTGTCGTACAGCTCGGGGTGGGCGAGCGTGGCGAGCACCGCCAGCAGCATGCCGCTCGCCGAGAGTCGGAGTCCGCTGCGCGCCTGCGCCGGCGCACTCAGGCGTCGGAGACCGAACAGCAGCATCAGCGCCGAGACGAACCAGGCCAGTTCCAGCACCAGCGGCAGGGAGTCGTTCACGCCCCGTCGCCCTTGGCGTCGGCGCGCGATGCCGTGCCGGTCGATGGCGACTCGTCCGACGCCGGGGCGGCCGACCCCGTGGTCGTCCCCTTGCGCGCCGCCTTCCCGCGGCGCTCACCGCGTCCGGACGAACGGGCCGCGCGCCGCTCGAAGAGCGTCAGCAGGCGATCGGTCACGAGGTAGCCACCCACCACGTTTGCCGCGGCGAGCGCGACCGCGACGGATCCGACCGTGCGTTGCAGGTTGCCATCGGCCTGGGCCAGCGCGAGCATCGCGCCACACAGCACGACGCCATGGACGAAGTTCGCCCCCGACAGGAGCGGTAAGTGGAGCATGGACGGGACACGCGCGATCATCACGTACCCCGCGACGCCGGCGAGCACGAACAGGTAGAGCGCACCGATCCCGTCCATCAGTCCATTCCCTCCGTTCGTCCCTGATCACCGAGCCGGGCGCGTGCCTGACCGGACCAGTCCGCCTCCTCGATTTCCTCGTCCAGCTCGAGCTGGACAGCGAGCCTGCGGCGTTCCGGCTCGCCGAGATCGGCGAGCATCGCCAGACGCGTGTAGCCGAAGGCGTACAGCCGCTCCTGCAGCGCCGGCCCGATGCCGTCGATGACGGTCAGGTCGTCGGGTGGCTCCTCCGGCGCCGGCGAATCGTCGGCGTCGCTGGCGGACGCTGCGGCCCGCACCGCGTCGACGTCCTCGCGGCTCCCGCGGCGTCGTGCGGTCGGCGCCGCCCGTTCGGGTGCACCCTCGCCGCCATCACCCGCCGGCGCCTTGCCTGTCGCCATGCCACCGACGGACGCACCGTTGCCCGCGGTCGAAGACGCATGCCGATCCGTGGTCAAGCTCGATCCGGGAGCGACTCCCCGAGTCGCTCTGGCTCCGTGTTCCATCTCGGATGCGCGACCGGCATCGCCGGACGTACCTCCCGTCGTCCCGCTCGCCCGCGAATCCGTCGCCCCTGTGCCGCCGGACGACGGCTCGGGCGCGCGCGTCACGCCGTGCGCGTCGCCCGCCTCGGCGGACGGCCCGTCATCCGGGTCCTCGCCGTTCTCGGCAATCGTGGCGACAACCGCCCCGCTCGCCCGCTCGCTCGCCCGCGGGACGCCCCGGCGGTCGGCGTCGTCCGCCGCGCCGGTCACCCAGCCCGCCTCGCCGTCCGGCTCCTCGTCCGCACCCGGACCCGCGGCGCCGCCGCCGAAGGGCCGGACGGGTCGCTCCATGAGGGCGGCCGTGGCCGCGTGGCAGATCTCGCCCTGATGGGTGAGCACGCAACGCGCGACGATGTCGTCCTCCGCATCGAGGACGATCTCCCCGCCGGCTCCGAGGACCAGCGCGAGCAGGTTCGTGACGTTGCGCGCGTACATCTCGCTGGCGTGCACGGCGCCGTGACTCGGGAGGTTCAACGGTCCCGCCACGAGCGTGCCGCCGAGCTGCACGTTTTCCCCCGGGCGCGTCAGCTCGCAGTTGCCGCCCGAACTCGCCGCGACATCCACGATCACGGTTTCCGACAGCATGCCTTCGACCATCTGGCGGCTGACGATGCGCGGCGCGGGACGGTTCGGGATGGAGGCTGCGCAGATCACCGCGTGAGCGCGCGCGAGGCGCTCGGCGAGCACCTCGTCCTGACGCTGGAGCTCGTCCTTGCGCAGGGCGCGGGCCCGACCGGCGCTGTCGGTGCCCTCGACGCCGGTGTCGATCATGCGGGCGCCGAGCGATTCGATGCGCTCACGCGCGCGCGCACGGATGTCGTAGGCCTCGACCTCCGCGCCGAGGCGACGGGCCGTCGCGATGGCCTGCAGACCCGCCACGCCCGCGCCGATCACCACGACCCGCGAGGGGCGAATCGTCCCGGCCGCCGTGGTCATCATCGGAAACAGCCGCGGGGAAAGCTCCGCTGCGAGCAGCGCGGCCTTGTAGCCCGCGACGGTCGCCTGGGAGGACAGGGCATCCATCGAGCGGGCACGGGCGGTGCGTGGCACCAGGTCCATGGCGATCGTCGTGATCTTGCCCCGCGCGAGCGCCTCGATCTCGGCGACGTGCGCAAAGGTGCGCGTCAGGGTCACGAGCACGGTACCCGGTGCGAGGGCCGCGATTTCCTCGAGCGTCGGCATGCGCACCTTGACCACCAGATCCGCCCCCGCGACGACGCCATCGAAGTCGTCGAAGACCTCCACGCCGGCATAGTCCTCGTCGTGGAAGCCTGCGGCCCGGCCACACCCGCTCTCGATGCGGAGCGACACGCCGTCGCGGGCGATCAGGCGCGCCACGGCGGCCGGCACCAGGCCGACCCGCCGCTCACCCCCGCGGCATTCGCGGGGCAAGGCGATGGTCAGCGGCACGAGAGGCGCATGCGGTGGGAGCCGGGCATCGAGTTCGTCATCCGGGTGACTATACTGGCGGCGTCGGGTGACGGGCCAGCGACGGCGCGGGCGGCGCCGTCGGGATGCTACGGGAAGGTCCGCGGAGACGCCACCGGGCACGCCGCTCCGCCCCCGCCCCCCGGCCGTACAAGGGTCGTCTCCGTCCGACCTTCCGTTCGCCGACGCCCTCCCTCCACGACGTCTCCGCATGAAATACATCGGCACCCCGCAGCACGTGCACGGCACCGAGGAACGCCTCGGGGTGCTGATGGTGAACCTCGGCACGCCCGAGGCGCCGGAGACCGCGTCCGTCCGTCGCTATCTTGCCGAGTTCCTCAGCGATCCGCGCATCATCGAACTGCCGCGCTGGCTCTGGAACCTCATCCTGCATGGCGTGATCCTGCGCATCCGTCCGCCGCGCAGCGCGAAGGCCTACCGGGAGGTGTGGTCGGCCGAGGAAGGCTCGCCGCTCCTGAGCATCTCCCGTCGCCAGGAGACCGCGCTCCGTGCCGAACTCGAGCGCCGCTTCGGCGAGCACGCCGTCGTCGCGCTCGGGATGCGCTACGGCACCCCGTCGATCGATTCGGCGATCACGGCGCTCGAGGCGGCGAAGGTGCGCCGCCTGATCGTGCTGCCGATGTACCCGCAGTACTCCGGCACCACCACCGCCTCCGTGTTCGACGCGGTCACCACGCGGCTGCAGCGCACCCGCTGGATACCCGAGACGCGCTTCATCAACCAGTTCTGCGACGAGGCGGCGTTCGTCGAGGCGCTTGCCGCGAGCGTGCGCGAGAGCTGGGCCGAGCACGGCCGCGGAGAATTGCTCGTGGCGTCCTACCACGGCATTCCGAAGCGCTACCTGACGAACGGCGATCCCTATCACTGTCTCTGTCACAAGACGTCGCGGCTGCTGGCCGAGGCGCTCGGTATCGCGCCCGGGGAACTGCGCACGGTCTTCCAGTCGCGCGTGGGCCGGGAGGAATGGCTGCGCCCGTACTGCGACGAGACCATGAAGACGTTGCCGGAGGAGGGCGTGAAGTCGATCGACGTGATCTGCCCGGCCTTCTCGGCCGATTGCCTGGAGACGATCGAGGAGATCAGCGGCGAGAACCGCGAGTACTTCGAGGAGCACGGGGGCGAGCGTTTCCGCTACATCCCCTGCCTGAACGAACGACCCGATCATGTGCGCTTCCTCGGCGATCTGCTCGAACGGCATGCGCAAGGCTGGCCCGAGGCCGACCATGCGCGCGATCGGGCCGCGATCGAGGCGGACCGTTTCGCGACCGCCCGGCACGCGGTCGCGCTGAAGGCGCGCGTGCCGGCGAACACGGCGCCCGAGGGTCGCGAGGCGGCCGATCTCGCCGAGGAGCAGCTGGCCGCGCGCAGCGAACGCGGGAACGCGCACGCGACCGCCACCCACGGGTCCGCGCCCACCGGGAACGCCGCTGCGGAGCGGCATCCAGCGCCCGGAGGCAAGGCCGATCAGCGCGAGGACGCGTCGCTCGTCTCGTCGGCGATGAAGCCCTGATACGCGGCCGCCTGCATCATCGGACCGAGCGGAAGGGTCGAGCCGAGGAATTGCGCGAGCACCACACCCGCGATGCCGTGGCGGCGATCGACCCAGAACCAGGTGGAGGCCGCGCCCGACCAGCCACTTTCCCCGTCGACCGTCAGGTGCATGGCCTGACCGACATCGGTCATGACTCGCCCGGCGAGGCCCCAGCCATAGCCGGGCATCGCACGCGGGCCGAGCGCGATCGGGCACTGCGCCGCCGGCAGTCGATTGCGGTGCAGCATCTCGAGCATCGGTTCGGAGAGCAGACGCTCGCCTGACGGGCTGCGTCCGTCGAGCAGCAGATGGGCGAAATGCATGTAATCGTCGAGCGTCGAGAACAGGCCGTGACCGCCGCGCGAGAAGGTCTCGGGCGCGTCCGAGGGGTAGCTCGCCTCGACCGCCATCGCCTGCAGCGTCTGCGGCGGTTCCACCGCCGGCCGCACGTCGCCGAGCGCGCGGAGCCCATGCATCGCCACCAGCCGATCGCGGGCCGAGGGCGCGACCCCGAAATCGGTCTCGTGCATGCCGAGCGGCACGAGCAGCTCGCGCGTCAGCACTTCGCGAAGCGGCGCGTCGTGAACGATCTCCAGGAGGTGGGCGAGCACGTCGGTCGCGAAGCTGTACCGGAAGCCTGACCCCGGCTGCAGGGCAAGCGGCAACTCGCCGAGCCGTTCGACCAGCGCGGACAGCGATCGCGATCCGTCCTCCACCAGCCGCGCCTCGCGATACAGCGCGGCGACCGGGCATCCCGGCAGGAAGTCGTAGGACAGACCGGCCCGATGCGTCAGCAGATCCTCGACCGTGACGGGTCGACGCGCATCGACCTCGCGCCCGTCGTCGCCGAGCACGCGACTCGCGCGGAACCCGGGCAGCCAGCGACCGACCGGCTCGTCGAGCCGTAGTCGTCCGGCCTCGACGAGGCGAAGCACCGCGACCGAGACGACCGGCTTGGTCATGGAATAGAGCCGGTAGACGGCATCGGCGCCGAGCGCGCGAGCGCGTGCGTGGTCGGCATGACCGCTTGCCCCCTCGTCCACCCAGCGTCGCCTTTGCGTGACGCGCCACGCGATCCCGGCGAAATCGGCGTTGGCGACGAGCCGCGCCGCGAGATCGGCAAGTCCGCGGAACCGGTTCGCGTCGGGGCGCATCAGCGGCGCGGCGCCAGGTCGAGAACGCCCTCGATCGCGAGACGGCGCGCGCGGTCCGCGTCGTCGAGCGGCAGATTCTTCAGCGCGAGGATCGCGGCACGTCGCACGCGCTCGTCCTCGTCCGCGTCATCGGCGACCGCGAACAGCTCGGCCGTGAGGGCGCCGTCCGGGTCCGCGCGACCGACGAGCGCGTAGGCCGCGGCCTCGCGAACCCCGGCGTGCGTGTCGACGAGGCCGTCACGCATCAGGGTCACGTTCTCCGCGCCATCGCTCCACCGCGACAGCACGCTCAGCCCGAGCCGCCGGACGGCCGGATCGTCGTGCCCGGCAAGCAGCGACACCTGGCCCGCCAGACGCGTGCGCTCGTCGACCGGCACGACGCCCGGACGGGTCAGCGTCTGCAGCACGGGCATCAGCGTCTCGCGGTCCGTGCCGTTGGACAACAGCCCGGCGATGATGTCCCGCGCCTCGCCGTTCCCCGGCTGCACGCGACGCAGCAGATCGAGCCCGACCGCGCGCAGGCCCGGATCCGTCGAATAGACGAGTTCGGCGGCCAGTGCCGTGACCGTCGGGCCGCCGACGGCCCCGAGCAGGCGAGCCAGTCGCGCGAGCCGGGCGGGATCCACCTCGGCGCGGAAGGCGTCCACCACGGCGGCCAGCAACCCGGGATCCTGATCGAGCCGCGCGACGAGCGCGACGAAGGCGTCGTCGTCGAGATCGGCGCGACCGAGCGACGCGACGTCGATCGGATCTTGCCTCGCCGTGGCGGCGTCGTCCGACGGGCGCGCCGCTTCCGGGAGGTCCGCGCCGGCGTCCGGCGGTTCGGTCCCCACGGCGGCCGCATCGAGCGACACCGCATCCGGATCGGTCGCGAACGGGGATGGTGTCTCGTCCGCCTGCCGCTGGATCGATCCGGAGGTCGTGACGGGCACCTGACGCACGGCGGCGCCCTCCGTCGCGCCTCTGGACAGCAGATACCCGACGAGGGCGACGGTCGCCACGCCCACGAGGGCGGCGATCGCGACCGTGCCCCCTCGGGCCATCAGTCGATCTGGCCGAACGGCGATCCGGTCGAGAACGGCACGGGCGTGGCGTCGGTCGCGCCCTTCGTGAGCTGCCAGCCCAGCCTCGAGATGCCGGCGTTCCCGGACGTGATCTCGTTGAGGAACAGCACGACGGCATCGTCGCCCTCGGCCGGACCGCATCGCTCGCCCGGCACACCGTAGCCGTCGAAGAACGGTCCCTGACCTTCCAGCACGGCAGGCTGCACGACGACCAGAGCGTCCTGCAGCGCCGCCCAGGTCTGCGGACCGACTCGCCCGTCGATCCCGATCGCGAAGTCCGGGTTGGCCGCGTTGTAGGCCGTCTGGAACGCGGTGACGGCTTCCTCCGTACCTTCGCCGTATTCGCCGTCGGTGTAGGCGTCGACCGAGCTGGCGTTCCCCTGCCCGGAGCAGTAGACAACCCGCTGGATACCTGCCGAGTAGAGGCTGTCCGAAAACTGGTTCCTGCGCTGCACGCTGCAGTTGTCGTTCCAGTCGTTGTTCACGGATTCCGCGTCGGTGCCGGCCGCGTCGCCGCAGACGTTCTCGGCCGTGGCTTCGTCGAAGCCGTCGCCATCCTCGTCGGGATCCGACGCGTTGGGGATACCGTCGCCGTCGATGTCGTCGTCCTCTCCATTCAGAACGCCGTCCCCGTCGATGTCGTCGTCGCGATTGTTCTGGATCATGTCGCCGTCGAGATCCGACGCGTCGAAGTCGGGGTCCTCGCTGTTGGGAATGCCGTCGCCGTCCCGGTCGTCGGGGGTCGCGAGGCCACCGCCGCCCAGATCGATGTCGTTGGTGCCGCTGTCTCCAGCGCCGCCGCCGCAACCGACGAGGGTGGCGCTCATGGCGCCGAGCAGCAGGTAGCGGGCGGCGTGCCGCGCGGTGTGTCGTCTTGTCATCGTCGAATCTCCGGAAAGTAACGGTGCGCGCCGCCCGGCGGGCGGCGTTCGCCCGTGACAGGCCCTTCGCCCGGATAGCGGGCCAGGGACGCGGGCTGCAGAGCGTGCGCGTGGACGGTCATCGAACGCTTTCATTTAACGCACCGCCTCGAGTCTAGAGCAGAGCGTCCGACTCGCCATCCCGACCGGTGAAATCGACCGAAGCGCCCGGCAGGGCGCCCCCGACGCCAAGGCGGCCGCACGCTCGCGGCGCACCGTTGTACTTCGCGGCCCCTCGCCCTATACTCCGCGCCAAGTTCGGGGTGTAGCTCAGCCTGGTAGAGCACTGTCTTCGGGAGGCAGGGGCCAGAGGTTCAAATCCTCTCATCCCGACCAATCAGATCAGCGACTTGCGCGAACCGTCAGCGCGACGCTCGCACGCAAGTCGACCGTTACCCACAGGGCGAGCCGCAGATCGACAGGCGGCCAGCCGCCAACGTCTGCACGTCGCGGAAGCAGGATTCCATGGTCGCGGGCGCCGCGGCGCGGTAGTCGAGACTGCATTCTGCGTAGATCTCGGTCGTCTGTTGCCGGTCGATTTGTGCAATGCGGCACGTCCCGTTCCGATCCGCGCGCAGCAGGCCCGTTCGTTCCGCTCTGGGCCGGCATCGAACCAGTGCGGTACAGCGCCGGGCGCACGTTGGCGCGCAAGCTCGGGCGCGGCGGTGCCACGCCCCGGCCCGTCTCAGGACAGTGGCTCACTCGTCGTCGAACGGCAGTTGCAGGTCCTCTTCGGCTCCGGCGCGTGTACTCGGGATGAAGCCGCCGTGATCGGGGCGCTGAAGCATGCGTTCGAGCAGCTCGTCCCCGTGACTCGCCCACAACACGTCGCTCATCCGCGTGCAGAAGTCGCAGTTGCTGCGCCTCCTCGACGATCAGTACCGGCTGCTACCTGCCCGCCACGAGCAACTCCGTGACCGCGTCCCGGATCTGACGGCAAGCGCCGGCGCGGTTGCGCTCGATGGCCAGACCCAGCGCCCAGCCGATGCTCTTGTACATGTCCATCTTCGGCACCTTCAGATCCAACCGCTTCGGCGCGGGCCTGCCAGGTTCGCGCGCGGTAGCCGTCGCGGTGGTTCTCCCGCAGCCCCCTCGGTTCGTTCGTGCGGGGCGGCTTTGCAGTGGTTTGACGTCGAGTGCATCAGGCGGTTGACCACCGAGGCGACCATCTCGGCCAGCAGATCATCGTCGGAGCCACTGGCGAGCAGCGCTCGACAACGATCCTGTCGTCGGTCATCGCGTTCTCCACGGGTAGGGGTCGATCGCTAAACCGACCCTTACGGGGGAGACGCGGTGACCACCTCTCTTCAGCGACGAATGCGGGTCGGACTTACACCACTTCCCGGGACGCCACCCAGCCGATCCGCCTCAGAACCGGGCGAGCCCGCTCTCGCTCTCGAACAAGTGCCAACGCGCCGGATCCAGACCGAGAAAGCAAGAGTCACCCATCTCGGCGCTGTAGTCCGGAGCCGTCTTGACCGTGATGCGAGTACCCTGTACCTGTGCTTCTACAAGCATGTCGCCCCCGAGCAACTCGGTGACGAGGACTTCCGCGGGTATGGTTTCGGTCTGTGTCTGGATCGGGCTGATGGAAACGTTGTCGGGCCGAATTCCCATGTCCACGGTACCGTCGAGCGCGACGTCCGCCAGCGCCGCTTGCTGCTCGCCGGTCAATGCCAGGGAAAATGCGGGATGTCGAAGAATGGGAGCACCGGCATCACTCTCCAACGAGCATTCCATGAAATTCATGGCAGGCTCTCCGATGAAACCTGCCACCCACTTGTTGGCGGGCCGGTTGTAGATCTCGGCGGGCGGCGCTACCTGTTGCAGGACGCCATCGCGCATGACCGCGATCTGGTCAGCCATCGACAATGCCTCGAGCTGATCATGCGTCACATAGATCATCGTGGTGCCGAGCCGGCGCTGCATGATCTTGAGTTCACTGCGCATGTGCGCACGAAGCTTGGCATCCAGGTGTGCGATCGGCTCGTCGAACAGGAATAGCGCCGGCTCACGAACAATGGCACGCCCGATCGCGGTTCGCTGCTTCTGGCCGCCGGAGAGTTCGAGCGGCTTGCGCTGAAGCAGCGGGGTGAGCTCCAGGAGTTCGGCGGCCGCTTTCACCTTCGTGTCGATCTCGGCCTTCGACACCTTCTGAATGACGAGCGCGTTGGCCATGTTCTGATAGACCGTCTTGTGCGGGTACAGTGCGTAGTTCTCGAACACCATCGCGATCTCCCGGTCCTTGGGCGGCAGATCGTTCACCCGCTTGTCATCGAAGAACACATCACCTGCGCTGATGTGCTCGAGCCCCGCCAGCATGCGCATCGTGGAGCTTTTGCCACAACCGGAAGGCCCGAGTATGCAGAGGAACTCTCCGTCTGCACAGGCTATATTCAGGTCGCGAACGGCAGGCGTGTCTCCGTAGTATTTCCAGACGTTCTGAAGGCTTATCGACGCCATGATGCACGGTGTTTCCGGAAGGTTGAAAGAACGGGTGAGGCGTCGCGCGAGGAGGCAACACGCGCTGACGGACTGGCGGGAGACGCTGCGATGTCTCCGCCCGGCTCGAGCTGCTCATTCCTTGACCGCCCCCATCGTCAGCCCCGTGACGAGATACTTGCGGATCAGCAGACCGAGCAAGGTCATCGGCAGACTCGTGATCACCCCGGCCGCCATGATCTTGCCCCACTGGATACTCGTCGGCGTCACCAGCTCACGCGTCGCCACCGGCAAGGTCTTCGCGCCGCCCGAACCGATGATCGAGGCGAACAGAAAGTCATTCCAGGAGAAGAGGATGCAGAGCACCACGAATGCCCCGATGCCCGGTGCAGCAAGCGGGAGAATCTCCATGAAGGCACCTAGGCGGCTACGCCCGTCCACCATGGCGGCCTCTTCGATCGCGTAGGGCACGTTGTCAAAGAAGCCTTTCAGGATCCAGATTGCAAATGGCAGGTTGAATGTCGTGTAGGCGAGGATCAAGCCCGGGATGGTACCCACGAGCTCGAGGTTCCTGAAGATAGCGTAGAGCGGCACCATGACTGCCACGACCGGCGCCATGCGCGTGGAGATGATCCAGAAGAAGACGTGATCCTTGGCGCGGAAGTCGGAGCGCGACAACGCGTACGCCGCCATTGCCCCGAGCGTGACCGACACGATTGCGGATCCGCACGAGACGAGCACGCTGTTGATGAAGTATTCCGAGAAGTTTCTTTCGGTGAACAGCTCCGTGTAGTGCTTGACTGTCGGCGTGAAGTCGAAGAACACGCCGATACCGCTGAACTCACCGATCTCGGGTAGCGCGAACGCCTCGAGAAGATCCTTGAACGATGAGACAAGCATGATCACGAATGGTGTGATCGTCCACACCAGGAACAGCCCCAGAAATACCGCACAGCAGATATCGACGAGCGTGCGGGTGCGAGAGCGATAACGAACGACTTCGAGCGTTGCCATGTTCGTCAGCTCCCGCCGTCGTGGACCTGCCCGGTCTTCGGACTTTCAAAGACACGGACGAGGATCATGCCGAGAATGATGGTCACTGCAAGCAATGTCAGCGCAATCGCCGCACCTCGCCCGAGCTTGAAGAAGGTGAAGGAGACGTCGAAGAGATAGGCCGGCAGGATCTTCGTCGAGTTCGCCGGTCCACCGCCTGTCAGTACCAGGATCGCGTCGATGAACCGGAAGTTGTCCATGAACCGGAGCAGGATGGCGATCAGCAGGAAGGGATAGGTGTTCGGTAGCGTCACCTGAAAGAAATTTCTTATGTCACCGGCACCGTCCACCATGTTCGCTTCGAGCTGATCCCGAGGCACGCGCTTCAGGCCCGCCAGCATGATCAGCGCAATCAGCGGCGTCCATTGCCAGACGTCGACAATGACGATGCCGATCATCGCCGTCGAGGGATCCCCCAGGATCGAGCGATCGCCAAGCAGTCCGACGCTCTGCATCAGCCAGTGGTACCAGCCGAATGTGGAATTGAACAGGTAATACCAGACGAGTCCGGCAATGACCGGAGCCATCATCATCGGCATCAGGAAGACGGTGACCAGAACCTTCTCCCAGCGGGAGCGGTTCAATATGACCGCGAGGGTGACGCCGAGCAGCACTTCGAAGAACATGCACATCGCGCTGTACTTGGCGAGTAACCACCATCCCTGCGCGAACTTGCTGTCGCCTGGTAGTCGCGTCCAGTTCCTGAAATTGTTCCAGGTGTCGTCAGCGAGACCGATGTCGACCTTGTGCAGGCTCATCCAGATGAGCCAGAAGAACGGATAAATGGTGATGAAGGCGAGAACGGTGATTGCCGGCAGCATCAACCACAGGTAGAAGCGATTGATCGGCGGAGCGTTCCTGGCGGCCGCAGCCTGATCGATCGACAGACCACCATCCCGCGCAACGGCAAGGGCCGAGAGAAAGCTTTCCCCCGGCCCTGGTGACAAGGTCTCAGACATCGTGCAGATCGTCGACTTGAGTCTTCAACTCGTTGCACGCTTCTTCCGGGGTTGTCTGCCCTGACACGCATCGCTGCAGTTCGGTCAACACGATGCTGTGATATTCGTTCGCTTCCGGAATCTTCGGCCCGAGCACGAAGTGCGGGTCCTTGATGCCGTAGTCGTAGACGGCGTCGAACGTGAGCGCATTGGGCATCGATGTCGGACGCGTTCTCGCGGCCGAAACTTCAGGATCGGCCACTACTGACGGGCGGGTCGGGGTCCCGCCCAGCTCCTTGAGGACTTTCAGTTGCGTGCTCTTCGATACCGACCAGCTCGCGAACAGGTAGGCCGCTCGCCGCAGGTCTTCACTGGCTGCGCTGTTGATACCGATCCCACCGATGCCGCAATTGCAACCATTGACCGCTTCACCGCCACCGACCACCCAGCTCGGTTCGCCCTTGGGGCACGGCGCATAAGCGGTCCGGCCGCCAGCGGCGCGCGAGTTCTGCTCGTCCTCGACCGACGCTGCAAACTCGTGATACTGCACCTGCATGGCAATGTCGCCCGCGGCATAGGCCGTATTCAACTGCAGCGTACCGTTGGCCAGATTGTCGGGATGGCTGACGTCTGCCTGCTCCTTGAACTTCTCCATGATCAGCACGGACTGTTCATCACCCCAACGAGTCGGACCAGGCGACTTCGAACCCAGCTTGTCGTCGATATCGAACTCGGTCCATTGCCCGTGGCTGAACAACATGCGCTGGATATCGAGATGCGAGGTCCAGGCGAAGTTGCCGTGATGCTGACCGTAGCCGTAGGGAATATCCTTCTGCCCCCCGGACCTCAGGGCCGTGAAGAACGCGGCAAACTCCTGAACTTGCTTCCAGGTGGTGTTCTCATCGAACTCCATGCGGTAGCCGTACTCCTTCTCGAAGTCGGGCGAAAGCTGCTCGAACAGATCCTGTCGATAGAACGTGCACGCGACCGCACAGTCATAGGGGAACGCGACGATACGCCCGGGTTCGTAGTACTCGCCACACGCAGCCAGAAAGTTGTCGAACCAGGCGCCCTCCTCGTAACCGTCGATGTCTTGCGGGAGGGTGTCATCCTGGGTGTACTTCGTCAGATCTTCGTAGAAGTCGGCGAACGGCGCGCCGATCGGCTTGTCCTGCACATAGTTGAGCTGGTAGTCGGCCTTGCCGCCACGAAGATCGATGCCGATCTTCTGCTGCACGACGGGCAAATCATCCGTGAGGATCTCGACCTCTATACCGGTCAGGTCGAAGAACTCCTGCAGGTTGTCGCGGATGGCGAAGCTCGGCGGCGTATTTTCGCTCATGAAGACCAGCTTCGAGCCCGAGTACTGCTTCCACTTCGCATCGTCGGACGACTGTGCCTGAACACGCGTCGAGACGATCATCGAACTCAACCCGACGGCAACGGATCCACTGCCAAGCGCCGTCGCGACACCACCACCGAGTTGCAGAAAACGTCGTCTCGAGATCGACTGGTAGTGCGGGCGACTGGGGGGACGAAACATGGCGACTCTCCTTGTGAGTGGGTCGCACGGCCCCGCGACAGTCTCACCGAAGGCGCCCCCGCTGACGGGCCCCGCTTGCAGTGTCGTAGAGTCACCGGCCGTGCCGGGAGAGAAGCTGCAGCCCGCATGCCATCGAAGGAGAATCAGAAAATGCTAGGCAAATCAATATCTTGAAAAACTATCACTCGTGACGAAGCGCGTGTAACTGTTGCAGGGTGTCGCACGTGGGTGAGGCACCTTGTGACACTTTGCCGGCTTGCGTCAGACGATACCGTGCCGCGTGTCAGGCCGCACGAGGCCGTGCTTCTTCATGTGACGATGGACGGTTGCTCGACTCACCCCGATGCGTCGCGCTGCGTCGGAGACGCACCAGCTCGACTGCCGCAACGCTTCCAGCAGTTCGTCACGCCGTGACCGACCAACGACCGGAATCGCTCCCGTTCCCGGATCGATCGACGCGACGTCCGCGGAGGGCGTGATGTGCAACAGTGCGGGACTTGGCTTGCCCGCGCGCTCGGTCAACAGGTCCTCCGGCAGATCATCCAGAGTCGCGATACCGGCACCACGACTGAAGACAACGTACTGAATGACGTTGCGCAACTGACGGATGTTCCCAGGCCAGGGATATCGCCTGAAAACGTTTCGGACGTCAGTCGACAGCTGCACGTCTGTGTCGGGGTCGAACTCGACGTGAAGTGCCGCGACAAGATCGTCGAGATCCTGCCGTTCGCGCAGCGGTGGCAGCGTGAGTTTCGCGCCGCACACGCGGTAGTACAGATCTTCCCGAAACCGCCCCGCGCGCACCAGATCCATCAGATCGCGATGGCTGGCGCAAACGAGACGAAAGTCCACCGGTACCGAGCGCGCCGCGCCGAGCGGATGCACCTCGCGTTCGGCCAGCACCCGCAGGAGACGTGTCTGCGACTCGAGTGGCATGTCGCCGATCTCGTCGAGAAACAGCGTTCCGTCGTTCGCGGCGACGATCCGGCCGGCCTTTCCACCCTTGAGCCCGCCCGTGAAGGTGCCCGGCGCGTATCCGAACAGCTCACTGTCGATCAGCGTCTCGGGGATCGCGGCGCAATTGAGTTCGACGAAAGACTTTGCGTGCCGGCGACTCGCCGCGTGCAGTGCTCGAGCGAACGTATCCTTGCCGGTGCCCGTCTCACCCTGTAACAACAGTGGAATATCTGCACCCTGTGCACGTTTCTCCAGCAAGCGACGACATAGCGCCACGGTCCGACCAAGCCGGTCGTCGCCACCAGCCAGCGCCTCGAGCTCGAGCTCACTCACGGACGGTACGACACCTGAACGCCCTCGCCCGACGCCAAGGCGCGCCGTCTTGACGGCAGGCGTGACGCCGACGGCATACGCACTCCCCTGTTCGATGCACTCGAGACGATGCAACCGCCCGTCTTCCGAGAGCACGGTCTCCGAGTCGACACCGATGATCTCGTCCAGCGGGAGTCCGATCAGTGCCTGCCGACGCTCGACCCCCAGAAAGGCAAGCAGCTCATTCGTGACGCCGACGAGTCGACCACCCTCGTCAAGCGCAAGCAAGCGCGACATCTCGTGCTCCTCCTTGAACAATGAATCGGTGATGGCAACCAACCGATGCTCACGAAAGAACGTGCGAAACGTGTACGTATGAAGCTCTTTCGCGGCGCGCCGCACATAGGCATCGACTCGCCGGATCTCCGCGGCATCGTCGGTCGCCGTGGTAGTGAAGTTCAGCGCGCCATACTGCACGCCGCGGTGATCGATCAGCGGAGCCGCCGAACACATGAAACGGTGCAGACTCTTGTGGAAGTGCTCTACACCATTGACCGTGATCGCGTTCTTAGTGGCGAGGGCCGTGCCGACGCCATTCGTGCCAACGCAGGACTCGTCCCAGAGTGTACCCACCGCGATGCCCTGATCCTTGAACTGCCTGGCCATGGGCGAGTCGCAGTATTCGGTGACTGCTGCGCCGTCCTTGTCGGTGATGAGCATGCAGTACTCCGCCTGCTTCGCAACTCCCCGAATACGATCAACCAGAACTCGCGCGCGCTCGATGGGCTCCTCCAGCGACTGCCAGCGCTGCCCCACCTCGTTCATGCTGAAACGATTCCCGAGCAGATTCGACCGCGGGTCAAGGCCGTGCTGTGTCTCGCAGCGCCTCCATGACTCGCGAACCACCCTTCTCGGGTGACTGGCTTGATCTAGCGAAAGCCCGGGGGGCACCGACAGACATTCCCCCCGCACGGCGGGCTCTCGTGTAACGCTCATCGTCCTCTCCGGTGTGTTTCGACTGCCCCGCCCACGCAGGCACGGCTTCCCTTGTCGACTACACCCTGGATGCTCGAGCAGAAAAGTGCTACGGCACTTCCTTGAGAACCCGACGATGAACACGCGTACCAGTGCAGCCTGTTCACATGACCTTACGCCAGAGGCGCATAGCTGGCAACTTCACCGACGGTGCCGATCACCGGTGCCCGAGCAAGACCCTGCTTCAGGGAGGATAGGCTCCATCGCGGCACGAAGGCGGCGACGGAGCCAGCACTGCCTTGCGAGACACGAACAGACGAGCCGTTCTCACCCCGTGTGATGCGACTCCTGCAATCCGTAGACCGGTGTGCTGATCCCTTCCATGCGCGCCTTCAATTGCAGGGAAAGAAACTGCGAGTAGTGGCGACTCTGGTGCAGATTGCCTCCGTGGAACCACAACGCCTCTTGCTGGGTCGGCTTCCACATGTTGCGCTGTTCGCCTTCCCACGGACCAGGGTCCTTGGTGGTATCTGATCCGAGTCCCCACACCTTCCCTACCTTGTCGGCCGTCTTCTTGTCGATCAAATCTTCCACCCAACCGTTCATCGAGCCGTAGCCGGTGGCGTAGACAATCAGATCAGCGTCGAGGCGACTGCCATCCTCCATGACGATGCCGCTCTCATCCAGCGTCTTGATACCGACGCCGCTCACGAGCTTGATATCGCCGTCGATGATCTGCTGGCAGGCGCCCACGTCGATGTAATAACCCGAACCACGCCGCAGGTACTTCATGAACAGTCCGGACCCGTCGTCACCCCAGTCCATCATGAATCCGGATTTTTCCAGATCCGCATAGAAATCAGCATCACGCTCCCGCATCTGCTCGTACAGCGGAATCTGGAACTCATGCATGATCTTGTAGGGCAGCGACGCGAAGATCATGTCGGCCTTGTTGGTGGTCATGCCGTTCGCCGCTGCCTCTTCGGAATATAGCGGACCGAGCCCGATCTCCATCAGTGAATCCGAGCGAACGATGTGCGTCGAGGATCGCTGCAGCATGGTGACATCCACACCCGCTTCGGCAAGCGCACCGGAGATGTCGTGCGACGAGTTGTTCGAGCCGATCACCACCACCTTCTTGCCGACGTAGTTGTCGGGGCCAGGGTGTTTCGAGGAGTGATGCTGTTCACCCTTGAACACGTCTTGGCCGGGAATCACCGGCACGTTCGCCTTGCCCGACATGCCGGTAGCCATGACCAGTTGCTTCGGTCGCAATGTCACGGTCTCGCCATCACGATCGACAGTGACGACCCACTCCTCTTGTTCTTCGTCGTAGCGCGCGTTCGTCGCCTCGCTCGATGTCCAGTAGTTCAGCTCCATGATGCGGGTGTACATCTCGAGCCAGTCACCGATCTTGTCCTTCGGGGCAAACACCGGCCAGGTGTCCGGGAACGGCATGTACGGCAGGTGGTCGTACCACACCGGATCGTGCAGGCAGAGAGACTTGTATCGGTTCCTCCAGCTATCACCGGCACGTTCATTCTTCTCGATGATGATCGTTGGAACATCGAGATGTCGAAGCCGTGCACCGAGAGCGATTCCGCCCTGCCCGCCGCCGACAACCACGCAATACGGCTGCTCGGTGTAACCCATGACATCACGCTCGTGCGCGAGCTTCTCGCTCCAGTTCATGCGGTTGTTGCCGTCGGCGCCGTGCACGGCACCCATCGCTCGCTTGTGACCCTTGCTCTCTTCATGGCCTTTCAGCTCTTTCATCGTCGTCAGCAAGGTCCAGATCAGTCCGTCCTTGATGCGCACGTGCCCGAAGCCTCTCGCCACGGAGGTCTCGAACTCGATCCAGCCTTCGACCAATGCTTCGTCGCCACTGGCAACTTCTCCCTCGACCGGGCGGAAGTTCTCGGGGGTGACCTTTCCGAGTTGCGAGTCGAGCATGTCGCGCACCTGATCCTTGCCCTCCATGGTGCGCAGGTTCCAGGTGAATGTGACGAGATCGCGCCAGTAGCAATCATCCTGAAAGAGTTCGAGAACAGCGTCTATGTCGCTGCGCGCGAGGGCCGCGCCGAGACGCTCCATTGTCTCTTCGAGAATCGCCTGGCTTGTCTTGTCCAGCATGGTGAGTGCTTCTCCGGTTGTCTGGCGTGGTGAGTTCTGGCGTGTTCTGCTGTGTTCACTGGTCATCCGGGTATCAAGGTCGGCGTCAACACGTACGTTGGCGTCGGCACGATCGACCCGAAAACTTGCGGTTCACCTCGTCTGCATCACCGCTCGGCAAATCAACCGGACGTGGCGTGCCGACGCGGCAAGACGGGAGTGAACACGGGTCATCAAGTCTCATGCCAAGCGGTCGAGATCATAAATATCAATATATTTCAGATACTTGAACAACCTCGAGGTGTCGCAGAAATCGCTCCCATGCGACAGGTGTAGCAGCAGCTGTCGCAGCACTCGTCGCACGATGCACGGTATCGATCGGCCTCCGATTCCGGGAAACACACTCGACCGCTCGCGCCGGCGTGTGGTCGTTGGAACCTGTCACTTCGGGTCGATGCTTCCGGGAACACGCGGCGCGTGGCGTGTGCTCGGCGACGTGTTTTTCCCCTGGCACGACACAGAACCGGATGATCAATCGCACTTCCCTTGCGACATCTGGCAAGGACACTGTCCACATGCCAACAGCGGCAAGGACGGCCGCACGACAACCGCTCCCGTCGTCTCGTTCAAGCCCCATGTCGCTCGTTCATTCGATCGTTGCGCAGGAGAACGCCGACGCCGACACCCTGCGGCAGTCGACGATCGTGCGGAATCGCCATGAACATTCGTATCGGGTTCACTTCGCATCGTGCGGGAATTTGTTCAGCTATGGATCAAGGTGCGCGACGCGACACACCCTGCCGAAGTGACCACGGCTGGATGAACTGTTCGGTCCCGGCCTCGCTACTCAGGTGAATACTGACGGTCGCGTCAATTCCCGTGTCGGCGTCCAGAATCACTTCGCTGTCGTCTTCTGCCTTCAGTTCCAGAACGCGTCCAGTCCGGACCCACACCGACGGCGGCCGGCGCACGTCCGAAAGGCCGGTGTCCGGATCGATACACATGCTCGGGATGATGTTCCACGGCACGAGCCGAGGCAGTGCGCAACCACCAGGCAAACCGGCACCGGCGGTCCTCTTCGGGGCAACGCGAGCGCGACCAGGGTGCCTGGCGGGATATGGACACCCAGCACGATGGCCGAGAACTGCAGGCTGCGTCCGAACGATTGCCAGAAGCGCGTGCCCGACACGATGTCCTGGTACCCCTCGCTGGCGACCCGGTACTCGTCGGGCAGCGTGAAGATGTCGTGCAGGGAGTGGTTCACGACGGTCAGGAGCGCCACCACGCCGACCAAGACGAGCACGCCGATCGCTGGCAGCACAGGGGCTCGGCTCGCTGCCGGGTTGGTTTGGCGTCGATCATGTCCTCGACTGTTGCGGAGGGATCCGCTGCGCAGGGCCTCTTTGCTGGAAGGTCGCTATCAGGTGCATGAGTAGAACGCCGGCGAAGGGCTTGCTTGCCAGATGTTGCCGGGACTTGGGGGGAGGGACGAACGCCTACGGCAGCGGCACGTTCAGCCCGTACCGGAACAGCGCGTAGAAACCGCCCATCAGCACCGCGCCGCTCACCCCGTAGATCAGCACGTGGCGCGCGGTCCAGCGCTGGTGCATCGCCGCCACGAGCGCGCCGAGAAAGGCGATCGCCGCGGCCGGCAGGAAGCCGGTTAGCGGCATCGCCAGGCAGCAGGCGAGCATGGCGCCGACCAGCAGCAGCCGGCGCCACCAGTCACCGTTGCCGAAACCGCTCTCGCGCGCTCCACGCACCAGGTCGGTGACCAGCGAGATGGTGGCGGCCAGGATCAAGAGGATGGCGGCGGCGCGCGGGAAGACCTTGGAGTCGACGTCGGTGTAGGTGGTGGTGTCGTACAGCGTGACGATGCCTGCGACGATGAAGAACAGCGAGACCAGCAAGGTGCCGGTGGACGATCCGGCGCGCGCGGCATCACTCATGGTGTCGCCCTGGCCTGCCGTCTGGCAGCCACCATCGGCCAGCACAACGACATCAGTGTGAAGGCGATGATCGCCAGCGACAGCGGTCGACCGAAGAACATGCCGGGCAGGTCCTCCATGGCCGAGCCGATGATCCAGCCTTGCACGAAACCCTGTTCGGCGATCGGGCCCAGGATCAGCCCCAGCACGATGGGAGATGCGGAAAAGCCGAACCGGCCGACCACCCAGCCGAACACGCCGAGCAGGATCATCAGCGTGACGTCCGAAACGCTATTGTGGATGGCGAAGGTGCCGATCACGGTCATGAAGGCGACGCCGGGCACCAGCATCGCCTTGGGAATGGTCACGATACTGCGGTAGGCGTATCGCCCGATCAGCAGCCCCACCGGCAGCATCAGCACCGTGGCGATCAGCAGTCCGTAGATGAAGGTGTAGGCGATCGAGCCACCGCCGGATTCGAACAAGGCAGGCCCGGTGCGCACGCCCTGCACCAGCAAGGCGCCCAGGATCACCGCATCGGGAGGCGTGCCCGGAATGCCGAGCACCAGGGTGGGGATGAAGCCGCCGCCCACCGTTGCATTGTTCGCCGATTCGGTGGCGATGATGCCGTCCGGCTCTCCCTGGCCGAAGCGCTGCTCGGGACCGGCGTTGCGTTTCGCCTCCGAGTAGGCGACCAGCCCGGCGACCGATCCGCCTGCGCCGGGCAGGATGCCGACCAGCGTGCCGATCACCGACGAGCGCAACACGTTGACCTTCGAGCCCAGTACCAGTCGGGCGGCGCGACCGATCGGCATGGTGTCGATCTCGTCAGCGATCTTCAGGTGCCGCTCGGGCACTGCCACCAGGTCGATCAACACCGGTACGCAGTACAGCCCGATCAGGGCGCCGACCACGCCGAAGCCGCCGATCATCGTCTGGCTGCCGAAGGTCAGGCGAATGTCGGCCGACACTTCGGCCACGCCGACGCTCGACAGGATCAGCCCGAACGCGCCACCCGCCAGGCCCTTCCACAGGGCACCGCTCGATAGGGCGGCGATCAACGACAGGCCGAAGATCGCCAGCCAGAAGTACTCGACCGGTCCGAACGCCAGCGCCACGCGCGACAGCGGCGGCGCCAGGAACAGCAGTGCCAGCGCCCCGACCAGTCCGCCGGTCACCGAGGCGAAGCAGGCGAGCGCCACGGCCAGATCGCCGTCGCCGCGCTGCGCCATCGGGTACCCGTCGAAGGTGGTGGCAATCGCCGACGGCGTACCCGGCGTGTTCAAGAGAATGGCCGCGTAGGCGCCACCGTAGATCGCGCCGGTGTAGATCGCGCCCAGCAGGATCAGCGCCGAGGCCGGCTCCATCGTGAAAGTGATCGGCACCAGCACTGCCACCGCCATGGTGGCGGTCAGCCCCGGAATCGAGCCGATCAGCGTGCCGGCCGCCACCCCCGCCAGCGCCAGCAGCAAGTTGAGCGGCGTCAGTGCCGCGAGAAAGCTGCCTGCCTCCACGGCCCGTGCTGCGCCCGCGCCTAGTCGATCACGGTCACTCGATCAGCCCCGCCTCGCGCGCATCGCTCAAGTATTCTTCGGTGCGCTCGGCCATGAACGCGTCCATGCCGGCCGCGTCCACGTCCAGCATCGCGAAGCCGTTGTCCAGCATCTGCTGGCGAAACTCTTCGTCGGCGTTGATCTGGCTGATCATGTCCGACCACATGGTGACCACATCGTCGGCGGCCGAGTCCGGCAGCGCTATGCCGCGATACGCACCGCCGACCATGTCGTAGCCCAGTTCGATGAACGTGGGCACGTCCGGGAAGAGCGGGTGGCGCTCCTGCATGGCGACGGCCAGCATGCGTACCGCCTCGCCCTGCGCCGCACCCACCGTGGTGTAACCCCATGCCCCCTTGACCTGCCCGCCGAGCAGCGCCGTCACCGCCGCGCCGGTGCCCTTGAACGGCACGTAGGTGGTCTTGACGCCGGCCAGCTTGTCGAACTTGATCTGTGCCAGGTGGTTGGCCGTCGCCTTGCCCGAGCCGGACAACGTGACCTGTCCAGGGTTCTCGGTGGCATCGGCCACCAGATCGGCGAGCGTCATGTACGGGCTGTCCGCCTGCACCACGATCGCGTCGGGGGTGTAGTGGAAGAAGTGGAAGGCGTTGATGCCCTCGGTCGTGTAACCGACCTCCTTCTGGGCCGGCTGGATGACGATGTGCGGCAGGTTGATGCCCATGATCGTCTGCCCATCGGCTTCCAGCCCGTTCAACGAGGCCCAGCCCACCGCGCCGCCGCCGCCGGGCTGGTAGGAGATGACCATGTCCTGATCGAACATCTTCTTGAAGAACGGCTGCTGGAAACGCGCCGAGATGTCGGACTCGCCACCGGGGCCGAAGGGTATGACGTAGTTGACCGGCCCGGACAGCTCGGCGGCGCTAGACGGTCCCGAGGCGGCGCACAAGGACAGGGCGGTGGCAGCGATGGCGTGCTTCAGGGCTGTTCGTCGATTCATCGTCGTTTCGGCTCCGGCCGGGGCATCGCGAGACGCACCGTTGCGCCTCCCTTACTTCCCGCCATTCTGTGCCTTAACTTCACTACACTCAAGCCGCGATTTCCATTCTCCGATCTGATGCTGCTGATCACTCGATCGTCGTTCGCGATGACCGACTCGCCATCGGATGCATCCGCAAGCCTGTGCTCCACCGGCCGGTTCATCGACGGAATGGCGGCTTACAGCAAGTGCTGCAGCGGTTCTTCGATGCGCCGAATGAGAGCGCTCATGAAATCCGACGCTTGCTCGATTTCCCGAGTCGCTTGGCACGAGGGCGACGAGCTTCCCGACCGCAATGGCGAGCCTTCTGGCCTCCGCACGACGCTGCCACACGCGGTGTAGTCGAACCGGCTTGTCTCGCTCGAGGAGGCCGTCCGCACGGCGAGCAAGCGCCGCGGCCTCGGCCTGACCCGTGCCCGGCTTCCAGGAGCTGAGCGAGGCGCGGTGCCCTTCGGCGCGATTCGCCTGAGCTTGGCGCTCCTTCTCACCCCCTGCGCATCGCCTTCCTGGCCCACATGGCGTGCCCCCTGCCGCTCCAATGCGTGCTCGATGCCGCGATACGCCCCCACTACAGCACCTCGCGGTCAGGGACAGAAGTCCTTTGTCGTTCAAATACCCCTGAACGCTCGTCTGGAGTGGCGAGGTCATTGCCCGGGTCGACGCCGAGCACCGCCGGACTGTGGCGCCGTTCGGCCTGACGCACCAGGTCCGACCCGGTTGGCGAACGTCAGGCCCATGCAGTTGATCGGCGGGGCCGCCGCCCCGGCCAGCCGGCCGTACCCGGTCACTCCAGCGCGCCGAGTGCCAGATCGTGGGCCCGCTCCGGATCCGTCTCGAACAGGATGCCGCGCAGGCGTCGCCACGGCGGGTCCGGGTAAAGATCAAGTCGGTTATGTTGGCTCATCCGTAAAGGTCTATTCTGCCAAGCCTGACCGGCCGCCCGCGCACGGCATCGTACCGATCCTTGCCGTGCACGGCGTCCCGCAAGTCGTCGATCGGTGCGGGCGACGGGGGAAATCGTCGTCCAACCCACGGATCGACGGGGACGCGGGCCTTGCCGGGCATTCCGGAAGGCCCGTCGCGGGCCAATTTCGTATTGATGCATTTGGTTGGGAAAACCGTCGTGTTCGCTGCTGTGAAGGCACCCGCGCACGCGTTTTCGGCAACGGATTCCGGAGAGCGACACCGCATGTTCGACGTGATAACCCTTGGCGAATCGACGCGCCTGGCGGTCCTATACGCTCACCTGCTGGCCAGCATGCTGGCCATCGCCCGGGTACTGGCGGCCGACGTGGGCCTCGTCACCGGGCGACTCAGCCTGGAGCAGATGCACGAGACGGTGCGCGACATCGGTTTGCTGCTCGCTGCGCTGTGGGCCACCGGCCTGGCCATCGTGTGGCTCGATACCGGGTTCGAGCCGGCGAAGCTGGCGATGAGTTCCAAGCTGTTGCTCAAGCTGCTCGCGGTGAGCGTGCTCACGCTCAACGGTGCATTGCTGCATCGGCTGAGCTTTCCCATCCTGCTGTCGGACCGTGCTGCCGGTATCGGCGCGGCGAGCCTGCTGGCGGTGTCCGGCGCCCTGAGTACGCTGCACTGGTTGCTGGCCGCGTTCGTCGGCGTCGCCAGCCCGCTTGCGCGGTTGCCGCTGGAGAACCTGCTTGTGGCCTACGCGCTTGTGGTGGCGGCAACGGTCGTGGTGGCAATCGGCTGTGTGCCGATGCTGCAACGCTCGGGCATCCTGATGCAATTCGTACCGAGCCCGGAGAAGCGGGAAGCGTCCGGCGACGGCTGCGATGTCGGGGACCGGGACCGATTCGAACGCGACGTCCAGCGTACCCTCTCGGCCCGCCGGGGGCGGGACACGAGCGATCGGCTGGTCGTGGTCGCGCTCGAACTCGACGATGTCGGGTCGATCGTCGACAGGCTCGGGCGTGCAGCTGGCGTGCAGGTATTCGCGACCGTGGTCGAACGGTTGCGAGCGGCCCGGCGTGACCACGACCTGATCGGTCATCTCGGAGGGGGCAGGTTCGTGCTGCTGCTCGGCATGGATGCGGACACCGACTTCGTCGCCACGGTCAAGCGGCTGCGCAGCGACGTCGTGCGCGAGCCGGTGGTCACGCTCGCCGGGCCGTGCCGGATTGATGTCGCGATCGGCATGGCGGTGCACGACGCCCGGGAATCGTTCGAGCACGTGCTGGACCGTGCGCACGGCGCCCTGGCCAGCGGCCGGGTTCGGGCGCAGCAGCCATGTCGGCTGGCGCCGCCGCTGAGCTGGCCCGACTCGCAGCGAGCGTGCGTGCCCGGTATCGCCTGACGAGGAGAATCGTGGGGTTCGAGGAGCGGGTGGACAGCGACGACGATCGGTGATGGCTGCGCGAGGCCGGTGCGAGTCGAACCGATCGCTCGAGAGCAGCCGCAGCTCGTTGAGCACCGCCGCCGGGGACAAGTTGCGTCTCGACCCGCCCGCAGATGTGCTCGATCGCCGGTGCGAGGCGGATCGCCTCGGTCGGGATCCCTGGGAGAACGGATCGAACTGCAGCGCATGCCATGCCAGGGACTTCTCGTTCATTCTCTCTCTCCAGGGTGACGGGCGGTGTTCGGTGAACGCGGGTCGGGCGAGGGGGTGAGCCCCGGCGGCGTACCGGTGAGGTGTTCGACGCGTTCGACGGGCCGTACCCCCACGAAAAATTCGGGGGTGCGCACACCTGAGCGCGCGACGAGGCGGTCCGCCCCTGGTGTCGCGAGCGCGGCGTGAGCTTTCGCGAGTTGCCGCAGAGCGGGGTGATCCGAAGCCTGACCGACCGCTCGACGCGGCAGCCGATCATTCGCGAACGGATGATCGACACGCCGATCCGACCGCCATCCGCCGCAGTGCGAAGAGTCAGGCGGCCGCGGCCGATGTGCTCGAGAAGCACGGGTCGCGGCTCTCGCCGGGTGCCCGGTCGTGGGGGCGGACGCGCGGGACGTCGAAGGTGGCGGCGACGACGAAGTACGCCGACGGGAAAGGCACGACACCGTAGTCTCGGCACCGTCCTCTGCCATCCCGGCCCTCTACCGATTCTGAGCTCAAGGCTTCAGAACCGCCGCCATCAGTCGCCCGCTCGCGGCAAGGCGAGACGACAACCGCCGCGCCAGTCGGCATCGCAGTCGATGATGCTGCCATCGAGCGACACCTCGCTGGAGGGCGGGTCGATCGTACCGACGCTTCAGACGTGGCGTGAGGGGAAGTCGGTCACCTCGGCACGCATGGTGCGGCCGGCGACGTTCAGGACGAGCTCGCCGCCGGACTCCGCGGCGCCACCGCCCCAGTGTTCGACAATGAGTGTGCAAGTGCCCGTCTCGGGCTTCGCAAGGTAGATGTTCTCCGGTCCGAACTGGCCGGTGTCGTCGACGTCCTTGAACGGGTCGTCCGAGGGGTCGCCCGCCACGCCCCAGTCCGGACGGCAGCCGACGCAGGACGTCCAGGTACAGTCGGTGGCGTCGTCGTTCAGCGAGCCACCCGGCTTGATCAGGTACAGCTCGTAGTCGATCCCGATGTCGTCCCAGTTCAACGTGAGCTGAATGTCCGCATGGGTGCAGTCCTCGCGCGTCACCTCGGTGACGAGCACCTGGGGAAGCTCTGCAAAACTCGTCGAAAATCGACGAGAATGCGGCGAGAGCGGAATCGAGGAACTGACGCGATGAAACAGACCACCTTTGCCAGCGCGGCGTTCGACAGCAAGGGGAAGGTGACGCGCCGTGAGAAGTTCCTCAACGAGGTGGATGCGGTGGTCCCCTGGGAGAAGTTGTACAGGCTGATCAAGCCGGTCTATCCGAAGGCCCAAGCGGGTCGGCCGCCGCACTCGCTCAAGCGGCTGCTGCGGATCCACTTCCTGCAGCACTTCTTCAACCTCTCCGATCCTGGCGTCGAGGAGGCGCTCTACGACTCCGAGTCGATGCGCCGCTTCGCCGACATCGAGCTGGGTGTCGATCGGATTCCTGACGAGAGCACGATCCTGCGCTTCCGCCACTTGCTCGAGCGTAACGACCTGGGCGAGAAGATGTTCGAAGCGATCAACGGGCATCTGAACGATCAAGGCCTGACGCTCAGAGCCGGGACGATCGTGGACGCAACGATCATCGCCGCTCCACCGTCGACCAGGAATGCCGGCAAGACGCGGGATCCGGAGATGCGTCAGACACGCAAGGGTAACCAGTGGTACTTCGGCATGAAGCTGCACGTGGGCACTGACAAGCGCGGCACCGTGCACAGTCTGACGGCAACGCACGCTGGCGCGGGCGACATTACGCAGTTGCCCGAGTTGTTGCACGGGGCCGAGAGCGAGCTGTATGGCGATCAGGCGTACTGGAGCGAGTTTCACCGGCTGTGCGCCAAGGAGCGCGGTGTTCGCTACCGGGTCAACCGACGTGCCAAACCCGGCTCGAAGCTGACCGACTACGAGAAGAGGATCAATCGCTCGCGCTCGCGATCCAGAGCGCGTGGAGAGCATGCATTTCGGATCGTCAAGCACCTGTGGGGCTTCACGAAGGTGCGCTACCGCGGCATCGCGAAGAACCTGTCGCGCGCACACACGGCGTTTGCGCTGGCGAACCTGTACATGCTGAGAGGCCGGATGACGCCTTCGCAGGAGAGGTGCGCCTGATGGGCGCGCAGACCGGCGCGAAAGCGTCCGCGCAGGACAAGATCGACTGTAAATCAGCCGATTACGTGGCAGCACACTGTTAATGACCTCGCTCGTACTGAAGTGCCTGCTGCGGGCTTGTAGTTCGTCGGCATCTGCAGAGCTTCCCTAGCTGCCAGTGGCGTTCGACCAGACGCACTTGACGATCTGCACGCCGCAGAACAGCGGGGCGGTGAAAGAGAATCCGCCGTTCGAGTCGGTCGGGATGACGATCGGGCACGGCGGCGACGGCCACGGTTCCGCCTTCAACCGCAGGAGCATCGCCGCTGGAGCCGCCGCACGCCGCCACGATGACGGTCACCGCGACCGCAGGCACGAGCGTCGTGAACCCCGTCGATTCGCTCCAGTGTCCGCCACGCATCGCACGGGTGCCCGCGGCGACGCGAGATTTGGCCATGTCGAAGCCGTCCGCGGGGGCAGTGCCGACGGTGCGGGTCGGCGTGGTCAGGCGGCCAACCATGTTGTTCGATCTCCGTGGGTGCGGGGCGGAAGCTGTGTCGACCGACAACGTACTCCACACCGATCCTGGCGCACCCTTCGTGCGTCGCCCCCCGCCCGGAGGCCGCCAACGCCGGCTCCGCGACGCTCGTCACCGGTCGCGTCAGCAGGTTCGCGCTCAGCGAAACCGACGGGAGTGGTGGAGACGCCCACGTGCGAGGCAGTCGATCACCAGCTCGTGATCGAAGTTGATCGTTAGGCCGTCCGGTCGCGGAGGAAACGCTCCCGGCTCTGGCCGGACAGAACAAGGTGCTGTTATACAAGGGCAACACTCGATGGCATCGCGCGAAGCGCCCGGAACCGCCCCATGCTGCCAGAACATGCTCACCTCGCCTTCGAGCCGGTGGCCGGTCGCGCCCCCGCGACACTCTCGGCCGATCAGGTCGCGCACTACAACCAGCACGGCTACGTCGCACCCTTCGACGTGTATTCGCCCGCCGAGACGATCGCGAACAGGGACTACTTCGACCGCCTGCTCGCGCAGCTCGAGGGGCGCGACGCCTACTCGATCGACTGCTACCAGGCGCGCTGCGCGGGCATCTGGGACATCTGCACGAACCCGCGGATCCTGGATCTCGTGCAGGACATCGTCGGTCCGGACATCGTCTGCTGGGCGTCGCACTTGTTCTGCAAGCTGCCCCACGACCCGAAGCTCGTGCCGTGGCACCAGGACGCGGTGTACTGGCATCTCGCCCCGGCGAGAACCGTGACGGTGTGGCTCGCCATCGACGCTGCCGACGAGCGGAACTCCGCGATGGAGTTCCTGCCCGGCACGCACGACCGGGGAGTACTCGCCTGGCGCAAGCCCGAGGCCGATGCGGTCGGCGTGCTCGATCGCGAGATCATCGGTGCGAGCGATCTCGGTGCAGCCGTGTCGAACGACCTGAAGGCCGGTCAGGTGTCCCTGCACGCGGACATGCTCGCCCACGGCTCGCGCCCGAACGCCTCGGATCGGAGGCGCTGCGGGCTGACCTTGCGCTACTGTCCGCCCGAGGTCGGATTCACCGACCGCAGCTGGGCCGACGGCGTCGAGCCGATCGTGTGCCGGGGCAAGGATCGGACCGGCACATGGCGCCACCACCCGCGCCCGGAAGGCGACGATGTGTCCGTGAAGTCGGGCCCCGGCAATTTCGGTGGCAACTGAGCCGGCGGCGCGCACGGCGCGCGGCGCGCCGGACGCGCCCGCATGATCAAGTCTCAGCGGCACGCACGCATCCTGAGCCTGCTGCGCCAGCACACGATCGCGAGCGTGGGCCAGCTCACCGCGATGCTCGGCGACGTCTCGGCGGTGACCGTGCGGCGGGACTTGGCCGAACTCGCCAACGACGGCGCCGTGCGCCGCACCCGGGGCGGGGCGATGCTGCGCGAGCCGGCGCACGATCCGGTGGCGGAGGTGGCGCCGTGGTGGCGTCCGCACGGCAGCGCCGTACCGTCGGAGCCGGCCGGACGCGCCATCCCGCAACCGGCCCCCTGCGCGGTCATCCTGCCGCCGGTCGCCGGGGTCGGTGCCGAGGCGCTGCGCCGGCGCATCGTGCGCGATTGCGCCTTCTACCTGGCGGAGTCCGCGCCGCAGCCCGGCGGGGTCTATCTCGGACCCGACAATTTCGCCGCGGGGCGTGATCTCGGCGAGCGGGCGGGTCGGGATGCGCGCCGGCGGTGCGGACGCGTGCGGGTGCTCATCGTCGGTCAGGACACGTTGGGCAACACGCTCGAGCGAGAGCGCGGCTTCCGTGACGGTTTGGAGGATGCACTGCCCGGTCGGGTCGACTTCGTCCGGGTCAACGGTCGTGGCGCCTACGCTCCCGCGCTGCGCGCCGCCGTGGACGCGCTGAAGGCGACCCCTGGACTGGGCGTCGTGTTCGGCATCAACGACGATTCCACCCGAGCGGCCATGGACGCCGCGCAGCGCCTGGACCGTGCCGTGCTCGCCTACGGCGTCGGAGGCGAGAGCCCCTCGTTCGTGGCCGGGCTGCTGGCGGGGCCGTCGCTGCGCGCCGTGGCGGCGCTGTTTCCCGAGGTGGTCGGCGAGCGCGCGATCGACGTCGCGGCGAGCACCCTGGGCGGAGATCGGGTGCCGCGCGAGGTGCTGACGCCCCACGAGATCCTGACTCCCGACAACCTGCACGAGTTCTATCGGCGGCACGAGGGCGACTGGTCGCTGCGCGACGAGATCCGGGACCGGCTCGTCGGCGCGACGATGGCCTTCCGGAGCCTGCGGCTCGAAGGCCGGGTCGGCTTCATGCCGCAGTTCCCTGCGCACGAGTGGTACCGGGCGATGAGCAGAGCGATGCATCGGCGCTGCGCCCACTACGGTCTGGAGTTGAGCGTGGTGTCGCCGGAGCAGGGCATGTTCGAGGAGCTCGGCCGGCTCCGCTCACTCGTCGCGGCGAGCGCGCTCGAGCGGGTGCGGGCCGGAGACACCATCGTGATCGGCCACGGCGATTGCGGCAGCCGGCTCGCGGACGCCATCCGCGTGGCGTGTGCGGGCGGCGACGGCCGGCTGACCGGGCTGACCGTGGTCACGCCCTCGCTGACGGTGCTCGAGCGCCTGCAAGGCGCGCCGGGCGTGCGCACGATCCTCACCGGCGGGGAGCCGCACCTTGCCGATCGCTGCCTGGTGGGCCCAGCGCTCGAGGCGGTGTTCGAACGCCTTCGCGCCGACCGGGCGTTCCTGAGCGTCGACGGGCTGTCAGTGAAGTTCGGGCTCGCCTCCAACGACGAGCCCATGGCGCTCGCGAACCGGTGCCTGGCGGGTGCGGCAGAAGAGGTCATCGTGCTGGCCGACCACTCGATCGTCGGCGCGCCGGCCCCTCACCGCATCGCGGGCATCGAGGCCGCGCACGTCGTGATCGTCGATGACGCACTGGCGCCCGAATGTCGTTACGCGCTGCACGAGCGCGGCGCCCGGCTCATCGTCGTCGACGAGCCCGATCCGCTCGGCGACTCACCGCAGAACCGTCGGGCCCCCGCTCGCGGCGACGCACCCCACGGGAGACCTGCATGAAATCGATCCGAAGCATCGCCTTGTCCGGCACCGTCCTGGCGGCCACACTCCATGCGGCCCCCGGGCACGCTCAGGACGAAACCGTTCTGACGTTCTGGGACAATCAGCAGACCGAGTCGGGGCTGTCGCAGTACCAACAGGAGGCGGTCAGCCGGTTCGAGCAGGAGAACCCGGGCATCCGCGTGGAAGTGACGACCGTGCCCTACGGCGAGTACCAGCAGCGGCTGCTGACGGCGGTGCAGGGCGGCAACGCGCCGGACGTCGCGACGCTCGACCAGATCTGGGTCGCGGCATTCGCCGAGGCCGGCGCGATCAGCGATCTCACCGAGCTGGCAGAAGGTGCCGGCGTGGAGCGCGGCACGTTCTTCCCGGGCGCCTGGGACTCGGCCGTCTACGACGGCAAGCTCCGGGGCATCCCGTTCAACGTCGATGTCTGGCAGTTCAGCTTCTACAACGCGGCGCTGCTGGAAGAGGCCGACGTCGATCCGCAGACCCTCACGACCTTCGACGGGCTCCGGGCCGCGGCCGAGAAGCTCACCGACACCGGTGCCGGACGCTTCGGCGTGGGCCTGTTCGGCCACAAGGGCGAGGATACGGTGGTGGTGATGGACAGCTTCATCTTCTCCAACGGCGGCGAGGTGCTGAACGAGGACGGTAGCTGCGCGCTCGACTCCGCGGAGAGCGTCGAGGCGCTCGAGTACCTGCAGAGCCTCGTGCCGTTCGCCCCGAAGGGCATCCTCAACGCGTCGTCCGGCGACATGCGCGAGCTGTTCCTGAACGGCTCGCTCGCGATCGAGTTCTGGCCGGCGATCGAACAGCCGACGCTGCAGTCGAGCGACCTCGACTGGGAGTTCGTCAACGGTACCGCGCCCGAGGACAAGACCCCGGTCGGCACCTACGGCGGCTGGAACCTCGCCGTGTTCGAGCAGTCCGAGAATCAGGAGGCGGCGTGGAAGTTCATCCAGTTCATGATCCGCGAGGACGTCAACGGCGACGTCGTGGACCTGGTGCCGGCGAACCGGGCTGCCGCGGCGACGTTCCTGGAGGAGAACCGCATCGGCGCCGAGCGCATCATGGAGCACCTGAACAACGCTTCTGCGCGGCCGCTATCGGCGCGCTATCTCGAGGTGGCCGATATCCAGATGCGGCTTGCGCAGGAAATTTACAGCGGGGCGGACGTCACGGCGGCCGCCGCGGAGGCCTGCGAGGCGATCGATGCGCTGAACTGAGCGACGTGACGGTGGACGAACGACGGCCCGTCGACGGCGCTACGCGCGGATGACCTCGCGCCGGCTGCGGTGGCTGCTGTTCGTCTTCCTCGCGCCCACCGTGTTGTTGCTGGGGACCTTCCTCTACTACCCCATGGTCGGCACGGTGATCGAGAGCTTCTACAAGAGCTCGTTCATCAACCCGAATCCGACGTTCGCCGGGTTCGAGCAGTACCGCAAGATCCTCGGCAGTCGCGACTTTCGCGAAGTGCTGGTCAACTCGGTCGCGTGGACCGTCGGGGTCGTGGCGTTGCAGAACCTGCTGGGGTTCGGCTCGGCGCTGTTGCTGAACGCGAAGGTGCCGGGACGGGGACTCATGCGCGCGTTGGTGATGCTGCCCTGGGTGCTGCCCGGGGTGGTCGCGGCGATCCTGTGGCGCTTCATGTACGACCCGCAGCTGGGCCTGATCAACTCGTTCCTGATCCGGCTCGGCGTGCTCGACGAGGGCACCGCCTGGCTCGCGGACACCTCGACCGCCATGCCGGCCGTCGTGTTCGCCGCCGTGTGGAAGGGCTTTCCGTTCTGCACGCTGATCTACCTTGCGGCGCTGCAGAACATCGACCGGGAGCAGCTCGAGGCGGCCATGCTCGACGGCGCCCGCGCCTTCGGTCGGCTGGTTCACGTGGTGATCCCGGGGCTGCGCGAGATCATCGCGGTCAACGTGGTACTCACGACCATCCTCACGTTCAACTACTTCGACATGGTCTGGGTGCTGACCCGGGGCGGGCCCAAGAATGCCACCCACATCTTTCCGACCCGCATCTTCGAGCTCGGCTTCGGTCAGTTCCGCTTCGGCGAGGCCTCGACCTACGGCGTGTTCTCGATCCTAGTGCTCGCGCTGCTGGTGACGCTGTACGTCCTGCTGCGAAGCTCGAGGCAGCGTTCGTGAGCCGCACGTGGCGATCACGTCGACGGCGGCTCGGACTCGTCGCGCTCGAGCTGATGCTGGCGGCCTTCGTGCTGCTGCCGTTCTTCTGGATGCTGTCGGTCAGCCTCAAGCCTGCCGACGAGCCGTTCTCGATACCGGCGCGTCTGTGGCCGAAGGCGCCCACGCTCGACAATTTCTCCAGCGCCTTCCGGCCGGAGTTCAGAACCTACTTCGTCAACAGCCTGATCGTGTCGTCGGCCACGGTCGTGATCAGCGTCGGGCTGGGTCTTGCGAGCGCGTACGCGTTCACGCGCGCCAAGCTGGCCCTGATCTCGGCCTTGATGGGGCTCGTCGCGCTCGCCCAGATGTTCCCGCACTCGGCGATCATCATCCCGATCTACAAGATGATGCGCGGCGCCGGCCTGCTCGACACCTACCTTGCGCTCATCATCGCCTACGTCAGCGTCACGTTGCCGGTCGCGATCTGGATCCTGCACGGGTTTCTCGCGAAGCTGCCGTACTCCCTGCTCGAGGCGGCGAGTCTGGACAACGCCGGTCCCTTCCGCACGTTCTGGCACATCGTCGTGCCGCTGTCTCGGCCGGGACTGCTGGCCACGGCCGTGTACGTGCTCATCGTGACGTGGCAGGAGTTTCTGTTCGCACTGTCCTTCACATCGACCAAGGAGATGCGCACCTTGCCGGTCGGGCTCAATGACTTCATCGGACAGTACGGCATCCGCTACGGGGAGCTGATGGCATCGTCGATCCTGGTCTCGGCGCCCGTGATCGCTGCGTTCTTCCTGCTGCAACGCCACTTCGTGGCGGGACTGACCGCGGGGGCGGTGAAGGGATGAGGTCGCCACCTCAGCCCGCCCTTTCCCGCTAAGCATCCGTCAACGCCACGTTGTCACACAGGTAAGAAGGCTGCGCCGACGCCGCATCCTGTCCCCCCCCGCCCATACCGCCGGCCCCGTCAGCTCCACCAGATCCCGCGGATGCGGCAGCTGCCCCGAACGCAGGACTCGCCCGCCCGGATCGACCCCACCGAGGGTGGATCGCCGCGGCTGTCGCAGATCGAGGGCTTGCCGGTCGGCTCGCGCCGGAGTGCGCGCTTTCCTGCAGCTCGCAGGCATCGGATCGTGACTCTCCAGGTGCCCTACCCGATCGCCAGTCCGCGGCGCGCCTTCCACTTCCTCGACGATCAGGGTCACGACTGCCACCTGTATGTCACCGAGTCGGCATGCGTGCCGTCTTTCCGCTTGCGGGGCTGCTTGTCGCGCTACCGCTGATCCGCACCTCCGACAGGATCTGCGGCAACGTGCTCAGGGCGGGCAGCGACGCCGCCTACCCGCTGAAGATCCACATCGCCGAAGCCGCGCCGCTGGCCACCTCGGTGACTGCGCCGCTGCAGTAGGTCGATGCATTTCTCGACGCGGTGGCGCGCGTCATGGCCGACCCGGACGAGGACGGCGCCACGCTGCTCGGCGCGCACCTGGAAGGCCGGTTCATCAGTCCGGACAAGCTCGGCGCGCAGCCACCGCACGCGATGGCGCCCGACCCGGATCGTCTGGAGTCCTGGTTCGTCGGCGGTGTGGTGAGGGTGATCACGTTCACCCCAAGATCGACCCGGACGGTGCGGTGCTCGCCGCCTGCCACCGTCACGGCGCGCGCGCGCAGATCGACCGCACGCTGTGCGACTGGGCGCAGGCGCACGCGGCGCTTCGTGCCGGCTGCGGCGTGCCCCACCTGATCGACGCGATGGGCGGCGTCGGGCCCCGCGGCGGCAACACCGCCACCGCGGCATTGGCCTGGGCCGAACACGCCGAGATCGTCACCGACGGCCTTCACGTGCACCGGGCCGAATTCGAACTGGCACAACGTGCGGTGCCGGCCTCGTATCAGGTGCCCGACGGCACCGCCCCTTCGGGCATGCCGGACGGGCACTACGCACTGGGTTCGCACACCGTCCAGCGGCGTGACGGGCGTGTGTCGTTGCCGGACGGAACGCTGGCCGGCAGTTGCCGGACGCAGCGCGCCTCGCTGCAGGTGCTGCGCGGCCGGGACCTGGACTGGCACGCGATCGATGCGCCGAGCAGTGCCGTGCCGGGGCGCTGGCCGGGTGATGAGCGCGTCGGCCGGATCGGCCCGGGGACGCTGGCGCACCGGCTGGAGATTCGGGACGATGTACCGGTGGCGCGTTGGCGGGGCGGTCGGCGCCATGCCTGGGATGCGGCTACCGGTCCGGGGTGATGAGCGAGTACACCCGCACCCGGCGATCGGTCTAGCGGGTACCGGCGACCACCCGTTCGTTCTCGATCCGGGTCATCCAGTAGTCCACATCGACGTGCTCGTCGCCCAGCAGATGGCGCCAGAGCCGAATCCGGTTCAGGTATTCCAGGCGGCCGGTGTCCTGTTCGAACCAGGGCTCCGGCGTCATCAGGATGCGGTGGACGGCATCGCGATCCGCATCGGGATCGGTCCAGAAGATCGGTGGAGCCGCACGAGTCCGGGTTGCTGCATCCCCCAGGTTCCAGAGCCTGCGCTGCGGCTCGGTCGGACACAGGCGAAGTTTCAATACCTGTCGAAGACGCGTGGAGCGGTTCGCCCCCGCGCCATGCCAAAGCCCGTGGTGGAACAGTACCACCGTGCCCGCCGGGCACACGATGCGCCGCTGCCCGGCCAGATTCTGATAACGAGCGATGGCCATCTCGTTGATGATGCGCAGGTGGGTGCCGGGCACATAGCGCGTACCGCCCATCGTCTCGAGGGTATCGTGCGGGAAATAGAACAGCTGGATGTCGAAGGTGCGGCGAATGTCGATGGTCGAGTCCGCGTGCGTGTGCTGGGCGGTACCGCCAGGCGTCGTCGAGTGCAGATAGTGATGATCGAGCACGCAGCGTTCTCCGACAAGGCTTGCAATCGCGCCGGCGACCTCGGGCACCTGCACCATGCGTGCTATGGCGCTCCCTTCGGTGTAGGCATCGGCCAAGGGCGTGCCGGGCGCGATGGCCGGCACCGCGCCCGACGCGATCAGCCGTCTGCGCAACTGCGATGGAGACTCGTCATCGAGCGGCGTCAGCTCCTGCATCAACGCAAGGTTGATCGCATCTGGAACGACCGCCTCGAGTTCGAGGAATCCGCGCGCGACGAAGTGCGCCATCTGCGCATCATTCAACCGGATCATCGCATCACCTCCTCGCCGGTGGTGCGATCGATCAGTTTCTCGAACACGAACTCGTACTTCAGGTAGTCGGTGTTGAATTCCGCGCCCGGTGCATGAGGCGAAAGGGAACTCATCTGAATCATTCGCCAGCCGTCGCGCAGCGCGTCCATGCCGCGTCGATACGGCGGGTCGTCGCCGTCTCCGGGCTGTTCGCCGAACGCATCGTCCGGGCTCGCTCCGTCATGGCACGACCAGGCGATCACGTCCGCGTCCAGCGCCGAGTTCGCCAGGTACAGGATCAATACCCGCTGTCTCACTACCATGTCTGCACCTTGTTCCCGTCGAGTTGGACGTACGTGCGAGCGAATCATCGGGTTCGTCGCGACATGATCGACTCCGCCGGCAATCCGCGCTCGATCAGCGACGCCATCGCCCGCAGGTCATCGCCTGCGTGCTCGAAGAAGCGCAGGAAGGCTTCGCAGAAATAGTTGACGTCCGGCTCACCGCCCTCGCTCGTGACGAAGCGATGCTTCGGACATCCGCCGTTGCATGCGAAACGGTAGTCGCAGGCGTTGCAGACGGTCGGCAGGGTGGTGCGCTTCGCACGCCCGAAGGCGCGCTGCTCCGGCGACGAGGCCAGCTCCACGAGCGCCTCCTCGGTGATGTTGCCGAGCCGATAGGCGGGATAGACGTACTGGTCGCACGCGTACAGGTCCCCATTGTGTTCGAGGGCGAGCGCATTGCCGCACTCCTCGCTGAACCAGCACATCGAGGAGGGGTAGCCCGACCAGAGGCCGATCTGCGTTTCGAAGAACTGGATGAAGCAGCGGCCGACATCGCGTGCTATCCAGGCGTCGAAGAGCTCGCACAGGAAGCGTCCGTACTGCCGCGGCAGGACACTGAACGGCATGATCCCGGGAGACGCGGTGCCCGGGGCGCCGACCTCCGGTGAACTGAACGAGGTGCCGTCGACGCTGCGTTCGACCAACGGGATGAACTGCAAGTGAGCGACCCGGTGCTTGCGAAAGAACCGATAGAGTTCGCTTGCGTGGGCAGCATTGTGGCGGCTGACGACACAGATGACGTTGAAGGCGACCGCATATCGCTTGAGCAGCCTGAGGGCCAGCATGACCTTGTCGAAGGTGCCCTGCCCGCGACGGTCCAGGCGATGCCGGTCATGGTATTCGCGCGGCCCGTCCAGGCTCAATCCAACGAGGAAATCGTGCCGACGGAAGAAGCGGCACCATGACGCATCGAGCAGCAGTCCGTTGGTCTGGACCGTGTTCAGGATGGTCACGCCTGAAGGGGCGTACTTTCCCTGCAGCTCGATCGCGCGCTCGTAGAAGTCGCGGCCGACCAGCGTCGGTTCTCCGCCCTGCCAGGCAAACACGATCTCGCGTTGTCCCGTCGCGTGCTGCGCATCGATGTGCTGTCGCACGAAGCTGTCCAGCACGCTGTCGCTCATCGCGAACTTGCGCGTTCCAGGATAGTACTGCTCCTTGTCAAGGTAGTAACAGTAGCTGCAATCGATGTTGCAGCGCGGCCCGTTCGGCTTCAGCATCACCTCGAACGGCCGGGCATCCGCACCGGTGGATGAACGGCGTGTCGATGTCGGAGCCGGCCCGGAAACGGGCACGGCCGCAGGCCTGGTCATGCGTTCGCTCCAGTGCGCCAGCCGACGTCGATCTGCATCGGCAGGATGCGCTCGGTCACCGGCGCATCGGGGTCGGCGATCCGCGCCAGCAGCAGCTCGCACGCTTGTCGCCCGATCGCGTAGGCATCTTGGCGAACGACCGCGACGAACGGGTCGTAAAGCCCGCGAAGCTCTTGCGCCAGCGGATCGAAGCTGGCAACAGCGCGCCGTTTGCCGATCGCGGCGAGCCCCTTGAGCACACCCAGGCCGAGCACGTTGCTGGCGGCGATGAGTATCGGCGCCAACACGTTCTTCCTGTCGAGCTCATGCACCTGGGTGATACCGACTTCCAGGCGAAAGGGGCCACGGACCACATCCAGCTGGATGCCGCGAGGGCGTAGCTCGTCAACGAGTCCACGAACGCGTTCGTCGGTCGAATGACTGCCCACCGGACCGCCTATGAAGGCGATGCGCGTGCACCCGATGGCGTCGACGCGGTCATCGGGAATCGCCGGATCGAGCAGGCGGCGGACCAGCAGGCGTGCGCCCTGATAGGAGTCGGCTCGCACGACATCGACATCCAGTGCGGCGATGGGCTGATCGATCAGCACGGTAGGAATGCGGTGGCGTGCCAGCGCGGTCAAGCCGCCGCCGTTCGGCTCGGCCGGCACCACCAACGTACCATCGACCCGGCGCCCGACCATGTCCGCGATGTACCCTCGCTCCTTGTCCGGGTCTTCATCGCTGTTGCAGATGTAGACGGTCAGGCCGGCGGCGTGAGCCGCGTCCTCGACGCCGCGTGCGACCGTGGTATTGAACGGGTTGGTGATGTTCGGCACCAACAGCGCCAGGCTGCGGGACTCGCCGTGGAAGAATGCGCGCGCCGTGCGGTTCTGCACGTAGCCGAGGCGATCGACAGCGGCCGCGACGCGAACGCGCGTTCGCTCCGACAACTTCTCCGGTGCGTTGAAGAAACGCGACACGGTCATCGTCGACACGCGAGCCGCCTGAGCGATATCGGTACTGGTGACCGAATGCCTCAAGGGCGGAGCCACTCGACGTACACGTAGTAGGCACCGATGCGCCCTCCGTCGCGCATCAGCAGCGTCGCCTCGAGGTCGGTCTGGCCCGCCGACACGTAGCGCTCGAACGTGATCGACCCGCTGCCCGGAGCCGCCTCCGCTCGCGATGCAGCTTCCCCGATGACAAGCTCGCCGCGGCGGATGGGCAGTGCGACGCTGTCGCCACTGGCCCCGTGGCGCCTCGAGCGCGCTCGCTGATCCGGATCGCAGGCGTCGGCTGGCAGGGCGTCCAGCGCGCTGCCGAGTTCAGCCGGCCAGCGTCGCAGCTCGAAGCGATAGTGCCCCGGCCGCGCGAACTCGACGAACCATCGCCCGCAGCCGGGTACCGCCTGGCGCACGTGCGGTTGGTCCCAGGCGATGTCGCCCATCGCGTCCATCGCATCCAGGCGTGTGGGGTTCTCGTGCGCATCGCCGAGCACCAGCGGTGCGCGCTCGGCGAGTTCGCCCTGCAGGTCATCCCACCATGCGGCATGGCGCGCCCGAAGGCAGGCGACGATCCCCGGATGCGCTTCAGCAATATCGTGACGTTGTCCGGGATCGGCTTGCACATCATAGAGCTCGCGCCCTTCGATCAGCCGCCAGCGCCCGGCCAGCACGGCGTTCTCCCAGCGCGCGGGTGGATCCGGACCCTGCTGGTTCTGCATCACCAGTATCGGTACGCGTGTCGGATCGTCGTCGATCGGCACGCACTCGCGACCCGCGAGCGCCGCCAGTGCGCTGGTGCCGTCAAGTGCCGCGCCGGGTGATACCGGGTCGGGCGACGGTGCCAGTTCGCAGAGTTCCGTCAACGTCGGCAGCAGGTCGAGATAACTGATCATCTGCGGCACGTCCCGATCGACGAGCCCGCCGGCGGGATAGCGCAAGAAGAACGGTACCTTGTGACCGCCGTCGTACCAGGACGCCTTCTTACCGCGCAAGCCGGCGTTGTAGCCCCGCTGCACGAAGCCGTCCGTATCGCAGACGCAGCCGCCCGATGTGCCGTTGTCGGTCAGGAACACGAGCACGGTATCGCGCTCCAGGTCCCGCGCCTGCAGGTGGGCGCGAAGTCGTCCCACGTTCTCGTCGATGTTGGCGATCATCCCGTAGAACTCGGGCTCGACGATATCGGGATGTCCGCGGTAGGGCGATGCGTAGCGATCGGCGACGAAGTAGGGCGTGTGCGGTGCGTTGGTCATGATGCAGGCAAGGAACGGCGAATCGTCCTCGTCGATGAAACGGGTCGCCTGCTGGAACCACACGTCGGTGCAGTAGCCCTCGAACCGCATCGCGTGCCCATCGCTTTCGTAGGTGTCGTCGAAGTAGTCGTTGCCCCAGAAGTCGGGCGTCTGTCCGACGCCGCCTCCCTTGTGGGCGACCACGCGCGAAAATCCGCGATCCTGCGGGCGGTAGGGCCAGGCATCACCCAGATGCCACTTGCCGAACAGTCCGGTGCGGTAGCCGTTCGAGGCGAACAGTTCCGCCAGCGTGCGTTCGCGGCGCTTGAGCAGTGACCGTCCCCAGGCGGTCGCCCAGGCGCCGTTGCGCAACGGATGACGAGCGGTCATCAATCCGCCACGCGTCGGCGTGCACAGTGGGGCGACGTGGAAGTCATGGCAACGCACCGCCTCCTGCGCGAAGCGGTCGATGTTCGGTGTCTTCAGCCAGGGGTTGCCGGTACAGCCGAGATCGCCCAGGCCCTGGTCATCGGTCATGACCAGAACCACGTTCGGTCGTCGAGGCGGAATTGGAGGATCCATCAGGGCGGGCGAGTTCGGGCGGGTCGGTCGTCGGTCGTCGGTCGTCGGTCGTCGGTCGTCGGTCGTCGGTCGTCGGTCGTCGGTCGTCGGTCGTCGGTCGTCGGTCGTCGTACGGTGCCACATTGACCGAAGGACGCAGCGATGTTAAGAATAACATCAAACAAGTTCTGATACTGGCGGTCACGAAACCGCAGCTCGTCCCGCACGCCGTTCATGCGCCCTCGGGCAGCGTCGTGCCTCTACCGGAGAAGCCCAGCATGCTCAGTCCGACCGCACGTCGACGCGTCCAGGCCGTCCTCTCGGCCCTCCTGCTCGGCACCGCCTCGGTGTCGCCGCTACACGCTGCCGAGCAGGAACTGACCGTCGCCAGCACTTACTTCAGCTGGCAGCAGGGCGGCGACATGGCCGCGCTCGATCCGGCTCGGCGCGGCACCTGGTCGTTCCACTCGCTGTTATGGGCCCCGCTGGTCGCCGGTGACACCGCCGGCAACGCCATCCCGGAGAAAAGCCTGGCGCAGTCCTGGGAGGCCAACGAGGACTTCACGCGCTGGACGTTCAACCTGCGTCCGGAGGCGCGCTTCTCCGACGGCAGCCCCATAGACGCGGAAGACGTGGCGCTGAACTGGGGCTACATGGCGATGATGACGCATCCGGAATCCTTCGGTTTCCGAGACAACTTCGGCACCGCGCGTCGCATGTTCGGTGACATCGAGGGACTGAAGGCGTTCACCGAGAACGTCGCCTTCGATCCCTTCGGCACCGGCGAGGTCGGCGACTTCGAGGGCGTCCAGGTGATCGACGATCACACGTTGACCATCGCGTTCACGCGACCTGCCGAGAACTTCCTGTCGCGCTTGACCGCCGCTTTCGGCGTATTCAAGCCTGAAGACCTGTACGCGGCACGCGACGCCGACTACGACGTGGCCGACTTCTGGCCGACCAGTGCCGCAGCATCGGGCCCGTACATGATCGACGAGGCCGTGCCCGGCGAGCGTTATTCGATGATCTTGAACCCCGAATATTTCGGCCCGGCGCCGGGGCTGGCGCGCATCAACGTGCTGGCGGTCAGCGAGGACCCCAACACCATCCTGACCGCGTTCGCGAACGGCGAGCTCGACATGGTCGCCTTCCCGCTGACCGAGGATCTGGCGCGCCAGGCCTACGGCGACCCGGTCCTCAAGGCCGCCATGGTCGAGCAGCCGATGTGGCAGGTGCAGCAGTTCTGGATCACGCCGAACCCGCCGATGGACGACGAGAACGTCCGGCGTGCGTTCTCGATGGCGCTCGGTCGCGACGCGCTGGTCTCGGTGCTCAACGGCGGCAGCGAACTGGAGCTGATGGCGTCGGTGAACATGCACCGAAGCCCGGCGGTCCCCCACTGCGAGGCCGAGACCGCGGCGGTGCAGCAGATGCCCTACGATCCGGAGGCAGCGAAGGCGGAACTGGCGAAGTCGCGCTACGGCGATGCGGTCGTCGACATGCCGATCAACCTGTCGGTGAACAACAATGCCGAACTGCCGGCGATCGAGGTGTACGCAGCGATGCTGCAGCAGAACCTTGGCCTGAAGAAGGTCAGCGTGCGAACCGAGAAGGTCGAGGACAGGAACAACCCGCCGTTCCCGGTGCACCTGCACATGAACGCCCAGCAGCCCTGGTACGCGGATCTTACCGACACGTTGCAGAACATGATCTTCATCATTCCGGACGAGCCCTGGGCCGAGGGCATGAACCACGCGTTCACCGACGTCCCCTACATTCCCGAGCTCAAGCCGTTGATCGTCGAGGCGATGAACTCGCGTGATGCGGCAGAACGCTGCCGGCTGGTCGGAGAGATCGGACAGATCTGGAACGACAAGGTTTTCTCGCTCGACTACGGGGTGCCCAAGTCGTTCTACCTGATCAGTGACAAGGTGCAGGGGGAGCTTGCGTTCTACGAGAACGCCGGGCAGGGCAAGCCGCTCAACATCGAGGAGTGGTCGATCGCCGATTGAACGCGCACCGAGCAGCGCTTACGCCGCCAGTCCGATGACGGGCCACCCGAGCAGATCCGAGCCGACGTGATTCGCTACCTAGTCCGACGTGTCGTGCTGATGGTGCCGATGGTGCTGTTCATCACCGGTTTCGTGTTCCTGCTCGGCCAGTTCGGCGCGCCGGATCTGGCCCTGGAACGCACGCTGCGCTTGAACAACAACGTCTTCGATCCGGAGATCTACGAGAATCTCAAGATCAACATGGGGTTGGACGGTACGCCGATCGAGCGCTTCGGTCGGTTCGTGACCAACGCGGTGCGGGGCGACTTCGGGGTGTCGTACTCGTTGCCCGGCAACCCCGACGTCGGCCGGTTGATTCTCGGCTCGCTGCCCATTTCCCTGCAACTCGGACTCGCCGCACTCGTCTTGTCCTTGCTGGTGGGAATACCGGCGGGCGTGCTCTCGGCGCTGTACCGAAACCGGCCGCTCGATTACATCATCGTGACACTGGGAACGGTGCTGTCCTCGATACCGCCGTTCGTGCTCGCGCCGGTCGCGTTGGTATTGCTGGTCAGCACGTTCCGCATCCTGCCGAGTACCGGCTTCGGCTGGCACGGACTGTTCAGTGTCGAGACGCTGCTGCCGGCCGCCGTGCTGGCGGCGGGCCCGCTGCTGGTCGTGTTGCGCTTCACCCGCTCCTCGGTGATCGATGTGCTGTCGCAGGACTACATCCGTGCGGCGCGTGCCAAGGGTCTGTCGACGTTCTCGCTGGTGCGCCGGCATGTCATCCGCAACGCGATGACCCCGGTGCTGTCGGCGCTGGGCGTGGTCGCAGGCTTCCTGTTGAGCGGCACGATCTTCGTGGAGACGGTGTTCGGCATCAAGGGCTTCGGCCACGTCACGGTCACCGCGTTCCAGAGCGGTGACGTGAACACCGTTGCCGCCGCCACGCTGGTGAGCGGTCTGATCGCCGCGCTGGTCAATCTCGGCACCGATGTGCTCTACGGCGTGCTCGACCCGCGGGTGAAGGTGAACGCATGACATCGCATCGCACGGGCTCGGATCCCGCGTTGCCCGCAGCGGTCCGTACGGCGCCGCCGCGCAGCCTCTGGGGTGATGCCCGCCGCACCTTCTTCAAGAACCGCATGGGCGTGTTCGGGCTCGTCATCGCGGTGCTGATCGTGCTGATCGCCATCGCCGCGCCCTGGATCGCGCCCTACGGTTACAGCGAGCAGGACTGGAGCGCGATTCGTCAGGGGCCCAGCGCCGAGCACTGGATGGGCACCGATGCGGTTGGCCGCGATCTGTTCAGCCGCGTTTTGATGGGTATCCGCACCGCAGTGCTGATGGGGTTCGTGGTCTCCACCGCCACGGTGCTCATCGGCGTGCTGATGGGCTCGCTGGGACCGCTGCTGGGCGGTCGCATCGACGCTCTGGTGGTCTGGATCATGGACGGGTTGCTGAACTTCCCTGCCTTCTGGTTGGCCGCGTTCGTGGCGGTCATCACCAAACCGGCTGTCGCCACGCTCGCCCAGCCGATGTACGAGGCGACCGGTTGGGCGATATTCGAGAACACGCTGGTATTCGATTATTCAGTGGTGTTCCTGTGTCTGTCACTGGTGTGGTGGGCGCCGCTCGGGCGGCTGGTGCGCGGGCAGGTGCTGACGCTGCGCGAGCAGGAATTCATCCTCGCGCAGCGCGCCATCGGTGCATCGCCCTGGTGGATCACCACGCGACACCTGGCCCCGAACGTCATGGGCCAGGTCATCGTGCAGGTCTCCACCGGCATCGGGACGTTGATGCTGGCCGAATCCGCGCTGAGCTTTCTCGGCATCGGCATCCAGCCGCCCGGTGCCAGTCTCGGCAACCTCATCTACACCGGCATGACCAGCTGGCGTGCCGAGCCGCACCTGGTGCTGATGCCCGGTCTGACGCTCTCGGTCATCATCCTGGCGTTCGTGTTCATCGGCGATGCCTTGAGCGATGCCCTGAACCCGCGGGTGCGGGATCGTTGAACAGGTCGACTTCACCACCCTCGGGACCATCGCCGCGGGCCATGCCCTCAGGTCGCGCATTGCTGGAGGTGCGCGATCTGTGCGTCGAGTTCGATACTCAGCGGGGCGTGGTACGCGCGATCGACGGGTTGTCGTTCAGCTGTGCGGCCGGGCAGATCACCGGCATCGTCGGTGAATCCGGCTGCGGCAAGAGCACCACCGCGCTCGCGATCATGGGTCTGCTGCCCGCGCAAGGGCGCGTGGCACGCGGAAGCCTGCATCTGGATGGCACCCAGCTGACCGGGCTGCCGGAGCGTGAGCTGCGCCGATTGCGGGGACCCGCCATGGCCATGGTGTTCCAGGACGCGCTCGCCGCGCTCGATCCGACCATGCGCGTCGGGGCCCAGCTGATCGAACCGCTGAACCTGCACCTGGGGTTGCGCGGCGAGGCCGCCCGTCGGCGCGCGATCGAACTGCTGGAGCGCGTGGGCATTCCGTCGCCCGATCTGCGTATCGACAGCTATCCGCACGAGTTCTCCGGCGGCATGCGGCAACGCGTGATGATCGCGATCGCGCTGGCCTGCTCTCCGACGCTGTTGATCGCCGATGAACCGACGACCGCGCTCGACGTCACGATCCAGCGACAGATCCTGGAGCTGCTGCTCGAGCTTCGCGACGAGACCGGCGCCGGCATCGTGCTCATCACGCACGATGTCGGGGTGGTCGCTGAAACCTGCGATCAGGTCGTGGTCATGTACGCCGGCCGCGAGGTCGAATGCGGTCCGGCGCAGCCGGTTCTGACACGACCTCGCCACCCGTACACGCAGGGCTTGCTGGCGTGCTCGTTGGATCTGGCACACGACCGCGAACGTCCCCTCGACGCGATTCCGGGTCTGCCGCCTGAGCTGTCGACCTTGCCGCCGGGCTGCCCGTTCCAGCCGCGCTGTCCGGTCTCGATGGCGAAGTGCAACGACACACCCGGAATGATGCCGGTAGGTCCGGCGCAACAAGCGGCGTGCTGGGCCATCGGGGAGGAAGCGTACGACCATGGTTGACCTGCTCCAGGTGCGCGGCTTGCGCGTCAGCTTCGACGGCCCGCGACGCGGTGTGGGACCGTTCGCCAGGCGGTCCGTGGTGCGGGCGGTCGATGGCGTGGATTTCGATATCGGCGCCGGCCGCACGCTCGGTCTGGTCGGCGAGTCCGGCTGCGGAAAGTCGACGCTGGGGCGAGCGTTGCTCAAGCTGTGCCCCGCGTCTGCCGGTTCGGTGCGCTTCGAGGGTCAATCTCTGTTCGAGCTCGGGAACGAGGCGTTGCGCGCCGTCCGCGAGCGACTGCAGATCATCTTCCAGGATCCGTACGCATCGCTCGACCCGCGTCGCTCGATCGGCTACCAGATCGGCGAGCCGCTGTTGCTTGGCGGGATGGCCGACGCGCCGCGAGCTCGACGAGTCAGGGAGCTTCTGGGGCTGGTAGGGCTCGAGCCCGAGCACGCCGATCGCTACCCGCACGAGTTTTCCGGAGGTCAACGGCAGCGCGTCGGCATCGCTCGCGCCCTGGCGACCGGACCTAGCCTGGTGGTGGCGGACGAGCCGGTATCGGCTCTCGACGTTTCGGTGCAGGCCCAGGTCATCAACCTGCTTCGGCGCCTGCGAGCCGAGATGCAGTTGTCCATGCTCTTCATCTCGCACGACCTGCGCGTGGTGCGCTATCTGAGCGACGATGTCGCGGTAATGTACCTCGGTCGCATCGTGGAGATCGCGCCGGTCGACAGGCTGTTCGATGATCCGCGTCATCCGTACACCCGTGCGCTGCTGTCGGCCGTGCCACGCGCGCGCTGGGACGGCACTGCCGCCGAGGTGATCCGGCTGGAGGGAGAGGTACCCAGCCCGCTCGACCTGCCCGGCGGCTGTCGATTCGCGTCGCGTTGCCCGTTCGCGCGCGAGCTGTGCCTCGAGTCCGACCCGTCGCTCGAATCATTGGCGCCCGAGCATCGAGTCGCCTGTCACCTGGTGAACGAACATCGCGATGGAGCCGCCGACATCGGGGCGCGAGCACCGGTTGCATGAGTGTTTTCCAGCTCGAGGACGTCGATCGGGTGATCGCGGCGCACGTTCGGCGACCAGAATGTCATTCCGCAGTTCAGTCTCGGGATCGCGGTGCCCGTCGGCGTGCAACTTGCCGAGCACCTTCAGCGCCTCGGCGTAGCGAGCGGTACGAGTGCAGGCCAGTGCCTCCAGGTGCTGCAAGCGGATGGAACGGTCGAACCGCGCCTGATAGAGACCGACGAGCTCGAGCACGTCGTCGTACCGACCGAGCGCGTTGAGACCCTCGGCGGCCTGCCTCGCCAGCATCGACGTCGCGTTCCAGATCTGGCCTCCCCGGCGCGCGGCCTCGAGGATGTCCTCCGGGAACGCGTTGTCGACCGCCGACTGGAGCGTGCTCATCACCGCCCTGGTTTCGGCATCACGCGTCGCGATCGCCCGCACCGCCTCGTCGGACAGCGGCTTCCCGAGGATGCCGTGCATGAGCCGGAGCAAGTCGCCGCCACGCGGGCCTTCCGGATAGCGCGGGAAGTTCACCGACAGCGAATCCGCCAGGAGCAGCGGCAGCGCCTCGCCATCGAGCTTGGCGACGGCTGTTCTTCTCCGAAGTCGTGACCGGAAAATGAACGGGTATCGCTATACGACAGTGACGACGCCTCGGCCAGCCGACTGGACCTCGGGATGGGCGAGCGTCAACGGTCTGCCGGGCGGGTCGGCGCGATGTCTGCCTGTCGAGACGCCAAGTTGCCGATCGGCGCGTCGTCACGCACGCTGGGGCGACTTCGACCGGCGGAAAGCGTTCATGGATTCGATCACGGCCGTTCCGGGCGCGGTGACGCTCGTGTTGATCATATCCTCAGGGTCGAGCCTGCTCCTTTCGATCTGGCTCCTCTGGCTGTATCGCCGCGCGACCCTGCGAGGCATGACGCGTGCGGCGAGAGCTGGCGTCGAGGTGCCCGCCGCGCCGGGCGACACGCGCGGGTCGTCCCGTGCGGGGAGTTCGTCGCGCATGCCGCTCCGGTTCCGCGACATCGGCGGCGATGCGTCGATGAACGACACCGCCTCGGCTCGAGCGGTCCTCGAGGTGATCGGGCGCTCGCAGCGCCAGGCTGCCGCCGTCTACGTGTCGGCAGGCCTGGCCTATGCGCTGACGATGACGATCGTCTCGATCATCCTCGCCGGAGACGGGCCTTCGACAGCTCGGGTCCTGATGCTGATGTGCGTCTACCTGTGGCCGACGGTCATCGCGTCGAGCATGACGTCGGTGGTGGGTGCGCGAGAGCGTCTGCTCCTGTACGGGGGGTACGCGTCGCTGCTGCTGTCGGTGTCGATCGTCATCGTGCAGCGCGACCCCGAACTGTCGATCGTCGGCCCGATGTCGTTGTGGGCGATCGCGAACCTCCCGGCCACCGTGTTGTTCGTGCTCACGCTTCAGGACCGAGTGAGGTCGGTGGGGCCGATGGTTCTCGCGTTCGTGCTGTGCGGTGTGAGCGGTGCGGTCCTGTTCGGCTCGACGGTTCTGACGAACGATTCGGGCCTGTCGGTCATCGTCGACGCGGGTCAGCTGTTCGGGATGAGTGCCACGAGCCTCTTCGTTCTCGTTTTCCTTACGGGTTTCGCCCTGGCCGCCGTCGCTGGACGTTACCTGCTGCAGCGGCTCGGAGACGCGTACCGGCGCAAGCGCTGCAGCGATCGCTCGATCGCGCTGGACTCGATGTGGCTGATATTCGCGGTGGTCCAGTCGATCGGCTTCGCGTTCGAGGGCATCGCGTGGACCTTGGCCGCACCAGTCGCCTTCATCGCTCAGCGGCTGGTCGTCAGCCTCGGTTTCCGCATCGTGGCGTCACGCGACACCCGGAAGGAGGATCCCCTGGAGCTACTGCTGCTCAGGGTGTTCTCGCTCGGGAGGCGCAGCACCCGGTTCTTCGACACGTTCTCCGGATCGTGGCGTCAGGTGGGGCACATCAACATGATCGCCGGCCCCGACCTCGTCACCGCATCCGTGGAGCCGCACGAGTTTCTCGAGTTCGTCGGCGGCGACATGTCCGGCGGGTTCGTCGTCGATGTGGATGATCTGGATCGGCGGATGCAGGTGCTCGACAGAGAGCCGGACCCCGACGCTCGGTACCGGGTGCACGAATTCTTCTGCCACGACGATACGTGGCGCATGACGATGCAGCGACTGGCCGCGGACAGTCACACCATTCTCATGGATCTGCGCAGTTTCACCGAATCCAACCAGGGCTGCCTGTACGAACTCGACGTGCTGCTGGCGACCGTCGACCTGCGCCGAATCGTGTTCATGGTCGACGCCACCACCGATCGAGCGTTCCTCGAGCAGTCGTTCATCAGGCTGTGGTCGCGGCTGGACGAACGTTCACCCAACGACGATGAACCCGAACCCACGGTCAGGCTCTACGAAGCCGGACGACAAGATAGACGTGCGATCAGCACGCTGATCGCTGCACTGCTGCAGCACGCGCCGGATGCGTGTCTGTCGGGAAGCAGCTCACGCGCGCCGGAACCTGTGCGAAGACGAGGGTGATCAGCACCCGGCGTCGAGCTCGCGGCGTAGCAAGATCGGTAGCTCACCCGGGTCTGCGTGAAGGGATGCGACATCCATGTCGATACTGCGCAGGCGGAAGGGAAGGAACCCCGTGTTGCTCGATTCCGCGATCATGCAAGGGGCCAGTACAGCCAGGGAAAGCGCAGTCCGTTGCCCGCGGCCTCCCCCGGATCACGTGCATGGACCGCTCGTCGGCGGAGAGGTGACTGTTCTCCCCCCGCTCGATGAGCGATCTGGAGGACGAGTACTCCGAACTTGTCGAACAACGCGTCTTCAGCCAGTCTGCCGCATGGAGAGTGCCTGGACCGGCTGGACGGATCGTTCGCTGCAACCGTCGGCCGGTCGACGGCCTTGCCCGGACGGGTCGATCGCTCGACCGACCGGGCACGCTCTGCATGATGCGGTTCGGTGACCGGGTCGCCGGTAGCACCGATCTCGCTCCGATCCCGATGTTCTTGCCCTTGGAGAACACCGAAAGCCGGAGTCACGAGCAATCGATACGGACCACGTCTCCGCGGAGACGCGGGATGGTGGAACGTCGGCAGCACTTGACGTCCCTTCGTTCGACGCAGGACAACACATGCGCACACGACCGACGTGACCAGGCGACGTGCTAGCTCGACAGGTCGTCGACGCCGCAAGATCGACCCCACGGCGGCGGCGCGGCGCCTGATAAAGACGATGACGCGGATGTCGACGCAGACCGGTTCGCGCGCGATCGAGCAAGCGACCAGGCGGGCGGTCGAGACCGCCTCGGCACGAGCGAAACCACCGCCCGGTGCCGGCGACTGGATTCCTGGTCTTGCTGCCGGCGCCGGCGGTCCGCGGCGCTATGCCCTCTTCCGCCCTCGCGGCATGTCGATCTTCGAACGCCGGCCGTTGCTGGTCATGCTGCACGGCTGCACCCAGGATGCGCGCGGCTTCGCGCAGAGCACTCGCATGAACGCAGTCGCCGTGCGGGAACGCGCGCTGGTGCTTTACCCCGAGCAGGACCGGCGCTTCAACCCGCAAGGCTGCTGGAATTGGTACGACACCCGGAGCGGGCAAGCGAATGCCGAGGCATCCACGCTGATGGCGATCATCGATCAGGTCTCTCTGCTCCATCCGGTCGATCGGGAAGCTGTCGCCATCGCGGGGTTCTCGGCCGGTGCCGGCATGGCGGCCCTGCTCGCCACCCTGCATCCCGACCGCTTTTGCGCCGTGGCAATGCATTCGGGCGTGCCACCGGGCAGCGCGCACTCGGCCGCGTCCGCCCTGTCCGCGATGCGCGGTGTCCACCGCTCGACAGCGCCCGTCGGTCCGCACGCGTGGCCGCCGCTGCTGGTGGTTCATGGCCTCGAGGATCGGGTGGTGGCCGTCGGCAACGCGCACGCCGCTGCCGAGCAATGGGCGAACGCGCTCGGTGCGCGAAAGGGCAAGCCGCGCACGGTTCAACGTGGCAATCGACATGCCACCACGGTGACCGATTTTCGCGTCGGCGGGCGCGTCGTGGTCAGACTCGACGAGGTCGATGGTCTGGGTCACGGCTGGAGCGGTGGTGATGGCAAGCAACCGTTCGGGGATCCTGCCGGTCCCGACGCCTCTCGGCTGATCTGGCGCTTCGTCGAACGTCAGTCGAGCGGTACGCGCTGAACCCGTTGCTGCCGATGGGTCGTCGCGGTGAGATGCCTGCACGACGAGGAAAGGCACGGCGACGGTAAGGAACTCGCGAGACGGTAGTTCTGCGGCGTGCCGAGCGCGGGGGCCAGATCGCGCGACAGCATCCCTTCTCGGAGTGCGAAACGAAGAAGTACGCGGATCGAGCTACAGATCTGGGTCATCGGACTCGGTCCGTGCTTGCCCGCGAGCGTTGTGACGAAGCCGCTGAGTGGCTCGCGCGTGAACTTCGGAGAGCGTTCTTCCTGGAGAAAGTCGGGAAGAAGCTGTCCGAGGAACTGATCTATGGGTCGTCGAGTCTCGCTCTCCCACTGCCGCAGCCGCTCGGCAGAGCGGGTTGTCGCCGAATGCGAGCGAGCCGGCCGCTCGGCGGTGAACGGGCTGCCTCGCGGCGGGCGGTCGGCGAGGATCTCGACGCCGTTACGTGAGGAGAACTCGGTGAACTGGCGTAGCAGCGGCACCCTGAAGAAAACGCCCTTGGGAGTATGACCCAGGGCCGACGGTCGTCCGACGTGCGCCTCGATCTGTTCGCCGAGCCAGCAGGTGCGAATGCGATCGAGGGTGGCGGGCCTGGTGTAGTAGTGCTCGAGCATGACGATATCCGATCCGTCTCGAGGGATGGAGAAGTCTGACGGGGCCGCCTCGATCGTTACGTTGCCGCGATCGAGAGCGCAGCCCGTCGTGGTGCCCGTCTCGGGCGGGGCGGGCACATGACGGCGAAGGCGACAGAAGGAGGACAACCGTCAGGATTCCCGACATGCTCACACCCGAAGAACCGATCTGATCGCATGACACGATAGGGACGAGATCGTGCCGTGTCCGTCGAGCACGTCGGTGGAACCTTCGGTATGAAGACCTGCAAGGCGAGAACCGCGCCCGCTACGGCGATCACGAATCTGATTGATTTCCATCGCCTGCTCGATCGGCGGTCCGTGTTCGCCGACGAAGTCGTCTCGCTCGAAGGACGCCGCGTCAGGGTGGTCCGTGCGGGCGCTCACGCAGTCGGGCCGACCGTACAGACCGTAGCCCGGCGTGCCGAGCCGACGCAGCGTCACGTCGCCGCTCGTCGGTCGCACGAGCCGTACCGCGAGATTCGCCTCGCGCCGCGTCAGGTTCACGGGCGCGACCCCCGTGACGATCTCGAGCGCGATGTTCGGACAGCGTTTCCGGAATCCGGGAAGTGCGGATATCAGGCTCCGGGTTCGAGTCGCTCCAGCAGGTCGACGACTTCAACCACGCGATCCTGCCGGATGGGTGCGGCATGGTTCGTCGCCTTGGCGGGCGGGTCGGCATGACGCGCCTGATGGGCCCGACGCGCCTGACGCGCCCGGGGCAAGCGGGGCTGTCGTGGCGCTTCTTCGATCGAGGGTTCGATCCGCGCTCGCCCGTGGAGGACTGACTCGCGATCGTCGCCCGTCAGTCGTCGGCGTGACCGGCGCTGCCCAGCAGTCCCATCTTCGCGACGACCACGCGCTTCATCTCGGCTTCCGCCGGTGCGAGGATCTTCCTGAGATCGGTCGTGCCGGGCTTCGCGGCCAGCAGCTCGCGGATGGCGGTCGATGAGGCGATGCGCAGATCGGTACCGACGTTGACCTTGCACATGCCGCTGGAGACCGCCTGACGGATGTCCTCGTCGTGGATGCCGACCGCGCCCTCGAGCTCGCCGCCCGACGCGAGAAAGCGCGTGACCAGATCCTGCGGAATGCTGCTCGCGCCGTGCATGACGAGCGGCACGTCGACGGCTGCGGCGATCTCGGCGATTCGTGCGTGGTTGATGTCCGGGCGGCCGCGGCCCTTGTTCGGGCCGTGGGCGGTTCCGACCGCGATGGCGAGGGTGTCGCAGCCGCTGGCCTCGGCGAAGCGCGCCGCCTCGGCAACTGTCGTCAGCGTGGCGTTCTCCTCGGAAATGATGACCTCGGCACCGAGCTCGACCAGGCGACCGATCTCCGCCTCGACGCTGACGCCGACGGCGCGGGCGGCGTCGACTACGCGGCGCGTCTCGCGGACATTCGTCGCCTCGTCCGCATGCGACATGTCGATCATCACGGAGGTGAAGCCGTTGCGCAGGCACCAAAGGCAGCGCTCGAACGAATCCCCGTGATCGAGGTGCACCGCGACCGGTACGCTGGCGTTGCGCGCCTCGGCGAGGGCGATCGTCGCGATGCGGTCGCGCGTGTACTTCAACGCGCCCGCGGTGATTGCGAGCATCACCGGGCTGCGCGTCTTCTCGGCCGCCTCGATGATGGCGAGCGTGATCTCGAGGTTGTCCGTGTTGAAGGCGCCGACGCCGTAGCGGCCGGCCTGGGCGCGTTGGAGGATCTCGTGTCCGGTGTGCAGTGTCATGTCGTGGTCGTCGGTTGGGCGGAATGCCGGTGGCGGGTGTGACGGTCGATCAGCGCCAGCGCACCGTGCAGGGCGCCGTGATGCGCGAGCGTGGATCGGGAGATGCGCAGGGTGTCGGCCGGTCGGGGGCGTTGCAGGTGGGCACGGATCGTTCGCTTCAGCGTGTCGAGAGGGTAGCCGTCCATGTTCACGATGCCGCCGCCGAGGAGCACGTCGTCCGGTTGAAGCAGCGTGACGGCGGTGGCTATCGTCCAGGCGTGAAGCATGACGAACTCGTCGAGCGCGCGGTCGAGCGCGCTGTCGCCACGCCGGGTGAAAAGGCTCTCGGTGGGTACCCCCGCACTCGCGGCGAGGGCGGTCAGCGTGTGGCCGCAAGCGTGCGCCTCGACGCAGTCGCGGTTGCCGCACAGGCACGGCGTGCCGCGGGCGAGCATCGGGATGTGCCCGGCCTGCAGCGACGATGCGCCGCGCCGGAACGGGTCGCCGTCCTGCAGGTAGGCCGCACCGATACCGGTGCCGAAGTAGACGGCGAACACCGCACGGCTGTCGCGAGCGGCTCCGGCGCGGTGCTCGCCGAGGAGCTGCAGCATGATGTCCTGTTCGAGCAGCACCGGGCAGCCGAGCCGCGCCGTCAGCTCCCGCCGCAGCCCTGTACCCTCGAGCCGAGGGATGTTGTTGCAGTGGTCGAACGTGTCGCGTTCCCGATCGAGCATGCCCGGCATGCCCATGACCACGACGGTCGGGGCGAGGGCATGCCGCTCGGCATGAGCGTGCACGAGCCCGGCGAGCGCCGCTCGCGCGTCGTCGACGCGCAGTGCGTCGCTGCTCGAGGTCTCGATCGTCCTGGCGGGCTCGCCGTCGCGGAGATGTCCGAGCCTGACATTCGTGCCCCCGGCGTCGACCACGATGACGTCGCCGCGTGCGGTGTCGGTCGAGAGATGCGGATCGGGCGGTCCGCTCATCGTTCGCTTCGCAGCCAGTCGAGGGCGAGCTGCACGGCGCTTTCCGGCGTGTGCGCGTCGGTGTCGAGCACGAGCCGGGCGCGTTCGATCGGCTCGGCGGCGGCGCGGCTGGCACGATAGAGGGCGGCGTCGCGGTCCGCGGCAGGATGGGTGCCCGGCTGCACGGCGTCGCGTTCGAGTCGTTCGAGCGCGGACGACGACGAGCAGACGCATTCGATCAGACGCAGCGGAGTGGCCACCGCCCGGGCGGCCGCCTCGAGCGCCTCGATCTGATAGCGACGCGAGTAGGTGCGCCCGTCGAGCAGGATGTTCGCCGTCGAATCCCGGCCGAGCACGTAGGTGCTCACCCGGTAGGTGATGTCGACGACCAGATCGTTCTGCTCTCGACGGTAGTCGACATGCGTGCCGAAGAGCTCCGCACGCACGGCATCCTTGTCGAGCAGCAGGGCGGGCAGCGCGGCGGCGAGCGGCCGCGCGACGGCGCTCTTGCCCGAGGCGGGAAGGCCCGCCATCGCGATCAGCACGCGCCGGCTCCAGAGGAACGCACGCGTTCCTCTCCGTTCGGTGGCGACGTCAAGAATCGACCACCTTTCCCATCATCATCGCGACCACCTCGTCCTCGCTGGTGTCGCCGATCGCGCGTTCGCCGGCCTTGCGGCCACGCTCGAGCACGAAGATCCGGTCGCTGACCTCGAAGATGTCGCCGAGGTTGTGCGAGATGAATATGATGGCGACGCCGTCCGCCTTCAGCCGACGGATCAGATCCTTGACCTCGCGCTGCTCGGGCACGCCGAGCGCGGCAGTCGGTTCGTCCATGATGACGATCCGCGCCTTCCAGTAGACCGCGCGGCTGATCGCGATCGCCTGACGCTGGCCGCCGGAGAGGTAACCGACCGGCATGCTCAGGTCGTCGAGGCGGATGCCGAGGTGCTCGAGGGCACCGGCGGCTTGCTCTCGCATCCACTTCCGATCGAGCATCGGAACGCCGAGTACGCGCCGCAGGCGCTCGCGACCGAGGAAGATGTTCACGCCCACGTCGAGGTTGTCGGCGAGCGCGAGGTCCTGATAGATCGTCTCGATGCCGAGATCGCGTACCTCCTGCGGGCTGCGACCGTCGATACGCTCGCCACCAAGACGGATCTCGCCACTGTCGGGCTGGTTGACGCCCGCGATCATCTTGATCAGCGTGCTCTTCCCGGCGCCGTTGTCGCCGGCGAGCGCCAACACCTCTCCGGGGCGCAGGTCGAGGTCGATGTCGCGCGAGGCCCGCGTGCCGCCGAACCGCTTGCAGACGCCGCGCACGGCGAGTACCGGGCTCGAGTCGGGTGCGTTGCCGTCCCCTGGCGCATCGTGCGGCCCGGCGACGGTCGGCGGAGAGGTCGACGGGGCGGTTCCGGGCGGAAGTGCGTTCATGTCTCGCCCGTGCCGAGGCGTGCCAGTCGGGCTCGCGACTGGTCGATGAGCACGGCCACGATGATGACGAGCCCGACCGTGATGAACTGCCAGAAAGGCGGCATGCCGATGAACACGAGACCGAACTGTATGATGGCGATGATCAACGAACCGATGACGGTGCCGGAGATCGTGCCGCTGCCGCCGCTGAGACTCGCCCCGCCGATGAACACGGCGGCGACGGCGTTGAGCAGGATGGGTTCACCAGCGTCCGCGGCCCCGGCCGAAAAACGCGCGGTGTAGAAGATCCCCGCCAGCGCCGCAGTGAACGCGCTCAGCATGAACAGCGAAAAGGTGATTCGCGTCGTGTTCACACCGGCGCGGACGGCCGACTGTAGATTGCCGCCCATCGCGTAGACGTAGACGCCGAAGCGCGTGTGCGCGAGCAGGTAGTGGAAGTACAGCGTGACGATGGTTGCAACCAGCACCGGCACGGGCAAGACGTCGAGGATGCGCGAGTTGCCGAACGATCGGGCGGTGTCGTTGCGGATCGAGACGGTCGCGCCGCCCGCGACGAGAAAGGCCATCCCGCGGGTGACGCCGAACATGCCGAGCGTGCCGATGAACGAGGGCACCTTCCACTTGGAGATCAGCCAGCCGTTGATGAACCCGGGCACGAGCGCGATCAGGATGGCCGCGGTGACGCCGAGCGAGAACGACAGCGCCGGGTGCAGCTCCGGCAGCGCGCGGATCACCACCGCCATCGTGACCGCGGCGAGCCCGGCGATGAAGCCGATCGACAGATCGATGCCGGCGGCGATGATGACCAGGGTCAGTCCCAGCGCCATCATCAGGATCTGCGTGGCCGTCAGCAGCACCGCCTGGACGTTGTACAGGTTGCCGAAGAAGGTACGACCGTAGACGCTCCACGACCAGGCCTCGAAGAGGGCCATGATCAGGACCAGGAACAGCCAGGACCAGGCGGCGGTAAGCAACTGCAGCAATCGGATGCGGGTGTTCATGTCGTCGACCGTCCGGTAGGGGGTGGCGAGCGAAGGCAGAGGGGCGGCGGGCGGCCCCCCGGCAAGTCGCCGCAAGCACGGCTCGTTGCCGGATAGGTCATGCCCGCCGCCCGTCGACGCGCCCCGCTCAGTCCGAGTAGATGAACTTCGCCACATCGGGGTCCTCGACGTTGTCGGCGGTGATGACCGTGAACCCCGTGCCGATCACCGGCGGGACGGACTGCCCGGTGAGTTGGGCGTAGGCGGTCATGACGCCGTAGTAGCCGATCTCGGCCGGATGCTGGGCGATCGCCATGTCGACGAGGCCGGACTTCAGCTGATCGACGATAGACTGCGGAGCGTCGAAGGCGATCACGGTCACGTCACCGAGCTTGTCGGCCGACTCCACCCCGTTGGCCGCACCGAGCGCGGAGAAGAGGTTCGCGCCGAACACGCCGCCGAGATCGGGTTCGCGTGCGAGCACGGCCTGGAACTGGGAGGCGGCGGTCGAGGCGTCGTTCTCGTTGTACTGGGTGTCGAGCACCGTGATGTCGGGGAAGCGCTCGCTCATCTCGGCCTTGAACCCCTCCTCGCGCTGGTCGGTCGTCGAGATGCCGGGTCGCACGTTGGAGACGTAGACACTGCCGGTCCCGCCCATTGCCTCGGCCATGGCGGCGGCGGCCATGCGCCCGCCGGCGAGGTTGTCGGAGGCGATGTAGGAGATCGGGAAGTCGCCGTCGCCCGCGCCGTTCTGGTAGACGCCGTCGTCGATGAACGTGTCCACCGTCACGATGACACTACCCTGTTCGTGCGCCCGCGCGAGCGGGTCGATGAGCTGCGTGGTGTCGGTCGGAGCAATCAGTATCGCGTCGGGCTGTCTCGCGATGACGCCGTCGAGCACGGGGATCTGCAACGTGGGGTTGAAGTCCTCGGCGCCCTGAAAGTCGACCTTGATGCCGAGTGCCGCGGCGGCGGCCTGCGCGCCCTTGTTCATGGTGGTGTAGAAGGCGTCGGTGGTCAGGCCCGGCACCAGCACCATCTCGATGTCGTCCTGCGCCTGTACGCCGCCGGCCAGTGCCGAGGCCAGCAGGCCTGCCAGAATCGCGTGTTTCATGTCCATTCTCCTTTCGCTGGTTCACTATCTACAGGGAGACACGGGGCGGGACCCCGTGCCGTCGTACGACGAACACGATGCGCAGTCGTCGTCATCCTGCCAGGCAGCCGGACGGGCAGCCGGACGGGCGACCGGTTGTGCGGCCGGTTGTGCGGCCGGACGACGTGGTGTCGACGCGCCCGTGCGGAACGGTGACGAGCGTGTCATAGACGGGCAAGGTGGCCGCGCCGAGCAGTACCGGATCGGCACCTTCGCGCCCGACCAGCAGCTCGGAACGACGGTGCCACCCCTGCATGTAGAGCGGCTCGCGAAGCGCAGTGATGCGCTCGATCAGCGCCTCGAGCATGGCCGACGACAGATGTCCGGTCAGGATGATCGCGTCCAGGTCGAGCAGGTGATCGACGGAGGCCATCGCCTGCGCGAGGGCCCTGGCCGCGACGTGCAGCCAGCGATCGAGTGCGTCGTCCCCGGCGACGAGCCGCGCGTCGAGCTCGTCGGGGGACGACGTTCCGAGGTCACGGTGCAACGCGTCCAGCGAGGCGAGACTCTCGACGTGGACGGCGACTGCTCCGCCGCCGGGATCGGCCACCGGCATGTGTCCGAACTCCGCCGCGTTCGGGCCCGAGCCCCGGTAGACCCGCTGCCGCAGGAACAGTCCGCCGCCGAGGCCGGCGCCGTAGAAACCGATCACGAGGAAATTCCGGAAGGCTTGCCCGCGACCATGCCAGTACTCGCCGATGGCCGTGGCCGTGATGTTGTTCTCCAAGAAGACGTTCAGTCCGAGCGCATCGGCGAGTGGCTCGCGCAGCGGCTCGTTACCCCAGCGCGAGGTATGGGACGACTCGACGACGGAGCCGCGAGCCAGATCGAGGGGACCGACCGCCGCGAGGCCAACGCCCAGCGGGCGACCCGCGGGTGCGCTCGCGAGCAGTACACCGGCCACATCGAGCAGGCTGCGGCGCACCTGCGCGGACGTCGCGCGGTTCGGCAACGTTCGATGACGACGTGCCGAGACGCGGCCTGCCAGATTAGCCACGCAGCCGCTCACGCGTCGGTGATCGAGGTGCAGACCGATCGTCCAAGCGGCGTCGGCGCGGATACCGAGCTCAATCGCGGGTTGCCCGCGTCCACCGCTACGCCGTCCCGACTCGTGTATCAGTCCTGCATCCATCAGCTCGGCGACGATGTAGCTCACGGCGGCGGGGTGAGCTCCAGCGCGGTGGCGATCTCCGCGCGCGACGGCGCGCGCCGCAGATGGATCAGCTCGAACACGCGAGCGCGATTGGCATCGCGCGCTGTGGGGGTAGACGTCGTGACGCTGATGAGGGGGAAGGTCAAGTCCGTGATCCGCGTGTTAAGTCAAACGTCTTAACTTAAATGGCAGCTTGTAGTATTCATTCCCGAACGTCTACTGACCTTTCAGTCACTGTCCAAACGAGCAGCGGTTGATTGCGGGCCCCGAGGCGAGAGCGCCGTTCGGAAGCATCGTCGAGCGAGCGCCTCGTCGGACGCCCAGAAGGCGATCTCTAGCCGCGTCCTGTCCTCCGAGGGTCTCGCACGGCTCGTAGAGCCACTCCACTCAGCGCGTGCCTTGTGCGGCACCGACTCGATATCGTCCAGCCGGTAGCGCGTCTCCGACAGCGGCGGTGGAGGAAGTCGGCGTAGCCGAGCAGGCGTCGCGTCATCGCGCGGTCGCGAACGTCGTCGCGGGGCGCGGCAAGCCACTCGTCCGCGTCGAGGCCGGCCTCTACGAACCAGGTGCGGGGCAGGTAGAGCCGTCCCATGCGCGCGTCCTCGCCGACGTCGCGGGCGATGTGGGTCAGCTGCATCGCGACGCCGAGGTCGCCGGCGCGGGCGACGGAGCGGGCGTCGCTCACGCCCATGACCAGGGTCGTCAGCACGTCGACGCGGGCGGCGTAGTCTCATGGCTCGGTCAGCGTCGCGTACTCGCGGCCGCTCACGTCCTCGGGGGTACGGGAACGATAAGGGGCTTCTGTCCCCGACCGTGGGGTGCAGCAGTGGGGGCGTATCGCGGCATCGAGCATGCGACGGAGCGGCAGGGGGCACGCCATGTGGGCCAGGAAGGCGATGCGCAGGGGTGAGGAGGAGCGCCGAGCGCAGGCGAATGGCGTTGAAGGCACCGCGCCTCGCTCAGCTCGTGGAAGCCGGGCACGGGTCGAGCCGAGGCCGCCGCTGCGCGCACGTGTCCCCTTCGGGTAGTCATGCCCGAAGCCGAGCTGCAACGTGCCGTCGGCGTCGACGAAGTAGACGTCCCGCTCAAAGCTCCTGCCGCAGTCGAGGGGCAACTGCGTGAGCGAGTTCATCGCGAGGCGTACACCGATGACACCAAGGTACTTGCCGGACGTTCGTACGATCGTCAGGGGTAGTCGCACCGGCGTACGATCCGCCGAAGTCACGTGATCTCGCATCTGATCAGGATGCTTCGATCAGTGGCGACGGAACCGACCTCTCACCGCGATAGCGGCATGCGCATACGCCAGCTGGCCGTCGCTTCCACACGGCAACGGGCAGTCAGCCTTTCGGTGGACCGGCGCGGTACCTGGCGCGGGGCGCAGGTGATGCCGAGCTCGATGACCGACGCAGGCTGGTCGGTCACGCACAGGTAGTCCCCGCCGGCCCCGTCGCTGCTGGTGCTGAGCCGAGCTCGATGAGCGATCCTCAGTATCGGGATCGCCCCGGCGGCAGATCAGACTCGAGACTGGCCCGGCCGTCGCAGACGACCCGATAGCTCGGCAAGGGACTCGCCACCTTGATCTGCGGCTGAGCGAACGTCGGGGGCGTGAGATCGAACGAGACGGCGTGCGCCGTGCCGGCGAGCGCGAGCTGATCGTCATCGACGAGACCACGGGGCACAGCGCGGAAGACACTGACTACCTCGATCCCGCTGCCGGGCGACGCGCGGCCCTTACCGGTTCCGCCAGTCATCCGCCCGAGTATCGGGCAGCGGTGCTGACCGTACCACTGCCGGTCCGTGCGGGCGCGAAGGACGAGCGCGTGTCGTCAGGCGCGGCCTGTCTCGGCGAGCCGTCCGAGCACGTCCACGCCCTGCTGCTTGAGGAAGTGCAGGAGATCGATGTAGACCCAGTTCTCGGCGAGCTTGTCTCCCTGCCGCCGATACAGGTCGACAACGCGCATGTCGGCTCGCTTGTTCGACGACGGTAGACCCATGAACCCCCCTGACGGGCGCATGGAGAGGTTGGGCCAGCCGAACCACCCGGCGAAGCTCCCCTCGGCGAAGCGCGCGACGTGTCCGTTGAAGACGATGTCGGCCAGGCCCCGGTTGAACGGATCGGCGTGCTGCTCGCGATAGCGCTCGAGCGTGTAGGTCGCGCCGATACCGGCAGGCCCCCACCAGAGCATGTCGTCGTGCCAGGTACCACCGAGCTCGTCGCTCGACGAGTCCATGTCCGAGCCGGTCAACTCCTCCATCATGCGCGTGACCAGCGCGAGCGTCTTCGCCGTCTCCTCGGCTCCCTGCACGTCGATCAGCAGACCGTTCTGCGGCCGAGGGCCGGGGTTGATGATCGCCGCGCCTGTCTGCGGCGGCAGGGGGTAGGCGCCAGCCTGGCGCATCACCGCGACGATGTCGACGAAGAGGCCGGTCTCGGAGACGCGCGCATCGTCACCCTCCCCCGTCACGCGGTTGAACTCGGCGTAGGGCAGGAACGCGATGCGGCGCGTCGCGGGGATGCCGAGCCAGTCCGCGTCGAACAGGCCCATGAGGTTGCCCGCGCTACAGACCCAGTGACCGCCGTCGATCGCGCTCTCCCCGGCGAAGAACAGGTGAGGGCGTCGCTGAAGGTGTGCGAACGACGCGTGGAGCGGCCGCCACAGCACCTCGGCAACGTCACCCGCCCCAGTCCGCTCGTCGAACGGGTGGACGCCGCGAAAGCGGTAGTCGGGCGTGACGAACCGCTCGAGCGTGCTCGCCATGTCGGTCGATGATGCGGTATCGAGCGCCGTGTGGAAGTCGAGCACCAGCCGCTTGCAGTTCTGCAGGTCCATGTCGGTCATCGTCGGTTCGTCGTAGCGGCGTCACTCGTCGTGCCGGGCGCGCGCGATCTGCATCATCACGTCGAACTCGTTGAACAGCATCCATTCCCGGGCCACGCGCTCGTCCCGGAGCTCCAGCTGAGTGATGCCCCAGATCTGCACCGGCGCCCCGCTCGGCTCGCCGAAGTCGCCCGCGCCGCCGTGCGTCGCCTCCATGCTCCAGCGTACGGCGACGAGGTGCCCGCTCTCCCCGGACGCCATCCAGTAGACCTCGTCGACGGCGAGGCGGCGCTCGACGAACGTGCTCCGCAACGTGCCGACGAACCCGGCGTACTCCACGATGCCGGTGCCACCGCGCCCGCCCGGTCCCTCGAACGCGACGTCCGCCGCGTAGCATTCGGCGACCGCATCATCCGGACTGCATCCGTCCGCTCCGACACCGATTTCTGCTGCGCCAGCGTCTCCGCTCCAGATCAGGTCGAACAGCGTCCGAACGAACGCATCGGGATCGAACCCGTCGACCGGCTCGGCCAGCGACAGGGGCCGAGCCGGGCGGACCGACGCGCGTAGCTCCTCCCATACCGCCGAGCTCCGCGGCCAGCCGGGCGGCGGCGCGGCCGCCAACGTGCGTGCCATGTCCACCGGGTCGTGACCGAGCTGGGTCAGCATCGCCGCCGTGTTGTAAGTGACGTGCTCGAGGAAGATGTCGTTGTCGCGGGCCACGCAGTTGGCCATGCAGACGAATTCGATGCGTCGCCCGGTGGCCGGTCCGTAGCGGCTCGGCCCGTCGTTGGTGCCGCGGATACGCACGCGATGCGAGGTGTGGAAGCCGATCTCGTCGTCGCCCGCCCAGATCACCTCCTCGGCGACGAGCTCGATGTCGGAGAAGGCGCTCGTCGTGTGATGCGTGTCGGCGATGATCTTCGCCGAACCGATCTGCAGCCCGTAGTCGTCGAACACGCGCGAGTCCGGGGCATAGCAGTCGCCGATGTACTCGACGTCGTCCGCCTCCCAGATGCGGTGAGTGATGCGCACGATGTAGTCGACGATGTTCCGGTAGTCGTCCTCGAAGCCGCGAAGGGATTGTGAGGGCCCGAAGTCGTCGGGAATGCGGGTCTCGCCGGGAGCGCCCCGGCGGGTGTATCGCGCGAGCGAGATCGCGTCGTCGCTCGGCATGTGCGCGCGTTCCAGCGCACGTGCCGTACGCCCTTCCCGTCCGCCGGTCACTCGCGTCATGTCGTCCTCCCCGCCGTTCGCCAGCCTTGCGCGAGCGGCGATCATGACGGAAGATCGGAGCGACGCGCAAGCGCGTCGCAAACCCACGGAACTCGCCTCGCGAGGTAGCGCCACATGCATCGTAGATCCACGCCGAGCCCATTCACACGCGTGTCCGGGACCGCTCTCGCGAACCGGCCGAGCTCCCTCGCCGTGACAGTGCTGACCCTGTCCGCGTTCGTCGTTCCGCACGCCGCACTCGCCGACTGCCCCGATGTCGCGGGCTCCGTGCGGCTCTTGTCGAACGAGCTGCCGGCGATGCAGGCGATCGCGGCACGCGCGTCGCGCTGCGCAACCGACCAGCTCGAGTTCACGGCCGATCAGACCGCGGAGCACAAGGACATCCAGGTGGCCGCCCTGACGAGCGATCCAGCCGCGTACACCACCGCCATCGTCGCCAACAGCTCGAGCGTGCCACTGCTGAACGCCGACCTGCTCCGCCCCCTCGACGACCTGGTGGAGCGCTACGGCGAGAACCTGACCGAGAGTCAGCTGATCACGATCGACGGCAAGGTCATGGCCGTCGCGTTCATGGCCAACGCCCAGCACCTCTTCTATCGCGAGGACGTCCTGAAAGAGGCGGGCGTCCCCGTGCCGACGACCTACGAGGAGGTGCTCGCCGCCCTCGAATCGATCCGCGAGCAGGGGCTGATGGACACGCCGTTCACTAGCACCTTCGCCGCCGGATGGGACCTCGGCGAGGAGTTCGTCAATCTCTACCTCGGGCACGGCGGCGAGTTCTTCGAGTCCGGTTCGGCGCGCCCGAGCATCGCCAACGAGAAGGGGGTTGCCACGCTCGAACTGCTGAAGGCCCTCTCGGGCTACATGAACCCTGACTTCCTGACCTTCGACACCAACGCCGCCCAGGCCGAGTGGGAGGAAGGGCGCGCGGCAATGATGACGCTGTGGGGCTCGCGGGCAGGCGCCACGCTCGACGACGAGAATTCGACCCCCGAGGTCGTCGACAACACCGTGCTCGTCGCCGCTCCGACCGTCGCGGGCAACGACATACCGGCCACCACGCTCTGGTGGGACGGCATCGTCATCGCGAAGAACGTCGACGACGCCGACGCCGAGGCCTCGTTCCGCGTGATGATGGAGGGCATCGCCCCCGCCCTCGCACAGGAGGAACCCGACGCTGCCGTCTGGCTGATCGACGGGTTCGAGCCGGGGCCGATGGCCGCGGGCGTCTCCGCCTCGGCCGCAGGTGGCGCGAAGCCCTACCCGATGCTGCCGTACATGGGCATCCTGCATACCGCCATCAGCACCGAACTCGTCGATTTCATGCAGGGCAAGGAGAGTGCCGAGAAGGCGCTGGAAGATGCCGAGACCGCCTACCTGACCGCCGCACGGGAGAGCGGTTTCGTGGAATAGTCCGAGCGGACCATGGAGTCTTCTTCAGCACCGGCAGCGCTCGCGCTGTCACGCGTGACGCGCAGCTTCGGCCCCGTTCAGATCCTGTTCGACATCGATCTGGAGCTGGTCGCCGGCGAGGTGCACGCGCTGATCGGCGAGAACGGCGCCGGCAAGTCGACGACGATGAAGATCCTGTCGGGCTACCTTGCGGCGAGCTCCGGCACGATCTTGCTCGACGGCCGAACGGTGACCTTCGCCGACAGCGAGGCGGCCGAGAACGCCGGGGTGGTGATGATCCATCAGGAGTTCAACCTCGCCGGCCAGCTGAGCGTCGAGGAGAATATTTTCCTGGGACGGGAGCTCCGACGCGGCCCGTTCCTCGACAAGCCGGCGATGCGCGAGCAGGCCCGCGCGCTGCTCGATCAGCTCGAGTGCCACGTCGACGTGCGCACCCGGCTCGACGCGATCTCCGTGCCGGACAAGCAGATGGTCGAGATCGCCAAGGCGCTGTCGCGACAGGCGCGCGTCCTGATCATGGACGAACCGACCGCCGTGCTGACCTCGCGCGAGGCGGCGGTCCTCTTCCGTCAGGTCGAGCGTCTGAAGGCCTCGGGCGTGGCGCTGCTGTTCACCTCGCACAAGCTCGACGAGGTCAAGGGGATTTCCGATAGGGTCACCGTCATGCGAGACGGTCACGTCGTCGCCGCGGCGCCTACCCATTCGATGACCGAGGACGGGATGGCCGAGGCCATGGTCGGGCGCGAGCTGAGCGGGCTGTTTCCGGCCAAGGGCCGTGCGGACCGGGACGCGAACGAGCCGCCGGCGCTGTCGGTGCGCGCGCTCCAGGTGCCGGGCTTCGCCCGCGACATCGCCTTCGAGCTGCACCGTGGCGAGGTGCTCGGCATCGCGGGCCTGATCGGCTCGGGCAGGACCGAGGCAATGGAGGGTCTGGTCGGGCTGCGCCCGGCCACGGCCGAGGTCCTCGTCGACGGCAACCCGGTGACGCTGAGTTCGCTGTCCCGCTCGCGCGACGCCGGCATCGCGTACCTGACCGAGGACCGGAAGGAACGCGGGCTCTTCCTGAACCAGGGCATGCGCGAGAACCTGACGCTGCTCGCGTTGAAGCGCTTCGACAGCGGCTTGCTGATCGACCGGAAGGCGGAGGCGGCGAGCCTCGAGAAGGCCGTTAATAAGTTCGACATCCGCGCCCCCCACCCCGACGTGCTGGTCGGCAATCTCTCGGGCGGGAACCAGCAGAAGCTGCTGATCGCCAAGACCATGCTCGCGGAGCCCGATGTGGTGATCATCGACGAGCCCACCCGTGGGATCGACATCGGCACCAAGCAGCAGATCTACGAGTTCATCCGCGCCCTCACGCGCGCCGGCAAGGCGATCATCGTCGTCTCCTCCGAGATGTCCGAGGTCATCGGTCTGGCCGATCGGGTGCTGGTCATGCGTGGCGGTCGGATCGCGGGCGTGCTCGAGGGCGAGGAGATCGCCGAGCGCCCGATCGTGCGCCTGGCCATGGGACTCTCCGACGAACACAATACCGACGCATTCGAGGAGGCATCGTGAGCCGAACGGCCACAGGTACCACGACGAGCGCCCGCTGGGTGCCGAACTTCCACGTGCTCGGACCGCTGCTCGCGCTGGTCGCGCTGATCGCGCTCGGGGCGTCGCTGAACTCGAACTTCCTGAGCTACGGCAACGTCACCAACGTGCTGGCCCGCTCGGCGTTCATCGGCATCATCGCCGTCGGCATGACCTTCGTGATCACCTCCGGAGGACTCGACCTGTCGGTCGGCTCGATGGCCGCGTTCGTGGCCGGGCTCATGATCCTGGTGATGAACGCGCTCGTGCCGAGCATGGGCGTGAGCGTGTGGGTCATCCTGATCGGCGTGGCCACGGCACTGGTCGCGGGGCTCGCGGCAGGGCTCCTCAACGGCTTCCTGATCACCCGGCTCGGCATCGAGGCGTTCATCGTGACGCTCGGCAGCATGGGCATCTACCGCTCTCTGGTCACCTGGATCGCGGACGGGGGCACGCTGTCGCTCGACTTCGGGCTCCGTCAGCTGTACCGACCGGTCTATTACGACGGCCTGTTCGGGGTGGCGTGGCCGATCATCGTGTTTGCCCTGGTCGCCATCGCGGGCGAGATCGTCATGCGCTTCACCGCGTTCGGGCGTCACTGCGCAGCGATCGGTTCCAACGAGCAGGTCGCCCGCTACTCCGCCGTGCACGTCGGGCGCGTGCGCATCGCCACCTACATCCTGCTCGGGATGCTGGTGGGCGTCGCGACGATCATGTACGTCCCGCGTCTCGGCTCCGCGTCTTCCTCCACCGGGGTGCTCTGGGAGCTCGAGGCGATCGCCGCGGTGATCATCGGCGGCACCGTGCTCAAGGGCGGCTCCGGGCGCGTCTGGGGGACAGTGGTCGGCGTGCTGATATTGAGCCTGATCGGCAACATACTGAACCTGGCAAGCCTGGTGAGCCCGTACCTGAACGGCGCGATCCAGGGCGTCATCATCATCCTCGCTGTGGTGCTGCAGCGGGACAAGCAGGCGGACTGAGCGTCCGTCGACGACACACCCGCGCCACCAACGGAGAGATTCATGAAACGCAGACAGTTCCTCATCACCACCGCCGCCACGACCGTGCTGGCCACCACCCTCGCGATGTCCGGCACGCTTGCCGCCCAGGACGAGAAGTTCGTCATCGGCGTCTCGATCCCGTCGGCCACCCATGGCTTCATGGGCGGGCTCAACTTCCACGCCCAGGACACCATCGAGCGGCTCGAGGCGACCTACCCCCAACTCGAGTTCGTGCTGGCCACCGCGGGCGAGGCTTCCAAGCAGGTCAACGACATCGAGGACATGGTCGCCACGCGCGATCTCGACGCGCTGGTGGTGCTTCCGTTCGAGAGCGAGCCGCTCACCGGTCCGGTGAAGTACGTCGCCGACCAGGGCATCTGGGTCACCGTGGTCGATCGCGGGCTCTCGCAGCCGGGCATCGAGCAGCTCTACGTCGCCGGCGACAACACGGGCTTCGGGCAGGTGTCGGGCAAGTTCTTCGTCGACACTCTCGAATCAGGCGACAAGATCGTCGTGCTGCGCGGCATCCCGACCACGCTCGACAACGAGCGCGTCGAGGCCTTCGAAGCGGCGATCGACGGCTCCGGCATCGAAGTGCTGGACATGCAGCACGGCAACTGGAACCGCGACGACGCGTTCGTGGTGATGCAGGACTTCCTGTCCAAGTATCCCGAGATCGACGCGGTGTGGGCCGCCGACGACGACATGGCGATCGGCGTGCTCGAGGCGATCGCTCAGGCTGACCGCGAGGACGAGATGTGGGTGCTCGGCGGTGCCGGCATGAAGGAGATGATCAAGCGCGTGCAGGACGGCGACAAGCAGGTGCCGGCCGACGTGACCTACCCGCCGGCGCAGATCTCCTCGGCGATCGAGCTTACCGCGCTGAACTTCGTCTCCTCCACGCCGGTGTCCGGACGGTTCATCATCGGCTCGACGCTGGTCACTCCGGAAAACGCCGCGCAGTTCTACTTCCCCGACAGCCCGTACTGAGGTTTCAGGGGCGCGACGGCTGAGAGGCCGTCGCGCGAACGCTCGTGATGGAGGAAATCGTGTTCTGGACGGAAGGCTCCGTCGTGGCGGTGTGAAGCGACGTCGAGTACACGAGGGAGCGGCTGAGACAAGCCGTCTCAGCGAAGTAAACCGCCCAGCGCCGGCCGCAGCCGTCCAGCGAACACTCGACCCGGAACGGGCGCATGACGCTCTCCTACCTCCTGAGTTCCCTCGGTGGGGTTCGCTGCGAGTTCACGGTGTTCCGCGTCAGGGAGAACGACGACTACCTCGTCTCCGCCTGTGCCTTCGAGCGGCACGACGGCGACGTGCTGCAGAAGCTCCTGCCGAAGGACGGCTCGGTCACCCTTCGCACCATCACCACCGAGCAGGGCGTGCTGGTGCCCGCAAGTTCCAGGTCACGCGACGTGCTGAAGTCGATCACCGGCACGAGCCTTGCCCATGCCGACTTCCATCGCCTCTCGGGCCAGCGCATCGACGTCGACCGCGCGGAGGCGAACGCGCTCCGCGTCGACTTCGTCGGCGAGCTCGGCTGGGAGCGCCACCACCCGATCCACCTGCAGAACGCGGTCTTCGATGCGGTGATGGAAGCGGGCGAACCCCACGGCAACCGCCCGTTCGACTTCCGCGCGATGGCTTGATGCGTCTCGAGAAGTCCTACCGGCTCATCCCGCGCGAACGCTCGATCGAGTAGGGTTCGACGTGGCGATCGTGCGGTCGTTCGAGAACCGGCCGCGACCAACCGGGCGGAGCGTGTCTATCGAGATCGACGCCACGCCACCGCTGCTGAACGCGCGCCGCGATCCGAAGCAGCCGCTCGGGTGCGCGTTCGCGCGCAACGGGCGCGTGCGTATCGTGAACAGGTTCTCCACGTCGTCTGACGCGCCGTCGAAGCGGTAACGGAGTTCCTCGCCCGAGACGCGCGAGGTTCCCCATTCGGTCGGATCGGCGCGCCGCGACGCTGCGCGACCGTCGGCGACGGCGTCGATGGCGCGGGTGCCGGGTCGTCGGTGTACGGAGGATCGTCGCCGCCCGCGCCGGGGTCCGAGCCCCCTCAGGCCGGCATCAGGATGACAAGGGCGATGACGGGAAGCGGCCGCCATGCGGTTCGCGTCGTCACGAACATCGCCTCAGCGGGCCATCGGGCCGAGGCTCGTCCCGAAGGGCGTACGACTCACGCCGGGGGCGAAGGTCGCGCTGCCGGTGTAGACGGCCGAGCCGTCCGGCGCCGTGAACCGTTCGGGCAGTTGGTCGCGATAGCGCGGCGTGCCGTCGTCCGCGCGCTCGACGAAGCTGCAGGAGCGGTAGGCGTTGCGGTTGCAGTCGACGATCCGTCGCATCGTCTCGGTGTCCCAGGACGCGAAGTAGTCCGCGTGCAGACTCTCGCCCTTCGCCATTCCGTGGTGATCGGAGGCCAGGCGCCAGTCGCTCTCGAGGGAAACGGCGTAATCGATGATGTAGCTCACCTGCGGGATGCGGTACGGATGACTCGGCGGACAGTGCCCTGCCGCGCCATCGAACGCCGGCGACTGGTACGCGAGATGAGCGCTTCCGTTCTCACCCGAGAGCACCGGTCGGCCACCCTCCGTGCGCAGACACTCCGGAAAGCGCACCTGAATCCGGATACCGCCCGCCGGGCTGCGATCGATGCGGAAGCCGCCCTCCCCGCCGGGCATGCTCCGCCGGGCGATCATCTGCAGGCCGTTCGGGATGGGCCGGATGGTGCGGCGATCGAGATCGCGGCCATCGCCGACGCCGTGACTCTTGTAGTAGACGAACACCGACTCGGGCAGCACGGCCCGGCCGCCCTCGTCGAACAGGGCGGGCGCCCAGTAGGCCGAGCGGTTGTTTCGACCACCCTCGCAACTCGCCCGACCGCTCGCGGCGAGCGAGGCGGCGGTCGTGGCGGCGTCGGCCCCGGTATTGCCCCAGAAGAGGTGCAGATGGGCCGCGCCGGACTCGCCGGGGTACACGATCGGGTCGTCGTGGGACAGGTGCGACACGGTGCAGTAGACGCGCGCGCCGTGATCCGACAGCCTCTCGGAGCTCGCGTCGTCGACCGTCATCGGCGACGAGCGGTTCGTGCCCCGCGTGACGTCGCGTCGCGCGCCCGCGACCGGCGTCGGACGCTCAGGGGGCGTGCCGGCCACCACCGCCGACACGGTAAAGGTGGCGCCGCCGACCCAGCGGTAGTTCTCGGCCCACGCATGACTCGTTAGCGTGCAACGCTGTCCCGCGGACAGCGAGAGCCGGAAGACGGCGTCCCGGAGACCCGGCCGCCCGTCGTCGGCCGCGGTCGCCGGGTCGTCACCGTTCGAGACGTCGGGCAGGCGCCCGATCGGGCAGTTGGGGCCGCTGCCGGCGAGTCGCAGACGGGCGACCGGGACGTCGACCTCGAGCCGCAGCATCAGTTGCCCGGCGGCGACCTCCGCGCTCTGGCCGTCGGCGAGCGACGCGATACCGCCCACCCCGTCGTCGATCCCCGCGGTCAGGTTCGTCAGCGCCGCGTGCGCGCTCGAACAGAACGAAAGCGCGACGCACAATCCCGCCGCGACCCGAATGTTGCGTGCCCGGCTGGACGACGGTTTTCCGGACGGCCGAACTGCGGGAGAGGAATCGGTAAGCGGACGGTTCATGCGTCATCCCTGAGGCAGGCCCAAGCCGGCGTACGGCGACGCTACCACGCCCGTTTCCACGCTCGACCCGCGCGAACATTGCCCGTTCGACAGGCCTCGAACCGTCGCACCGCGTCTTCGCCGGGCACGGGAATCGGCACCCCGCCCGCTCGGCGGATCGGTGTGGATCTCGGTCGTCGCCCAGACGCGATGAGCGGTTCCAGGCCTCAGTGCCGATCTGCCGTCCACGGTGAACCAGCCCGGTCCTCTCCTCACCCTTCCCCGAGGCTGCGACCCTGAAGCGGGCGCGCGGGAGCGCCGTCGGCGGTATAGCCCCAGGCTTTATCGACGCCGGCGAGCCGCGCGAGCTGGCCGAGAGCACGCCGCACACTTGCCAGTCGAACGGCGACGCCGGCTGCATTGGCGGCGTTGAGCTCGCGGCAGCTGCGCAGTAGCTCGACGGTCTCCGGTGCGGTCGGTGTATCCGGTGCGCGAGGCGGGGCCAGTGCTCGCTCGAGTGCGCTCACTTGCCGGCGCTTGTGTACGCACAGCGTCGACAGCGCATCCGCATCGCGTGCTACCAGTGCCGACTGTTCGTCCACGAGCGTCTCGAGCAGCCTCCTCGCCGCATCGTGCAAGGCGGGTTCGACCGGCGTGTCGGGCACGGCGACCGTCATCGTATCGCCACCGTGTCGATACCGACGACAACGGCATCGATTCGCCGTCCACTGCGCTCGTTACGCACGCTGATCCGCTCGTCGCGCCGCCCGTCGGCGAGCGCGACCACCTGTGTTTCGACGCTCATGCCCGCGATCAGGCGCCGCAGTCGCACCGTTCGACCCCGCTCCACGAGCAGCGGCGGCTGCAGGTCAGTCAGCGACGGCACGCTGCCTGCGCGCAAGGAATGCCGAAAGGTGTATCCGAGCAAGGGCTCGAGCACCTCGATCGGGAGTGTGGCACCGGCACGCGCGGCAACCCTGCGGGCGCCCGGCGCGTCGTCGCCCAGCGTTACCGCCTGGCGCGTCAGGAGCTCCGGTACCAGGACATCACCACGCCGTACCGAACGGGACAAGGTCCAGACCTCTCGCTCGATGGTTGACTGCGCACGAACGCGCACGCGCCAGCCAGGCGCTCCCGCACAGGAAACCTCGACGACGCTCGCGCCCCAGGCAGGCTTGCCGGCACCAGTGCCTACCAGCAGCGCATCGAGTCCCGCATCACATCGCGCCAGCCGCAGCCGGCGATCGAGCGGACGAATCGCGATCTTCACATCGCCGGCGTCGGCGTACAGCTCGCGCAGGTAGTCGGCGGCATGACCCTCGATCGCCTCGAGCGAATGCACCGGCTTGTGGGCGGCGGCTCCGACGGCCGCAGCTGGCGTCGAAATGGTCAGCACGAGGAGCAGCGCGGGGGCGAGCCTAACAAGTGAGCGGGAGCGGTCCATGCATCGACTCCAGCAAGTCCCGCGCCGTGGCGTGCAATACGGGTCGAACCGCCCGCAAGCGCTGCCGAACCGCGCCGACCACGACTTGCCGACGGTGGAATTCCAAAACCGGTTCAACCTTTCGGCGGCGCGGACGATAACCGAATCACAGGGAACACCAGCCGAGTCAGATCCGTGTCACACCCGCCCCAAGTCGTACTGTATCCAGCGCTCTCGCCGGCCGGCCCCTGTCACGCCGGTTGTCTGGCGATGGTGGTGCTGCTGGCCGGACTGAGCGGTTGCGGCGGTGGCGACGAGCCCTCGACCGGTCCGACAGACGCGCAGACACGGACCCAGGTGCACTCACCCGGCGAGGTGGAGAACTCGGTGCTGTATCAGGATGCAACGGACGGGACACTGTCGAACGCGACGCGCAGCGGAGCGCTGCCCACGGTCATCGGTGAGCCCGGCCAGACAGCCGATTGCGCGGAAACGGTCCCCTGCCGCTGGGTGAGCGCCGACGGCGGATTCGCCGTCACGGTGACAAGAGCGGACAACACCGGACGTGACGGCCGTCTGGAACTGCAGCTGGAAATCACGAGCACACACGATACGACGCTCGACGCTTCTCTCGCCACGGACGCGATCGACAACAGCGGCCGGCGTACAGCACCCGTTCGCGTGACGCTTGGCGACAACCGGAATTCGGGCGCCGTGGAGTTGCCCGCCGGACAAGTGCTGGCCGCACGTATCGACTTCGACGCTGCCGCCTTCGGCACTCACCTGCCTGACTGGAACGTGCGCTTGAACGACAACGGCAGCGCGCGGCAGGCGACATTCGCCAATCTGCCCCACGGACCGATGACAGGTCCGACCATCGACTGCGGTGGCGTACTGCCCTGCATCTGGACCAGCGATGACCTTACGACAACCGTGGCACTCGTCGTTGCAGGCGGTTTCGCCAGTGCACGCCGACTCCACGTGGACTTCCGCGTCAGCGTCACGGAGCCCCTGGCGCTTCTTGCAGGACCGGAGACGGTTGCCACCGCGGCCTCTGGCGGTGGCATCGGGACGGCCGGCAGATTCGAGGTGCGCGCGCTAAGGCTCGGCGGCACCGTGGTCGACGATAGCGAAGGCGTCACGATTTCCGCTGGAGCGCCGGTCGCCGGTCGCGTGGACTTCTTCCGCACGGTGGCGACACCCGCGATGCTCGCGACACTGGCGCTGGATCTGTACCGCGATGCACCGGTACCGCGCTGGCGCCCGAGCTTTGCGAACGTACCGGCGCTCACCCCATGAGCGTCGACCTCGACACTGAGCTGGCCGTACACGTCAACGCGATCAATGATCGCGGGCTGCGCACGAAGCTGCTCGCCAGCAACATCGCGAACGTGGATACGCCACAGTACAAGGCGACCGATCTGGCGTTCGGCGACACCCTGGCTGCCGTGCGAGCCGGCAACAATCCTGCACCGCTATCTACGGGAAGCCGACCGGTTCTGGCGCTGGACTCTACCAGCGGAGGTCCACATCCCGCGCACCTTCAGCTCAGAAGCGTCGCCGGCGCTGTCGCCGACACGGCGCCCGGGCGAGTGATGTACCGCTATCCCGACGCGCCGTCACTGGATGGCAACACGGTCGACAAGGATACCGAACAGGCCCGCTTCGCCGAGAACGCCGTGCGCTACCGCGCCAGTCTGCAATTTTTCGGCAACAAGGTCGCCTCGATCATCAGAGCACTGAAGGGAGAATGAGCATGAACCTGAGCGCATTTGAAATCGCAGGCTCCGCCATGCGCGCGCAGACCACCCGTCTCAACACGATCGCCAGTAACCTCGCGAACGCCGACGTGGTGGCCTCCAGTCCCGACGAAGCCTATCGGGCGAGGAAGCCGGTATTCGAGGCCTTGCTGCAGGAAGGTCTGGGTGGCGTGACCACGCGCGGTCTTGTCGAGAGCCCCCGTGACCCGGTAGCACGTCATGCACCGGAGCATCCGCTGGCCGACGAGAACGGTTACGTGCACGGCTCCAATGTCGACGCCATCGAGGAGATGACCGACATGATGTCAGCCTCGCAAAGCTATCGCAGCAACGTCGAATTGCTCGGTACGCTCCGGGACCTGGCGATGCGTACGTTGCAGCTGGGCGAATGAGCACTCTCGACGTGCTGACCGGCGTGCCGAACCTGCCGTTCGGAGCAGACTCGGCCCACGTACCAGCCGGGCTGTCGGCCGATGCCCGCTTTGCAGCCGTCGAAACGACCGATGACAGCCAGCTCGGTCAGACCGAATTCCTGGAACTGATGCTGACCCAGATCCAGCATCAGGATCCGTTCGAGCCTACCGGCAACGGTGAATTCATCGCCCAGATGGCGCAGTTCAGTACCGTCAGCGGTATCGGCGACATGCAGAAGTCACTCGACCGGATGTCCACCAGCTTCGGTGCGCAGCAGACGCTGGAAGCGTCCTCGCTCGTCGGGCGCGAGGTCCTGGTCGCAGGGGACGCACTGGCTCTGGACGGTGCGAAACCGGCGCAAGGGCGCTTCGCGATCGAGAGCGCCGCCTCGACCGTGACGCTCTACGTTCAGGACGCCTCCGGCGCGCTCGTCGCCAAGCGCAACCTGGGGGCTGCGGCTGCCGGACGACACGACTTCGAATGGAATGGACAAGACGACGCAGGTCAGACCCTGCAACCGGGTACCTACCGCGTCACCGTGATGGCAGGTGATGGCGACGGTACCGGTGATCGGGTTGCCGAGACCTTGATGTCGCGCCACGTGGCGGCCGTCGAGTTCGGCGCCGGCGGCGCCGTCCTGATGCATACCGAGGAAGGCGAGACCCTCGGACTCGATGCCCTGAGAGAAATCCGACAAGGACTGACAAGTCCTCTTGTCGACACGGAAGACCGAATCCCGACAGATCCAGGAGAACTTTCATGACTTTCGACATCGCCTTGACGGGCGTCAAGGCGGCCGGCGCCGAACTCGAGACCATCTCGAACAATATCGCCAACGCCCAGACGACAGGATTCAAGCGCTCCGATGTTGAGTTTGCGGACGTCTACGCCAGCAGCACGGTGGCGGCGAACCACTCCAACAGCGGGGCTGGCACACACGTCAGCCAGGTTCGCCAGGACTTCGGGCAGGGCAATCTCAACTTCACAGACAACAATCTCGATCTGTCGGTCGAGGGCCAGGGGTTCTTCCGGTTCAGTGCCGACGGTAGCGAGGTGTTCAGTCGGAACGGTGCGCTTGCACTCGATCGCAACGGGTTCCTGGTCAACGGAGCCGGCCATCGCCTGATGGGGAGCTCGGCCGACGAGAACGGACAGATCCTGCCGGTCGATTCCGAACTGCAGGTCGCCTACTCGGATCTGCAACCCAGACGTACCGAACGAGTCGACCTGGCGATGAACCTCGACAGCCACGCCGAGGTGCTGGCCCCGTTCGACGCGGTCGACCCTGCCACGTACAACCACAGCACCTCCACAACGGTCTACGACTCGCTCGGCACCGCGCAGGTCGCGACCCTCTATATCAAGAAGGACGCACCGAATGCCTGGTCCACCTTCCTGTTCGTTGACGGTGTCGACGTCAGTCAACCGGGCGGTGATGAACTGGTGTTCGATTCCTCCGGCACGCTCAGCACAGTCAATGGCACCGCCGATACCGGCTTCGTGTCGACGACCTTCACCCCGCCTTCCGGCGCGGAGCCGATGGAGCTCACCTTCGACGTGGCGAGCATGACCCAGTACGACAATCCGTTCGGCACCAACAACGTCGAGCAGGACGGCTTCGCGACAGGACGGCTCGACGACTTCGACATCGACGGCGAGGGCATCATCTTCGGTCGCTATTCCAATGGCGAGGCACGAGTCATGGGACAGGTAACGCTGGCCAACTTCTCCAACACACAGGGTCTGGTCAATCAAGGCGCCAACACCTGGGCGCAAAGCTTCCTGTCCGGACCGCCGGCGATCGGTGCTGCCGGTACGGCGAGCCTGGGGCAGGTGCGAGCCGGCGCGCTGGAAGGGTCCAACGTCGACATCACCCAGGAGCTGGTATCGATGATCAGCGCACAGCGCAGTTTCCAGGCGAATGCGCAGGTCATCAGTACCGGCGACACGCTGACTCAGACCGTGATCAACATCCGCCGCTGATGGACAGGATGATCTATGTCGCCATGTCCGGTGCACGCGAGACGATGCACCGCATGGCGACGAACAATCACAATCTTGCAAACGCAAGTACCACCGGCTTCAAGGCGATGATCGATACCTTCGACACGGTGCCGGTCGACGGTCCGGGACGCGCGTCGCGAATCTACGCGATGGATCGGGCCGCGGGCGTCGATCTTTCACCCGGCGTGATCCGCCCGACCGGTGCACCGCTCGATGTGGCGATCGACGACGGCGGCAGCGACGACGGCGGCGGCTTTCTCGTGGTCCAGGATCCCGACGGTGCGGAGCGGCTGACGCGTGACGGTGCGTTGCGAGTCGGTCCCACCGGCCTGCTGGAAACGAGCGGCGGACATCTCGTGCTGGGCGATGGCGGTCCCATCGGCATCTCGCCGTACGCCTCGATCGCCATCGGCGAGGACGGCACGGTCTCGATACGGCCGCTCGGTGACGGGCCTGACAGTCAGGTCACGCTTGACCGGATTCGGCTGGTTCGCGCCCTCCCCGAAACGCTTCAGCGCGACACGCGGGGCCTGTTCGTCGCCGGTGACGGCACCACTCCGGCGGACGATGCGTCGGTGCGACTGCAACCGGAAAGTCTCGAGCAAAGCAACGTCGACACGGTCGGAGCACTGGTCACGATGATCGAACTCGCCCGCCGCCACGAGACGCACGTGAAGCTGATGAGCGCCGCCGAGGAGAACGACAGCCGCGCCGCGACCCTGTTGACGAGCAATTGATGCACACCCCCGCCCCCCTGCCAGGAGTACGCACATGAACGGCGCCTTGTGGACCGCCAAGACGGGTCTGGACGCACAGCAGACCCGCATGCAGGTCATCTCGAACAACCTTGCAAACACCAACACGACCGGCTTCAAGCGAGATCGCGCCGTGTTTCAGGACCTGCTCTATCAGAACGTACGCCAACCCGGCGCACCGACTTCGGAGAACACCGCACTGCCCTCGGGCCTGTCTGTCGGTACCGGCGTGCGCGTGGTCTCGACCGAGAAACTCCACTCGCAGGGCAATCTGTCGCGAACCGAGGATCCGTACGACCTCGCGATACAGGGGCGTGGCTTCTTCGAGATCCAGACGCCCGACGGCACGGTCGCCTACACCCGCGACGGCTCGTTCCAGCTCGACGCCGAAGGGCGCATGGTGAACGCTTCGGGGTTCGTCCTGCAACCGGGAATCCAGTTGCCGGCGAACGCCACCGGCGTCACGATCGGCATCGACGGCACGGTCAGCGCCACGCAGTCCGGCGATACGGGTATTGTCGAACTGGGCGTGATCTCGCTGTCGGACTTCACCAACCCGGCCGGCCTGCAGTCGCTTGGCGGCAACCTGTTCGCCGAGACCGCCGCGAGCGGCGCACCCTTCCAGGGCGTTGCCGGATCCGGTGGACTTGGAACACTGGTGCAAGGCTCGGTGGAGACGTCCAACGTCAACGTGGTCGAGGAGCTGGTGTCGATGATCGAGACACAGCGTGCCTACGAGATCAACTCCAAGGCGATCTCCACGACCGATGGCATGCTGCAGTATGTCAACAACAACCTGTAGAACCATGCCTGCGGTATGCCACAAGGCTGGACTGTTGATGACGGCGGCGCTGCTCGGAGGCTGCGTCACGCCTTCCCTCACGCTGCCTGTCACAGCCGACTGGACGCCAGCGGAACCCGCAGTCGCGATCGAGGCGCGCGAGAGCAACGGCGCCATCTGGACGAGCTCCAGCTCGCTGTCGCTGTTCGAGGACACGCGCGCGCGCCGTGTCGGAGATGTGGTGACGGTGCTGCTCGAAGAGCGTACCGCCGCGACCAAGAGCGCCACCACCAATGCTTCACGTACGACGTCCATCGACCTACCGACACCCACCGTCTTCGGCGGCCCGGTGACGATCGGCGGACGCGAGTTCCTGAACATCGACGCGCGGGCCGGCAGCGACTTCCAGGGAGGGGGCGGCGCCGAGCAGAGCAATCGCCTCGACGGCAGCATTGCGGTCACGATCGAGCGCGTGTACCCGAACGGCAACCTCGCGGTACGTGGCGAGAAGCGCATCACCCTGAACAACGGGGGTGAACACGTACGCGTGGCCGGCATCGTGCGTGCGATCGACATCTCACCCGACAACACGGTGCGCTCGAGCGACATCGCCGATGCGCGCATCGCCTACGGCGGCGACGGGCTGACCGCGGATGCAAACCGCGCCGGCTGGCTCACCCGCATCCTGACATCGCGACTATGGCCATTCTGACCCTGCCACGCTCCTTGCTGCTCGTCTGCGCATGTCTGGGAGCGTTCGCTGTCACACCCGTTCATGCGGAGCGAATCAAGGACATCGCCGAAATCGCCGGGGTTCGCGACAACCCGCTGCTCGGCTATGGGCTGGTCGTCGGGCTGGACGGTACGGGCGATGCGGTCGGCTCGGTCGGCTTCACCGAACAGAGCCTGCGCTCGATGCTGAGTCAATACGGTGTCACGGTACCCGACGGACAACGACTCAACCCGAAGAACGTCGCGGCGGTGACCGTATCGGCGACACTGCCGGCGTTCACCAAACCCGGCCAGCAAATCGACATCACGGTGTCCTCGCTCGGCAACGCGAGCTCCCTTCGGGGCGGCACGCTGCTGATGACGCCACTGCGCGGAGCGGACGGCCAGCCCTACGCGCTGGCGCAGGGCAATCTGGCGGTCGGCGGACTGGGCATCGAGGGCGCCGACGGCTCCCAGGTCACGATCAACGTGCCGAGCGTGGGTCGTATCCCGAACGGTGCCACCGTGGAACGTGCGGTGCCGACCGCCTTCGCAGACGGCGAACACATCGTCTTCGATCTCCGCGTGCCGGACTTCACCACCGCTCGAAGACTGGTCGACGGCATCAACGAGGCGCTCGGTAGCGAAAAGGCGCGGGCACTAGATGCGGCATCGGTGGCTGTCGAGGCACCGACCGATGCGTCGCAACGTGTTTCCTTCGTCGGCTACCTCGAGACGCTTCAGATCGAACCGGGCGAAGTCGCAGGGCGCGTCATCGTCAACGCGCGTACCGGCACCATCGTCATCGGTGCGAACGTGACCGTCGGACCTGCGGCCGTTACTCACGGCGGACTGACCGTCACCATCGACGAGCGGCTGAACGTCAGTCAACCGGAGGCTCTGTCTGCGGGTGACGCCGTGGTCACGCCTGCCAGCGGCATCACTGTCCAGCAGCAGGATCGCCGGCTGTTCGAAATCGAGCGCAAGACCACCCTGTCGGCGATCGTGCAGGCGATCAACGATGTCGGCGCGGCGCCCGGGGATCTGGTGGCGATACTCGAGGCACTCAGGCAAGCGGGTGCGCTGCGCGCCGAGCTGATCATCATCTGAGTACCGCCATGCCCGCGATCAACGCAGCGATCGACCTGCATGCGCCCGCGTCCGGCGTCGGGAGTGGTACGGGCGCGGCAAGGGCATCCGCCACCGACGGCGCGCGCACCGAAGAGATCGACGAGGCAGCTCGCGCATTCGAGAAATTGCTGGTACAGCGAATGCTCGGCGACATGCGTCGCGCCGCGCGGGGCGGCGAAGATGCCTCCAACGCGATGGAAAACTGGGAGTCGATGTTCGACGAGGAAATCGCCGACGTCGTGACCCGCTCCGGAGGTCTCGGCTTTGCCGAGGCCTTGTCTCGCTCGCTCGGTGGTTCGGGCAGCGTTGCCGTCGTCCAGCATGCGACGCCGACCGGTCTTTCCGAGCGGGATCTGACGGCGCTGCGCAAGCTTGCAGGGGTCGATCCCGGTTCGACAGGCCCGTCCAGCACCGACGGCACGGCAACGGCCATGGCAGCCGAGCGTCGGCAAGCGGGATGGCCGCGCGCACCCGGCCCCCACGCATCGTCCACCATCGATGCCCTACAGGCCGCCACCATGACCGACGAACAGGCCGCGTCGCTCCAGCGCGACTTCATCGCTCCGCTCCACGCTCATGCGCAGAGAAACGCTCGGCGCCTCGGTACGCAGCCCGAAGCGATTCTGGCGATCGCGGCTCTCGAATCCGGCTGGGGTCGTCACTCGATCGTCGATGCGCAAGGCGCCGACTCGCACAACCTGTTCGGCATCAAGGCGATCGGGGAGGCACGCGCGGACGGCGTGGCGCACCGCACTACCGAATTCATCGGCGGTGCGCCACGCCGCGTCGAGGCCACCTTCCGGCGTTTCGACAGTGCGGCCGAGGCCGTCGACGGTTTCGCCGACTTCGTGCTGGAAAATCCGCGCTATGCCTCTGCACTCGCGGTGGCCGATGACCCCGAGCAATTCCTGCGCGCGTTGCACGACGCCGGCTACGCCACCGACCCTCGCTATGCCGACAAGGTCGTGAAGCTGATGGGACAGGTGCGGGCACACCTCGAACGGATGCCAGCCGAGCCCGACTCGCCGGCGACACCTCTCACGGCGATCGACACGGTCGTGGCCGATCCGTCGAATCCCCGACCCTACTCGACGGAGACCCCGGGATGAGCGATCTGCTCGGTACCGGCGCCTCGGCGCTGCGCACGTTCCAGCGTGCCATCGCGACGACGTCGCACAACATCGCCAACGTCGAGACCGAAGGTTTTTCGCGGCAGCGACTGTCGCTGGAGACCCAGTCACCCGCGCGCGGAGGCGACGGTAACCATCGGGGCAATGGCGTTCGCGTCGCCGGTATCGAGCGGATCGCCAGCGACTTTGCGGTGACGCGCATACACGACACGACCACCGCCCATGCGCGTGAAGCCACCCATCACGACCTGGCCATTCGCCTGGATGGTCTGTTCGCCGACGGCGCACTGGATCCCACGTCGCGTTTCGCGGCGTTCTTCTCGTCACTGGAGGACGCCTCGCTGGATCCCGCCTCCACCACCGCACGCGAAATGGTACTCGACGCCGGCGAAGCGGTGGCCGATCGACTGCGAACGCTGCAGACGCAACTGGAACAGGTCGGCGGAGAAGTCGATGATCGTCGGCGCGCGAGCGTCAGTCGCGTGAACGAGATGGCCGGTGCCATCGCCGACTTGAACGGGCGTCTGGTCGAGACCGGAAAAGGGGGCCGCTCGCAACTGTCATCGGACCTGCTGGATCGACGTGACCTGCTGGCCAGCCGCCTCGCAGAAGAGGTGGACATCGAGACGGTCATTCAGGATGACGGCGCACTCAACGTCCTGATCGGCGACGGCGTACCGCTGGTCGTCGGTCGTCAGGCGCGAGCATTGCGCGCCGTCGCGGACACCACCCGACCGGGCCGCTCGGACATCGAACTGGGCATCGGCAGCGCGTGGCAATCGGTCGGGGCTCGACTGCATGGCGGTGAACTCGGCGGCCTCGAAGCGTTCGAGTCGAGCACGCTCGAACCTGCCATGCAACGGCTCGGTCGCCTCACCCACGCCTTCGCCGCCGCCGTGAACGAGGCGCACGTGCAGGGTGTTCGGCCCGACGGAACCGCGGGTGACGACTGGTTTTCGGTCGGCCCGCCGGTCGCGCGGGCTGCATCGGCAAACGCCGGCTCGGGCGAACTGACCGCCAGCGTGGTGGATGCCGGGCAACTCGGCGCCACCGACTACCGCCTGCGCTTCGACGGTTCGGGCTGGCGCATCACCCGGACCAGCGACGGAGACATGACTGCTGTCGCGGGCCTGCCGACCACGCTGGACGGACTGGAAATCGGCAGTACCGGCACACCGGTCGCCGGCGACACGTTTCTGGTGTCCGCCACGCGAAGCTCTGCATCGACGCTCGACAGCACGCTGATCGATGCGCAAGCGCTGGCACTCGCCGAGGCCGGTGCCGGGCCAGGCGCCAACGGCAATGCGCGCCTGCTCGCCGGCCTCGGTCGGCAGCCGCTTGTCGACGGTGCCACGTTCGCCGGGGACATCGGCGTGATCGCAGGCGCGATCGGCAGCACGACCGCAACGCTGGCGACACGCAGCGGTGCACTGGAATCGATGCGCAACGACGCGATCGATCGACGCGACTCGCTCTCGGGCGTGAACCTCGACGAGGAGGCCATCGCTCTGACCCGCCACGAGCAGGCCTACCAGGCGGCGGCACGGATCATCAGTACGGCCGACGCGCTCTTCCAGACCGTACTTGGCGCCGTCTCGCGCTGAGCGACAGGTGTCCGTTCTCTCAAGAGCCTTTCGACGATGAGTTTCAGGATCAGTACGGCAAGCCTCGCTCGCGCCACGCTCTCTGACATGACGCAACGACAGCAGGCGATCGCCGAGGTGCGTGAACAGATTGCCTCGGGCAAGCGCATCAACCGCCCGTCGGACGATCCGGCGCAGGCGGCACAGTTGCGCGAACTGGATACTGCCCGCTCCCGCCTCACCCAGTATGAGCGAAACGCGGCCATGGCCCAGACGCGGCTGGCCATCGAGGAGTCCACGCTCGGCTCGATGGGCGATACGCTCAACCGGATCCGCGAACTGACGGTACAGGCCGCCAACGACAGCAACGGACAGGCGGAACGTGAAGCGATCGCGGTGGAGATCGAGGGCCGGCTCCGCGGACTCTATGAGCTGGCCAACGTGCGCGACGCCGGCGGCGACGCACTGTTCGCCGGCAGCCGAGGTGCGGCGACTCCTTTCTCGCAGCCGGCGCCGGGGGACACGCTGGCGCTGTACGCAGGGGACGATGTCGAACGGCACATCTCGCTCGGCGCCGAACGCAGCGTGGTCAGCGCGCACACGGGCGGCAAGGCGTTCCTGCGCATCGCGGCCGGAAACGGCGACTTCGTGATCCAGCCTGCCGCCACGAATGCCGGTACCGGTCGTGTCGACGCCGGCCATCTCGTCGATGGAGCGGCCTGGACCGGTAGCGACCACACGATCACGTTCATCTCTCCCACCCGCTTCGACATCACGACTGCCGGTGGAGCGGTGGTTCTCGCCGGCGCCAGCTACGAACCTGGAGCCGGCATCGAGTTCGCCGGCGTACGTGTAGCGATCGAAGGCGAACCGAGCGTCGGAGACACCTTCGAACTGACCGCTGGAGCGGAACGTGATCTATTCGGTCGAGTGGCGGACCTGATCGACACCCTGCGCGCTCCAGCCGATACCGACGCACAACGTGCGGCACAGCAGCAGGGCATGCAGTCGGGGCTGACCGCCCTCGATGGAGCGATGGAACACCTCGGCGCTCTGCGCGCCGAGTCCGGCATGCGATTGCAGACGGTGGATGCAAGCCGCGAGGAATCGGGAGCACTCGCCTTGCAGCTGGACACCACGCTCGCCTCGATGCGCGATGCCGATCTGACGGAGACGATCGTGCGACTGGAGAGCGAGACCCGTGCTCTCGAAGTCTTGCAGAAGGCTCATGCGCGGCTGTCCGGAATTTCCGTCCTCGATTACTTGTGAGACCCGCGTCAGTTCGTTGTCGTCGAGTCGAGATGTACGTCACTCGACCGCCGTGGAAGTCGGCCGTTAAGCCTCGCATGGCAGCCGTAGTGCGAGCCATGCTTCACGACTCCACAACGACAGCTAACCAGGAAAAGAACACGACTCATGGCACAGACAATCAATACCAACGTCATGTCGCTCACGGCTCAGCGCAATCTGACACGATCGCAGCAGACGATGTCCACCGCGATGGAACGACTTTCGTCGGGCCTGCGGGTCAACAGCGCACGGGACGATGCGGCGGGACTGGCAATTGCCGAACGCATGAATACCCAGGTACGCGGGATGAACGTCGCGATGCGAAACGCCAACGACGGAATTTCGCTTGCGCAGACCGCAGAGGGCGGTCTGAACGAGATCGGCAACATGATGCAGCGCATGCGAGAGCTTGCGGTTCAGTCTGCCAACGGCACCAACAGCGAAAGCGATCGCGACAACCTCAACGCCGAGTTCAGTGCACTGGCAGAGGAAATCGGTCGTATCAGTGACACGACCTCGTTCAACGGCATCAAGGTCATCGGGACCGGCGCTTCCACGTTCAACTTCCAGGTCGGCGCGAACGCCGACGAGCAGCTGGACATCTCGACCGAGAACATCCGCAGCGCGGCGACCATGTCGGCCGTCTTCGGCGCCAGCATCGCCGGCGCCAGCAGCACCGGCATCGGTGCCGCCACGTCGGCCATCCAGGTCCTCGATGCCGCGATCACGACGATCACCAGCAACCGGGCGACCTACGGCGCCGTGCAGAGCCGCTTCGAGAGCGCGATCAACAACCTGCAGATCGGCGTCGAGAACCAGGCGGCAGCTCGCGGCCGCATCGTCGACGCCGACTTCGCAGTCGAGACCGCCTCGTTGACGCGATCCCAGATTCTCCAGCAAGCCGGCAACGCGATGGTGTCCCAGGCGAACTCGGCACCGTCCAGCGTCTTGCAGCTGCTCGGGTAGAGACATTTCGCTACGGCGCGGTGACCTCGCGGTGATTGCGCGTCCGTTCGACGCGCGAGATCCCGGGGTCACCGCTTCCCCGTCCACCCCTTCGCGAATCGGTCGACGAACGGTCGTTCGATTCGCGAGGGCGTGATACATCCAAAGCGACCACGGACCAGCCATGCCGATCACCGCATCCGGAGTGGGATCAGGTATCGACGTCGACGGCATCATCACGCAGTTGATGGCGCTCGAGCGCGAACCGATCAACCGGCTTCAGGCAAAGAAGGCGCGGCTCGAGGTGGAATTGAGCGCGTTCGCCAGCACCAAGGGCCTGCTGAACGAACTGGCAAGCGCCGCCGGCACCCTGGGCGATCGCGCCATGGTCGCCCCGTTCCTCGCCGAATCGGGCGACGCGGAGATGCTCACCGCCAGCGCCACAGGCAATGCGACGGAGTCGACCCACGAGATCGAGGTTCTGTCTCTGGCTAGCACGCACCGCGTCGCGAGTGGGGGTCACGACTCCGAGAACGCAGCGATAGGATCGGGCAGCTGGGATTTCAGCTCTGGTGGGAACGCGTTCCAGATCTCGCTGCCGGCAGGCCAGGGTACGCTTGCATCGCTTCGCGATGCGATCAACGGTTCGGCGGACAACACCTCCATCGACGCGATGACACTCGCCGTGGACGGTGGCACGCGTCTGGTCCTCACCGCGCGTGACAGTGGTGGCAGCAACGCCATCACGGCCAGCCGCAGCGGCTACGGAGCAACGACTTTCGAGGAAGTGGTCGCCGCACAGGATGCCCTGCTGCGCGTCGACGGTTTCGCTGTGACCCGTTCGAGCAATTCGATCGGTGACGTGATCGACGGGGTCACGCTCGAGCTGTCCGGTCCGGGCCGCACGACGCTCTCCACCCGACGTGATACCGAGGCGATGAGCCAGAACCTCGCTGCATTCGTCGAGAAGTACAACGCGTTGCGTGAGGAGATGTCGAGCCTCTCGGAGGGCGGATTGCAGGGCGATCGACTTCCGCGTGACATCGACTCGGCGCTGCGACGGGCGTTCTCGGAAGAGGTCGAACTGGGTGACGGTCGCTCCTTCGCGCCGGTCGAGCTCGGATTCTCCTTCGACCGCTACGGCGTCCTGTCGCTCGATCAGCAGGAACTGAGTGCTCGCCAGAGCGAAGGGTTCGACGCCTTGATAGCCGCCTTCTCGCGGCCCGAAGACGGTTTCGCCGCTCGCATCGAAGGGTTGCTGCAACGCTTCACCAGTACCGGTGGACAGCTCGGTGCACGCGAAGCAGGGGTTGAATCCCGCCAGAACACACTCGACGCCACGATCGAGCAGAAGGAGTACCGCATGCAGAGCATCGAGGCGCGTTACCGGCGCCAGTTTGCTTCGATGGACGCCCTGGTGGGCTCGCTGCAGACGACCTCCAGCTTTCTGGCCGATCGTCTCGGCCGGTGATCGGCAGCGAGACGATCGAGACCGGTGATCGACGTCCGACCCTGAGATACGAACCTTCATCCACCGACAACCGCTTGCCCCGAGATCCATCCCGCATGCTGACTTCTCCGTCCGCCGGTTACCGCGATCGCGCCGCTCGAGGTTACGGCCAGATGCATCGCTCGGCGCTGGTCGACGGCGCGTCGCCCCATGAACTGGTGCGCCTGCTCTTCGACGGCGCCGTCGCCAGCGTGAGCGCAGCCATCTCGCTCGATCCCGGCCTCACCGGCGATCGAGACGCTCGCCATCGCGCGATCGACCGGGCGCTCGCCTTCGTGAACGAGCTTCAAGGTGCGCTGCGCGACCCTGACACCGATCCGTTGTCCGGCAATCTGTTCTCGTTGTATGCCTTCGTGACAACGCAACTGCTCGAAGCCGGGGCCGAGGCTGACGCTGTCAAGTTGGAAAACGCGCGCAGCGTGCTCGCGCCGCTCGCCGATGCCTGGGTTCAGATAGCGCCTCATCCCGACGCTCCGAGGGCGACACCGAATGTCACCTGACAACCCGCGAACCGCCAACGTGACAGCCGGAGGCACCCCGCTCCCTGACGCGGGTACCGACGATCCCGGGCAGCACGCGTCTTCGACACGGCGTGGCGAGCTCGAGGTGCTCGTGGCACTGACACAGGCGGCGCTGGCGGCGGCGCGCGCGGGCGATTCGGAACGCGTGGTCGCGCTCGACGAGCGCCGGCGCGACAGCATCGCGACACTGCGCGGCGAAGGGACTCCCGATCTGCAGTGTGCCGAGCTGGCTCGCCTGGCTCGCTCGCTCGATGCCGAACTGCTGGCTTGTGTATCGTCCCGACGGGACGAGCTGGCGGCCGGAGTCAGGCGTCTGCCTGCGCACGAACGCGCCAGACGCAGTTACGCCACGACCGACTCGCTGCTCGCCGGCAAGTGGTATCCGTGAATGCGACCGGCGAGTCCGGTGCCGGAGCCGGCCTCTGCCCGGCCTTCCGCGATGCCCGGGATGGCGAGACGCATCTCGCACGCCAGGAGAACGGAGCGCTCGCCGACCAGCACCTGTTTCACCATCTGCCGGAACGCTGGGTCGTCGAGCGCGATACCGCCGGGCGAGCCCTGGCACTGCATCCGGCCATCGTCGCAGGCTATCGCCGCGGCGCGGAGTTCCATCCGGCGCATCCGGGCGCGTCCGCGCGGCCATTGGACGCCTGACAGATCAAGCGGCGCGCTGGATCGACGTGCCCTCGGCAAGTGGCGGCGGACACTGCGCTGCAGTACTGCCAAGCTCCGGCGCAAGCGAGTGGCGCAACGCTTCGATGACCCGATCCTGCTCCGATATCGTCATGGTTCCGAACAGCGGCAGGCTGAGACAGCGAGCGTAGTATCGCTCGGCGACGGGCAACACCACCGGATTCACGCTTTCGCGTGCGCGATAGTACGGCTGGGTGTGAACCGGTATGTAGTGAACGTTCACCCCGATACCCTGCGCTCGCATGGCGTTGAAGACCCGCCGACGAACCGTACCGTCCCGGGAGTCGTCGTCGACCAATACGGGGTAGAGATGCAGTGCGGACCGTGCGTCGCGGGCACGCACGGGCAGCGTCAGTGGCCAGGGCCCCAGCAGTCGATCATAGCGCTCGGCGAGTCGGTGCCGCTGCGCGAGGAACGTGTCTACCCGGGCCGACTGGCTGAGACCGAGTGCCGCATGCACATCGCTCATGCGGTAGTTGAGACCCAGCTCGCGTTGCTCGTAGCGCCAGGGTTCGTCACCGGAGAGGGCGACATCGCGATGGACGCCGTGAGTGCGGAGTAACTTCAGTCGTGCGGCGATGTACCCGTCACGCGTCGTCGCCACACCCCCTTCGGCGCTCGTCATGATCTTTACCGGATGGAAACTGAAGACCGTGATGTCCGAATGGCGACAGGCACCGACGGGTGAACCGCGATAGCGCGCTCCGAACGCGTGTGCCGCATCCTCGATCAGGCGAAAGCCGAACTCGATGGCCAGTTGCGAAAGACGCTCCATCTCGCACGGTTCGCCAGCAAAATGCACCGCAATCACGACCTTCGGCAACTGACGCCCGTCCCTCCGGGCCGCAAGCAGCTCCCGCTCCATCGACAGCGGGCACAGGTTCCACGTGTGTGCATCGATATCGATGAAACGTACTTCAGCCCCGCACAAGCGTGCACAGTTGGCCGAAGCGACAAAGGTATTGGTGCTGATCCAGACCTCGTCTCCCGGACCGACCCCCAGCGCCAGGCAGGCCAGGTGCAGCGCGGAGGTCGCGCTGTTCACCGCCACCGCATGGTCCACGTCACAGCGATCGGCAACCGCCTGCTCGAAGCCCGCGACCACGGGCCCCTGTGTCAGGAAATCCGAGCGCAGCACCTCCACGACGGCGTCGACGTCGGCCTGATCGACATCCTGTCGACCATACGGCAGGGGTTGCTGTTCGCCGTCGGTCATGCCACCAGCCGAAGTCCATTGACTGGCACCGGCACGGGCGGCGAATCCATCGCCCCGAGACATCGCAGCAGTTCCCCCGCACTCATCCAACTGCCGTTGCTCGCGCTGTCGTACTGAAACCCGCTCGCCACAGGCCGGCCGGACCCGATGCGCTCGGGGTCCCTCGACCAGCCGTGGATGGCGGGCAGAATCTTGTAGTGATCGCCGTACTCGTAGGTGCTCGGTCCATCCTCGGGCGAGATCATCTGTTCGTGCAGCTTCTCTCCGGGACGGATGCCGATGATCTCGTGACTTGCCTGCGGCGCGATGGCACGCGCGATTTCGACCAGCTTCATCGACGGAATCTTGCGCACGTAGATCTCACCGCCGATCATGTCGGCGAAGGCCCTCTCGACGGTGTCCGCGGCCTGATCGAGAGTGACCATGAAACGGGTCATGCGTACGTCCGTGATCGGCAGCGAACCCGACTCGGATCGCTCCTGAAAGAAGGGAATCACCGACCCTCGCGACCCCATCACGTTGCCGTAGCGCACGACCGAGAAGCGTGTATCACCACCGCCGCTGTAGGCGTTCCCGGCGACGAACAACTTGTCGGACGCCAGCTTGGTCGCACCATAGAGGTTGACCGGACTGCTTGCCTTGTCGGTCGACAGCGCAACTACACGCTTGACGCCACGATCGATACACGCATCGATCAGATTCATCGCACCGTCGATGTTGGTGCGAATGCACTCGAACGGATTGTACTCGGCCGAAGGCACGATCTTCATCGCCGCAGCGTGCACCACGTGATCGACACCGGCCAGGGCGCGATACAGCCGATCACGGTCGCGTACATCGCCGATGAAGAAACGCAGCCTGGGATCGTTGTCGAAGCGCCTGGCCATTTCCCACTGCTTCATCTCGTCACGTGAGTAGATGATCACCCGCCGCGCCCTGGAACCGAGCAGTGTTCGCTGGACGAACCTGTGGCCGAACGAGCCGGTACCGCCGGTCACCAGAATCGTGGTGTCATCGAACATCGTCATGGAACATCGCCAAACTCGCGGCCGTGCGCCGCAACCCGTTCGGATGCAGAACGGATGCCACTCACGTCGATGAACGAGTCGACGAGGAATATCCCCCCGGCTCGGCTCTTGCAAGCGATACGGGTTCCGATGCAGACGACTTCCTGATGACCGCGTTCTTCCTGACATCGCGTCATGGCGAGCGGTATCTGCACGACGTCAATCGCGACACCTTCGAGCGGAATCCATCCGCCGACGTGTTCGAGCGTCGTTTCGACACCGACTTCGGCGCCGCCGATACGCTGTTCCTCATCGTCGGCACCGATTCGGGTCTGTTGCCGCGCTGGCTCGCCCAGGTGCCGTCTGGACCCGGTTCGAGACGGTTGTTCATCGAGCTCGACGAGTACCACGAGACCATCGCCGAATCACTCGGCACACTGGCCCCGGCCGACGTCGATCTGAGCCGGGCATCCGCATGGCAGGACCGTCTCGACACCATCGACCCCTCACGCTGGCTGTACGCTGGAAAGCTCGTCGTGGTCGGCTCGGCTGGGTGCGATGCCGGCTTCGCCGTGGGCTATGGCCCTCTGCTACGGGAAATACGCGCTCGCATCGGCGAACTCGTGCACGCGGCAACGGCAGGCATCGACCATCGGCTGTTCATCGAAACCCAGTTGCGCAACGTGGCGGACAACCGCACCCCTGCGCGATCGATAGGCCGAATCGGGGAAGGTCGGACTGCCATCGTGCTCGGTGGTGGCCCGTCGCTGGACGAGCATCTGGACTGGATCGGCACCCGGCGCACGCAACTGTTCGTCATCGCAGCCTCCAGATTGGTCGGCAAGCTTGCCTCCCATGGCATCGAGCCCGACGCGATCATGGCGGTCGATCCGCAGGACATGCTGTTCGATATCAGCAAGGAGGGAATGACACTCGATCGCACCGTGCTGGTCTCCGCGTATCACGTCTGCGCACCGCTGCTTCAGCAATGGCGCGGACCCACGCTGTACACGGGCTGTGCCCTCCCATGGACGTCCGAGGCCAGCGATGACGAGGACAACATCGCTTCCATGGGCTCCACGGTCAGCCACAACGCGCTGTGGCTGGCGTACGAATGGGGATTCTCGCAGATCCTCCTGAGCGGTGTGGACCTGTGCTTCGCACCGGGTGGCGCCACCCATGCGTCCGGTTCCATCGAGTCGCTCTGCACCGCGCTACCCTGCCGCTACGAGCGACAGCTGGAAACCTATAGTGGACGCCGCGCAGGCACGTCCACGATCCTGAAGGCCGGTCGTGACGAGCTCGAGACGATCGGTGCCACCCTGGCCGCCGCCGGCATCCGGGTGATCAACCTGGCTGGCGAAGCCGCGCGCATCGATTCGATCAGGCAGATCGACATGGAAGCGGTCGAACTCGACGGCACTCGCCCGCAGCTCGACATTCCGGCTGACCCGGCCTCCAGTGCCGTGCCACGTCTACGTCGCCTGACGAAAGAGCTCGAGGCAGCACGCTCCGGCCTCCACGCCATTCGTCAGGCCTGTACCGATGCCCGGCGCTGCCTCGATGGTTTGCACGGCACCACAGGGCGGCCAGCCGACTACCGCTTCAAGCGCAAGCTCGATGCGGTGGAACGCCGGCTGCAGGGACGCCTGGGGCGATGGATGAAGCCGGTCGTCCACTATGCCGCCGGCGATATGATCCGCAGCGTAAGTCCGCGCGACTTCACGGCATTGTCCGAGGCGGAACTCGAGCGCTGGGGTCGCGACTACTATCACGACATCGACCGGTACGCGCAACGCTATGCCACGCTCGTGGCGGACGCACTGGAGCGCATCCGGTACCGCTTGCTTGAAGCGACGCCCGCCGGGTCGGCCTTGTCATTGATCGACTACTGGCGTCGCGACGGCACGCTCGGTCGAATCGAGACGGTGTTCGGCGCGCATCGAGACGATCTGTCGATGCAGGAGTCGGAGGCCATCGCGATGGCGTGGCATGAGTATGAGGACAGCCTGCACTCGACCGACAACGCGTTCGAACAGCGTCACACCGCTCGCAAGGAGAACGCTGCCAGTGTGCTGCAGACGATCGCGCTGCTGGTCGGAGAGAACGATCACGACGATCTGCTGCGATTGACCGACGGGCTGGCCTCGATGGACTCGTCATGGGCGCCGATCGCGCAATGGGCAGCCGGTCGACTGGCGGAACTCCGGGAAGCTCACGAGACAGCACTCGAGCACTACCGTGAGGTCGTCGAGCTGCACGCGGACATGCAGGAATGCGGCGGCTCTCCCCTGCCCGGCTCGGACAGGCTGCTCGAGGATGTGTTGCTCCGCATCGTGCACCTACAGCTTTCGCAGGGCGAGGGCGAGGCAGCCTTGCAAGGGCTTTCGATCCTCGCCGGTCTCTCGCCGGCCTACACGCCGAGGCTCTCCTCTCTGCTCGCGCTGCTTGGACGACGGGACGACGCGATTGCCTTGCTACAGGGCACGATCAGCGCCGGTCACGGCGACTGGCGTATCGCGATCCAGATGGCGGATCTGTACACCGCTGCAGGCGCGACCGACGCTGCCGCCGTCGCGCACGACCTTGCCCAGCGAATGCGCGAACACGCAGTGGCACCGGGCGACGAGCACCTCGCTGCCTGACACTGCGTTACCGCATCCAGCGCCCGACGACATCGCACGGCACCTCACGCGGGTCAGGCGTGCCAATAGAGATGTTCCGGTGCATACGGCAGGAATCCGGAGCGTTCGAACAGACGGCGGGACGCGATGTTACCGGACAGTACGCGAGCGAGGATGATGCGCTCCCTGTAGTGAAACTGAAGCGCCTCGAGCACGCGTCGGCCGATCCCGATCCCGTGGAGTCCCGGGGCAATCACGATCGAAACGGTCGCGGCTACCGATCCACCCTGCACTGGCGGCACCGGTTCATGCACCGACGGATCGAGGCGAAGCATACCGACCGCCACGCCGCAGATCTCCGCGATATGGAATCCCGGCTGGACCACCCGGCGCTCCATCCAGCGATCGTGCGCCTGCCGGGACGGTATCGACGGATCCACGGCGAATCGTCGGGTACCCGGAAAGCACTGCCAGTCGTGAAGCCGCTCCGAATCCTCCAGCCGCACGTCACGCAATCGCACCTCACCCTCGCCCAGCAGCGGTCCCAACAGCGCGCCCTTGACGCGCCAGGTACCGAAACCGTCGACGACCTTACGCGCCGCCAGCGACAACCGCCGCCGCGCCGCATCGTCGACGAGCAGCTGTTGCAACTCGCGCGTGGCACGCGCGACCCCGATCTGATCGAGCCGCCCCCCATCGACCACCGCTCCCGCTGCCACCAGGTTCGCGTGGACTGTTCGCTGATTGTCTGCCATGACCACGTTGACCGTCGGAAGACCCAGGCAGCAACGCTCCCAGCTCGATGAACCGGCCGCCCCGACACACAGGTCCATCGATGCGTAGAGGCTGGTCATGTCGCTGAGCGCGTGGTGCACCTCGAATCGTCCTGTGGCTCGCTTCGATAGTGTCTGCCGATGGGGATACGCCGTACCCGTGACCACATGCAACCTGGCCCCCAGCGCAGCCACGACCGGATGCAGTGCTTCGCACAGACGAGCGGACCAGTCCTGCGGATCGCCCCCGCCCATCGCCACGAGAACGTTCCGCACGCCGTGCCGCGTGTCGCGCGCCCGCAGGCTGCTCGCCCGGGCACGAGCGAAGCCGGGTCGCAGCATCGCATAGTCCACACCGGCCCGGATCGGAACACCCGGCGCCTGGACGGCGTAGTCGGCGGTCCGTGTACCCAGCGTGGGGTCGACCACCAGATCGACGGCGTGGGCGCGGCGAAGATCGTCGATCGCGACCAGCCTTCGCGATCTTTGCCGAACGTACGCCTCCCACTGCAGGTTCAGGGCGTAGTGGTCGACGACCGACACGTCCGTGCCGACGGGCAGTACATCACCGGTCGATACCGCGTCGTGAATCTCGGTGGTGCCCAGCCACTCGGCGTAGCCACCCGAGCCGGGCGGCCCGCCTCGAAGGTGTACAGCGGCGTGCTGATGTTCCTGAAGCAGGGCAACGAGCCCAGGTGACAGATGCCGACTGATGAACGTGCAGTCCACCCCTTCATCCGCCAGCGCGTTCGCCAGCGTCAGACATCGCATGACGTGTCCGGTACCGATGAGCGCATCCCCGTCGGCGCGAAACGCGACCCTCATCATCGAACACTCATGGCCGAACGCTCACGGCGTGGCATTCGCGCACGACCGACGGTATGGAAAATCGCAAGCGCGGGCATGCCGCAATGTCGTCATGCCGCGCGCCGCCACCGGCCCCGGCCTTCGCGCAGTCGATACTTCAGCTCGGCGAGCTGCCAGTCCGCTTCGGTATCGATGTCCTGTACCTCCATCGGGTCGCACAGGAGGACACCGCAGGCATCGCTCATGATGGTGTCTCGCGCCAGAAACGGTGTCACGCGCAGCCAGTAGAACTGACCGGCATCGTGGTACGCCGGCTGAAGATCCTGAGAACGCGTCCGCGCAAAGGCAGCGTCGACGAAACAGGCACGGCTATCGGCGTCCACCCGCAATGCCCGTTCGATGCTGGCAGGATGCGGCACGACCGGAAAGACCGTGTCGTAATCATGCTTGATCATCAGTGCATGAGCCGCGCACAGTGTCGGCGCCTCGAGCAGGGCTGCGGTCGGGTACAGGCAGCAGCACTCGTGATAGTGCTCGCCGCGCTGCGCGAACATGTCCAACACTTCCCTCACGACCGCCGTGGTATCGGCGAAATCTCCGGCGGTAGCGTCACTGCGCATGAACGGCACACTTGCTCCGTGTTCTTCGGCTACGCGTGCGATCCGTTCGTCGTCGGTGGACACCATCACCGTATCGAACAAGCCGCTCTGCGCTGCGGCGCGGATGACGCGGGCGATGATCGGTTCGCCGAGAAAGTCACGCACGTTCTTGCCTGGCACGCGCTTGCTGCCACCGCGCGCCGTGATCGTTGCAAGCCGACGCTTCGGAGTGGACGCGCTCACGAGGCTCGACCCTGGCGTCTTAGCAACAGCAACTCCGAGTGAAAGCCGTCCACTGTGCGATACCCGAAGGGCAGGACATTGCGTGCGGCAAGCGTATAGCCTGGCAGCATGCGGAGATAGTCCTGCGACCGGATCGGATGTTCGACCCCGACCGAATCGGCTGTGCGCCGTTGCTTTCCCTCGCGCAGGTTGCGGAGCAGTATCCAACGCGCCTTCAGCCGGTCGACGTGCGTCAGATAGTTCTGCACGACGTCAGGCTCCATCTCCTGAAACGAGATGAAATTGACGAAGAGATCGACCTCGCCCACCAGCGTTTCGATCTGCCAGTTGCACAGCGCGCTTGCCGGCGGCAACGTGTCGATGGCCAGGAGGTCCTGCTCGCGAGTGGCTCTGAACCCGGTCACGCGGTCCGCACCGAGCACGCTCGACAGATAGTACTCCGTGATCGCGTTGTTCGGAGGAATGTCCAGATCCACGTAGCGCGACTTGCGTGCGGTATCCGAGAGCAGTATCTCACCCAGCGAACCGAAGCCGCCGCCGATCTCGAGTACCGTGTCGATCGACTCGCCAGGTTGCAGGTGGCGTTTCAGAAAGCACAATCCAAGCAGATAGTTGAGCGAGGAGCGGCTGAAGCGTCTTCCTTCGAACTCGATTCGTTCGCAGGGATCGCCGACGTCGCTTTCGGAGAACCGGTGCAGATCAGGACCGACCGACCGGTCATCCGCGGCGCACAGGACGCGATAGTCGGCCAGTGCCGCATCCTGGCCGTGCAACAGCCGATCGAGTGCGAGCGTCGGTTTGACATGATCCTCGGCCACTGCCCGCAGTTCCGTGGCAAGGGGCTCGGCAAAGCCGTTGCCCGGCATCCCGTAAGTCGGTACGAAGTAGGTCAGCGGTAGCGGCAGCCGTCTGAATCGCTCGACGCCACCGCCCCGCATCTGCCGGGCAATCGACAGGCAGGCCTCGGCCCAGAAGCTCGTTGGTCGGTAGCGTGCGGGCTGGGTTCGCGACGCTGCCAGCGCGAGATCCAGATCGCTATCGAAGGCGGTCGCACTGAAGCCATCCCCGCACGGGCGATCGTCGCCATGACTTTCCTCGCCGGGCCGTTCCTCGCCACGCCGTTCCTCGCCGGGCCGTTCTTCGCCACGCCGTTCCTCGCCGGGCCGTTCTTCGCGGGGCCGGATGTCGTAGATGCGACCCCCACGGGGATCGGCAGTGCCGGATGGACTCGCGTCACTTGCACGGCGTTCCTCGTTCAGGCCCCCGCCTGGGAGATCAGCCGACGCGGCTGGTGATCGATCGAGACCATCGACGACGTGTCGGGCGTGCAAGGCCTCGCCGAACGCGATATCCCGGGTGGCAACCGATGTCATCAACTCGTCCCAGTGTCGGGGATGCAGACCACCGGCGGGACGGACCGAACGGACGTTCGCCGGACTGAAGCGCTCGCCAGCCCGGACCGGTGCACAGGCATAGAGCGAACGTCGCCACTCGAGTCTGCCACGGGCGGCGAAGTCGACCGTGCCGATCGCCGCTTCGGCGCGCCGGATCTCCTCGACCATGGACGCGAACTCGGCCGGACGCAGCGAAAAGAAGCTGTCGACCGTGTCGGCTTCGTCGAGCGTGAAGTGCTTCTCGACCAGCGCTGCGCCCAGGGCGACCGCAACCACCGGCGCGCTCGTTCCGGTGGTGTGATCCGACAAGCCGGCCAGGCAACCGTAGCGCTCCCGCATGGCCGGAATCGTGGAGAGGTTGGCCTTCTCGATCGGTGCCGGATATTCCGACGTGCACTTGAGGATCAGTATGTCCCGACACCCGCCCGCGCGAAGCGTGTCCACGGCAAGCTGCAGATCCTCGCCGGCGGCAAGCCCGGAAGACAGCACCACGGGCACGCCGGTCTGCGCTACCCGACGCAGCAGTGGAACGTCGGTGATCTCGGGCGCGGCGATCTTCCACGCCGTCGCCCCCGACCGCTCCAGATACTCGACCGAGCTGTGATCGAACACCGAGCAGAATGCCTCCATGCCGAGGGAACGCGCCTCGTCGCACAACGGGCCGATCCATTCCCACGGTGTACAGGCCTGCTGATACAGGCGATGCAGCGTGCCATGCTCCTGCCACGCCGTGTCAGCCGGAATCCGAAAATCCGCCCCGTCGTGATCGAGCGTGATCGTATCGGCTGTATAGGCCTGCAGCTTGATGGCATCGGCGCCGGCTTGCGCCGCGGAGCGCACCAGTGCAAAGGCACGTTCGCGCGATTGCCCGTGGTTGCCGGAAAGCTCGGCAACGATACAGCAGGGCCGGCCGTCACCGAGTTCGACGTCGCCAATCCTGAAGATCTGCTCGCTCATCGGGCCTTCACATCAATGGGGAGGTAATCGGGGAGAGGGGACAAGCGCGTCGAGAAAGCAGACCAGCGCATGTTCCCCGCAGCACCGACGACGACCTGGCGTTCAACCGGGGCGCCGGCGGCGTAGCTGCTCGCGTTGCACCGCGAAGATATGCCGTACCAACGTCCGGGTACTGTCCGGATCCAGATCGCGAAAGCGGGCCGAGCCACTCAACCTGCCTTCTCGTTCGACGGTGCGCACGATATCGCCGAGGAGTTCCAGTGGCTGCTCGACGGAGGAAAGCGACAGCTCGATTGCCAGCCGCGTGCCCGGTTCGAGTGGCTCGACCAACGGAAAACCCATGCCGAACTCCGACAGATCGACGGCGACCTCCGATCCGAGTCCGGCCAGCGCACGACCTGGCCGTATCGGCTCCTGATCCGACGGCTCCAGGCTCCGTGACCCGGACACCATCCCGAGGTTCGTTTCCAGATGCTCGATCCAGGCATACACTTCCGGGCGCGCATGCTTCAACGCGAGCAGCGTGCGGTCGGTCGGTCGAGGCGGCGCATCATCTCCGCCACGCCCCCCGTTGCGGTGACGGTGCCGAAGTCGTCGTACTTCGACGTCGAACTGGGCGCGTGTCAACACCCGCACCGATAGATCGACCGTATCGTCCACGCGGAACGCCCGCCGTCGGTTGGGTCCACCCGCCGTGTCGAGCATGCCGGATCTCACAGCGGAATCGCTCTGGTTGCCACTCACGGTCGCGCTCCGATATCGATCTCGACACGCCGGTTTTTCGCCCGGTTCTGCGCCGAATCGTTGGCGACCACCGGGCGGGTGTCGGCGTAGGCGCGGATCTCCACGCGTGTCGGATCGGTCAGACGGGCCTTGGCCAGTTGGTGAACGACGCTCGCTGCGCGCGCCGACGACAGCACCCAGTTCGACGGATAGACCGCCGTGTCGATCGGCATGCTGTCGGTATGCCCGGAAACGATGATACGACCCGCCTTCTCGTTGAGCACACCGACCATCTTGTCGAGCACCGGCAAGAAACCCGGTTGCAGTTCCGCACTGCCCGAGGGAAACGCATCCTCGTCGCGAATGCGCAGGCGAACACCGTAGTCCTCTGCCCGCAACTCGACGGTACCGGCAGTGATCTCGCTGCCGAGCACCTCGCGCAGCCGCTCGGCCAGCTCGGCAACGGAGGTGGCATCCGCCGCGGGCAAGGCAGCCGACGGTCGGCCCATCGCGCGCGAGTCGTCACGCGTCTGCTGGCGTACGCTCGGCAGGACGGTCGGCTCGGGACGACCGGGTGAGAATTCCTTCATGATGACGCTCTCCGCCTTGGGAATCTCATCTGACGAGACCTCGCGCTGCACGCCGAAGGCGTCCTTCATGGACCCAGCCACCTGCTTGTATTTCTGCAGATCGATCTCGGAAAAGGACAGCAGCAGGACGAAGAAGCACATGAGCAACGACATGAGGTCCGCGAACGTCGCCAGCCAGGCAGGCGCACCCTCCTCGACCTCTTCCGGTGGTGGACCGTCGAAACTCATGCCGCCTCCGTCTTCGCCCCCGCAGCGTCACCGCCGACCAGCGCCCGCTTGTTCTCCGGCAGGAAACTGGACAGTAGTTGCGACAAGACTCGCGGGTTCATCCCGTCCTGGATCGCGTTGACCGATTCCAGTACCAGCAGTCGGTTCATGCGCTCGCCATCACTGATGTACTTGAGCTTCTCGGCGATCGGCAAGGCTATGGCGTTGGCGATGATGGCGCCGTAGAGCGTGGTCAGCAGCGCGATCGCCATGGCCGGCCCGATCGACCTGGGGTCGTCCATGTTGGCCAGCATCTGAACCAGGCCGATCAGCGTGCCGATCATGCCCATCGCCGGCGCCGCCGTCGCCACTGACTTGAACATGCGGATACCGGTCTGCTGCCGCTCGATCTCCTGGTTGATCTCCTTGGACAGCATCATGCGCACGATTTCCGGCGAATGACCGTCAATGCACAGCCGCACACCTATCTCGAGAAAGCGGTCCGGTATCTCCCGGCTCTCCAGTGCGAGGATCCCCTCCTTTCTGGCGACATCGGCCAACGCGACCGCTTCGTCGATGAGATCGATCGGCGAAGCGGGTTTGTGCGTGAAGGCGCGCAACGCCACCTTGAACGATCCGAGGAACTGCGCCAGGGAAATCTGACAGAGCGTGACCATCAACGTACCGCCGATGACGACGGCAAGACTGGGTGCGTTGACGAACGTCTCCACACTGCCACCGATCAGGATCGCGCTCGCTATCACGATCAGACCACCGAACAGCCCGATGAGTGTTGCGATATCCATGTGGTCAGGCTCGGTTGGAAGAGGTCGATGAATCCGCTGCAACAGGAGAAGCACAACCACCAAGTCGCACCGCAGCCGAGAAGCCGTTGCCGTCGCTTGCCCGACCCGGCTGCAGCAACGTCGCCAGCGCCGCCCGGTCATTCGCACGGTCGTGCGTCGCTGCCAGCTCCTCGACGACGGCGATGAGCCGTGCAGCGGTAGCGCGTTGCAACGGTACCTGGCGCGCATCCTGATCGCTCCACCACGCGACCGGTAGTTGTTCGCCGACCACGGCGTCCAGCACCTCGCCAGCCAGTGCGGGCCCGGTCAGCTGCATGAGGACACAACCGTCTGCCCGCACCCGACAGGCCGAGATCACGGCCTGCCGCGCAGCAACCCGTTGCAGCGTGGCCGGCAAGACGAGCAATCGCCGCAGTGCCATCTCGGGTACTGCAAGCGTCTCTCCAGGTAGTGATGTACCCGTATCGGCCAGCACCAGCGGCCGATCGCGCAAGCTGTAGATCACACCGGACAGTTCCGTTGCATCCCGGGCGCGCACCGTGACGACACCGAGTTCACGCCCCTGTGCCTCCAGCGCCTCGAACACCCCGGAGCGCTCCGTATGGGCGCAGACGAGGGCCAGGGATGCCGTCCCGCCCGAGGCGATCTGCTGCATGGCGAACTTCATCATCGCGTCGCTGCGGGCGCTTGCATCAGGCCCTGCCAGCAGTGTGACCCCGGGAACCTCCAGCGTCGTGTCCCGCACCGTCGGCACGCTCGCCTGCAGGGTCTTGCGAGCACTCCGCACGATCGCCTCGGCCGACTCGCCAGCGGCGTGCTCGCTCAGCTGCAATGCAAGCGAAGGACCTAGTCCGAGCGTGAGCAGACGTGCCAGCAAGTCGGCACGAGCACTCTCGGAACTGCCCCACAGTCCGACCTCCAGGCGCCGCAGCCGCGCCTCGACGCGCTCGATCCCGCTCGCGTCGAGCGACGGGTCTCGAACCGCCACGGCATTGGCCGCAGAACGGGCGGCGGGAAGGGCCGCTCCGGGTGACGCCACACTGGCAACAGGATGCGCCGTGCGTGACGTCATGCCATGCTCGAATGCTTCGGGTTGCCGATGCCAGGGTGCGGGAAGGCGGTGACGGGGCAGCGCCTGAGCGTCGCGCCGTGCCGGCGGAGTGCTTCGCGTCAGCGCGGCGACTCGCCGGACCGGCAAGGCAACAGCTGGCTCGATCGCCGCTCGGTCCGACACGACCGGGTCTTCCTGACGAACCGACGCGCGGCCCTCGCCCGCGAGGGCGGCTGATGGCGCCGCAGCGGCGACATCCGCCTCGCGTTCGATGGATTGCCCATCGGGGGTGACCGAAGCCTGGACGCCCGAGCCTGGAGTACGACCGGATGGCGGCTCGATCAATGCTCCTGCGGCCGCCGACCGTCGCGAGTCCGATGGTGCTGCAGAATCCGGTTCCGGTTCCGGTTCCGGTTCCGGTTCCGGTTCCGGTTCCGGTTCCGGTTCCGGTTCCGGTTCCGGTTCGATTTCGACTGTGGCTTCGGCCCCGACTTCGGCCCCGGCTTCGGCTTCGGCTTCGGCTTCGGCTTCGGCTTCGGCTTCCGGATCGGGTTCGGGTTCGTGCACCGATCCTGTCTTCGGGCCGCCGGTGGCGTTCGGAAGATCGCTCGCCAGCGCCAGCAGCGCGTCGTCGATGACTCCGGCCGCGATGATCTCGACGTGACCGTCGACCTGTCGATTCGACAGGATGATCGCATCGGGCCCCAGCGCGGCGCGCACGGCGTTCAATGCAGCTGGTGTGGTCGAGGCTTCAAACCGTCTGAGACTCATGGTGCGGGCGCTCCTTCGAGAGTGGCGGCCGACGCGTTCTGCTCATTGCCGATACTGGCCACCACGCGCAGGCGCTTGGTCTCGGCAATCTCGTTCCAGGCGAGCACGTGCAACAGAGGAATGGTGTGACGCACGAGTCCTGCCAGCCAGGGTCGGATCGATGGCTCGACCAGAAGCACGGCAGGCTCACCGTCGACGTCCTGCTGCGCCACGCAGTCGGCGAGCGACGAGTAGAGTCGCTCGGCCAGCCCCGGCTCGATTCCCACGGCGCCGTTGCGTTCCCTCTCGAGCGCAGCGGTGCACATCGCTTCGAGGGCCGGATCCAGAGTGATGACCGGCAAGGTGTCTGCAAAGCCGGTGAGACGCCCGGTGATCAGGCGGCGCAAGGCCACCCGCACCTGTGCCGTCAGTTCGACCGGATCCTGCGTCAGCGCGCCACGTTCGGCGAGCGTACCCGCGATGGTGCGCAGGTCCGTCACCGGCACGCCCTCGTCAAGGAGGTTCCGCAGCACGCGCACGATGACGGGCAATGCCAGGGTCTTCGGAGTGAGATCCTCGACGAGACGCGGCGCGCTGCGCGCCAGAGAGTCGAGCAGCTCTTGCACCTCTTCGTGCCCCAGCAGCGTGCCGGCATGGCGCTCCACCAGTCGTCCGAGGTGGGTGGCAACGACCGTGGCCGGATCCACTACCGTGAATCCGCGAGCCCGCGCTTCCTCCACGAGCGACTCCTCGATCCAGGTCGCGTCCATCCCGAAGGTCGGATCCTTGGTCTGGATACCTGCGAGCGACCCGCCCAACAGACCATTGCCGACCGCGAGATGTCGATCGGCATACAACTCGGACTCACCGGCCACGACGCCGGAAAAGCGCACGCGGTACGCATTCGGAGCCAGATCGGGATCGTCCTTCATGTGAACCCGCGGAACCAGGAAACCCAGTTCCCCGGTCAGCTTGCGGCGCACGGCACGAACCCGGTCGGGCAAGGTTCCGCCGCGCTCGCGCACGACCAGAGGTACCAGCGCATAGCCGACTTCCAGCGATATGGCATCGACCTGCTCGACATCGTCCCAGTCCAGCTCGGCACTGGCCGGCGGCATCGACACCTGCGGAGCAGTATCTGCCTCGTCGGCCGACAGCTTGCGACTGGCGATTTTCCACGCGACGAAGCCGAGCGTCAGACCCAGGCCGAGAAACACGACATTCGGCATGCCGGGCACCAGGCCGAGGGCGAGCAACAGCATCGCGGTGATCGCCAGGGCACGCGGGTCCTCGAACAGTTGCAGACCGATCTGATTGCCCATGTCACCCGCTGCCGAGACGCGCGTAACGATCACGGCGGTGGCCATCGACAACAACAGGGACGGCAGTTGTGCGACCAGACCGTCGCCGATCGTCAACAGGGAATAGCGCCGGGCGGCGTCACCGAAATCGAGGCCGTGCTGGCCCATGCCGATGGCCAGACCACCGATCAGATTGATGGCCAGCACCAGCAGCCCGGCGATCGCGTCGCCCTTGACGAACTTGCTGGCGCCGTCCATGGAGCCATAGAAGTCGGCCTCGGCTGCAATCTCTGCACGCCGTTCACGAGCGGTCTCGCGATCGAGGATACCCGCGTTCAGGTCGGAGTCGATCGCCATCTGCTTGCCGGGCATCGCGTCCAGCACGAAGCGTGCACCCACCTCACTGACTCGGCCTGCGCCCTTGGTCACCACGACGAAATTGATGATCACCAGGATCGAGAACACGACGAAACCGACCGCGTAGTTGCCGCCGATCACGAAGTCGCCGAACGACTCGATGACCTGACCGGCCGAGGCTGTACCGGTGTGCCCTTCGAGCAGCACCACCCGGGTGGAGGCCACGTTCAACGACAGCCGCAGCAGCGTCGCCGCCAGCAGGACCGTCGGGAAGGAGGAAAATTCCAGCGGCCGGACCGCGTAGATGGACACCAGCAGCACGATCAGCGACAGGGCGATGTTGAAGGTGAACAGCACATCCAGCCCGAAGGCCGGAATGGGCACGACCATCATCACCAGCATCAGCAAGACGATGCCGGGCGCGGCGAGTCCGGCCCCTCCACCAGGGCCGAGCACCACGCCGAACGTACGGGACATCAGGGACGATGGAGTCATCAGGAAGCCTTGTGAGCGGAACGGTCATCCCTTGACCGCGATGCGGCGGACCATGCCCCGCCGGGCCACCTGCCAAAGCAAGCATCGATCCCGAACCACGGCAGCACCGGGCATCGGACGAAAGGATGGCGAGACACCGGACAGCGCCACGCGGTCACTCCACGGCCTCGTCACCGAGTTCCGGTGGCACCTCGAGCTGTGAGGCACTCGGGGGTATCGGCCAGGGTCGGCGCGGCTCACCGGCGGCAGAGGCGACTCGACTCCTCGATACCGCGGCGTCCAGCTGGATCACGAACGCAAGCACCTGCGCCACCGCTTGCCACAATTCGGGACGTACGGCTTCGCCGAGACGCAGATGACGGAACAGCGCGCGCGCCAGCGGCGGCGCCTCGAAGACGCGTACCCCCGACTCTACGGCGATCGCACGGATGCGTAGCGCGATCTCGTCGGCTCCCTTTGCCACCACGATCGGCTCGGCATCTCCATCGCGATAGCGCAGGGCCACCGCATAGTGCGTCGGGTTGGTGATGACGACGCTTGCACCAGGCACCGCCAGCAGCATCTGACCACGCGACACGCGCATCTGTTCGCCTCGCTGTCGTGCGCGGGTCTCCGGTGAACCTTCGCTCTCGCGTCGCTCCCTTTTCACCTCGTCACGCGTCATGCGCAGTTTCTTGGCGTGCTGGAAGCGCTGCCACGGCATGTCGCACGCCGCGATGACGACCATGACCGCGGCCAGTGCAAGCAGCAGCCGGAACACGATCGCGAATGATGTGTCCATGGCCTGCGCCAGCGGCATACGCCCGAGCGCCATGAATGCATCCAGTGACGCCGCGCCGATCAGCCAGGCGGCACCCGAGAAGAACACGACCTTGGCGATCGATTTCAACAGCTCGCCCAGCGCCCGCAACGAGAACATCCGTCCGATGCCCTTGATCGGATCAAGACGCTTCGGGTCGAGTTTCGGCGAGGTGAAGATCAGTCCTCCCATCAGCGCGGGCCCGGCGAACGCGATGACGAACATCAACGCAAGAAACGGTGCAATCAGCAGCACTGCGTCGAGAATGGCGTCCAGCAGCGCGGGGGCGAGCGTGCGCTGATCCAGCGCCGTCGCGCGCGGCAGCGACCACAGGCGCACTGCCGCCGCTTGCAGGCTTCGCGCAAACCCCGGTCCGAGCAACGCCAGCGCAGCCGCACCGACGACCAGCGAGAACGCGGTGTCGAGCTCTCGCGAGCGCGGCACGTCACCCTTGGCTCGCGCGTCCAGCAGGCGCTTGGGCGTTGCCGCTTCCGTGCGTTCGGCGCTGGTGTCCGGCGATGACATCGGATGAAGGTGAGCGCGTCAGCCGCCGAGTACGATAGCGAGCGTACCGGTCGCGGACTCGAACAATCCGGTCACCGATTCACCGAAGGCGGGAAGCGTGAGCATCAGCGCGACGAACCCGACCAGCATCGTGACCGGGAAGCCCACCGAGAAAAGATTGAGTTGCGGGGCAGCGCGCGTGACCACGCCCATCGCCACATTCGTGGCAAGCATCGCCGCCAGCGCGGGCAAGGCAACGCCGAGCGCCCCGGAAAACATCGTCGAGGCAAAGAACAACAGTGTCAGCAAGGCGTCATCATCGAGCCCGCTACCGATCGGCAGAACGGCGAAGCTGCCGCCGAGCAGAGCCAGCACGGCATGGTGTCCGTTCAGTGCAAAGAACAGCAACGTGGCCATCAGCAGATAGAACTGGCTGACCGTCGGCACCTGTACCCCGTTGCGCGGATCATTCATCAGTGCAAACCCCAGGCCCATCGTCACCGCGATACTTTCACCGGCGACCGTGACGGCGTTGAACACGACCACTATCACGAGCGCTCCGGCGATTCCGGTGGCGATCTCCGAGGCCGTGACCAGCACACCAGCACCCGACAGAGGGTCGATGTCGGGGACCGGATCGAGTGTGGGCGACAACAGCAGCGTCAGCGCCACTGCAAGCCCTATCCGAACCCGCACCGGTACCTCTCCACCGCCGATGCCGGGCAACAGCGCCAGCATGCCGGCGATCCGGCACAGCGGCCAGAAGAACGCGGGAATCGCCGCGAGCAACGTGTCCGGTGCAAGCGTGAAGGTCATCATCAGATCGCCGCGACACGCGGTATCAGCTCGAGGATCAGCGTCCTCGTGAACGTGATGATCGTGTCGAGCAGCCATGGCGAGGTCGCGGCCAGCGCCACGACCATCGCGAGCAACTTGGGGATGAAGCTCAGCGTCTGTTCGTTGATTTGCGTGGCGGCCTGGAAGAGACCCACCGCGAGGCCGGTCACCAGGGCCGCCAGCAGTAGCGGCGCGGCCAGCAACACCGTGATCAGCAGCGCCTGCTGTCCGATCTCGACGACCGTCTCGGGTGTCATCGCCGTGTGTATCCGATCGGCATCAGACGAGGAAGCTACCGGCCAGCGTGCCGAGCAGCAGGTTCCACCCGTCCACCAGCACGAAGAGCATGAGCTTGAAAGGCAACGACACGATCAGCGGCGACAGCATCATCATGCCCATCGACATCAATACGCTGGCGACCACCAGGTCGATGATCAGGAAGGGGATGAACAGCAGAAAGCCGATCTGGAAGGCCGTCTTCAGTTCGCTGGTCACGAATGCCGGCAACAACGTCCAGAACGACACATCGCTCGCATCGCCCGGTGCCGGCGATTGCGACAGCGTCAGGTACAGCTCGAGATCGGTCTCGCGGGTCTGCGCCATCATGAATTCACGCACCGGTTCGGCCGCTGCACCGAGTGCGGCCTGCGCATCGACCGTACCGTCCAGGTAGGGCGTCAATGCAGTCGAGTGAATCTCCTCGAAGACCGGACGCATCACGAACAGGGTCAGGAACAGGGCAAGACCGATCAGGACCTGGTTCGACGGAGTCTGTTGGGTACCGAGGGCGGTGCGCAGGATGCTGAGCACGATCACGATGCGGGTGAAGGAGGTCATCAGCAGCAGCGCTGCCGGTAACAGCGTCAGCGACGTCATCAACGCCAGCGCCTGCAGCGAGAGACTCCAGGTTTCGCCACCGCCGGCCGACTCCTCCAGAGTCAGCGTCGGCATTCCCTGCGCGCGCGCCGAACCGACCAGCGCCCAGCAGGTCATGGCAAGCAGCGTCTGCCCGATCGCGCCCAGCCGACGAAGCTTGAACGAGCCCGATGCCGAAACCGATCCGCCTGGCGTGGTACCGGGGCTCATGGGGCCGAACGCGCGAGCGCCGCTCGCAGGCGCGCCGCAAAGTCAGGCCCCGACGGCATGTTCCGTAGGGCAGTATCGGAGGTGCTCGGACCCGACGCGGCCGCCACGTCCGTCGCGAGTGTTCTCCCGCTCGCCTCGGCGTCACCTTCAGGCCCGAGTACGTGCACCGGGGTGATGGCACTGGCGGTCACGCCGAGCACCAGACGAGTGCCACCTGCGCGCACCATCACGAGCCGTTCACGCTGACCGAGCGAAACACTGCCCAACACCTCGAGCCCTGCCGGGTTGGCCGACCGATGACCTCCGAAACGGGCGAAGACGCGGGCGCAGATCCAGAACACGAGCAATACGGCACCCAGCGCCACGAGCAACCGGAGCAGTGCCGCACCCTGCGCCGCGGCGGGACCGGCCAGCGACGGCGTGCTGCCTTCCGCCGAGACCACGGTACTGGCGAGCACAAGCACTGCACCCAGTACGACAGCGCTGATGCCGGAGCCGTTGCCGCGAGAGCCCGTCAAGAACGCGCACCTGACGGCTCACCGACCACCTCGGTCAAGCGAATGCCGAACCGTTCACCGACGACCACCGCCTCGCCACGCGCCACCAGCGTGCCATTCACGAACACGTCGAGCGGCTCTTCGGCCAGGCGTTCGAGTTCGACCACCGAACCCTGACCGAGCGCCATCAGCTCGGCCACGGTCATGCGGACCCGACCGACCTCGATGGACAGCGTGACGGCTATGTCTCTGACGACGCCGAGACCGGAGCCGCCGGGCGGCGCTGCCGCATTACCGGATCCGGACGGCATGGCCGATCCACTCTCTGCGGTGCCGTCGCCCGTTGCCCGTTGTCCGCTTCGGGTGTCAACGGCAGCCTCTTCGACTACCTGCGATCCGATTTCCCCGGCCATGCTGTTCAACTATCCGCTACGGGCAGGTGGAGTCGCGTGACACTGGCGCACAGGCGCCCGGCATCGAGGCCGAGTCGCGCATCGAAGAGCGGCCGGCCTTCGGCTCTGAACGAGACCGGCCGACGCTCGTCGAGCGCAAGGAAGTCACCGGTCTGAAGCGCCTGAAGATCCCCGAGCGTCATGCCACGTTCCGCCAGCACACCGACCAGCTCGATGCCGCAGCCGCGCACCCCGGCCGCGAGACCCTTGCCGAACGGCGTGTCGAAGACCGTGTCATTCCTTGCCCCTTGCACGTGCGATGCCGCCGTGTGCGGCATGAGCCCGGCAACGGTCGCGTGCGAGAGCAACAGTGTGCAGCCGGCCGGCCCGTCGCCGGAATCGATCCGCAGCACACACTCGTACCACTGCCCGTCGGGGGATTGTCCGGCAAACCGCTCGGCGTCGGCACTGGCCGACTCCAGCCCGCCATCACCCGCGTGGAGCACGGACAGAACGCCTGTCGGCGCCCAGGCGTGCTCCAGTGCTCGACACAGTCCCGCGCACAGCAGCGAGCACAACCGCCACTCGCTGGTCGATATCACCCGGCCATCGTCCGACACGGACCCCGGGCCGCCATACCGCCGATCGGCCAGGGAGAACGCGAGCCCGCGTTCGATCGACAACCAACCTTCGCCCGCTGACCGGCCGAGTACGAGAGGCATGCAGACGGCGCCCGTCGAGAGCCCCGCCACGATGTCGCGATGCGCCTGCCGAGCGCTGCCGCCCGGCGCACAGGCCACTGGAAAACGCAATGCTGACCCCAACTCCCGCTCCAGAGCCTCGGCCAGTCGACCGGTAGTCGCCGCGACGAACGCATCGATCGCCGGCAGACGCGCCGCTTCGGTGAAGTCGTGTCGTCGCGGCTGCTCTGCTGACGCAGGCCGGACCGAGTTATCGCCCGGTGCGTTCACTGCATCACGAAGCGCGTGAGAAAGATATCCTCTACCGGCGCCGGGTGATCGTGGGCGGCGAGCAGCTCATCGACGCGCGCGCGCGCGGCCAGGCGCAAGTCCAGCTTGCCGGCTTCAGTTCTCAACTCTTCGCTATCACTCGATCCGAACAGCGTCAGCAGCTCGTTGCGCAACTCCGGTGCATGACGCTCGAGCACATCGAGGTGATCTTCCTCGTGCGTCGCCACAACGACCTCGACCATCAGGAATCGCTCCGGCGAGCCGGGTGGCAGATTCACCACGAACTCCGGCTGCATCGAGTGATAGAAGATTTCGGAGGGCACGGCCGCGGCGCTCTCCGGGACCGCGACTGCCGCGGTTTGCACATCCTCGTTCATGATGAACCAGGTGCCGCCGACGCTGACGCCGATCAGTGCAAGCGCAGCCACGCCGGTCAGGAGCATTTTCTTCATGAGTCGATTTCCTGTCCGGTGAACAGACGCGGTGAACGCAGCAAGGCTCAGGCCCAGCGGTCTATCAGCGCTGGCAGCCCGGCGGCACCGACCGCAGCACCGGCAACATCGAGTTCGAACTCGCGCAGACGTGCATCACTCGCACCAGCGACATCGTCGTCGCCTGCCCCGCGGCTGTTCGGATCGGATGCCGCCCCGTCGGAGAGCCTGTCACGCTTGTCAGTCCGTAACGGATCGCTGTCGTCCGGCTGGCCGGGTAGGCGTCCCGTATCGCGCGCGCCGTCCTCCCGAGCACCCTGTTGGCGGGCTTCGTGACGTGAGTCGTCGCCGACCGTTGCGCGAACCTCTCCGAATCCCTCTGCGCCGAGCGACTCCCTGAGTCGTGGCAGCACGGCATCGAGCAAGTCGCGCGCCGCCGGATGGGCGGCCTGCACCGCGATCGTGAGGCGGTCTGTGCCGCGCTCGATCTCGATGCTCAATGGCCCCAGATCGGCCGGCGTCACCTCGATCCGGGCGACCGTCCGACCTCCTTCGACCATCGACCGTACGGTGGCCGCCAGTTCCAGGTGCGGCGCGGCGCCGTCGAGCCGCAGCGGTGCACCGGTCGGCAGGCCCGGGCCCGCCGGGGAAGTCGCGGCAGTCATGCTGGTGGCGCCTGCCGCACCGCCCGCGGGGACGCCTGCGGCACTCGACAGCGTCGCCGGCTCGGCCGCCTGAGCTGGCGGCGTGACGTCCTGTGTGATTCCGACCGCGACCGCTGCGCCTTGAGACGTCGGCGCGGGCTCGGGGGCATCGGAACCCGACGCGACCGGATCCGGATCGACCGCGGGAGACTCCGCCACGGTCGTCGCAGGGGCATTCGGCGTGCCGGGTGGCGCCGTGGACGTCAGCGTCCCGTGTGCGGGCGAGGCCGCTCGAGTCATCCCGGCGTGAAGGTGCGCCGGCAGGGTCGCAGCGACAGCGGAAGAAGCTACCTCAGGCTCGGCGGGCCCACCTTGCGCCGCCCGAATCGCTGCGCGGGGTTGCATGACGCCTGCCGTCTGCCCGGACAGGACGGCCCCCGCCCCGGAGGCAACACCCCGTCCGGCAGGCACATCCTGCACTGACGGCAGCTCGCCGTGCTTCGTCCCGTCGCTCCGGGCTCGAGCGACGTCTGCGCGCGGCAACCATCCGGTGGCACCCTCCAGGGAGGCTTCCTCCACAGGACCCGCCGCCGTGGCTGGACGGATCGACAGTGCCTGCATGACGCTCGCGACAGACGTCTGCAGATGTCCGCCGGCAGCAACGGGTGGAGGAAGCGATTCAAGCTGACGCTGATCGGCATCGCCGGCGGCTTCCTTCTCGCCATCGGCCTCCCCGTCCGGTTCCATACCGGCCCCGGCCAGCGCCTGAGCGAAACCGCGCCCGCCCGCCTGCCCGCCGGCCCCTTCGCCGACAAGAGTTTCCGCACCGGCGAGCGCTCCCTTCTGAAGCTCCCTTGCGTGTGCTGCCGAAGGGTTCACTGCCACCATCGTCTGAATCATCCCCATACGCCCGCGGGTCGCCTCATTGCCTGTCGATGGGCCTTGCCATGTGGGCTGCCAGCGCACAGACAGCATCGAGCTCACTCGATTGCCGGCGAATGTCAACTTCGTGTTCCGCTTGCATCGAATGGGCCAGCAAGGTCTGCAGCACCCGTTCTCGAGCCAGTTCCGATCGGTGCGAGTCGCTCGCGGCAGCGAGCTCGCGCTCGCGATCGCACCGCGCGTGTTCCAGCTTGACCGCTTGTTCGTCGAGCTTCGCGATCATCAGGTGGCGACGGTAGAGCTGCGCCGCATCGCGCAGGGTGTGACCCGCTTCGTCACTGCTGCGATAGTCATGTGCATACGCACGCAGGCGTGCCAGCTGATCGCACGTCTCGTCCAGCGTCCTGCGCAAGCTGGCCAGCCGCGCCTCGCCAAGCCGACAGCGCTGACTCGCGAGAAACGCGAGCGCGCGCAACTCGCGCGCGGATTTCACGACACGGCAGCGTCGGCCGCCTCGAGGAACGCGGCAAGCTCCTCGCGAGCCTGCAAGGCCGGCACTCGGGTGCCGACGTCCTGCTGCAGGAATCGTTGCCAGTCCGGGCGAGAGACCACTGCGCGGTCCAGCAACGCGTCCATGCCCTGCTGATAGAGACCCGTTCGGACCAGGTCCTCCGCCCGGCGCCAACTTGCCTCGAGTTCGAGCGAACGCCGTACCCTCGCCGCGTGCTCGGGTGCGACCACGCGCGGCATGGTCCGGCTGATCGATGTCGCCACGTCGATGGCGGGGAAATGACCCGCGTTGGCCAACGTCCGATCAAGTGCGATGTGGCCGTCCAGAATCGCGCGACTGGCATCGACGATCGGATCCTGCGCATCATCGCCTTCGGCGAGCACCGTGTAGATCGCGGTGATGGCGCCACCGCCCACGACGCCTCCGGCGCGTTCGACCAGACGCGGCAGTCCCGCGAACACTGACGGAGGGTAGCCGCGGGCGACCGGCATCTCGCCCCCCGCCAGACCGATCTCACGTTGCGCCTGCGCCCAGCGCGTCACCGAATCCACCAGCAGCAACGCGTGCAGCCCCTGATCCCGGAACCCTTCGGCAATCGCCGTCGCGCACAGGGCGCCGCGAAGCCTCGCCAGCGGAGGCTGATCCGCCGGCACCGCCACCACCACCGCGCGCGCGAGTCCCTCGGCACCCAGGGCGTCCTCGACGAATTCGCGAACCTCGCGTCCGCGTTCACCCACCAGCGCCACGATCGTGACGTCCGCTTCACTGCCACGCGTGATCATTCCCAGCAACGCGCTCTTTCCCACGCCACTGCCGGCCATCAACCCGACGCGCTGGCCACGTCCGAGCGTGAGCAACGCATCGATCGCGCGGACGCCGGTCGCGAACGACTCGTTCACCGGTGAGCGCAGCATCGGCCCCGGCGGTGCACGCTCGAGCGGCGCGTGCGCGCAGCGGCCCAGCGGACCGAGACCGTCGACCGGGCGACCGTCGACATCGATCACGCGCCCGAGGAGTTCCTTGCCGACCGGCACGGTGCAACGCGAGTGCGCGGGCACGACGCGCGCGCCCGGACGCGGCACACCGCTGCCCGACGTACTCATCAGGCGAGTGCGGCCATCGACGAATCCGATCACTTCGGCGTGCAGCGACTCACGCTCGTCCTGACCATCACCGGCCGACTCGATCCGACACGATGCACCCAGAGGCAAGACACAGCCTTCGGCCACCAGTGTGGTGCCTACCACCCCGACGAGACGGCCCTCGATGACCGGCTGCCAGTGCGACAGCGTCCGGGCACGACGACTCAGCCGTGACGCCAGGCTCACGAGCGACCTCCCGCGTCATCGTCGTCTGCCATGCCCTCGCGGGTGCCTCCGTTGCCGTCCTCGCTTCCATCCTCGCCGTGGTCGATGTCGCCGCCCGTGTTCCCTCCCTCGTCAGGCGACTGCTCGCCTGACGCATCGCGCAGCGCCTCGTCGAGTCCAATCGCGTCCAGACGCGCGTGGATGCTCGCATCGAGCCGGGCCGCGCCCCGTTCGAGTCGGCAATCGGTCCGCGCAAGCGACGCGTCGGCGACGACATGGACCTCGGTACCGAGCGTCTCACCCATCGCCGCTGCATCTCGCGGATGCATCCGGACCGTGACCGGAGCCGTCGAACCGGTCGCCGCGACCAGCGCATCCAGCGCGTCGCGAACATGCACCAGCAGCGCGCCGGGATCGCTGCGCAACTCGCGGCGCATCGCACAGGCCGCCATGGAACGGGCCAGCGCGGCAAGCTCGTCTTCCAACGTATCGAGTGCTATCTGGCGTTCGCGCACAAAGCATCGCGCGAGGGCGGCGAACTCGACCGCGAAGGCCTCTCGCGCCGATGCTTCGCCAGCGGCGAATCCTTCGGCATGAGCGCGAGCCATGGCCGCGCTCGCCGCGACGGCAGGACCCGATGCCGAGTTGCCCGGTGGCCCCTCCTGCACGATCTCGACAGGTGAAGCAGGCGCGGGCGCCACGGGGGCAGCGTCGTCCCGGTTCGGCGCGCTCGTGAAGCCCTCCGCTACCTCGTCCTTCAGGCACACCGGTCGGCGCCCACCCAGCAGCGCGCTCAGTCCCCCGGCGTCGTTCGCCTCATGCCAGCGTCTCGCCTCGCCGGCAGTCTTGTGGCCGGACTCCCCGGACGAGGAGGCGGAAGACGACAACAGGGCAAGCCCGACGCCTTCCCCTGTGGATCGCGTACCCTCGCGCCGCAGCGGAGGCGGCCGCCAGCGCCGCGCTCCTTGATCGAAAGGTTCACCGACGGTCTTCGGTTCCGGCGACTGATCAGACAAGCGCCTCGCCTCCGCCGCCCAGCTGGATTTCACCCTCCGCATCCAGTCGCTTGGCAATATCGAGAATTTCCCGCTGTGCGCCCTCGACCTCGGAGAGACGCACTGGCCCCTTCGCAGCCAGGTCGTCCTCCAGCAGTGCCGCTGCGTTCTTCGACATGTTGGCGAGCAGTTTCGCCAGCACCTCGGCCGAGGCGCCCTTCAGAGCCAGAACCAGAAGCTCGCCACCGAGCTCACGCAATAGCCGTTGCAGACTCCGCCCGTCCACCTCCAGCAGGTTCTCGAACTTGAACATTCCCTCCCGGATAGCGACACCGAAGGCTTCATCCTCGGCGTCGATCGCCGCCAGGATCGCCTCCTCTGCCGACTTGCCGACGGCGTTCAGGATCCCGGCGACCGCATCGATCCCGCCGAGCCCTGACAGCGCCACCTCGGAGTCTTCCGCGAGGCCGCTTTGCAGCAGCTCGTCGATCTCGGCCAGTGCTTCCGGATGCAGCGTGTCGAGCTTGCCGATGCGCCACACCAGGTCCGCGTGGCGCTCGGCCGGCAGACGTTCGAGCACGTCCCCGGCCTGCGCGCGCGGCAGCAGCCCCAGCACCGTCGCGATCAGCTGCGGGTGCTCTCCGTCCAGCAGGCGCACGACACTTGCCGGATGCATCCACTTCAACGATGTCGGCCGACCCCTCTCGGGCGACGGTGACATGCGCGACAGCACGCCATTGGCCCGCGGCGCGCCGACGGCGCGAGTCAGCGTGCTGCGGAAGTAGCTTTCCGAGTCCATGCCGAGCGACGAACCGTCGGGCACGGCGCCGGCAAAGCGCTCGAGGGTCTGTCCGATCTCCCGCTGACTCAGTCCGTGTATCGCCGACATCGCCTCACCGATCGCCTGCACCTCGCCCGGTTCCATGTAGCGCAACACCGCCGCGGCCTCTTCTTCCCCGAGCGCCATCAGCAGGATGGCTGCATCGACCGGCCCGGCAGCGGCATTGCCGGCAGACGCGTCACGAGTATCGGACGCGTCCGCTGCCGCATCGCTCACCTGGCGTCTCCCACCCAATCCTTGACCAGACGTGCGACGCGTTTCGGATCGTCCGCGGCGAGCGCGCGAGCGGTGGCGAGAATGTCGCCATGGACGGCCGACTGACGACCGATGTGGGTCGCTGTCGCCGACTGCCCGGTACGCGCGGCGACCTCGGCCGGCGCATCGAGCTCTGCCAGAGCTGGCTGAGCCGCACGCCTGCCCAGAAGACGCTGCAGTGCGGGGCGCACACCAGTCCAGACCAGGAGCAACACCGCCAGCCCGATGGCGGCCTCGCGCACCAGCGATCCGATCCAGGGTTGTTCCCACAGGGATAGTTCGGGTAACGCGGCCAACGGAACCGACGGCAGGAACTCGCGATTGGCGACGACCACGCTGTCTCCACGCGCCGCGTCAAAGCCGATCGCCTCGCGCACCAATGCTGTCAGCTGTTCGATCTCGTCAGCGTCCAGCGGCGTGCGTTCGCTCTCGCCATCGGCGCCGACCGCGGTACGGTAGTCGACCACCACGGCAGCCGATACGCGCCTGATCGTGCCGGGCGAGCGTCGCACGTGCGTGATCGTCCGGTCGAGTTCGTAGTTGCGCACACTACTGGCACTGGAGGAGACGGTACCCTCTTCTGCCACGGCGCCCGCTGCGTCCGTGTCCGCGACACCACCAACCACGCCACCGGCGGGCGGCTGATTGACGAGCGATCCCGGCACACCACCGGCCGAGGCGGCATTCGACTCTCGCATGTCCTCGCGTTGTTCGCTGCGCAGCTGAGCATTGTCCGGCTCGAAGGTTTCCGCGGTCTGTTCCTCCACGGAGAAGTCGACATCGGCCGTGACCGTTGCGCGGACTGCACCGGCGCCGATCAAGGGCGTCAGCAGCGACTCGATGCGCTCGGTGTAGAGGCGCTCCAGCCGGCGCGCCTGACCGTAGTGCTCCCTGCTTGCGCCCCGATCGCCGTCATCCGACAGCAACCGACCCAGCCTGTCCACCACGGTGACATCGCCTACCTCCAGATAGGGAATGCCGGCCGCGACGAGCCGCCTGATCGCATCGACCTGTTCCTCGTCCAGATTTCGGCCCGCGTGACTTTGCACCATGACCGACGCCGACGCGGCTTCGCGATCGCGCACGAACACTGAACGATTCGGCATCGCCAGATGCACGCGAGCGGTATCGATACCGCGCATGCCGGCGATCGTGCGGGCCAGTTCGATCTCGATGGCGTGCTGATAGCGCCGCGTCTCCGTGAACTGGGAGGTACCCATGGCAGGCTCATCGGACAACATCTCGAAACCGATGCCATCGTCTCCGTCGAGTCCCGCAGCCGCGACGTGCGCACGAACTTCTCCCAGCCGAGACTCGGGAACCAGCACCAGGCCGGACTTCGGATCGAGCCGATGCTCGATACCGCTGCTTGCCAGCAACTCGATGACCGCTAGCGACCCGCTGCGTCCTCCACCCTCGACGACCGGCGCCCACCCGGGCCGCAGCGCCCACATGATCAGACCGATACCGAGCGCCGCGACGGCGGCGAGCGCGAACAGGGCGCCGATCTCGGCACCCGCCAGCGCCATCGCGAACGAGGCGAACGGGCTTCGCGGTGTCGCACTACCGTGCGTCTCCCGCGTACCCTGTGTTCCGGACACGCGGCCCGCAGCCCCGCCGTCGTGACCGTCGTCGGAGACGCGACGCCCCGTCGCTCCGGCAAGGGCTGACCGCGCGCGTCCATCTGTCGGCGACTCGCCGCTCATGACCCGAGCTCCCCTCTACGGTTCAGGCGCATCTTCAAAGCGGCATGTTCATCACGTCGCGATACGCGGAGACCATCTTGTTACGCACCTGCATCAACGCTTCGAACGAGACGCGGGCCTTCTGCGCGGCAACCATCACGTCGGCCAGCTCGACGTCCGATCGACCGCGCTCGTAGGCCACGGCAAGCTCGCGTGCCGTATCCGAGCGTGCGTCCACGGCGCGCATTGCATCGCCCACCATCGCACTGAATTCCGCGCCTCCGGTCGCTTCATCGCGAGCACCGACGCGTGTCGTCTGCGGTGCGACGGGCTCCGGCGGGGTGACCGCAGGATTGGATAGTCCGGCTTCGCGAGCCATACCTTGCAGGCGCGCCAGCAGCACGGTGGCATCAATTCCTTCAGTCATCGCCGCGCTCCGTGTCAGGTATTTGTCGGAAACGAATTGCAAACCGGATGCCATTCGGGGAACGGAGTCTCGAAGTGGGCTGACGAACGATGCCAACCCGGACCTGGCGCACGTTTCGTACCTGAAACGCTCAAGGATCGGGCACTCCCGGGCTGAACATTCCCCGCCAGCGCCAAGTCGACTGTTCGCTCCCCGACGACCCCCTCGATCGAGCGACTGGTCGGGGCGATGGTGATGGAGCAGAACGACGCGTGGGCCGTCGCCTGGCGCTATCTCTCACCGGAGACCGGCGAGCGTGTCTGCGACGACAATCCTGTCGACGCGCTGAAGCTCGCCGCGCTGACCTGAGCGACCGCCCCGGGCCGATCGGGGAAACGTGGGGCTACACCACGTCCGGGGACGCTACCGGTCGATAGCACCCCGCCCGACCAGCGAACCGACGCTACCGGCTTCCACGCGCAGCGTCCGAGCCGGGAGGGGCGGCCGTCGCACCGCACGCCACGAACGACCGGCTGTCAATACTTGTTTACACCTACCGGCACCACCTCTGTGGTTCGGTCGTCGGCACACGCGAACAGGCCGCTGTTCCGCACATTTCCAAGGAAATTCGGGAAATGGAACCTAGGTTGTAGTATGCAGCTTGCCTGGCCGAACTTGCGTTCCGCCGGTCACGATGCCGCACCGAATTCTCTCGTAAACCACCAGGAGCAGCCGCATGGCGTTCAACATCATCGACTTCGTGAAGGAGCAGATCAGCGATCAGCTGCTAGGCCAGATCGGCAAGGTCCTCGGCACGGATGGCTCGAAGACGTCGGCCGCCCTCGGCGGCGCGCTGCCCGGGATGCTTGCCGGGTTGAGTGGCGCGGCCCAGCGGCCCGAGGGCGCGAGTGCGTTGTTCGACGCGGCCGGCCAGCAGGACGACGGCATGCTCGGCAACATGGGTAACCTGCTCGGCGGCGGTGACGACACGTCGCGCGTGATCGACCAGGGCACCTCGACGCTCGGCTCGCTGCTCGGCGGAGGCGCCGTCGGCAAGCTCGGCGGCGTTCTGTCGAACTTCGCGGGCATCAGCCGGAGCGGCAGCGGCTCGCTGATGGGGATGCTGGCGCCGATCGTCATCGGCGCGATCAAGCGCAAGATGAGCGAGGGCAACCTCGACGCGGCCGGGCTCGGCAGCCTGCTCGGCGAGCAGCGCTCGAACATCGATGCCGCCATGCCGCAAGGCCTGGCCGATCAGCTTCAGAGCGAGGGCTTCTTCGACAGCATCGCGCCCGAACGCATGGCATCGGCCAACGCGGAGGCGGCGGCGGCCGCCGCGGCAACGTCCTCGGCGGCCGCCGCGCCGACGCCCTCCCCGATCGCGCCTGAACCGCCGGCCGCATCGACCGGCGCAGGCGGCGGCCTGCCCGGCTGGTTGCTGCCGCTGGCCGCCGTCGTCGTGCTGGCGCTGGTCGGCTGGTTCCTCATCGGCGGCAAGGATGCCCCGGAGGCGCCCGATGCGGCCGTCACGACCGAAACCGCCGTCACGGATGCCGCGACCGCCGCGACCGACGACGCCGCGGCAGCGGTGGAACTGCCGGCCGGCATGAGCATCGATGGCATCACCGGCGAAGTGTCCGACGTGCTCGGGTCGACCGCCGGCACGCTCGAAGGCATCACCGACGAGGCCAGTGCCCGGGCCGCGCTGCCGCAACTGAAGGACGCCACCACCCGGCTCGGCGGCCTGAACGATGTCATCACTCGCCTGCCGGAAGCGGCGCGCGGTCCCATCGCCGCCGCGGTGTCGGGCGGTCTCGCCAGCCTGCAGCCGATCGCCGACAGGGTCCTGGCACTACCGGCCGTCGGTCCGGTGATCGAGCCGGTCCTTCGCCCGATGCTCGAGACCCTGCAAGGTCTCGCGGGCTGACAACGGCGCCACGGTGGCGGCGCGCTTGTCGGCGCGCCGCCGTTCTATGACTCGAGTGCGGTGAGCGCCTTGCGCAGCGAACCGCCGCAGCGTTCCAGACGAGCGCGGCCGGCGTCCGGCGCCTCACCCGATGCCACCAGCGCCGCCAGCTTGATCCAGCCGCCGGACGCGTCGAGCGCCCGCCGCGCCGCCGCGTCGTCGAGGTGCGGCAACACGCCCTGAAGCAGGCGAATCCGGCGAGCGTCGAGCTTCACGTTGGCCGCCGCCATGTCGACCATGAGGTTGCCCCAGGTCCTGTTCAGTCGGATCATCAGGGTCGTGCTGAAGAGATTCAGCGCGATCTTCTGCGCCGTTCCCGCGGCCATGCGAGTAGAGCCCGCCAGCACTTCGGGACCGGTCTCCAGCAGCACCGGATGCTCGGCGGCCGCGAGCAGTGGTGTGCCGGCATTGTTCGCTATGCCGATCGTCAGCGCGCCGGCCTCGCGCGCCGCCACGAGCCAGGCGCAGGTCCACGGTGAGCCACCGCTCGCCGCCAGCGCGACGACGACATCCGACGCGCCGATGCTTGCAGCCGCCACCGCGTCGCTCGCGCCCCGCGCATCGTCCTCGACGCCCTCGATGCTGTGCACGAGCGCCTGTTCGCCGCCCGCCATCGCGAGCACGGTCCGCGCGGCCGGCCAGCCGAAGGTCGGCCAGAGCTCGGCGCCGTCCTGCACGGCCAGTCGACCGGAGGCGCCGGCGCCCGCCAGCACCAGGCGACCTTCCCCGCGACCGAGTCGTGCAGCCGACGCCGTGACGGCACGCTCGAGCGCCGCGCGCGCCCGCTCGACCGCGTCGGCGGCCCCCCGCTGACTCGCGAGCAAGGTCGCGAGGATCTCCTCCGTATCCCGAAGGTCGAGGTCGCTCGACGTGGCGTCGATCGTTTCGGTCGCTCGTCGTTCGGTCGTTGCCGGCATCGCTCAGCGCTCCTCGTCGAAGGGGTGTCGCCTGCCGTCGAGCCAGATCGCGACGGGGCGTAACGCGGCGTCGGTTGGCGACGGCGCGAGCTCCATCCAGTGCGCTCGCGCCCCGACGGCGATCTGCCCGAGGCCTTCTGCGCCGATCCAGCGTGCGGGCGAGGTGCTCGTCAGGCGACTGATGTCCGCCCAGTCCACGTCCCACTCGCGCAGCACCTCGAGCGCGCGCCGCTGGGTCAGGCAGCTTCCGGCCAGGGTGCCGTCTGACAGCACGACCCGAGTGCCGCGCTTCTCGACCGCGAGCGAGCCGAGCCGGTAGTGGCCGTCCGCCATGCCGGTCGCCGCCGTGGCGTCGGTGATTCCGCACAGGAGCGGCACCGCGCGACGGGCGGCTTCGAAGGCCGCCCGCTCCACGTGAATGCCGTCCATGATGATCTCGGCGTGTTCGGCGTAGGCCAGGGCGGCGACCGCGGCCCCACCGCCTCGATGGCTCGCGCCGCTCATCGCGTTCCAGAGATGCGTGGTGCCGGCGCCGGCGGCAAGGGCGACGCGCGCCTCTGCCCAGCGGCAGAGCGTGTGGCCGATCTGCACCCGCACGTCATGGCGGTCGGCGAGCATCGGCACGACGTTGTCCGGATCGAGTTCGGGTGCGTAGGTGACCACGCGCACCGCGGGCCGCGCGAGCCACGTCTCGAGCTGTCCCGGATCGAGCGGTACCGCGTGCGGCGGTTGAGCGCCGAGCTTGCCCGGGTTGACGAACGGCCCCTCCAGATGCACGCCCAGCAGCGTCGCCGACCCGATGTCGGGCGCGGCCATGACGCGCTCGGCCGCATCGATGAAGGCGTCGATGTCGGCGAACGGCGCGGTCACCGAGGTCGCGAGCAGCGCGCCCGTACCGCCCGCCGCGCTCGCCGCGAGCATCCCGCGAATCGCCTCCTCCCCCTCCATCGCGTCGTGCCCCCCCCCGCCATGCACGTGCAGATCGACCGCCGCCGGCAGGAACCACGACCCCGCATCCGGCACCGCCTCGGGCAGGAGTTCGATCACCCGGGCGTCGTGCCGACAGCGCGCTGACAGCCAGCCATCGCTCGTGCAGAAATGCCCGACGATCTCGCTCGCCTCGCTCACGCGTCTCGATCCCCGGCCAGCATGAACAGTCCGTTCAGCGCGTCACCGCGAGGCGGCGCCAGCCGCGCGTCCAGACGCGCTGCCAGACGCGGCGCATAGGCGTCGGCCAGTCCGCCGACGAGGTGGACGGGCAGTCCGGCCGGGGCACGTGCGATCAGCCGCACACACCAGTCGACGCCTTCATCGAGCAACGACGATGCAAGCACGTCCCCAAGCGCCGCGGCCTCGATCACGAGCGGGGCGAGGGCCGCCTGAACGGTGGAGCGCGATTCGGTGGTCAGTCGCTGGATCGCCGATACGTTCGCGCCCGTCCTCTCGTCCAGCAAGCCCATCAACGGCGAGCCCTGCGCTTCGCCGTCGCGATACCAGACGTAGTGCTGCAACAGTCGCGCGCCGAGCCACGCGCCCGAAGCCTCGTCCCCGACGGGAAATCCCCAGCCACCGGCCATGCCGCTCGTCCCGTCCGCGTCGAGCCAGTGCACGACACTGCCGGTACCGACGGCGAGGCAGATGCCGGGCCGACCGCCGCTGGCGCCGAGCAACTGAGCATGACCGTCGGTCACCAGACGACAACGCGTGGCGGGACCTGCGTCCTGCGCGACGAGGGCAAGGAAGCGTGCGCGCCGTTCGTCCTGCAGCGAGCCCGCGAGACCGAACACGAGGAGCGTCGGCATCCAGGCTGGATCCGGCTTTCCGAGCGCCTCGCCCAGCAGCCGGATACCACCGCGCAAGCTCGCCCACGCCGACGATTCCCCGGACGTCAGGCTCGCCGGCGAGTCCACCATGGCCTCGGCCAGACGACGCCCGGTCGCGTCGAAGGCGGCGAGCCTGCACCGGGTCGCGCCTCCGTCGGCAACGACGCAGTCGACGACCGCTTCCTCATCCGGACGACCCATTTCCACCCCTTCACCCTCGGGCTATCGGGTGATTTTACGCGCGGTGTCGATGCGGATACCATCGGTACGTCTGTCTCGTCTTTCTCGATGGAGCCCTGCCGATGAACCGATCCGCCTCCCGACGACTGTCTGCCGGCCATCCGATCCGGCCTGTCCTGCTCGCCGTTGCCGCCGCTCTGGCCGCCGGCAGTGTCGTTCCCGCCTTCGCCGCGACCACGGTGACCATCGAGAGCTGGCGGGTCGAGGATCAGGCGATCTGGGACGAGCAGATCCTGCCCGTGTTCGAGGCGGCCCATCCCGACATCGACGTCCAGTTCAAGCCGACCGCCCCGACGGAATACAACGCCGCCCTGAATGCGCGACTCGCCGGCGGCACGGCGGGCGACATCATCACCTGTCGCCCCTTCGACAATCCGCTCGCGCTGTACGAAGACGGCTACCTGGCGGACATCGCCGACCTGCCGGGACTGCAGGACAACTTCGCCGACGTCGCCCGCGCCGCCTGGTCCACCGACGACGGCTCGGCCACGTTCTGCGTGCCGATGGCGTCCGTCATCCACGGCTTCATGTACAACAAGGACGCCTTCGCCGAGCTCGGCCTCGCGGTGCCGGGCACCACGGACGAGTTCCACGCCGTGCTGGACGCGATCAAGGAGGACGGCAGCTACATCCCGATGGCCCTGGGCACGAAGGATCAGTGGGAGGCGGCGACGATGGGCTACACCAACATCGGCCCCGCCTACTGGAAAGGCGAGGAAGGTCGCAACGCGCTGATCGCGGGCGACGCCAGACTGACCGACGAGCCCTACGTCGAGGCCTTCCGCGAGCTCGCGACATGGACGCCGTATCTCGGCGACGGCTATCAGGCGCAGGGCTACACCGACAGCCAGAACCTGTTCACGCTCGGCCGCGCGGCGATCTACCCGACCGGCTCCTGGGAGATCACCGGCTTCCAGCAGAACGCCGACTTCGAACTCGGCGCCTTCGCCCCGCCCACCCTCGACGCGGACGGCACCTGCTACCTCAGCGACCACACCGACATCGGCATCGGCATGAACAAGGCGACCGAGAACGAGGAGGCGGTCCAGACCTTCCTCGAATGGACCACCGGCAGCGAATTCGCCGGCCTCCTGACCAACGCCGCGCCGGGCTTCTTCTCGCTCTCCAGCCACGACGTCGATGTCGAGAACCCCCTCGCCGAGGAATTCCTCGACATGCGGGGCGCCTGCGAGTCGACGATCCGCGTCGCCCACCAGATCCTCTCGCGCGGTGAGCCGACCCTCGACACCCAGCTCTGGACGCTGAGCGCCAACGTGATCAACGGAACGATGACCCCCGAGGACGCGGCGGCCGAGGCGCAGGCGAACCTGGACGGCTGGTACAAGCCCTGAACCCGATTCGGCTTCGGCGCAGAAGGCTCATCGAGAAACTCGACGGACCGTCGAGAGGCTCCGGCGTCGATTACTGCCCGGGGCCAGGCTTGACGAGCAAGCCGTGAGCATCCCCTCCGATGACCACCAGCAGCCCGACAAGCTCGCTCGACGGCCGATCCGCTGGTACATCCTGGTCTTCCTCGCGCCGGCGACGATCATCTACACGGTCTTCGCGATCTACCCGATCGTGGAGTCGTTGCGCCTGTCGCTGTATGCGAAGGAGACCGGCGGCGGCAGCGGCTTCGTCGGGTTCGCGAACTACGTGCGGCTGTTCGGCGAGCCCTACTGGGCCACGCGCTTCGCCAATGCCTTCTGGAACAACGTCGTGCTGTTCGCGATGCACATGCTCATCCAGAACCCGATCGCGTTGGCCCTCGCCGCCCTGCTGAGCCTGCCGACCTTGACCGGGGCGGCGACCTACCGGACGATCTTCTTCCTGCCGACGCTGCTGTCGGTCGTCGTCGTGGGCTTCGTCTGGCAGCTGATCCTGTCGCCGCTGTGGGGCATCACGCCCGACGCGATGCAGGCCATCGGCCTGGGTGCCTGGTTCCGCCCCTGGCTCGGGCTCGAATCGAGCGCGCTGGTCACCGTCACGCTGATCTCGATCTGGCAGTACGTCGGCATCCCGCTGATGCTGTTCTACGCCGCGCTCATCAACATTCCCGAGGAGACGATCGAGGCGGCGCGCATCGACGGGCTCGGCGGTTGGGCGATCTTCTGGAAGGTCAAGTTCCCGCTGATACTGCCCACGCTGGGGCTCGTCGGCATCCTGACCTACATCGGCAACTTCACCGCGAGCTTCGACCTGATCTACGCGATCCAGGGCGGGCTTGCCGGCCCCGACTACGCGACCGACGTCATGGGCACCTTCCTGTTCCGGAGCTTCTTCGGCTTCCAGTCACAGCTCGGCGACGTGTACATGGGCGCGACGGTGGCCTCGATGCTGTTCTTCATCATCCTGGTCGGCGTCGGCACCTACCTCTTCGGCGTCCAACGCCGACTGCAGCGGTACGAGAGCTGATGCGCCCGGGGCGCAGGGCGAGCCGGTGATCGTCCGGGAGCGACTCTCGGCGACGGCGATCCACGTCATCCTCCTCGGCTGGACCGCGCTCGCCCTGTTCCCGCTGTTCGTGATCGTGCTCAACAGCTGGAAGAGTCGGAAGGCGATCTTCGGCGAACCGCTCGGCCTGCCCACCGGCGAGGCGTTCTCGGCCAAGGGATACGCGAGCGTGTTGAGCAACAGCGACTTTCCGCTGTTCTTCGGCAACAGCTTGACGGTGACCGGGGTCTCCCTTGCATTGATTCTGCTGTTCGGCGCGATGGCCGCGCACGCCCTGACCGAATACCGCTTCCGGGGCAACACGCTGATCGGGCTGTACCTGATCCTCGGCATCATGGTGCCGATCCGCCTCGGCACGGTCGCCCTTCTGAACCTGATCGTCGATCTCGGACTCGCCAACACGCTGACCGCCCTGATCCTCGTCTACACCGCGCAGGGCCTGCCCGTGGCGATCTTCATCTTCTCCGAGTTCCTCCGCTCGGTCTCCCACGAGATCAAGGACAGTGCGCGCATCGACGGCCTGTCCGAATATCGGATATTCCTCGAGGTGGTGTTGCCGCTGGTGCGCCCCGTCATCGCGACCGTGGCGGTGTTCTCGATGATCCCGATCTGGAACGACCTGTGGTTCCCGCTGATCCTCTCGCCGGGTGAGAACACCCGGACGGTGACGCTCGGCGTTCAGCAGTTCATCGGTCAGTACACCGTCGACTGGGGCGCGGTGCTCGCCGCCCTCTCGGTCGCGATCCTGCCGGTGCTCGTCCTGTACGTCATCTTCTCCCGGCAACTGATCCGGGGTATCACGGCCGGCGCCGTCAAGGGCTGACGACGCATGACCGCAGGCCTCCGCTCGATGCCTCGGGCGACGCACTCGCCTTTCACCCGACAGGAACGCTGACGCCATGGCCACGCTCGAGCTTGCGGATGTCCGGAAGGCCTTCGGCACGACCGACGTCATCCACGACGTGAGTCTCGACGTCGCCGACGGGGAACTCGTCGTCTTCGTCGGCCCGTCGGGTTGTGGGAAGTCGACGCTGCTGCGCATGATCGCGGGGCTGGAGACACTGTCGGGCGGCGCGATCCGCATCGGGGGCGATCCGGTCGACCACCTGCCGCCGTCCGATCGCGGCATCGCGATGGTCTTCCAGAGCTACGCGCTCTACCCGCACAAGGACGTTCGCGGCAATCTGGGCTTCGCGCTCAAGCACGCCGGGGTCGACAGGGCGGAGATCGAGCGACGCGTGAACGCCGCCGCCGAGATTCTCGGACTCGACGAACTGATGAACCGTCGGCCGCGCGAACTCTCCGGCGGCCAGCGTCAGCGGGTGGCGATCGGACGGGCGATCGTGCGCGAGCCGCGCGTGTTCCTGTTCGACGAGCCGCTGTCGAACCTCGATGCGGCGCTGCGCGTGCACATGCGCGTCGAGATCCTGAAGCTCCATCAGCGGCTCGCGAACACGATGGTCTACGTCACGCACGATCAGGTCGAGGCGATGACTCTCGCCGACCGCATCGTGGTGTTTCGTGCCGGCCGGGTCGAGCAGGTCGGCACGCCCCTCGAGCTCTATCGCGCGCCGACCAACCGCTTCGTGGCAGGCTTCATCGGATCGCCCGCGATGAACTTCCTCGACGCACGGGCCGTCGCCGGTACGGTCCGTCTCGGCGAGGCGCCGCTGTGCGCGACGACCCTTGCCGATGGCCCGGTGACGCTCGGACTGCGCCCGGAGCATCTGATGCGTCGCGGTAAGGGCGAACCGGCAGGCGACGGCGAGGCGACGCTCGAGGGTACCGTGCAGGTCTTCGAGCACCTCGGTGGCGAGGCCTTCGTACACGTCGAGCTCGCTGACGCTCGTACCCTCGTGGCGAAGCTCGACGGCGAGCAGGCGTTCCGCCCGGGGGAGCCGGTGACGCTCGGCCTGCGCCGGGAGCGATGCCATGTGTTCGACGAACGCGGAGAGCGAGAAACCGCGCTGCACTGATCGAAATACCGGGGAGTGACACGACGCGATCGGATCCACGATCGTCAAGAAATGCAACGCGATCCGGACCGATGCACGGTGAGGCGTACCGTGACGTCAGCGGTCACGGCGATGCGCCGCCGCGCGCTCCCTGTGTCGAGTCAGCCACGTTCCGCTGCCGTTCAGCGGTTCACGGCCAGGCTGCCGGCGGCGAGGCCGCTTGGACGTGCGGCCGATGACCCGGCACGATCGCTGCCTGCCGTCTCTTGTCCATCCCGGAGCTCGTTTACATGTCGCCCACGTCGCCCACGTCGCTCGCTCGTTCCGTTCGCCCCGATCCGTCATGCGTGACCGCACGCGCCGACCCGTCGGATGCCTCGGCCGGTGCGCCGTCGCCAGGCCCCTCGTCGCCCGCGTCGGGCGTCCCCTCACGGCGAGGAACGCGGCTTCTCGGCAGCCTGACGCTGGCAGCGGGTCTGGCCATGCTGTCGGCCTGCGGCGGTGGCGGTGCCGGTGACGGTGGCGAGGACTTCGTGAACGCGCCCCCCACGGGGCCCAACCCGATCGATGCGTTCGTCGGCGTCTACGACCTGACCGGCAACTGGGACGGACAGGACGGCGACGTTGCCAGCCTCGTCATCCGCGAACGCGGTGACGATGGCCGGGCCGATGTGCTGCTCTACGACCTCGACGACCTGAACGGCGGTGACAACTGCTACGTCCGTCCAGGGAGCGGCGGCTTTGTCGAGCTCGACGTGACCGGCGAGCGCGTCTTCATGAATCGCGTCGCACCTTTCGACAGTGCCGAGCTGAGCCTGTCCGGCACCACGCTCGTCATCGACTACATAGGCGTGGACGACGCGGAGTTGACTTACCGGGCACCGAGCGTCGGAATCACCGAGACAGATCTGACACCCCCCTGCTGATCCCGGGCGCCGCAGACCGCCGGTCAGCGATCCGACCAGACCGCGAGCTCGTTGCCGTGCGGATCGGTGAACTGGAAGCGGCGCCCGCCGGGAAAGTCGAAGATCGGCTTCAGGATCGAACCACCGGCCTCTGTCACCGACGCCTGCACGGCTTCGAGCGCCTCGGCGTAGAAGATCACGAGCGCGGCGCCCGCCTCTTGCGAGGACGTGACATCGGCCTTGTAGAAGCCACCGTCCAGCCGCCCGGCGTTGAATGCCCGGTACTCCGGCCCGTAGTCCTCGAAGGTCCAGCCGAATACCGACGTGTAGAACGCCTCGACGGCGTCGAAGTCGGAGGCGGGCAGTTCGATGTAGTCGATGTCGAGGTTGGTCGGCACGCTGATGATCGCCAGGGGCGGTGAGGTCGACACCACAGAGACTACCACTCGGCCGACAAGGCTGGCCCACGCTTGCAGCCCGCTTCGCATGAAGGACGGGCGACGCTCGGCCGATCAGCCTCGTCACGCGACTGCCCTCACGGGCGTCGCCGTGGGCCGATAGGGTCGAGCGCAACGGCCTCGACTCCCCTGCCTCCGGGGAGCTGGCCCAGGGAGCGTTCGACGACTTCCTCCTCCACGTCTCCGACGACGCGAACTCCGATGTCGGGGCCGCCCGACGCGCAGGCTTCGACGCCATGACACGCCGTTCGGAGGACAGTCTGCTCACGCAACTTGACGCGATGCGTGACCGCAGGTTGATCCCGTGGCACTCGCTGACGGACACCGATCCCGTGACGCCCCGGGGAGGACGCGACCCGCTCGGCCGGCTTTCCGATGCGTCCGGCATGATCGGCGCCAGCCTGCCGACTAGAGCGTCAGCGTCTTCCCCGAGCGCACGCTTTCGTCGGCGGCCAGACAGACGCGCAGCGACTCGACCGCGTCACGGTGGTGCCGCGTGAGATCGATGTCCTCGGTGATCGTGCGATACAGGTACGCCTGCTCGCGATCGCACAAGCCCTGATGGTCCGGCTCGTCGCTGGTGTCGAGCAACGTGTCCGGCGTCGTGAAGTGCCCGTCGGCATCGAGCTCGCTTCGGTGGATTCGGATGCGCGAGGTCTTCGTGTGCGTGTCGATGTCGGCAGAGCCCGCGCCATCGTCGACGACGATCGAGACCGCGCCTCTCGGGGTCACGATGTCCTTCACGAAGAAGGCGCTCTCGGACATCATCGGTCCCCAGCCGGCCTCGTACCAGCCGACCGAATCGTCGTCGAAACGGACCTGGAAGTGCCCGTAGTTGTACATGTCCTCGGCGATCTCGTCGGAGAGTCGCACCCCCATGCCGCTGACCGAGACCGGCCTGGCATCCGTGATCTGGCACATGATGTCGACGTAGTGCACGCCGCAGTCGACGATCGGTGACATCGATGCCATCAGGCGGCGATGCGTTGCCCAGTGCTCACCCGACGACTGCTGGTTGAGGTTCAGGCGGAACACGAAGGGACCACCGAGCGCACGCGCCTCCTCGACCAGGCGTATCCACGACGGGTGATGCCGAAGGATGTACCCGACCACGAGCTTGCGACCGCTCGCGCGCGCCGCGGCGACGACGCGCTCGGCGTCCGCCACCGTCGTGGCCATGGGCTTCTCGAGAAAGACGTGACGGCCGCGCTCGAGGGCGGCGACGGCGTAGTCGGCGTGCGTGTCCGAGTAGGTGTTGATCGACACGACGTCGCAGTCGACCTCCTCGAGCGCGCGCAGGAAGTCGTGGTGCAGCGGACAGGCGGCGAGTTCGGGTGGCAGGGCGATTGCCGAGCGATTGACCAGCCCGACGACCTCGTACCCCGGGTGGGCGTGGCAGGCGAGCGCATGGCTGCGACCCATGTGGCCGATGCCGGCGACGAGCGTCTTCAAGGGAGTCATGGTCGGCACGGGAAGTTGCGGGACGAGGCGTCGAGGGTACGCGACACGGTGTCGGACCCGCTGCGCGGTTTCCTTACGCATCGTGCGACCGCTTCGTCATCCCCGGCGTCGGCCACGGCGTCGACCACGGCGTCGACCACAAGCACTCGGCATCAGTCGCCGGACTCGCTGAAGATCAGTCGGTTGCCGAAGGGATCGAGAATCGTGATGTCCCGCCCCCACGGCCGGCTCTCGATCCCCGGCCTGGCGTATCGATACGGACGCCCCCTCAGCTCGGCGTGAAACCCGTCGAGTGCCTCGGTCTCGATGCGCACCGCTCCGCCCGGGCTGCAATCGCCGTGATGTTCGGAGAGGTGCAGCACGCAGGTTCCCCGCGAGAGCTGCAGATAGAGCGGGGCGTCGGCATCGAAGCGATGTTCGAAGTCGACCTGAAACCCCAGGTAGTCCACGTAGAACTCACGCGCCTTCGCCTCGTCGAAGATGCGGAAGATCGGGATCGGCGCGGAAAGGATCGTCATCGGCGAGCGTTCCTGACGGGTTGGTGAAAGGCTTCAGCGGTCGGCGTGGTCCGTGCGTCGGAGGTCACCGGTCTCGTCCCCGACCGGGAAATGACAGGCGACGCGATGCATCGAACCGGTTCGCCCGTCGGCCTCGGGCGCGAGCGTCGGTCGCTCCTCGCGGCACGTCCCCGCGGCCTTGCGGCAGCGCGGGTGAAAGGCGCAGCCCGAGGGCGGGTCGAGCGGCGAGGGCAGCTCGCCGACAAGGCGGATGCGCGTCCTCTCGCGCGCGGGGTCGGCGATCGGGGTGGCCGACAGGAGGGCTTCGGTGTAGGGGTGGCGCGGGTGCGCGAACACGTCTTCCGCCGAGCCGCTCTCGACCACGCGCCCGAGGTACATGACCATGACGTCGTCGGCCATGTGTCGCACCACCGACAGGTCGTGCGAAATGAACAGGTACGCGAGCCCGAGCCGCTCCTGCAGCTCGACGAGCAGGTTCAGCACCTGCGATTGAATCGAGAGATCGAGGGCCGACACCGGCTCGTCCAGCACGAGAACGCGCGGCTCGAGCATCAGCGCTCGGGCGACGGCGATGCGCTGTCGCTGCCCGCCGGAAAACATGTGCGGGTAGCGATCGTAGTGCTCGGGTCGGAGGCCGGTCTGCACCAGCATCTCGCGCGCCTGACGTCCGCGCTCCTCGGCCGAGACGTCCGGGCGGTTGATCAGCACCGGTTCCTCGAGAATGCGACCGATCGTCTGCCGAGGGTTCAGCGAACCGAAGGGATCCTGGAAGACGATCTGCATCGAGGCGCGCAGCGCGCTCCGAGTCTCGTCGTCGAGCAAGCCGCCCGCCTCGACCCGGTGTCCGTCGAGTTCCAGCGTGCCATCGCTCGGCGTCTCGATCATCGTGACCACGCGTGCGAGCGTCGACTTCCCGCAGCCGGACTCGCCGACCACGGCCAGCGTGCGACCGGCGGACAGGGTGAACGAGGCATCCTCCAGCGCGCGCACCGTCGCCTGCTTGGCGAACAGACCGCCCGACACCGTGTAGCGTCGGCTCAGGCCGCGGGCATCGATCAGCGGTCGCGCCGGATCGCCCGTCGACTCGCCGCCCGTCGACTCGCCGCCCGTCGACTCGCCGCCCGGGGCGGCGCCGTTCGACCCGTCGCGCGGAGCGCTGCTCGCCCTGTCGCGCGGAACGCCCCCGTCGCTGCCCGTCATCGTCACGACGCGGCCTTCTGCGCCACGCCGTTCACCAGCGGGTAGTGACAACGTGCGACGCCGAGCGACGCGGCGGCGACGTCAGGCGCAACGCGCCGGCACCGCTCGTCGGCGAACGTGCAGCGCGGGGAGAACAGGCAGCCCGTGGGCCGATCGAACTGGCCCGGCACGACGCCCGGGATGGACGGCAGCCGCCGCGTGGTCGCGCGCTCGGGCAGCGCGGCGAGCAGTGCCGCCGTGTACGGATGGCGCGGTTCGTCGAACAGCGCGTGCACGCCCTGCTCCTCGACCTTCTGCCCCGCGTACTGGACCGAGACGCGCCGCGCGGTCTCGGCGACGACGCCCATGTCGTGGGTGATCAGCACCAGCGCCATGCCGGTCTCCTTCTGCAGATCCAGGAGAAGCTCGAGAATCTGCGCCTGGATCGTCACGTCGAGCGCGGTGGTCGGCTCGTCCGCGATCAGCAGCTTCGGCTGGCAGGCGATCGCCATCGCGATCATGACGCGCTGGCTCATGCCGCCCGACAGCTGGTGGGGGTAGGCACGCAGGCGCCGCTCGGGCTCGGGCAGCCCGACCAGCTCGAGGAGTTCGATCGCCCGTGCCTGACGCGCCTTCCTCGACAGCTCGAGGTGCGCCTTCAAGGCCTCGCGGATCTGGAAGCCGACCGTGAAGCAGGGGTTCAGGCTCGACATCGGCTCCTGGAAGATCATCGCCACATCGCGCCCGATGAGACGGCGCCGGGTGCGGGCGTCGGCCCGCGCGAGATCGGTTCCGTCGAACCTCATGTGTTCGCTCGTGATGTCCGCCGTCCAGGGCAAGAGCCCCATCAGCGCGAGCATCGACACCGACTTGCCGCTGCCCGACTCCCCCACGATGGCGAGCACGTCGCCGCGCTCGACCGAGACATCCACGCGATCGACGGCGCGGAAGCGTCCGTTCGCCGTGCGAAAGTCGACCGACAGTCCCTTCACGTCGAGAAGCGTCATCGGCGTCAGCTCCGCTTGAGCTTCGGATCGAGCGCGTCGCGAAGACCGTCGCCCATCAGGTTGATCGCGAGCACGTTCACGAGGATCGCGATGCCGGGCAGCGTCACCACCCACCAGGCGCGCAGCACGAACTCGCGGGAGTCGGCGAGCATGGTGCCCCACTCCGGCGTGGGCGGCTGCGCACCGAGTCCGAGAAAGCCGAGCGCCGCGGCGTCGAGGATGGCCGTCGAGAACGACAGCGCCGCCTGCACGATGAGCGGCGCCAGGCAGTTGGGGAGCACCGTGACGAACATGAGCCGCAGCCGTGATGCCCCGACCACGCGCGCACTGGTCACGTAGTCCTTGGCGCGCTCGCCGAGCACGGCCGCCCGCGTCAGGCGGACGTAATGCGGTTGCAGCACGATCGCGATCGCGATCATCGCGTTGGTGAGCGAGGGGCCGAGGATCGCGACCATGACCAGCGCGAGCAGCAGGCTCGGAAAGGCGAGCAGGATGTCCATCAGCCGCATGATCAGCGTGTCCACCCAGCCGCGCGCGAACCCCGCGATCAGCCCGAGGAGGATGCCCGACGTCGCGGCGATGAAGACCACGATGACGCCGATGAAGAAGGAGTAGCGCGTGCCGTGGATCAGCCGCGAAAGCATGTCGCGACCGAGCGGGTCGGTGCCGAGCAGGAACTCGGTGGTGCCGCCCTCCTGCCAGAAGGGCGGCTGCAGCAGCGCGCTCCGGAACTGCTGGGTCGGGGAGTGCGGCGCGATCACGTCGGCGAGGATCGCCACGACGATGAACAACGCGAATACCACGAGACCTGCCACGGCACCGCGGTTCTCGCGGAAGTAGCGCCAGAACTCCCGGAAGCGTCCGGGACGCCCCGGCGCATCGGAGGCGACGTTCGCCGTCACGGACTCGCTCGCGCTCATCCCTTGCGGACCTTCGGGTTGATGAGGCCGTAGGTGACGTCGACCGCCAGGTTCACGAGCATCACGATCAGCGCGATCATGAGCAGCCCGCCCTGCACCGAGGTGTAGTCGCGCCCGTTGATCGACTCGACCATCCACTTGCCGATGCCGGGCCAGGAGAAGATCGTCTCGGTCAGGATCGCGCCCGCCAGCAGCGTGCCGACCGAGAGCCCGATGACCGTGACTACCGGGATCATGGCGTTCCGAAGCGCGTGCAGGCCGTTGACCCGGGCCGGACTCAGGCCCTTGGCCCGCGCGGTGCGCACGTAGTCCTCGCCGAGCACCTCGAGCATGGCCGAGCGCGTCTGGCGGGCGATCACCGCGAGCGGAATGGTACCGAGCACGATGGTGGGCAGGATCAGGTGCTGCACGGCCGAGGCGAACGCCCCGCTCTGCCCCGAGCGCAGGCTGTCGATCAGCATGAAACCGGTGGCGTCCGGAAAGTAGTAGAGCAGCGAGATGCGACCCGAGACCGGTGTCCAGCCGAGGATGCCGGAGAAGAGGATGATCAGCAGCAGCGCCCACCAGAAGATCGGCATCGAGTAGCCGACCAGCGCGCTCGACATCAGTGCCTGATCCGGCCACTTGCCGCGGTGGACGGCGGCGACGATGCCGGCCGGCAGGCCGATCAGCACCGCGAACACCATCGCGCAGAGCGAGAGCTCTACGGTGGCCGGGAAAAGCGCGAAGAACTCGTCCCACACCGGGCGCTTGGTGCGGAAGGAGGTACCGAGATCGCCGTGGAGTATGCCGGTCACGTAGTCCCAGTACTGCACGACCAGCGGCTGGTCGTAGCCGAACTGCGCGGCGAGCTGCGCGTAGCGCTCGTCGCTCATGCCGCGTTCGCCCGCCATCAGGATGATGGGATCGCCCGGCAACAGGCGAATGAAGAAGAAGGAGACGATCGAGACGCCGATGAAGGTCGGCACGAAGGTGATCAGGCGCCGCAGCAGGAAACCGCCCATGTCAGCGCATGCTCACAAGATGGCGATCCCGCGCTCGAAGACGGTCAGCGACTCGTGTCCGCGCTCGGTGATCAGGATGTCGTCCTCGATCCTCACGCCCATGTCGCCCGTCTCGTAGAGACCGGGCTCGATCGTGAACACCATGCCGGGGTCAAGGGTCTCGTCGTTGCCGCGCATGATGTACGGGTCCTCGTGGATGTCCCGCCCGAGCCCGTGGCCGGTCTTGTGCCGGATGCGGTTCGCATGCGCGGAGGCCTCGAGCACGGCGGTGCTCGCCTCGTCGATGTCGTGCGCGCTCGCACCCGGCATGGACGCGGCGCGCCCTGCGGCATTGGCGGCCTGCACGGTCTCGTGAATCGCGGCGTGGGCGTCCGAGCAGTGGCCGACGAAGAAGGTGCGCGTGATGTCGGCGCAGAGACCGCCGCGTCGTCCACCGAAGTCGATCAGCAGCGCGTCCCCCGCGCGCACCGCGTAGTCGTCGCGGGCGGATGCGTGTGGCCGGGCGGAGTTGTCGGCCGCGGCGACGATCGGCGGGAAGGCGAAGTCGTCCGCGCCGTTGGCGAACAAGCGCTGCACGAGCACGCTTTCGATCGCCTTCTCGGTCATGCCGGCACGGACCTCGGCGACGGTCTCGGCAAGGGCGGTCTCGGTGGTGTGGATCGCGCGCCGGAGTGCCGTGATCTCGTCCGCGTTCTTCCGGACCCGCAAGGCGGCGATCTCGCGCTGCAGGTCGACGAGCCGAAGCTCGCCGCCGCCGCTCGTCTCCGTGCCACCGATCGGGTAGCCGGCGCGCGCGCCGCGGCGCAGCGCCTGCTCGACGAACACGCGCATGCTCTGACCCTCGACGCCGATCGAGCCGACGCCGAGGTGCGCGAACAGGGCGTCGAAAGCGCTCTGGTAGCCCGTCTGGTCACGCCAGTCGAACACCTCGCCCTCGAAGCCGATGCCCGCGAAGGAGCCGAGCTCGAGGTTCGGTACCACGGCGGCGGGCGCCCCTTCCGCGGGCACGACCACCACCAGCGGTCGCTCGTTCTGGTGGAACTCGTGCCCGTAGAGGCGCGTGAAGTTCGCCCCCGGCACGAGCGCGACGGCGTCGACGGAGGCGGCCCGGGCGATCGCCCGGAAGGGGTCGTGGCGATCGCCCACGGCGGCGTCCCCCGCGATGGCGCGACGCCCTACTCGGCAAGCGAGACGCCGTAGAAGATGTTGCCGCCGAAAGGGTCGATCTTCCAGTCCCTCACCTCGTTGCGGATCGGCTGGTAGACGACCGAGTGGGCGATCGTGCCCCACGGCGCCTGCTCCTTGAAGATCACCTGCGCCTCCTCGTAGAGCGCGGTCCGCTCGTCCTGGTCGGAGATGGTCTTGGCCTCCTGGATCAGCGTCTCGAACGGCTCGTGGCACCACTGCGCGCGGTTGCTGCCACCGACGCCGTCGCAGCCGAGCAGCACCGCGAGGAAGTTGTCGGGATCCCCGTTGTCACCGGTCCAGCCGAGCAGCACGGCACCGTCCCGATCCTCCGCCTTCGAGCGCTCGAGGTACTCGGCCCAGTCGTAGGAGACGATCTCGACGGTGACACCGGCCTTGGCGAAGTCTTCCTGCATGACTTCCGCCATGCGGCGCGCGTTCGGGTTGTAGGGGCGCTGTACCGGCATCGCCCAGATCTTCATCGAGAGGTTCTCGACGCCCTCGGCCGCCAGCATCTCCTTCGCCGCCGCCGGATCGAAGGCGTCGTCCTCGATCGCGTCGTTGTAGGACCAGATGGTCGGCGGGATGGGGTTCTTGGCCGCCTTGCCCGAGCCCTGGAAGACGGTGTCGAGGATCGCCTGCTTGTCGATCGCCATGTTCAGCGCCTTCCGGACGTTGACGTTGTCGAACGGGGCGACCTTGGTGTTGTAGGCGAGGTAGCCGACGTTCAGGCCTTCCTGCTCGAGCAGTTCGATCTGATCGTCGCTGCGCATCGCCTCGATGTCGGCCGGGTTCGGGTTCAGCGTGACGTGGCACTCGCCCGCCTTCATCTTCTGGTAGCGCACCGAGGCGTCCGGCGTGATCGCGAAGACGAGGGCGTCGATGGGCGCCTTGCCGGCCCAGTAGTCCGCGTGGGCGGCGTAGCGGATGACCGCATCCTTCTGGTAGGCGACGAAGGCGAACGGGCCGGTGCCGACAGGCTGCTGGTTCAGGAGCTCGGGCGTGCCGGCTTGCTCGAGCGCGTCCGCGTATTCCCTGGACATGATGGACGCGAAGTCCATGGCGAGGTTCGCGATCATCGGCGCCTCGGGGCGATTCAGATTGAACTTGACGGTCAGCTCGTCGACCTTCTCGATCGAGGCGATGAGGTCCGGCATGGACATGCCGTTGAAGTATTCCCAGGCGCCACCGGAGACATAGATGTTCTCCTGGTCCATCTGACGTTCGAACGAGAAGATGACGTCGTCCGCGTTGAAGTCGCGCGTCGGGGTGAAGAAGTCGGTGCTCTGGAACTTCACGCCGGGCCGGAGCGAGAAGGTGTACTCGAGACCGTCCTCGGATACGTCCCAGCTCTCGGCCAGTGCCGGCTCGATGACCGTGGTGCCGCGCCCGAACTCGACGAGCTTGTTGTACACCTGACGCGAGGAGGCGTCGAAGGTCGTGCCGGCGGTGTAGAGCGCCGGGTCGAAGCCTTCCGGGGAGCCTTCCGAGCAGTACACGAGGGTGCCTGCGGCCTGCGCGTTGCCGTTCGCGCCCAGCCCGGCACCGAGGCCGGCCGCGAGGGCGGCGACGAGGCTCGCGAGGGCGTGTCTCCTGACGTTCATGGCGATGCATCTCTGTGAAGGTGGTCGGGGACCGGACGGGCCGGCGGGAACGAGCGGCACCAGTCCGTCGCCGCCCGCTCATCGATCGTGGCGAAGTGTAACTCAGCCCCGTGACCCGTCGACCGACGGCTCGCGATACCGGTCATGGGCCTCACCTGTCGATCCGGGCGCTCGGCTATGATCGACGACAGGGCGACCGGCCCGGCGACGGGTGCCGGCCCCGGCACCCGCGAGTCCCTACCCGGAGATTCCCGATGACCGACGTGATCGCCACGCTCCGCAAGGTCGAGCTCTTCGAGCACCTGACCGACGAGCAGCTCGCGTTGCTGGCCGCACAGGCACGCGAGCTGTCCTTCCGCAAACACGCGGTGCTGATGACCGAGGGCGACATCGGCGAATCGATGTACGTGATGACGTCCGGGCTGGCCAAGGTGTTCGTCAGCGACGAGGATGGCAAGGAGCTCGTGCTCTACCAGGAAGGGCCGGGCGCCGTCATCGGCGACATCGCCCTCCTCGACGACGAGCCGCGCTCGGCCTCTGTCTCGATCCTCGAGAAGTCCACGGCGCTGATGATCGGCAAGGTCGCCTTCCTCGACTGCCTGCGCGAGAGCCCCGAGATGGCGATCAACATCGTCCGCTCGCTGACCCGCCGACTGCGCCGCGCCACCGACGGCAGCCGCAGCCTCGCCCTCGACAACGTCTACCGACGGCTGGCGGACAAGCTCCAGGAACTCGCCGAGTTCGAGGACGACGCGCCGATGCTCGCGAAGAAGTTCTCCCACCAGGAGCTCGGCAACATGATCGGCGCGTCGCGCGAGATGGTCGGCAAGGTCATGGCCGAGTTGGTCAAGGGCGAATACGTCGAGATTCGCGACGGGCGGATCGCGCTGGTCAGGAAGCTGCCGAAGAACTGGTAGAGCCTCCCGGATCGCCCTTGACGCCCCCCGGCACCGGACGATCCTCGTGCACGGGCTGACCGGACTCGAGCGAACTCGAATCGTCGTGGGTGACGCGCTCGAGCCGCTGATGCGGTAGCTCGACCGGACCGCTGCGCGGGCGGAAGGCCGTGGTCGGCAACCAGTCCCTGAACTCGTCCCCGTACAGGTCCCAGACCGTGACGAACAGGGCGGCGATGATCGGCCCGATCACGAAGCCCATGAACCCGAACATGATCAGTCCGCCGAGCGTGCTGAAGAAGATCAGCAACTCGTGCAGCTGGGTGTCGTTGCCGACGAGCTTGGGCCGGAGCACGTTGTCGACGGTCCCCACCACGATCGCGCAGAAGACCGTGACCCCGGCGGCGGCGGCGTAGGCGCCGTCGACCGCCAGATAGATGACCGCCGGAATCCAGATCAGCGCGGTGCCGATGCCGGGCACGACCGACAGGAACATCATCACCACGGCCCAGAACAGGGCGCTCGGGATACCGGCGAACCATAGCGCGAGACCGGCGAGCCCCCCTTGCAGCACCCCGATGACGGCGGTGCCCTTCAACGTCGCGCGCGTGACCGACATGAAGCGGGCGAGAAGCTTGGTCTCGTCCTCGTCGTTCAAGGGCAGGTAGTACAGCATGTAGTAGAGCAGCCGATCGCCGTCCATCAGGAAGAAGAACATCGTGTACAGCACGATCAGCCCGGACACGAGCGCGGAGACCGTTCCCAGGGTGATCGACTGCACCAGGTCGACGATCCAGCCGCTGACCACGGTCGCGAATTCCCCGAGTCGCGAGATGACGGTCTCGCGGAATGGCTCGAGGCGGTCGTGGAAGGGCAGGGATTCGAGCAGGCCGGTCAGCGTGCCGGGGGTCGTGAGTTGCTCCTGGATCCACGGGCGGGCCGATTCGGCGATGTCCACGGCCTGCGCGACCACGGCACCGAGCACCAGGACGACCGGCACGAACACGAAGGTGAGCGCGACCAGCAGCGTGAGGAACGAGGCGAGTCCCCGGCGTCCGCCCACCCACTCGAGCAGGCGTCCGTAAAGCGGCGTGAACAGGGCGGCGAACAGCGCGGCCACGAACATCGCCTGCAGGAAGGGCGCGATCAGCCGCAGGAACAGCGCCGAGATCACGATCAGCACGAGGATCAGGACCCCGCGGTTGACGAGACGTTGGTCAGGCATCGGCGTCGGCGCGTAGACGCGCGTCAGGGACATGGGCGCAGTCTACCTGCCTGCCCGACGCACCGCCGCCGAGCGTGCAATGTTCGTCGTCATGCCCGCCGCGGCGAGCGCAGGCCCTATCGGCGCGATGGAACACCGACGTCGGAAAACAGCACGCCCACCCGCACCGAGTAGCCGTGCGTCCCGACCCGCTCCAGCGAGGTGCCGTAGCCGTTCGCGAACCGCACGAGCCCCTGCACGTCCGTTCCACGGATGGGAAAGACGACATCGAGTTCGGCCCGGCCGCGCTCGGCGCGGCTCGGCCCGCCCCCCTTTCGGAGGGCCAGTCGCACCCGCAGGTCCGGATCCGGCGTCCAGGCCAGCACGACTTCGCCGTAGCCCGCCGCGCGCACGATGGCCGTGTCGTGTTCACCGTCGAACACCGGCTGCCACAGCGCGAGATCGACCAGCCAGCGACGCCGGTCGGTGGTCGCGAAGCCGATGCGGTCCAGCGTCTCGCCAAACGGCCAGCGCGCCCTGATGAACAGACGGTTCCAGCCGATGGAGCGCTCCCCGTCCTCACCGTTGGACTGATGGATGAAGCCCCCGAGCAGATCCGCGCCTTCACCGGCGAACGGCAGCGGACCCTTCAGGAACAGGCTCGGGGCGTAGTTGGTCTCGCGGAACGGCGCGGAATCCCTGCAGATGTCCCACCAGGCGCGCTGCGTGAAGGCGAAGAACAGCGGCGACTCACGGCCGAACAGGTCGCCTAGCGTTCCCTGCATTCCGCGCGGCGCGGAGAGCCGGCGGGAGAAGCTGAGCTGGAAGGCGATGTCACAGTTCTCGCCGCCGGCCTCGGCGGCGCCGTCGTCGATGGCGAAGCTGTCGGCGCCGAACACGACGAAATTCGGCTCGAAGCCGGTGATCGCGCTGCCCGGAGCGCCTCCGTCAGCACCGATGACGGGCCCGGCGGGGGCGGCAAGCAACGCGCCCACCAGGCACAGGCCGCGGATCGCTCGACACGTGCTGCCCCCACCGTCTGAACCACTGGCCATCCCGAACCCGCCTCGTGCGCCGATCGACACGACACCATAGCGAGTCGGGCCACCTCGCGACCGCCGCCCACTGCATGACCGTCGAAGGTCGAGTCTGCATCGACGCTTCCCTGCCGTCGAACCCGCATCGGGACCCGGACCGGTCGCACGGCGGCAGATCGGCGATCCCGTCGGCGTCCGCCTGACGCCCGCCGTCGACACGCCTCATGCACGAGGACGCCCCCACGACCGTCAGCTCATCGGGCGTTGGCGAGTCGCTCGGAGATCAGCAGGTGCGCGAGCGCGAGCAGGCCGAACAGGCCGGCGCCGAGCCCGAGCGCGCTCAGTCCGGCCATCCGTACCACGCTCCCGCCGATGGCCGACCCGACCGCGACGCCCACATAGATCGCCGCAGCGTTCAGCGCGAGCACGACGCTCTGGCGGGCGGGCGTCTGCTCGACCAGCCGCGTCTGCTGGGCGACCATGAACGACCAGCCGCAGGTGGACCAGACGAAGGTCAGCACGAGCAACCCCACTGCCGGTATCGGCAGCAGCGAGAACAGGGGCATGCACACGACCATCGCCACGCAGCCGAACACCAGTGTGCGAAACGCCCCGAGTCGGTCGGTCAGCCGACCCCCGATCATGTTGCCGAGCACCGCTCCGATCCCGAACATCACGAGCACCAGCGTCACGCCGTCACGCCCGAACCCCATCGTCGCGGAGAGCAGCGGCGAGAGATAGGTGTAGAGCACGTAGATGGCCGCGATGAACGTCGCCGTGAAGAGCACCGAGACGAGGCTTTTCCAATCGGCCAGTGCCGAGCGCAGGGTCGCGAGATCGTTCACCTGGAAGGCGAGTGCGCGCGGCACGACACGGAGGACCGCGACCAGCGTCACGAGCGTCAGCGCGACGACCAGCCCGAAGGCCGCCGGCCAGCCGAAGGTGTAGCCGATCCAGCTGCCGGCGGGCACCCCCAGCACCTGCGCCAGCGTCAGGCCGAGAAACACCCGGGCGAGCGCCCTGCCCTGCTCGCCCGGTGCGCTCGCGGCGATCGCGATGGCGGCGGCGAGCGGCGTCATGACCCCGGCCCCCAGGGCGGCGAGCACCCGCGCCGCTTCCAGCCAGAGCAGGCTCGGCGCCAGCGCCGAACCCAGCGCACCGGCCGCGAAGGCGGCGAGCCCGGCGACCAGCACCCGACGCCGCGACAAGGCACCGCTCAGCGCTACCAGCAGCGGCGAGCCGATCGCGTAGGCGATGGCGTAGACGGTCATCACCCGGCCGGCACGGGCCGGATCGACGTCGAAGCTCGCCGCGATCGGCTCCAGTACGCCGATGACGACGAAGGCGCCCAGGCCGATGGCGAAGTTGGCCACCGACAGCACCGGGATCAGGAAGCGCGTCGAGACCGGCGGGGTCGCCGCGCCCCCGGTCCCGGTCGCGGCGCCCCGCCTCGGCGGCACGGCAGCCGGCTCGCCGTTCGGTTCACGGGACGGTTTGCCGGCAGGCACTCGGGAAGCGTCGATGGGAAGCGGACTCGCTCGAACGGTGAGCGCAGCAGTCTACTGCGCCGAGCCCCGATCGGCCCCTCGAGCGCGGGCGCGACAGGCCGAGCGCCGCGCGTCCGGAGCCCTTGCCTATACTGGGTTCCCCGCACCGCCTGCAGGAGCCCGCCGATGACCGCCCCGCTCACGCTCGACGCCTTGCGCAAGGCCGCCGCCGACGGCTCGATCGATACCGTCCTCGTCTGCCAGGTGGACATGCAGGGACGTCTGATGGGCAAGCGGTTTCACGCGCCGTTCTTCCTCGAGCACGCGCTCGAGGAGACACACGGCTGCAATTACCTGCTCGCGACCGATCAGGAAATGGAGACCGTGGACGGTTACGCCTCGGCGAGCTGGGCGGCGGGATACGGCGACTACACGATGGTGCCGGACCTCGAGACGCTTCGCCCGGTGCCCTGGCTCGAGGGCACCGCGATGGTGCTCTGCGACGTGCAGGACCACGCGACGCACCGCGACGTGCCGCACTCCCCGCGCGCCATCCTGAAGCGGCAGCTGGCGCGCCTCGCCGAACGCGGACTCGCGACCCGGATGGCCACCGAGCTCGAGTTCTTCCTGTTCGACACGAGCTACGAGAAGGCGAACCGGCGCGGCTACGCAGGGCTCCAGCGCGACCTCGCGAGCGCCTACAACGAGGACTACCACATCTTCCAGACGACCAAGGAAGAAGGCGTGATGCGACGCATCCGCAACGGCATCGCCGGCGCCGGCATCACGGTCGAGTGCTCCAAGGGGGAAGCCTCCGCCGGTCAGGAGGAGATCAACGTGCTCTACGGCGACGCGCTCGCCACCGCGGACGCACACGTCATCGTCAAGAACGCCTGCAAGGAGATCGCCTGGAGCCAGGGCAAGGCGGTGACCTTCATGGCCAAGTGGCATGTCGACTCCGCGGGCAGCTCCTCGCACATCCACCAGTCGCTGATCGACAGGGACGGCGCGAGCGTGTTCTTCGACCCTGACGCCGAACACGGCATGTCGACGCTGATGCGACGCTACGTCGCCGGCCTTCTCGCGCATGCCGCCGAGGTCACCTGCCTGCTCGCCCCGACCATCAATTCCTACAAGCGCTTCGTCGCCGGCACCTTCGCGCCGACCCGCGCCGTCTGGTCGCTCGACAACCGAACGGCGGGCTACCGCCTCTGCGGCGCGAACGGGAAGGGGGTGCGCATCGAGTGCCGCGTGGGCGGGGCGGACCTGAATCCCTACCTCGCGATGGCGGCCGAGATCGCCGCCGGGCTGGCCGGCATCGACGCCGAGCTGGAACTCGGCCCGCCGGCCGAAGGTGACGCCTACGCGAACGAGAACGCCGAGGAAATACCGCTGACGCTGCGCGCCGCGACCGAGGCGCTGGCGGGCTCGGCGATGCTGCGGGAAGCGTTCGGCGACGACGTCGTCGATCACTACGTGCACGCGGCGCGCTGGGAGCAGACGGCCTACGATCGTGCCGTGACGGACTGGGAACGCCAGCGTCTGTTCGAGCGCGGTTGAGGGCAAGCGCTCGGAGCGCGCCGGGCGCGCCGTCTCCGCCTGCAGGCGTGATCGAGTAGTCTCGTCCCGACTCCCACCGACGGCGACGTGACCATGAGCCCGACCATCCGCAGCGTCTCGCCGATCGACGGCGCCGTCTGGCTAGAGCGCGCCTGTGCGAGCGACGGGGAGATCGTCGCGGCGAGCCGCGCCGCTCGCGACGCGCAGGCGCCGTGGGCCGCCACGCCGATCCTCGAGCGCGCCCGTCTTTGTTCCGCCTTCGTCGACGCGCTGCTGTCTCGCTCCGCCGAGATCGACGTCGAGCTCGCGCACCAGATGGGTCGCCCGGTTCGCTTCGCGGGTGGCGAGCTTGCCGGTTTCGAGGAGCGCGCCCGTCACATGATCGCGATCGCGGCCGACGCACTCGCCGATGTCGATCCGAGGGCCAAGGCTGGCTTTCGGCGATTCATCCGCCGCGTGCCCCTCGGCACGGTGCTGACCATCGCGCCCTGGAACTTTCCCTACCTGACGACGGTGAACTCGGTCGTGCCGGCGTTGATGGCGGGCAACACGGTGATCCTCAAGCATGCTTCGAACACGATCCGGGTCGGCGAACGCTTTGCCGAGGCCTTCGCGGAAGCGGGTCTGCCCGAGGGCGTCTTCCAGCACCTCGTGATGGATCATGCGTCGACCGCGGCGCTGATCGGATCGGGCGACATCGACATGGTCTGCTTCACCGGATCGGTACCGGCGGGACGAGAGATCGAGCAGGCCGCGCAGCAGGCATCGGCTTCGCCGGGGAACACCGGTGACGGGACGGGCCACGGCACGTTCGTTCCCGTCGGCCTCGAACTCGGCGGCAAGGACCCCGCCTATGTGCGACCCGACTGCGACCTCGCCCACGCGATCGAGAACATCGCCGACGGCGCCTTCTTCAACTCGGGTCAGTCGTGCTGCGGCATCGAGCGGGTGTACGTGCATGCCGACGTGTACGACGCGTTCGTGGCCGGCGTCAGCGATGCCGCCCGTGCGCTCGTGCTGGGCGACCCGCTGGATCCGGCCACCACGCTCGGTCCGCTGATCCGGCCGGCAGCGGCGGACTTCGTCCGGCAGCAGATCGACGACGCGGTCGCCGCCGGGGCGACGGTCCACGTCGACGCCTCGCGGTTCGAGCGTGACGCTCGCGGGTCCGCGTATCTCGCACCGCAGGTCCTGACCGGCGTCGATCACACCATGAGCGTGATGCGCGAGGAGAGCTTCGGCCCCGTCGTCGGGATCATGAAGGTCGCCGACGATGACGAGGCGATCCGCCTGATGAACGACTCGGCGTTCGGCCTGACGGCTGCCATCTGGACCCGCGACGTCGACGCCGCCGTCGCCCTCGGCGACCGACTCGAGACCGGTACCGTGTTCATGAACCGGTGCGACTACCTCGACCCCGCCCTGGCCTGGACCGGCACGAAGGAGACCGGCCGCGGCGTGACCCTGTCCACGCTCGGCTATCAGACCCTCACCCGAGCGAAGAGCTTTCACCTCAGGATCGAGACCGCCTGACGGCACCCTGCCTGCCGCGGGATCGCGAGCGGTCGGCCGATGTCCAGCACCGGAACACGAACACGAACACGAACACGAACACGAACACGAACACGAACCTGACCCTTGAAGCCGGAGCACCGCAAGCGCATGGACATGATCGCCAACTGGAGCTACCCCACGTCCGTGCGCTTCGGTGCCGGACGCATCGT